>Ga0209489_103203_pt1 | contig 32239 bp, 14 predicted proteins | sample SiratrowhiteBW_FD_187527 | JGI IMG/M metagenome (GOLD analysis project Ga0209489, IMG submission 187527) | Root nodule microbial communities of legume samples collected from California, USA - Siratro white BW (SPAdes) (version 2) | ecosystem: Host-associated > Plants > Roots > Nodule | place...
TATATATATGCTAATTATGTTACAATTTTTAATTATTTATTTTTAATATTAATTCATCATACTTAAACTTATAGACGTGCACATGTGGTATGTTATCTCCAATTTTTAATGGCCTCTGAGAAGTCATTTCCTTTCTTTTCTTCTTGCTATATGTAATTTGTGTAATTCTTACATAAACAAAACCATTTGAATCCGATGTGTGCATCTAAACTGAATTTTATAATTAACCTTTTCTTCTTAAGTTTTTTAAATAAAGTTATATCATCTATAAAGAGTTCATAACAAGCCTTGATGTAAATTTGTTGTTATACAAAAATATTTAATTTAGCTTCCAAGAATTCTTGCACTAGTAGATATATCTAATCATACCTGTCCCGTTTAACCTAGATACAAGACATGTAAGCTCATAAAAATGTTAGAGGTCTTTCTCTCAAAAGTCCAATTTGATTTTTATAATACTCACAAGTTCTCCCAATGAATGTTTAACCACCTCTTCCTTGTTTTAAAAATCATAAGTTTTATCATTATGCATTTATACAATAGCACCCTTGTTTTTATATGAGAATTAAAATGTTCCTTATTCTTGTATAAAAAAATTCTCTCTTTCACTTGTCTTGCATTTCTTATATTTCAAAATCTTATTAAATATTTTGTTTAATACAATAATTAGTCCCATTATGTTGGTTTCAATTGTATCCAATTCTTTAAATTTTCAATTAGGTTTTTCTTTTCTAAAAGTTGCATTGATGTGAATTTTTTTTTGGTCAATTTAAGCATAACGTTTTAATTTTGTTCTGGTTGGTGTTCGAAAAAGGATCATTGAGGAATGCAGATATAAACCTTTATTTTATATTTGTCTTTTTATTGACAAAAATATATATAAATAGAAAGTATAAAAGAATGCTTGAACCTATGTACAAGAGATAAAACTATTATAAACACAAAAAGCTTGGTTTCCCTCTAAACCTATATAAAATGAGATCATCCTATTCATCTAAGGTCCACAAATTTAAATACAGAAGCAACCATTTCATCATACAGAACTTCCAAGGGATCAAAGTCAAAAATTATGTTACGACCTCTATTGATTATTCTGTTGTTGCTTTACTGCATTGCACTATTTGATTTTGGCTTCGTTTCGAGACCAAAGCTTCCTTCTATTGTTTCTTGATTTTCTTAAAATAAATTATTGATCCATCAAAGAATGATAGAATTATATATTTGACTTAATCTATTATTTTTCACATTTACTTATTAAATGGGTTACAATCAAATTTAATGATTGAATCACCATTGGTTATCTTATTACGAGTGCGCTATGTAGTTTATTGATTTAGAGTTTCTTCAATGATATTATACTCTCTTTGTCTATCTTTTTCTGTTTAATTTTTGCATTTGTAGATTCATTTAAATTTGAAGATTTGTATTTTTTTAATGTGCCAAAAAATAATTAATCTTTTGACTTGTATTTGTACTTTCATGTTGATAGATTCTTTCTCTTGTGTATGGGAAAGGAAAGATCAACTAGAAGAATAGTATATCCACATCTGAATCAACTTAATGAGACTGCAATTGTCGTTTTTGACCTATCTGGAATTTTTTGATACATAACAAAGTGTGATACATAACATTGTAAATTATACATAACAAAGTGAGATACATACACATTGTAAATTCAAATGACTCAAGTTTGGTCCGAGAGAACAGTGGCTAGCCCCGTTCTTGAATAATTGAGGAACGCCAGACGCAGCTACCTTGCCCAACTCCACCACCTGCAAGAATGTGACAAAATGTCAGTCAGGAAAATCGTCGAACACTTTACCCGAAAAAACAGGCTTTACAGTATAAGGTATCACAATTCTGTGATTTAGTCCATCAAACACATAATTTCACAATGTCACTTCCATATACTAAAATGATGCAACTAATATATAGTGTAATTGTAGTTTTCATTTCAATTATATACGTGTTAGAAATCTTAATATAATGTTAATAAATTGATAATTTGTAGTGCATTAACAGGAGTACAAAATAGATGGGATGAAGAGGATTATATGTGATGAAAAAGTAGAGATAGGACATCATTATCTTATATATAACCCACAAATCGATCCCATCTTCCAACACTATTAACTTTTCTTCACAAATCGATCTTCTCCTCTCTCCTTTTTTTCTCCCTTTATCGTCTCAAAAGTCTCAACCACCCATTGGAATTCTCGTTCATCTTCAATCTCGGCACTCTCACATCCATAATTCCCTCTCCTTTTTCTCTCCACACAAATAATGCACCCCTCTTACTTCTCAACTCTTCATTCTCATGGCCAACCTCACTCCAACCCTAAAGTGCATGTGCACAGTAACACTCTTCCTCCTCTCTTACACAGTTTCCTCTTCTTCTTCTTCTCCTTCTTCTTCTTCCTCACACCACTCCACCCTAGTAGACATCCAACACCAAAACCCTTCTCCAACCATCACCCCTCCACAACACTACCAAATCTTCTACCTCAAGAATACTCCCTACACCACCCCTTTGACCAAACAAGAACGCTTCAAGAAGAGAAGAGCAAGGAGAAACAAGAACATGATGAGGCACAGAAAGAAGATGGTGGTCAAGAACATGCATCAGTCACGTGACTCACGACCTTTCTCTGTCATGCTCCCAAAGGGTTTTGTCCCTCCTTCTGGCTCCTCACCTTGCCACAACGATCAACCCAATACGGTCTCCTCCTCCTTCCACTGCCATCTCAGTACTACCACTGCACAACCCTGAGATGAGTCAAAGTTTTAAGTTCCAATAAAATAATCTACACATTACAACAACCGTCACATTTATGTCATATATACACGTGGAGCATTCAGGTTAGAAAGATGAGGAAACGGCTACTACAATATAATTGATCATTGCTTTTGATCCTTAATTCTTCCTTATCCACCACTACTTACTCACTGTTCGTTTTTCTTGCCTTATGTTAATGTTGTCATAAAAGACAAATAAGAATTAACAAAATGTATACTGTATTAAATCAGTGAGACTTAGCGTTTGCTTTCTGCAATTTTCTACTCAGCATCCTTTTCATCGTCACTTCCTATATTTTTCCCTTTCTTGGTTTTGGCTACTCTGAACTTTTAGTTCCATTTCTATACAGTGTAATAAAATTCCAATCAATAATATTCATGGAACAGTATGTATATTTTCCCTTTCTTGGTTTTGCTTGCTCAGTTTGGTTTTAGTTTAAACTATTATTAAATGCACTATTTTCTCTCCTTTTTTCTATTATATGAGTTGGAGACAGAGATGTCTGTTATGATATATTGAAGTATATATGTTTGTTTGTTAATGGATTTGATTTGATATAAGTTATGGTGGAATGGTGAAAAGAAAAATAGAAAATGTGTGGTAGGTGGAGAAGGGAGGAGAATGAGAGAAAAGGCATGTGATTTGCATCGTTGGGGGAAAGCAAAAGTCCTATGTTTGAATCCCACATCGAAGTGTCGTGGCGTTTACTTTGTTCTTGCATGCAATGAATTATGCATTGTAGGGACGGCTCTCTAGACGATGTGCCACACAAGTCGGATCCATGTCACAATAAATATACCAAAAATCATATACCTTTCCAAGTAAGAAAACATTTCCCCAACATCAAAGTCAAGATAGCAAAAAAAGTTGTCTCCTTTAAATTCTTCCTATTAATTAAAGTCATGTATAATTTACAATGTTATGTATCACACTTTGTTTCTTTATCAAATTGCATCATCTCCAATCATCTAAACAGTTCATTTCAGAAATTATATTATAATGTTCCAAATATTCAATCAGAATAATATGATAATGATAGAGAAATATTATGTTATCCTCAATAAGCCAACGGAATATCAATACCAATGATATGTAATGATATGATGTTGATGGTCGATACCAATAAGCAGTAATGATGGGATTACATTTATATAAAAAAAAAAAGCGCAAGCAGACATATAACAGTGTGTTTAAATCAAAATATATAATTTTAGGAAAGTAATTATAGTTAATTAAAATTAATAAATTTTAAATTATATTTATAAGAATTTGAAATTTTTCATGTCATTAAATTAATGTTTTATCATTTTTTTTCTCAGCTCGATTTTGACTAAGACATTGTGCTGATTAAAAGTGAGACATTGTTGACTTAGTTGATTTTTTTTTTTATGTAATACTAACAATAATATTTATTGATAAATGCAGTGAATATTTCTTTTATATAAAAGTTGATTGTTTTTATTTTTTGATTAATATAAAAAATTATTTTATTACTAATATATATTAAATTTATTTTTTAATTAATATTAATCAAAATTTTATTGATTGAAATTAATATATTTTTAATTAATTTTAAAACATTTTTTTAATTTATATCAATTGAGATCATTTTCTGAAATTATATTTTAATAAGTATGAATAAAAAGTTATTTTATGTACAGTGTAGGTTGAAATTATTTTTCAATGAATATTAATTAAGATTATTCTTATCAATATTAAAAGAATTAATTTTTATTTAATACTTAAAATCAATATTATTTATCTCTCAAAATTAATTAAGATTTTTTTGAACAATGTTAAGAGAATTACCTTTTGGATAAATTTGTAAATTATATTTATTGGGTTAACATTTGTTGTTGTTTTTATATTATGATTTTTTTTATCGACAACGTTAATATTATTTTTTTTAAGTAGTTTGTTGTAATTCTTTTTCGAATATTAATTGAAAAAATTTTGACCAATTTAAGATTTTTTTTTCTAAATATTAGCTGAATAAAGTATTTTTTTTATTAATGTAAACTGAAAAAATCTGAATAAAAATTTTGACAAGAAATAACAGCAATCAAAATTGACTAAAAAATTGTGAATATTAATATATTTGAATTATTAATAATTATTCAATATTTAAAGAAAATTAATTTTTTTGATAAATTTAAATCTATCTTTAAATTTTAATAAATTTTAACATGAATTTAAATAAAAAAAATCTATCTTAAAAGTTGTGAAAAATTGTATCCAGTGTAATTTTCGCGGCAATGTTTTAAACTGTGATTACGAGCACTGCTACATAATAATTATCTGGTAACATCTTTAGAGCTGATAAATTGTCGTTTACGCAGAAAATTTGTGGTCGTGGGTAAGACCCTACAGCTAGGTGTTAATTTTAAATTATGATAAAAGCTAATCTTTCTTTGTTAATGTGGTTTTATGTTTACCTTTTCCTTTTATTTAGAGTTAACCGTCCTTCATAGAGTGGGTCCTAGTCTTATACCTGGAGCCACCGAACGTAATTTTGTTTCATATGATTCTAATAATTGTTTGAATTCATTCGCCTTTTTAAAATTACATTCGATTAAAAAAATTTAATCGTTTTTTAAAAATAAAAAGTAAATATTATCAAGTTAATCCTTTTTAATTAAATAATTTATATTATTATTATTAATAATAAATTAATCCTTTTCTAAAATAATATATTATGTTGACTGCTGTTGATTTTGTTTATTATTTATGTTAATTTAATTTTAGTCTGTTGTCTTGTATATTCTAGGAAGTGCTTCTTTGTATTATATTTGTTTCTGTAATATTCAATACATCCTTGCTTTTCCTTTCTTCGTGTCTCTGAGGTTAATAAGATATTAGAAGAGTTTTATCTTAAGTCTTAATATTTTTTTGTTGGTTGTGTTTTCTTATTTGTTTTTTATTTCTCTTTTCTTTTTGTTTTTTCTCCTTTATTTTTTTCTATGACTTATTATTTAAAGATTTTATTTTGGATTTAACCTATCATAAATTATTTGGAATTGTGCTATGTTAGTGACTTTATCTATCAAGAATAAGATTGTGTTCGTGAACGACTTACTTTCAAAATCTCTGGTGGAAGATCTCATTTATGTTACTTGGATTCATTCCAATAACCTCGTAATAGCTTTGTTTTATAATTTCATTTCACAATATATTATCACTAATATTCTCTTTGTAAACATGATGGCAAAAATCTGAGAAGATTTGAAAACCATATTTTTTTAAAAATAACGGTCTTAGGGCTTTTCAACTTCGAAGACAACTTACATCTAACAAAGCACCGATAATGTGAGCACATATTATACTAAGTTGAAATCTATTTGGAATGAGTTACAGGGATACAAATGTTCTTTTTCTTGCATGTGTGGTGGTTTGCAACACCTTCAAGATTACAAGAGATTCTTTCATGGGATTGAACAATCATTTTTTCCAGATTTCTGGTGAATACTATTATTAACAGTACTAAGTTAACAAGTTTTTAAATAATAAATAAACAGTACTAAGTTGTGAGTCAACTACGACAATATTATTCAAATTAGCTCGAGTTCTAAATATATAACTAATTAAATACTTAAAAAAAAAAGATAATTAAAATAATCCTGCATCCTCTTTTAATTATGTTGTGTAAGAAATGGAAGGGAGTTTTGTTTTACCGATGAAGGAGGGGACTATTAATTCCACTTATTATGATTTAAATAAAGTTAGAGACAGCATAAACCAAAGTTAAGTTGATTGCTGATTGATGTGAGCAAATCAACCCTTTGATTAAACAATTACCTTTACATGGTTTAAAGCTGCTTCCTCAACACTACAATGAACCCATAAGTTTCAAATTTGCTTTAGATGAAAAAAGCTTTGATTTTATACATTTTTTCTTATCATATGTAAGATATTAAATTAAAATACAAAATCAACTTAATCCGTGCAATTATTTCAACACTAATAATAAAGATAAAAAGTATTAATATTTAAAAAATATATTTTCAAAATATCAAAATTTGTTCAAAATGCATGGAAATATTTTGACAACGATTTATAAATAATTTATTGTTACCTTTATCTCATATAAATATTATATTAAAATTAATCTCTTGATTACTCTTTTACACAGTCACTTTTTGTCTTGTTCTTTCTCTTATGGCTGCATGTATCTCTCGACGTATTTGTTTTTACTAATATAACTTTTTTGGTTATCGTCTTTTTAAAACCCCAACATAAATTATGTCGACATATTTTTGTTATCCATTGTAATTTGATTATATGTTACATATACACAACATATATTTATTACTATTATTATTATTATTGATAAATTTATGTGTCAAATTAATAATACTAATATCAATAAAATAATTGTTTTGTTTCTAATAATCAAGTTTGTGATTGGTATTATCGAATGAATTTTGAAATTAATTTATGATTTAAAATGACTCAGGCTTACTAGGAGAGAACACTGGCTACCTTGCCCAACTCCGCCAAGCGCAAGAATGTGACCAAATGTCAGTCAGGAAAATCATCGAACACTTTGCGTTCCATCGTAGCACACTCTCTTCCTTCCACTTCCACTTCCACTTCCACCACTTCTCGCGTCCACTATCCTCTCATTCCCCTGAACCCCTTCACCAGCGAAACCAGAACGTCGACCCTAACTCTCTATTGAAACAAGACCCAATCGAAATATGCTCTTCTCTATGGGTCAAAACCTTCTCCTCTCCGCAAGACACCTCGTTCCCCAACCTCACCGGCTTTCTCTCCAACTTTGATCTCTGGCTCCTCGCATACCAACGTTCATGCGCCCACGCCACTGGCACCTTTCCTCCGCGTAACGCCGTCGGCACCCCCGTTCTCCACTCCCTGCTCTCTCTCCGTAATGCCGTAATCCGCAATCATTTCAAATGGAACGACAAAACGAACCCTCTCCTTCGCGCCCCAAACGACGCCGCCCTTTCGAAGCCCCTCTCCAAACGCAGACTCCAAGCCACTATCAAATCCGACGCGCCCTGCTTCCAGGACCGCGTCGTTCAGGAGGTGCTCCTCATGATTCTCGAACCTGTTTTCGAACCCCGGTTCTCCCCCAAATCGCACGCGTTTCGACCTGGTCGAAACGCCCACACGGTCATTCGCACCATTCGGAGTAACTTCGCAGGGTACTTGTGGTTCCTCAAAGGGGATTTGGCTGAGATTTTGAACCACGTGGATCCACATGTGGCAATGCGTTCCCTTGAAAAGGGTACTAGGGATAAGAAAATTCTGGGGTTGATAAAATCTGCACTTGAGGGGGCCAAAATGCGTGGTGTATCGCGGAAGGAAGAGGTCGTTGAGGAGTTGATGAGGCTTAAGAAGAGAAGGGCTACTAAGAAGAGGATTCTGAAAGAGAATGAGCCGAAACCTGATCCTTATTGGTTGAGAACGTTTTTTAGTTTTGCTCCTGAGGAGGCTGCTAAGGTACCTAATTATGGGCATTGTGGGATTTTAAGTCCTTTGCTTGCTAATGTTTGTCTTACTGAGTTGGATTATTGGATGGAAAAAAGGATTGTTGATTTTTTTAGGCCTAGTGAGTTTGATTCCATATGGAAGTATTCGATTGATGATGGGTGTCATAACCCGGCATGGCCTGAGTTTGTTCCGTCGAGTGGGAAGCAAAAGACTAGGAAGATGGATTATGTTAGATATGGGGGGCATTTTTTGATTGGGATTCGAGGGCCTAGGGAGGATGCTGTGGAATTGAGGAAGAAGATTGTTGCATTTTGTGAGAGTGCGTTTGGGGTGAGGTTGGATAATTCCAAGTTGGAGATTGAGCATGTTACTAGGGGGATACAGTTCTTGGATCATATAATATGCCGGAGGGTGATACACCCTACCTTGCGATATACGGGTTCTGGAGGGAACATTGTGAGTGAAAAGGGTGTGGGGACTTTGCTTTCTGTTACTGCTAGCTTGCAGCAATGCATTCGCCAGTTTAGGAAACTTGAGCTTGTTAAGGGTGATAAGGATCCCGAGCCACTTCCATGTAATCCTATGTTGTACTCTGGTCAAGCTCACACAAATTCTCAAATGAACAAGTTCCTTGAGACCATGGCTGATTGGTATAGGTATGCTGATAATCGCAAAAAGGTTGTTGGCTTTTGTGCCTATGTTGTTCGGAGCTCACTGGCCAAATTGTATGCTGCTAGGTATAGGCTGAAGTCCCGAGCCAAGGTGTATGGAATAGCTTCACGAAATCTCAGCCGTCCTCTGAGGGAGAGCAGTAACAATTCTGCACCTGAATATTCAGATCTTTTGAGGATGGGGCTGGTTGATGCAATTGAAGGCGTTCAGTTTTCGCATATGTCTTTGATTCCATCTTGTGACTATACTCCATTCCCAAGGAATTGGATCCCGGATCATGAAAGGGTGTTGCGTGAGTATATACAACTTGAAAATCCCAAGTTTTTCTGTGAGTTGCTCAGATCTGTTAAGCAAAAAGGTTTAAATCTGCCTCAAGATGAAATATCTCAAATGGTATGGGACTACAAAACTCAGGGAGTTTGTTTTTTTCGATCTAACAAGGATAGCAAATTAAACTCTGATTTGAAGGAGATAACTGAGTAAACCTAAAATAAGTGGAATCTTCTCAATATCAAGGTTCTGCTTCCAAATTGGTGTGATCGGGTAGAAAATTGGTTTTGTGCATTATTGAGCCTTTTGTTTGTTGAGTACGTCAGGGTGAAATCCTTCAAATACTATTATCACGAGAAATGGTAGCCCGTGCTGACATTGTGTACATAAAAGGCAGAATACGCCCATTGGATGGGTGGGCGGCTCCGATAGCAGCATTTTAATTAACTACTGAGTACTGACAGTTTGTAACATAGCAGAAGGTACAAACAAATTTTTTAACATTGTTGAATTGATAGTAAATGAAGTTGAGATTCCTCGAGGCCGTGGATTTAACATGAAATTATGAATTGAGGAGGATATTGTTCATTATATTAGTAAATATTAGTTTCCTGGTTGTCTTCATGTAAACACTGCTTCCAAACTTCTATCTGATTACATATGTGCTGGATGTTTGCTTGTGGATTTCTGGTGATATCAATGACTTATTCTGGAGGAACTTTTATTCTAAAGGAACTTTTACATTGGGATATTAAGATAGTCTTTTCTGGAGTACAAAGAGGAAACTCCACGTACTAATACATTTTAGTTACTGCAGGCTATATTTCTTGGATATCTGATTCGGTGGTGGACAAATGTTTGATATTTATAATAATAAAAAATCATATATATTGGGATTCGTTCTCTACATCAAAATATAGTGCTGTATTTTTTCTTTTTTTCTGTTGCTTCATAACAATTCTCTCTCTGCCTTTTGCTCATTTTGCTTATTCTGTTTTTTATTTAGTTTGGATTTGTATAGCAGTTGTGGACCAAAAGTCATCTTATTGTGCTTGTCTAGCATTAAAATCTTTAGCACAGTTTAGTTTACCTACAGGAGTCAGTTGACTCAGGCATATGTATGTTTGTTGAGCTTTAATAAGACATAATTATTCCCTAACTTTCCCTTTCCCTGGGTAAAGATGAATCCTTTTTTTTATCAGCAAAGAAAGTAAAGATGGATCTAACATACTTGGTGTAATATCAATCAACGGGATCAATGATCTAAAAAATGGTAAATCTTTTTTTTATTCCGCAAAGTAATTTAAAACAGTTTTAAAAATTTGACTTTATTTTTATTATTATTAAAAATAAAATATAGATGAAACAGTTTAAAAATAATTATATTTTATTTTTATTTATTGTGAAATATAAAACGTTCAAAGTAATTTTAATCCTGACTGATTTTTTTTTTTTTTTTTTTTTTTAAGTTTGGTTTTTTTTTTTTTTTTTTTTTTTTTTTTTTTTTTTTTTTTTTTTTTTTTTTTTTTTTTTTTTTGTAGAAGTTTGATTCTTTTTTTTTTATTTTTTATTTTTTAGAAGCTTTTACCTCTCTATCAATCTTATAATTTTGAAACATAGCATAGCATAGTTCACATAACCAAACCATTAATCTTTTATATATATATATTTTTCATTTTTAATTATTTTTTTAATTTTTTTTATTTTGATTATTACTCTTTAATGTAGACTACGTTACTAACTTCGTAAATAACATAAGCTGGAATTCTTGCAACTGCCTACATTGTTTACCAAATGAGGTTAATTCGATGAATTTCTTCAGAATTCATTCTAATAGGTAATTGAAATACCTAATCACACGCTTGGCATAGGATGTGTGAATATCAATATTTAGTTTACTGGCAAAAAGAAGCTTTAATTTGAGGTTTACCTTTATTTTTATACTTAACACAAATGAACAGTGGTAACTTGCATTAATCTATGGATCTGATTTGGGACTGCATTAACAGTTTTTTCAGATTAGATGGATTGTTGTTGCTTGAATGTATCTATAGTTCAATTTAAGGAAATAGAAAACTTTTTTGCTTACATCATTATTCTATATTGAAAACTAGATACCCGCAGGAGAGTAGAGACTATTCATGATATGAAGGAAACCTTTATTATTGATACAAGTTTTCAAGGTATGGTGCTTATTAGTCACTGTACCACTTTTCCAGGAGCTTCCAGGTAGATCCATCCCAACTGTGGTAGAAACCGTTATTTCTTACCGACCAATAAACTGTTTGGTAGCCTTTGTCTCTCTTGACATGGTACACGTCCCAAGTGGTGAACCACCGAGACGACGCAGCAATGCATTCGAAATCTTGATCCACTGGGATAGTGCTGTTGTAGTGATGGCCTAGTTTGAGAACAAAGAAAGGACTGTGGCCGCAGCGAAGTTCCAATTGGTCCTTGGTGTTGTTGGGCAGGTCATTTCGTATGTCAACAACTGTGTTTGGGCTGTGACTCTGAGGCCTAGCAAGTGTTGACATGCTCAGAAAATAGAACGATAGAAAGAGTAGAAAGAAGGTGAAGGACGGGTGGCGAAAACCCATGATTGTATCGCGTTGATGGTGATGGAATTGGTCTTTATAAATAGAGTTGGTGGGGCATGGTGCTGTAGCGATGTAAACATATTTTTTTTGTTGGGGTCTACAGTTCACACAATTTCTGGGTAAATGGTTCACGGTTCCTCCGTTTTAGGAAAACCATCATGCTTTAACTTAGAGAAGTTTTTTTCCACTTTGATGTACTTTTTCATAACTTCATATTAATGCTTAAAATGTGTAAAAAATTGTTTTTTTATTAAAATGGATAAAAAAATATTTTTTTACTAAAATGGTGAAAAAAAATATTTTTACCAAAATAAGCAAAATGTTATTTTTTTTATTAAAATAGGCAAATTCTATCTCCATAGAAATGATTTTAGGTTGGTTAAAATAGAAGTAACATTCTGAAATTTCAATTAAAGATATTATTTAAAATAGTTATTCTTTCAGCAATATTTTTTAATTATTTAGCATTATGTTTATTATATTCAATAATTAATAATAATAATTACATAATAATAATTAACAAATCCAATAGTAAAAAAAATTAAGACATAAATTTATTTTAAATTAAAACAAAATAATATAATAATAACGATAATAATAAAAATAATTTTAATTAAATTTATATGAATTTAATTTGATAATAATAAGAAGAATTATAATTATAATTAAATTCATACAAATTTTAATTTAAATGATAATAATAATTATTAAAACAATAATGATAATTAAATTTATACACATTAAATTAAATTAAAATAATAATAATATTATTAAGAATAATAATAATAATATAATGATTAATTTTTAAAATAATAATAATACTAATATTCTAACAAATTTAATTAAAATAATAACAATAATAATTATTATTATAATAATATAAATAAATTTTATAAATAAAGAAAATAAATTTTTCTAACACACTTCTAAAAACCATTAATCTATAGAACGATAGGAAAAGTAGAAGGAAGGTGAAGAAGGGGTGGCGAAAACCCATGAATGTACCACGTTGATGGTGATGGAATTGGTCTTTAAAAGTAGAGTTGGTGGGGGCATGGTCTTGGTCAACATCCGATTTCGTTCACAGTAAAAATAAATATAATTAAAGAAATTAAATTAAAAAAAGTGTCTCTACAATTAAATTAATTATCAAAATAAAAAAATAAGGAAAAAATATTAAAATAAAAATATACTTCTTAGTTTAAGTTTTTTCTTAAAAATAATAAAAAAAAAGTGTTCAATTTATTCATTAAGTTTTACAAAATAAATAAATAAAAAATAATTAATAATAAAAAACAAAAAATAAAAAATGTATATATAAAAAAATGAATTTTAAAAAAATAATAAGATAAAAAGTTAAATAAAATAGAAAAAAAATCAAGAAACGTTCCATTCAATTTCAACTTCCCACAAAATAAAAAATTAATAATAATAATAATAAAAAAACAAAAAAATCAGTCAATCTTAAAATTGGTCAATCAGTCAATTTCAAAACTGCTAAATCAGTCAATTTCAAAATTGTTTTCTCATAATAAATAATAAAAAAATAATAAGTAACACTCTCATTTTAATAAATAAAGAATTTTCTCATGAAAAAGAATAAACTATAATAACAACTTTTTTTCATTTTCAAATTATTTTAATGTTTTCTTTCTAATCTTTGTTTCCATCGTAACTTTGGTTGGGACAGTTGTAGCAATATAAACATATTATTTAGTTGGGGGTATACACTTCAGACAAGTTATGGTTGGTGTACCTTTAGTAAGAAGAGTGCTTCTTCCTACACCTCCATAGCATCTTTCTACATCTTCATAAGTTTTGAAATTTCAACTTTAGACATAACAAAATGACAAAAAAGTCTTTGTTGTTACAAAAGTGGAGTTCTCAAAGATTTGAAGAAGGAGGTGAAAGGTTACACAAGCATCGGTGGAAGAACCCGTCATTGCTCTTGGAGTGGTGGTTTTGGGATCAAATGACTTGTGGATTGTAAAAACCATAAGTTATTAGATTTTTCGAATGAGTTGTGGATTGTAAAAACTGCAAGTTGTTCAGGAAATCAAATGAGTTACGGTTTCTACGATCCGCAAGTCATTCAAAAAATCGAATGCGTTGTGGATTATAGAAACCACAAGTGATTCGATTTTAAGAATGAATTGCGGATTATACAAACCGCAAGTCGTTCGGAATGACTTGTGTTTTCGAACGACTTGCGATTTCTACAATCCGTAAGTTATTCTTAAAATCAAATCACTTGTAATTTCTACAATCTACAATTCTAGTTTTCAGTCAAAACCATTTAAGTCAAAACCAACGGCCAACCACCATCATCCTCTATGGCCTATACAGGACAACTACCACTATAACACACAATTAAAATTACAATAACGCTTACCTTTCTAATTTTCCCACCTTTTATGTGAGAAGATTGAACGGTTGAATGATGGAAGGCAAACGTGAACAATGGTGGTAGCCAAAGGCGCAGGAGGTGTAAGAGGTGGAGGAGGTGCAAGACGAGCATCGGAGGTGCGGAGGTGGGTTCGAAGGTGCAGGATTTCAGCGTTAATGGGGTGAAGGGTAAAATGGATTTAAAAAAATTTATAAAGGACAAAATGGTATTTTCAATTTACAATGGAGGTGCATAAAGATGTTATGGAGGTGCAGGAAGAAACACTCTATCAAGAAAGGATAAATGGTTTAGGTTCCTTCGTTTTAGGAGACAAATTCTTCACCCTCTTCTTGCACCTCCATAACAAATTTTAATTCCAAGAGTGACCTTGTGAAAATTATCAAGTTGTCCCTGCTTTATTAAAGAGCCCCAACCTTCTTCTTCCCTGTCCGTCAAATGAATAGTGAAACAGCTTCTATTTTCTCTTAAATACATCTTTTACAGTGTGGTTTTTAAAGGTTTTGTGCAGTGTTTATTGCCAGCAAGAAACAATAAAGAAGTAAGATTTTTTATTTTGGTGGATTTTTCTAGTTTATGGTAGGGCATCTGGATGAAGCCATCCGGTTCTCATTTTTTCCATCCAGTTGTTATCTTTTTTAATTTTTAAATTTGAGAACCGGACAGCCAGTTATCCAGTTCTCAAATTTCAAAAAAATGAGAATCAGATGGCTGGTTGTCCATTCTCAAATTTAAAAAATGACAACCGGATGAACTGGAGGGGAGTGCCATCAAGGGTGTAAGTTGTGAACCGGACACCACCCGATTCAGTTCACAAAACGTTTTGAGAACCAAACGGGGTGGCATCCGATCACAACTTGCATTTTTTATTTTTATTTTTTTATGAGTTGTTGGAATGCTAGATATGGATAATTTTTGTATATATTCAGAGGAGTCTTTATATTATATATATATATATATATATATATATATATATATATATATATATATATATATATATATTCATCAGAGAAAGTTAACAAAATTTGTTTTTTTGGCTCTTCATGTAAACGTGCAAAACAAATAGACTTTTGGTGAAATGCAGAAGAAGAGACTCTTCATAAACTCTTTATTTCTTTTTTATTTTTAAGTACATTAAGGTTACAACACATATAACATAGTGGACAAAATTACAGTTTTCTCTCCCATGAACAAAATTACAGATTCCTTTATGAATAATTGAAAAAATATGACCTCAATGGGGTTGTCATTTTTGGCACCCTATCCAGTTCACATTTGTAAAGTTATGAATTCAATCATCTAATTCATGAAATGTTAAATTGTTAGAAAAAATATAATTTTACAATTTTGAAATGTTAGACTTTTTGTCTTTCTCTTCCTCGTCGTGATACGTTATTTATCATACCTAGACTTCTTTAAGCAAGTTTGTGACTTGTGTTTCCAAGAATATGAGGGAAAAAATGAGGCTTTGGAGGGAGAATATTAAATTGAAGGAGGCCATTGCTAAACCTGTTAACTTCTCAATCTATTTTATATTTCACTCAGATCAGTCATTAAAAAAATCGACAATATAAAACCAAAATGCAAACCTATATATGCATGCATGCCTCCGACGTAACATATTAATCCATTTCTTCAATCTTAATTCTCCATCAAACTAACCTACATAATAAAGAAAATCAAGAAATAATCATCCCAGAACAATATTAATTTCTTTTGTTGATGATTTTGGCAATTGCCACTACTCCTACCGTTTGTGCACCACGGTCTTGGTGGTGGTGTTGTGTTGTTGTTGTTGGTCATCTTGGATGGAGAAAGCAGAGAGAGGAAAGGACCTTGAAATGCCGGTGGAGTTGGCGAAGGAAATCTTAGCGCAAGCAGGGTCGTCGACGAAGATTTCGGAGATGGTGACCCAGAGGAAGAGCTCTTTGGTCTTGACGCCGGTGACCCTCCGCATGCGGTGTTCTTCCACGAAGGCCGTAACCTCGGTGTCGTAGGAAACGGTGCGTCCTATGGAGTTGAAACGGTGCTCCTTTTTGTGCTTCTGTTTGAGCCAGACGAAGCCGGAGGTGCGGTTGTAGCCCATCTCCACGATGTTATCCAAGGGAAGCAACCCTCTGGGGAGGAGAATTTCGTCCAGGAGGAGCCGTGACTTTTGCATGCACACGGCTTCGCCCTTGTAGATCTCCGCCGCGTCACGGTGGTGTGCTATTTGTGTGGTTGCCATTGTGGTGGAGGAATGTCCGGGAAGGGACAACGTCGGAATATTTGTAAGGTTAATTTGATTGGGATAAGAACATTGTAAGGTTGAGGACGTGTTTTGTGTTGTGGGGCCAATGACACTTTGTGATTAAGTTAGTTAGTTAGTTAGTTAGTTAGGCCGAGGTGAGATAGAGGGTTATATTTTTTTATTTTTTTTTTTGTGTTCATTTCTTATACATTATTAATACGGAATATTTTACACTAGCAACCAATTAGAAATTACAGAAAATAATTTATCATTACTTTTTTGTCTTAAAATAACCGCAGTTTTAATTTTTTAAAATAATTTCAAAACTGGACGATATTTTTCTATTAAAATATTATCTTCTTTTTAAGTTATCCTTAAGTTAATTGTTCTCTAGTTATGCATTTAGTGAAAAAGAGTATTATTTTAGTAAAATTGACAGTGTTAATTATGTGAAATACCTTAGAGTATAGTAGTTGTAAGAGGAGGGACTAATAAAATATATATTTTTAATTTTTTTTCCTTTGAAGTTGAAAATGGCAATGATTACTGAGTGAAATGATTACTTAATAATAAAGCACTTTCGAACTCTAACCTGGATATTGATATATTTATAGTTAAAACCATTTTATAAATATAATTTTTTGACTGAAAAAAAATATTATAATACTTTGTTTCTATTCATAATTTATTATAATGTATTTTTGCTATTACAAATTTGTCTGTAATTAATTAGAAGTAATATTCAGTTATTAAAATATGATTTCTTTTCAGGATTTACTATGTTGCCCCATCCATTAGTATCAACGATTTTTTTTCTCCCTCTTTCGAAAGTTCTTTGCCCCCTTTCAAAATAATTTTTCTTCCCCTTCCTTTGAAAATTTTTCTCAACCTGCTCTACGAATTTTCCTCCTCCAATTTTTCATCACTAATCTTCAATTTACAATGATAACTATAGTTTAGTTTCCATTTTTTCTCGCAGTTTTTTTTTTTCTATTCATTTGGTCTTGTATATTTACACTTTGAACTTTGGGCTGTGGCCATAATGATTCTTGGTGGAAAATTTAGTAGTTGGAATTTTTTGAAGAAATTACTAAAATAAATAAATTATAGAAAAATATAAAATTACGTAAGTTGTACTTAGAAACCACAATTTTATTTTGAAAAAACCCTATATGTGAAGCACGATTTTAATTTCTTACTAAAATCATGCTTAGTATATATGATTTTTATTTTTTTTTTCTTTTATAGTGAATTCGAACTTAATAAACACAATTCGAGTAAAAAAAATTATATAAACAAAATCATGTATATTAAGTACAATTTCTGTGTTGTAAAAAATAAAAAGTTAAAATGATACTTGTATAACAAGACAAACTCATACTTGCAAATCACGACTTATTAACTTTATACTTTGTCTATTTTAATAATCTTTTTTAGACATTAGGTAAAATTTTGTTTTTTTTTTATTTTTGTTGGTACCTTGTATTGCGCTCAAGAATAGACCGAATTATTTTCGTGTAGTTATAATAAGAAACAGTAGAAAAATAAATAAGAGGATACAATCAATTGGCACCTAACCTAACATTATGAAAAGTTGGTTGACCTAAAACTAATCATGTTGCATTTTAAATTATAATCATGGTTTTCGTTTAATATATATAATATATGTATCCCATGAGCTTCACTACGTCTTCTTATAATATTATTTATGACATTTCTGTTTCCTTTTTGATATTTCCCTTTCTTCGTCTTAATTTATAATAATAGCTCTGCAAATGCATCATGAGCTGTAAGAACATTTAATTTTAATAAATGGCATTATTTAAACACTTAAAAAAATTATCTGCCCATCAAATTGGAAGGATTGAAAGTACAGCTAAACCAGAATTTTAATTTTTCATTTTTTTTACATTATTAGGTAGCGCAGCCTTTTATAATGCATATCTTCCTTCTTCGTTTTCTTGCTTCAGGTAGAAAAAGTTTGGAAGGAGTGAGTGGTAAGTTTATTCGAGAATTTCCAACTTTTTTTCTTCCAAGCAACCTTGGGATTACCATCTTACGAATATTTAAGAAACAAATCATTCTCATTATGATTACATTATTCTTCCCACAACTTTAAACAATGACGTGCGTAATCCAATGATTAAAAAAATTGAGCACAAACACATAAATGCTACAAAAGAGAAGAACAGAGGAAACATTCCTGCTAGCTTCTAACAGGTTGTCAGCTTTTCTCTTTAATCAAAAGAATTGCTCTTTATATATTATATAAACAAAAGAATTGTTCTTTCTTACTATCTTTCTTTCTTTGTTTTTTCTTTTTTTTTTTTTACCTCATAATGGGGTCCTTAATCATTTGATGATTCCCCCCACATTATCGCAAGATACTTCTGGCACTTGCTGCAACAACTTCCATTCACATACAACAAATCAGGGTGTGCCCTTTTGGTTCTTCCGGAACTCGACACTTTCTTAAGAGTGGTCCCATCACTGCTCTTCAGATTGTGTCTGTACTCCACCGCCACCTGTTCAAAAACTTCCACCTCAAACATGTTTATCTTCACCTTCGGCTTCATCTTATCTCTCACAAATGCAAAGGGTAATTGGTCTCTCGGGTTAAATGCCTCCAACTCGTTGAATATAAGGCATGAGAAGAGGTTGCTACCAAGTCCATGTCTCCTCAATATCAAAGCACTATCTGGGACATCTGTCATAAATAATTCAAAGAGGATACCATAAATGGAACCAGTTTGGTTGCAATTTCTTTTCTCATTATCTAATACTACTACTGTTTAAAAAAAGTTTTTATGAGATTGGATTAAACATTTCATATGCAAATACATTGAAATGACAAGGAACAATCCCTTATTATAGGTATAGGCCTGCTAGGTATGATAAACATACCATATGCACAATGATAATAGACAAGCCAACTGCAAACAGAAGTGATTTAGCCAAAGGACAAAATTAGGTACAAAACCAGCAACTCCATGTGAGTCTCGCTCATCGATATTTTTTAAAAAAATGAACTACAATTGTTAACAATACGTTATGTGTAACAAAAAAATGAACCACTTAGATAAGTTAAATGGCATGATCCAATACTCTTGTGACACATTTCACGGCGTACAAACTTAAGGAGCATGATTTTTGTGACTGGTTATCTACTTTCATTATGGAAATTTAATGCTACTTTTCGTCCTACTTGAATCAGAAATCTTGTTACATCAACAAATTGAAATGTTAGGCTGTTTCCTTGTGATGAAAAAGAAACCTAATAAAGTAGCAGAATAGACCTGTAAATGTGTGCCAGCGCCTCAACATTAATTTCATAAAAAGGATTTGGTTAAGGAGTGAACTACCCCACATGGGGAAGAAAAGTTCCTAAAGCCTTCACCAGTAAAAGAGGTTTCAGGGTTAAGGGGCTATTCTGTACTTAATGGTCAACGGCGGTGGAAAAGTTCTCACGTCCCTTAAATAATAAACGATGTCACACACTTCCAGATTGGAACTCATTAAATTAAAGTGTATTTGATAGTCAAAAAGTATGTGGTATAGAACCTTCTCTAAGGTTCTTGATATAATACCCTTAAATATGATTAATGAATTTGAATTAACTTCCTCTGGCAACTAACTTTTGCAAGCTTAATCTATCTAATCAAGTTTCAAGATCCACTGTTTCATGTCTTCAACACACATTAAGATTCAATACACTTACTGATATGATGAACATTGTTTCATTTCTAAGGTTCTTGATATAATGTAACAATTGTAATAATTTGTTAGTAAAAAATGTTGTCAATTTTGTGTTACGAAAGCACAAAATTCAAAGAAAGAAATTAATATTAGAACATGTCCAATTACCTGACTCATAAGGCTGTTTTTTTGGAGTCCATGGTTGCATTCCATTTTCACAGTATGTCTCCATTTGCATCTTGAGGGCATTGACATCCAGCCATTTCTTCCATCTTGCAGTTGCCATTGCTTCTTCCATGGTATGAACATAAAAAGGGTGCTTTGATATAGCCATGTCTACATCATCAGATATAACAAGTGAATGAATCAACAACAACGGATCAACCATCAGTTGCATCTTTGCATCTATCCAAATGCTGAATTGGGAATTTGGGAATAGCCTATGGACTAAATACTTTGGTATAACCCCGTTCATTGCTGGGTTCTGATACAAATTCTCTTTATCAACCTTCACAATCCTCCACACACCTATATTGTATTCTGTTGAATTTATTGAAATCAATCCGTGATGTTCAAGACCTTTGAGAGTGAAATCGTCTACAAACATAAAAAAACACACTTCATGCAATGTGCTGGACCCAAGGCCCTTTGGTTGGCGGATTTTATCATGATCATTGAAGATTGCTGAAACCACAACCACACTGTCACACTGTTCCATCGCAATTCTATCTACATCGAGAGAAGAAGGCATATGACATAAGCAAATTAGTACGAAATATCAAACCAAAGATTAACACTTGAAAATGAAGAATTTAACTCTTATAAACTGTATTTGCAATCTAATGTAAGTAATCTCCGCCAACAAAAGTTTTACTTTTCCAATCTATGAATCTCAGTGGCAAGTTATAAACCAATCAAAAGTTGATGATTGAATATTTCTAGGGTGAATTAAGATCCGACCATTGAATTCATGTGCAACTGACCATAATCACTGACTGGAAACTTCTTCAGAAATCCGCAAAGAACTTCGGTGTTATGATTTTGATGATCAAAATAGGAAAACCTGGCAAGGGCGCTGAGATTCCCACCGAAAGTATCAGCATTGCCCTGCACATACCGCAGAGCCCCTGAATAAGGCCGGTTGGTCTCGCGTAAACTCTTGATCTCCTTCACAACATCCGAGTAATCTGAATCCAGAACGCGCGACCCATTAGCAAAAAGTGATCATCTTGATGGCTTAATCGAGATAAAAAGCCGTGATAAGATCACGGGTGGGTAATAGGTACCTGAGAAAAAAACAGGGGAGGAGCATGTGGAACGGGTGGTTGGAACAGCGTATTTGTGTTCTCCGTAGGAAGAGGGGTAAGAGAAGAGGGAATTCTGAAGAGGATCCAAAGGGGAGGATCGGAAGAAGCAATTGGAGTGAGAGAGAGTGGTGTAGAGAGCAAGGAAAAGAGTGGTGAAGAGATAGAGCAGAGAGAAACAGAGGAGCTTGGAGTAGAGGATGAGAGGCTTAGTCGTGGTTATTAGCCTCCCCATCATGAAAAAGTGATCTTCTTTGGGGATTTCTCTTCCATGGGTTCAGTTGGTTCCACTTTGTTTTGCGAAAATTGATGATGTTGTTGTTGTTGCTGCATGATCATGATCGTGACCCTCGCGGCGGTTATTTGTCATCTTCACCAATGTTAATTTTGTTCATGTCTAGGTGGGCCTCCTTCTGATAATACCAGGTTGGAAGTAGGTTAAGATAAATCCACTATTACATTTTTATCAATTAAACTCTTTCCTTAATCAAAAGATTAAATTTGGTAGCCATGACTTACTAAAAATGGTTAAGTTCTCCACCCATGTTTTTTTTTATTATTTAATAAAACCAGTAATACTCGTGTGAAATTAAGAATCGAATAAATTTAAACGAATTTTTTCTGTATTTTTAATCCGGTGTGGTGCATTTATATTATGTTTTGAAAAACAAAATGAAAGATATTCTCATAATCGATTCAGCTGCTTTAGGATGAGATACGGTTAGAGATATATCGTACAATTATAAACTATATTATTTATTAGTAGTATATTTCGTTAATTTAATAATATTTTAGGTAATTAGATATCGAAATCAGTTATGCAGTTGTTTAAAAACTGATTTTTTACCAAAATATATTATATTTTAAGTGAAATTTATATTTAAAAATCAATTTGATATAGTACGTAAATTCTCATTTTATTTTTTCAAATACTACAAAATTATTGATAATAAAATAATGTATGTATAATAAAATTATTCTCATTTTATTATATAATTCACAATATTGAGAATATATAATTCACAATATTATTATTGTGAATATTGAGAATATTATTATTGATAATACTGTGAATACATTGTTGATAATATTGTGATTAAACCCTAAAATCACATAAAAAAAATTTCTCTTTAACTAAATCGTCATTTATTATTTTTCTCCCATCTCCTTCTCTTTACGGCCAAATGCAACATTAACGATGAACTAAGCTATTCAACCATACTAACTTAAAACCAACATAATTTTTCCTATTCCTCCCTTACGATGAAAAACAAATATTTTCAAAATTTGATTGTTTAATTTTTTTATTTTAGTTTTTACGATGCAAGAAGAATTTTTTAAAGGAAATATTTTAATTTAATTTGATTCCTAAATACTTTATTTTAACAGTCTGCTGACACATACACTCATGACAAGTCAATAAATACATAATATTAATAATTCAGGTATCCGTTATACAAATGAATTAAAAAATTACTAGATGAGCCTAATCATTTAGTAATCATCTCATTAATCTATATATGATATGTAAATGAACACCATTTAATTATTTTACCCTGAATTTACAAGCTTGAGGTTTCTGTTAAAAAGAAAGCTTCAATACATGTCACTTGATGATAAGAACATGCACCATCTCACTCTCAAACAAATCAATGTGATTATGTTGTTACCATCTCTTTTGGGTCTGAATCTCCTAAGTGCCACTTCCATGCTCAAATTAATAGAAATTACAGTACAGTAATAATAAGGTATACATTTTTGTAGTTTTAAAAACAAATGTAACAAACATATATATATAATTAAATTGGGAAGTTGATTTTGCTCCTTTTTTCTGTAACCTTTCGTGTAGCATTTTGAAGTCGAAGCACATGATGTTTAAACTTATCAAAATCGATTTGCATTCCAGGACCGAAAGCTGGGTCTCGCACTACAACGAATTCATCCCAATGTTCTTTAGCCTTCTCCGTGTTCCCAAGCAATGAGTATATAATTGCCTGTAAAATAATTTCAAGACAATTTCACATAATTAATTCATGCACTTTTATGTTTATGTTTATATTGATGCAACAAAATGAGAAAAATATAATATTTTACTATAATTAATAAAACATATGTTTTATCTAAAAAGATTTATAATTTTATAATTTATGTTGAAGATAAGTCTTCAATAATTTATATAAATAAATACAAATATCACTTTACATAAACAGATATTATAAAGTTGTGTTAAAATTTATTTTTTAAAAATTTTATTAGATTTTATTATCGAATTATTCTTAAATATATTATTTTAAATACGAGTTGAATAATTTCTATGTGAGAAATATAAGTATAAACTTTATTTTATAAACTAATTTTGTTAGGTAAAAAAAATAGGTTACTTAAGTTAATAATTAATTTTAATCATTTTAGTTAGAAAGCTTTGACACCATTAGAAAAATGTTGGCAAAGGTATGGTATATGTACCTTGTAGAGTGGGCGTCGTGCATCTTTGAGCGATTCATCTGCCAAACATTCGCATTGCAAGGCACCTTCTAAATCTGAAGTTCCTCCCTGCCATTAACACGTTCAAGAATTCTTGTCAAAGAATTTTCTTAACGAAAAATGTTAAATAAAACTGAAATTTGATACCTTGTAGATGAGCACTTCTACTAATAACATTTCAAACTCGTATGCTTCATGTGGTTTCTGCTTTTCATTAGCCTCTTTCAGTGCTGGTCTAAGTATTTTCTCTGCATAATCTTCCACTTCCCACGTCTCCAAGTCTCTTACTTTTTGCTTCAATGCATCATATATAACACACTCTTAATTGCTTCACATATACCAAAAACTAGTTCTGATTTGTTTAAAGATAAATAATAAAGCAAAAAAAGAAACATTAAATAGTGACACTTCCCACCGTTAATCTGGAACATGAAGAAGCAGGTAAAATATATTAGTGTATCAAACCTGAAGAATCATTAAATCAGGTAAATCCTTTTGAAGTTCCCTAATAAGAGCATGGGCACTGTCTAATGCTGATGGCTGTTCATACTGTTCTGTCATCAATCTATCCAACGCTGGATACCCACTATGGAGTTCTCTAACGATGAAGGACCTGGTAGCGTGAAATCTATTAGGCCCGGTCTTGGGCTTGGGCTTGGGCCTGGTCCTTCTAAGTAGCACAAAAATCAAAAGAGAAAAACAGCCAAGGATTACATAAGATATTGCTTTCGTGGCATTTTCCTCGTACTTAGAACTCAAATATGAAACAAAATTTTTAAGATCTTCACAGCTACTTTGAGCAAGAGAAAAGTTACAAAACTTTTCTAGCAGCGCGTTCATACTCGAGCACTGTTCCTTTTACTCCACGAAAGAGAATGAGAGTGTATTTTTTCAGATGAATGTTTTTCTAAGAGCCAAAGTGAAAGCAATATAAATAGTGCTACATGGCTTGTGAAATGTCATCAAGTACTGTGATTCTATGCTTGACATATAGGTCAAGAAATGAATGTCTTATTAAAGAAAACCCTTGTTCTAAGTAAAAGATATATGCTCTGCTCAAGAACAAAAAGTAAAAGATATGGAAGCTGCTCATAGATCATTAGTAATGGAAGCATCAGAAACTGATATATCCTTCTCCATGAATAATGTATGATGTGCAACCACTCTAGATTTCAAAATACTTCTTCTAAAATAAAGAGTAATTTTGATACAACTAAAAATTACATGACTATGTTATGTTATAAGAATGACCAAACTATTTCTCATTTTTGTCAATGATTAATTTGCTTAAAGAAAAAACCCATTGACCACTTATAAGGTCTCTCTTATATGCTTTCATCCATAAAACCTAAATATGAGACGTTCTTTCAAAAAGCTATAGTTTAAGTAAAAGGTATATGACATTTGAATAAAAAAATTACATAACAAAATAACTTCATCCTAAAAGAAATTAAATGCATTTATAAAAACGACATTTACCATCTAAACGAAAAAAAATATAATAAATTGATAAACTTTTAAGAAAGAGATCTTTGAATTATCTAATCTATATTTAATTTTGAGTTTCTTTTAATTCCATTGTGTATTTAAATCTTTACTCGGTCTAATGAAACCCTTTTTTTTTTTGTACCACTATCTCCCAAACATTTGAATTCATCTAATATTTTTTAAGAGAAACTATCTATATTTTATTGGCTCCATAAATTTATTTAAAATCAGATAAAGCTTGCTTTCCCATATTAAATTGGGCCCAAAAAAGCCTGTTAAAAAGAACTTGGGTTTTAAAAGTCAAACTCCGTTTGCAATACCAGCAAGCTTGCGTTTTTGTGCAAACGACCTGGGTTCCGTACAAACAATTCTTTTCGGCCCAATTAACTAAAGTATTGTCCAAGCCAACCTTTTTGTTGACATTAACATCTTTAGGTTTTTTCAGCACCCCCATTATTACTATTGCACCTCCACACTAGCAGATCATGCCTGCCGTCCCTCACTGTTCATGCCACCACTACACCGTTCTCCACTTCACTGAGAGGAAGAAGAAGAGGAAAAAGCTCATTTTGGAAGTCATATACGTATTCATGTCTTGCAGAAAACTTATCCCAAAATTTTGTTCGAAAAGTCCTAATCCAAAATTTTGTTTCATGTCATATACTAATTTATGAAATTAGTATGATTTCATTCATTTCACTAATAATATTAAAATTTTAAATTTGTATTAACAATCTTATTTTAAAAATAAAAACATAATGTTGGTTTGAAGTCATATTCTCAAAACTATAACTTTAATATTTATTGATTTAAAATTAAACAGCGATGGTTAACAATCGTTCTTAATTAGTAATGGATTTTTAGCAGCGTTTACTTTTTTTCACAGAATCAAACCAACAAATGATGAGATACAATTCAGCTTTGGTCACACTATTTTTCAATTTACCCATTTAAAAACTACTTTTGATAAATATTTTTTTTATTGTTTTTTATTAAGTTATAGAATTGTGGACATAGAAGTATTGTGTTAATAACAAAAGGGGGTAAAATTATGTCTAGATATCTTTGAATAAAATTATTTGATTTGTCAAATTGTTTTTAAAGATAACAATACATACTTCAATCTTCTTAATAAAACTTATGTATGCTTGGTGAATACAAAATCTATTGAATTTATGGGTAAATTTTTCTGAAAAAAAAAAAATCCTCTGGTATGATGTATGCATCTGTGCAAGAAGTGATATGTTAAGATTGAACTGCAAATTATGATGAACAATTGAAATAAATAAGAAGAATGTAAAGTTTTAGGGTTAAAGAAGATTTGGCAAATAAATTTGATATTGATCTTTTATCACAGGCATTGTGATGTGCATGAAGTCCCCCCAAGGGACCATTTGAGGTTTCCACTGATAGAACTGTTTGCAAATTCAAAAGTAATGTCACTGTTAACCTTTTTGAGATCTCTTACCCAAAATACCTCCAACCAAAAGATACCTCTATCTCCAAACACTGGATTTCTTACCCAATATATCTCTTCATTAGTTCGTACTTATGAATCATATGAATCAAAAGAAGGACACACGGTAATTTAAAATGTCTGTCAAATTATGCTGATATATATTTTTTTATAACCACTGATTTTTAATAGAACTACAGATCCTTCTTTCTAATGGATAATTTATCGAAATCTTTAACTCGTACGTAAAATAATATATTAAAAATAGTTCAATAATAACAGGTCTAACAATTTTTAAAAAATAATTTAGGATACTATTTGAAAAAGTAATTTTTAAATCTATCTTAATCTTAAAACTGACTTTTTTTCGTTCTTTTATTTATTCATTTATAAATGATTGAAAGTTTTTACCACTATTTATTAATTATAAAATGCATTTCGAAGTGTCGAAATTTAAAATAGTTGAGTTTAAGTATAAAACATTATCTACATTTAAAGATAGAATGTTGTAGTTGATTTAAAAGAAAAACTCAGAAGCTCATTTAGGTTAATTGATAATGGGTTTTACATGAGTTTACTTATACCTGATTAGTGTTCTAAAGCTGTTGAAAAAGTGAAGAGTGAAAATGTGGGTAAAAAAAGGAAGGTTTTGAAATGAGACAGATATATTGCGCGTGATATATGGTGTTTGGGGGTGGATGTAGAAATGAGTGTGTGGGCACTTCACAACTGGTAGTAGTAGTAGTACAGAGGAAGGCTTTTTCGAAAAGCGATGGAGAATCGAATCCGAGTGAGTACAGCGATGGGTAGCATATATGGTTTGAAAAATTGAACTTAGGGAGGAAGAAAGTGTGTGGGCATAGGGTGAGGAAAGGAAATGAAGCAGTGTAAACCGTTTATTAAGGATGACATGGCCACCGAGAAAAGCAAAAAAGAAATAAAAATGTGTCGTAGTAGTGATGAATATGATTTATGTGAGTTGGAGGCAGGGAGGACCAAAGCATATATGTATTTAGTTTGGTACGTATGGCCCGTGAGTTAAAAAAATGGTGAGATAGAGATGGAAGTAGTTAAGTTGAGAATGCGTGTGAGGCTAAAGGGATGAGGTGTCAGGAGGTGAGAGGGGGACTGTGTGGAGAGAATGGGAAAATGCAGCACGTGGGTGGGGAATTTCTACCCCAAGAAAAGCAAGGGAATGTGAAAGTGATTGAGAGAGAGGCCACCCATCAAAAACTCTGTAGTAGTAGTAGTAGTCTTGTACTGTGTGGAATGGGTCAGAATTAATGTGTTGTAATAACAACTGCACCTTCCTCTGCTTCTCAATAAGGGCCGTCAAATGCCCAACAACATGTACATGCTTCCCTTTCCTGTCGGATAACAGGTCCCACACCTCACTATTTTATCAACCTTTTCTCCCTTCCTCAACTTCACACCCTTAATGCTCCATATAATACACAACATTTTCTTATATTCAAAAACAGACAATAATTATTGTTACATATGGTTGTTTGAAGAGGTTTATCCTTAGTTAATGATGTGATGAAGTGAAATAAAAGGAGATATAATTGGAGGTGTGTAAAGTAAGAAGGAAGTCATAAAGGCGACTTAAACTGCCATTTTCTCTTGGTGATTGCAATAGAGAGTGTTTCTTAGGAATCCCATCAATCCATTCAGTGTCCTTCGTCAGTTTGTCCACTACACCACATTTTCTTTGCACTAATTAGAACCTTCTTTGTTCGTGTAAGTTAGGTGATGCTGTCAGCCAATGGTAACTCCTATTGGCGTGGCCCTAGTGCATTTCACTCCTTTCTTTTCCTCCATCCACCACACACACCTTTTTCCAATCCTTAAAAAAAATGGATTATTGAGTTTAATAATATATAGGTGAGAAGTAAAATTATGAAACAGATAGGAAGTAGTGACACACTGGAACACATCTCACTCAATTGAGACTGCAGCAAAGAGATGTCACAATCAGTCAATCGCGCAGAGACCACTCACTCCATATGCATTTCTCAACTTTATAGCTTGCCATTACCATATTAGCATTCCCATCTGCAACACACGTCTGTTTTCTTTTCTTTCCCTTCCCTAGAAATTTTGGATATGCATTACTTCAACAACTCTCCTCTTTCTGTCTTCATAAATATAAATATTGGCAGTAAAAGGTTCACATAAAGCTAAACTCATCATGAGAACAGTAACCATATCTCAATTATTGAACACACATTTCCTTTCTCATGCTAAATCTTCCTCACCAATTATTAGTCTAGTAACTAGTTATCCCTACTTGGAATAAATTCCACTTCCATTCTCATCGAGACCAAACGTAACCATAACACTATTTATTCTTCACACACCATCAATTCATGCCTATTTTTATAAACACTCTCACTCTCCCCATCCTTATCCATCACACTCTTTCCAAAATTATCTCCATCCCATCCCAAATTTTTTACAACTTATTATCTCTGCCCTTATCCACAACACTCAACTTTATCTTAAAATCTGAATTCATAAATAATTTCATCATCTTGTAGCTAAACTATCACTAAGCAAAATGCGCTAAATTTGAACAGGAAAAAAAAAAAAAGTGTTGGTCGTAAATTAAAGTACTATGAATTAGGCATGAAAAGTGGAAGTGTGGTGGAGAATGTAGTCGTAGTGTTTTATGAGTTACATGAAACGTATTTAGTTTTGGCAAGCATTGATAGAAATGGTTGATGCCGAAACTCGAAAGGTCTTAATCTAAATCCGCACGGGCAAAATAGGTATGCTGTTCAAACGGGAAAGCACTACAGTAAGCCTATCTTTGATGGTGCTTCTTCATAAGTTTTGTTTCGATTACCGACTCTGAAAGGAAGGAAGTCAAAAATAAAAAGAAAAAGAAAACACGAGTCAATGTTGAGATCATTTTATTCATTTATTATTTGATATTTTTAATATTATCTCACTAATTATTATCATAATAAAAAATACTCGTAATTAATTATAAAAAATTAAGTAAAAGTTTTTAACGTTGAGATAATTTACAATTTAATATTATATATCTTTTAATTAATATAATAAAAACAAAACATTCATAATTATGGAGTTAATTTACATCTTAAACTATAGAGAGAGAAAAATAAAACAATTAATTGTGTATATAATATAAGAATCGAATCAAATATCAATTTGAATGTAATTTCTTATTTTATGTTTTATTTGGATGAATATATGAATTTTAGTAGATTCGAGATAGTAGATTTAAAAATATTTAAAAAAATAAATTGAGTTGTTTAATTTAAAAAAATAAAAAATTTGTAAGTGATATGATAGATATAATTAATATTTTAATTTTTTTTAATTATAAAAATATAAAATGATAAATTTACTCTTATCTTTACATATAAAAAATATTTTTATTTTTGAAACACTATAAATATTCGAAGACATCTTCTAAATATAAAACTATAATTGAATTTCGAACTTCAAATAAAATAATATCTGAAATAGTATCTTCCTAACAAAATTTAAACATTAACATCATGTATACGAATAGGAATCGATTGATTAGTTACTTTTCTGTGTAGATCGGGGTCTTACATCTCCTGTGGGTTCATATTTTTTTAAAAAAAAATTATTGTTTTTCTTTATAAAATAAAGGAGAAAGTTGGGTTTGACAGCAAATGAAAACCCTTTTTATCTTTCTTACTAGAATCTGTTCTTAATCACGGAATACAGATACAATTTAAACCGACATCAATTAAATGAAGTACTCAATTAGGATTTTTATTAAAGTAAAAGATAAATAAAACTCTTAAGTCTTGTATCACATTGAAAGATCACAGAAAAATATATTATAAACTCAAAATAATTCATAAAAAGTTAGTATTCGATATTTAATATATAAATATTAATTATTCTATATGTAAGTTGATGAATTTAAAAAAAAAATGTAACAGATACTTTAGAAGTGGTTTAAATATTAACTTTTTTTGAAAATGTTTTAAGTAGTTTAACGAATGATGCACTTAGAAGAAGTATCATTATCGAGAGTGATTGTGATATTCCTTAAAGCTTTTCAATACGTCTCCCAACCAAGATCACTCAAGTTGGTCTTCTTTGACCAACCAAAATCTTCTTCCAGCACGGTAGAAGAGCTAAGCATGGGACAAGTACTGAAGCTTTACGTAAAACAATAAATAGTCTGCACAAAACCAGGGGCTAGTCCATTGCCTCCACTATTTAACACCCCACCAATGATGTCATTAGATTTTCTATTAAAAAATTAGGGGATCACCTATTGGTTGCTAAAAAATAAATAGAAAGTATGTATCATACACTATGAGTCTGTCTGAATTAAATTCAACCATTCGGTTTAGATTCACACATTTTTATCATTCTTTAAATTGTCTAAAAATATTTCATTTAATTGAAAGAACAAGAGAAAGAAAGGTAAAGAAAATTTTAACTATGATAAGGTATTAAAGTATAAGTTTAAATTTTGTATTTGGTAGAAATGACAAAGTTGAACGATACATATAAAGAAGAAGACTCACAAATATAAGGTATTAAGATTTTGGATTGAAGACAGTGTCATTCTCTATTATGTTAGCTCATGTTTCATTCTTGTGAGATCTCTCCAAAGTTTTCTTTTTTGAATTCTTCCAACAAATATATCAGAGTCGATGGTTCGTCTTTGTCATAAGATAGATGATTCAGTTTGAGTGTGAGTCTAAATCCCACATTTGATAGAAATGAGAAAGTTGAACAACATATAAGAAAGAAGACTCACAAATCCAACGCCTTAAGGTTTTGCGTTGAAAGTAACGTCATTCCCTTTCATATTAACTTATATTTCATTCATTATTGTGAGATCTCCTCAAATTTATTACTTGTCATTCAAACTTGTTGAATTTACTTATTCCTTTTCCGATGTCTTTTATTTATACTTCAGTTCTCTAGTTCCTACTTCATTATCTTCACATTTTCTTTTAAATGATAACATGTTTCATAATAAACTTTTCAAGTCCTTGTTGTTCCAACAATTTAATAAAGGATCATTATATTGAAATGGGAAATAAAATTTACAATTTTCTTATAAAATCTTTCGTTCATTTCATTTTAGAATGAACGGCCTACAATATAATTTTGACATTCACAAATAAATTAGAGATTTCACAAATAAAATAAATAGTAAAATGTTGAAAGAACTACCATTATATTAACATTTGGACGATTTGCCTTCTCATCCTATTTGGTTATTTTTGTGGCCCCAGACGAGTATACCCTCGCAAGATAAATATTTTGTGCTTAATATTATTTGTCGAAAAATATATATCTTAAACTAAATTATTATTATATATATATATATATATATATATATATATATATATATTTTT
>Ga0209489_103204_pt1 | contig 32231 bp, 10 predicted proteins | sample SiratrowhiteBW_FD_187527 | JGI IMG/M metagenome (GOLD analysis project Ga0209489, IMG submission 187527) | Root nodule microbial communities of legume samples collected from California, USA - Siratro white BW (SPAdes) (version 2) | ecosystem: Host-associated > Plants > Roots > Nodule | place...
GAGTAATGTAACTGTAATTTGAAAAAAAAAAAAATAAAAATATAAAAAAAATAAATTTTTTTTTTTTTTTTAGAAACTATTAACAACAACATACACTTTCAGGAGTTATTTATTCTTATACTTATGGCATAACTTGTTATGATGAAAAACTCATTAAATAAACATTTAGGGGTTGAAGTTTAACAACTAGTAGTGTCTTTTTCCTATAAACCTAGATAAAAAAAATTGGCAAAATGTGAGGATTGGAGCTTTAAGAGGAGAATAGCTTTTTAACCTAATTGCAAAGTAGTTGGGTTTCATTGGATCTCTTCCTTGTACCAACTAAATCAATTAAACTACTTTAAGACAAACCTAACCAATTTATTACTATGTTCATCCTCATATTCATAACAAATCAAACACCATAATGATCAATTTGGTTAGGTTGAGAATTATCTTTACTGTCTTCACCCGTTGGGCTTTGTAGCTAAAATGTAATATTCCTTCAACAACACCTGTACCAACACCAAATAATGTAAAGACATGCATTTCAAATTCAACTTTCCTTTTTATTCATGTTTGAATATCAATAACTGTTCAAATGATTCTTTTATTGAAATGGTCAATTGCAAGCAGCTCATAATGGAACACCACATTAATTTTTGGGTTATATATTAGATTAATTTAAGTGTGAACACTAATATTGTTTTTAGCTCAATCTAATTCTTGCAAGTCAAATTGGCTCATCTTAAAAAAAACTAAACTCATTTTTATTTCTTAACAAATAATAGGATTTTTATTTGAAATTATATAGTATTCATAAATGTAATGCTAAACTTTTAAAAGTATTCACTTTGTCATGACTCAAAGATCTCCATGCTTGCATGTCTTGAGTATACACTTTTGCACGTTATAAAGATACTACGGCCACATAATGACATCTGGCACTAATAACTGCATGAATATAGGTCTTTTAGAAGAGGAAAATAAAAAAAAAACAATAAATTTATTTTTGTTAAATAAGCTTGAACTAATTTATATACAAATTTAAAATTTAAAATTTTAAAAATATGAGAGTATTCTATAAATCGATTTGTACGTAAACTAATTTTAACGTGTAAAAAAATTATTGCTTTTATTTTATTTTTTTCTTCTAACAATATTTACTAAAACATTGTCCACACTTATACTTATTAGAATATATTTAACAGTTTTCTATGTTAGTTACAGCCACGACCCTGTTATGCTCATATATATATATATATACTTAAATTAGGGGTGAGACCATTACATTTTGATCCCCATATCTTCTGGTACACTTTCCCGAGGTGCTTGAAAAAGTCAAATGCTCATATTTATATATTGTAGAATTTGAAAAATATGTAATCTAAAATATATTAATATATTTTAATTGTATAATCTAGAAATATTTTAAAATGTATTTGTGAATTTATGGATTCCATAATATAAAAATGTATTTGTAATCTGAAATAATTTTCACCTTATAAAATTTAGAATATATTTTCACATTATTATATTACATAATATAAAATGTATTTCTAGATTATACAATTCTATACGTAATTCAGAATGTACTTTCAGATTTAATAATATTTTTAAATTTTTTAATCTAAAAATATATTTATATAATTTAAAATATATTTTTGAATAATTCAAAAATATATTTTAGATGGTATAATTTAAAATATATTTTTTTATTACGTAATCTGAAAACATATTAAAGATTGTACCCATAAAAATATGTTTTAAATTGCATAGTCTAAAGTATATTTTTAAATTTAAAAATGTATTTTGGATTTGAGATTGTATAATTCGAAATAGATTTCTGAAATATAAAATAATATTCAATTCATGAATTTTTGAGCTTCTTTTACGTATACGATAGGTGCAAGAAAAATGTACGGAGTGCCAGAAGAATTATGCTAGCGGGAAACTGTGTCAGAACCTAAGCCCAATATTAAAGTTGGGCCACACTTTTCACCGAATCTAAATTCATGGTCTCTCACTAAAGGACAAATTCTTCCTCCACTCCCGTACCCTCTTCCTGCACCCCTATATAATTTTTTTATTCCATAGTTGCCCTTCATGAAATTATATAAATACCCCTATCTTAATAAAACCTATCCCCTTTCCAACCGGATGACCAAGCCATCAGGTTTACATTTTTTGAAAATGAGAACCGGATACACCCCCCATCCGGTTCTCATTTTAAAAAAAAAAATACAAACCGGACGACCTCATCTGGTTCTCAACCCAGCAGATCGAAAAATCTTCCTTTCGTTATTCAAAATCTTTTAATTAATCCTTCATAGAAGCATTAGGTAACCAATTTGTGATGTTTATTAGCAATTAGTAGGTGATATTGATGATTAGAGTAGTTGATTTGGAATTTGGGGGGGTTGTCGACGGCAAATTTGAGGATTTTCCGATCTGCTGGGTTGAGAACCGGATGAGGTCGTCCGGTTTGTATTTTTTTAAAAAATGAGAACCGGATGAACCCCCCATCCGGTTCACAATTTCAAAAAATAATGAGGATATTTATGTAATTTCATGAAGGGCAGTTGTGGAATAAAAAAATTATATGGGGGTGCAAGAAGAGGGTATGGGGGTGCAGGAAGAATTTGTCTCACTAAAGTTGTTTCTTTCCTATTTTCGTCTCGCACTCCGTACATATCCAAATTATCATTTTATCGTTTTTAAAATGGTATGAGTTGGAAGTTAAAAGTATTTTTCAAATTATACAAACTGAATATTGATTCAAGGAATAGTACAAAGTGATACAAAATTCATTTTGTTGAGTTTTTCTCAATTGTGGGACCCACTGTTTTCTTGTCCAATTTGATAATTTGATCCGTGCAATTTCTATTATTTCTTTTCTCCGCCCGCAACGTTTTTTTGGCATATGAGGATAGCCATTTGTTTGCATGCACTTATGGGCCAGTTCAACTTTTGTTAACTGGGCCCTTTGTTGTCACGTTAGGCCCATTTCTTTCCCCAACTTGTCTGTTATTTGTCATGCGTCTTTTTATAACTACACCACATTTTTAAATGCCTGGGTTCATTTAAATAACCCAGCAGTTTATCTATTTGCACTTCCTTTTCCATTTTATGTATCCAACAGCTTTGTTTTTTTTTTCAAAAAAAAGTATAACCTTGTTTGTTCTAGTATTTCTACTATATGCCACCATAATCATTTCTTTAAACAAGTTTTAACATTGCAGTTTTTTTTCCCTTTCTTTTCTTTGTATAAACAGACTTTAGATACTTGTATGACCTATGTGTCGTCTTTTATTTAATATTTTAAGAGTAAATAAATATGAATTTTTGAAAAATAATCTTTTAAGTATTCATATGATGGTATACGTAATCTTTTATTCAATGTTTTTCTTTTTTAACTTAAAAGTATATCTTTTTTTTCAAATAAAATTAACGTAAATAGTCAAAGTATCGATGTATAATTTATACTATCTTCGTTAGCAATGTGAGTCGTTAAGAGTATTGAGTAGTCGTTCATACTATCTTAAACTCTAGATGTGAACTAGGAAAACAAAAATCTAAAAAATATCATAATTTCAAAAATTAAAAATATATTATCTTAATTTTTCCATCTTGGATGAAAATACCTATGAATAAAGTCGATTCTTGTCGTGTCTAAAATAAAAAAATTCAAATATATTTCAAACAAATAGATTTTCTACTAATTAGAACTGTAGCAAAGTGAATTCTTATTGGACCAAAACATAGAAAAAAAGAAATATTTTGTGTTTTTGTTTTTATCATTATTTTGTTTTAAGAATCAAATTTGTAAAGGCCTATAAAGCTATTCGTGAATGATTAAGTAAAGTGTGCAATCTTTTCACATATTCAGTGTGTTATTTGTGTATATTCATTAAGAACTTAATATACCACCTATGTGTATCATTGCATTAATTCACTGCATGTGAAAAAGTTTCTTATTCATATTGCAATTTTGTTATTCGATATTGAAATATTGGTTGAGACGATCTATTGTCAAAAATAACATCATCAACAGTGCATCACTTAGATATGAAATATAAAGAATTTATATTTGGGTGTTGATACTTTGACACTGTCACTAGCATGTCAACCACTTAACAACCTTACTTGACAGTCAGTTGGCAATGAAAATAGTTTTTTAATTGGAGGTGCTGAATGTATCAAGAAACAAGTCTTTATTGGACTTTAGGAATGTTTAGCCTGAAATGAAAATAAATTAGGTTATTTTGTGTATGCCATCGTGATTGATATGTAGTTTGGAGCAGTGGTGCTTTTGAATAGTGATTGGTCACTAGGTTGCAATTCTTCGGTGGAGCAATGGTGTGTTTTGATTTGGGGTGAGGTAAGGTAGTTTGTTGGCAGTTTCCGTTTTGGGTAACAGTCTGGTCTTGATTTTCCCTTACTTATTCTTCATTTGAGTAAATTTCACATTTTTTTCCCTAATAAAACCCTCTCCTTTCACTAATCTTTTGGTGTGCGGCAATTCTGTTTTTGGACACTCACTCATATCCTTCAATCTTTCTAGTATAAAGCGATTTTTTGATATAAGAGGAGTGTTTCGATGTGGGACGATTTTCCAATATAGGATGTGATTTCACTCCAACTCCTCACAATAATGTTCAACCCTCAAACAATTTTCTCCTTTTTTAAATACAAATTCTGAACAAAACTAAAATTATCTTTTCGTTAGAAAGCAATTGTGTCATCTAATAATTGTTAAAAAGAAGTTATTTTCGATTCACTGTCAAAATAACATTGTTTTATATTTAGGTCCTAATATTTTAATTTAATATATAATAAAATATAACTATTGATATGAAAATAAATTATTATTTTATTATTATATAACATTTTATTAAAAACTCTAATATGAAATGAAAGGAATTGATTAGTAGAGTCATGATAAAATTTTCCTTTACATTTTCCTCTGTGAAATGATTAAACGATGCACATAAGAGGATCTCTGGGTGTCAAATTCCTGCCGGTATTAACAAAACATTTTTGTTTTCATAAAGTTCTTTTTCAGCATCCCTGGTTTCTTACACTGTATGAGATCACCTTCATAATACCCTTTCCTCTCTCCCATGCTACTAGCCCTTTCCACTCCTGTTTTTTTCTTTGTTTCATCTTCAATAAATTTTTTGACCATATACTCTTCCTTCCCATTCATCCCTAATTTCCTTCCTATTCAGAATCTTCCGGTTATGTGGGTTGACAAACTTGTAGGTTGTTGTAGAGAGCCTCTGACAATAAACGTGGCCACCACTTCAATAAAAGCACGTTCGCAGGTAAACCCAAAGCACAACGACACAGCATAATTACAAAATTAAATAGCAAAACAAACCAAGCCCCTTTCTGCAATAATCCGAATCACCTACACAATATAAAAGCTCACATTTATGCAGTCATCAATTTTTAATTGTATGATGAAAATCTGCAACTCCAATTTAAGATCTGAGTGGTCGGTTTTCATCTAACGGGTATAAATGAGTCCTATGTGAAGGTATGTGATTTCCGGATGCAGCAAATCCTTTTACTTTTCTTTACGTAAGAAGCAAAACATGTGTGCCTTACACAAATGGAAATGCGTTGACCGTTTCTTAGCCTCCAAATTCCATAACGGTAACCGACCTCTATTCATTCCCTTCATTTCCTCCCAAACCTCAACCCACAAAAACTATTTTTTTCAAAACAGTAATTAATTAATTAATTATTAAAAAATAATTAACGTTTTTTACTAGTACTAGTAAAAATAACAAAATTAATAAAAAAAAAAACATTATACTCCATTTAATTTGACGCTTTCCTTCATTTTCCATTCCTTCTCCACTCCATCCCAACCTCGTGTCGCCGATGGCCACCATGGAGCGCCGTAAAACGATGACCATGAACTGGGATGGCCTCGGCGACGACGACGACGACGAGCTCTTTTTCGAGACCCACAACCGCCTCTCCTCCGCCGTGCCCCAAGACTTGATCGACGACGACGACGACGAGTTAGACGATTTCGAGGAAAGCCGTCTCTCCTTCTCCTCCACCATGTCCTCCATGCAATCCATAAATCCCCGAATGTCAAACTTCACCGCCAACTTCACCGGAAAACCCAACTACGACATCTGGATGGCAGCGCCGGGATCCATCACCGAACGCAGAAGAAAGCTGCTTGGCAGCATGGGCCTCGATGAGAACAAGGAGCTTCTCAAAGCCACCAGCGCCGCCATCGCCCGTGCCATCACCAAAAAATTTGAAAACAACCACGCCCAGAACGCCACCGTCGTTAACAATAACAACTACGCCGTCAAGTCAACAATTCGCGTGGAGAAACAGAAAACAACGAGACAGAAAACAACGAGACAAAAAACAGCCAAGCACAGAGCAAGTCCCTCGCAGCCCGTTTTCGTCCTCGTCCGGTCACGTTCGGAGAACGACATCGACACCTTCTCGATGGAGAAGTCACGAAAACACGAGTTCATCGGAAAGGTGTCAAAGCAGCGCTTGACGAGAACGGCTACGGAGATTACTCGGCGCCGGCATGCCGGCGCCGAGAAGACTCGCCTCATCGTGAAGGAGGGGGGCGCAAATTCCAATACGGGGAATCGCCAGGTGGTGACGCCGGCGATAGGAATGGCAGGAGTGGGGGCATTTTTCTTGATAAAGAATCTGGACACGGGGAAGGAGTTTATCGTGAAGGAATACGGAGAAGACGGGACGTGGAACAGGCTAAGCGATTTGCAAACGGGTAAACAGTTGACGATGGAGGAGTTTGAGCGCACGGTGGGGCATTCGGCGGTGGTGAAGGAGGCGATGCGGCGAGCGAACGTGGTGCGCAGCGAGAAGAAGCTGTCTTCGAACTCGTACATTTCGAGGAGTTTGAGGTTGAGCAAGAGGCGTGGGGCGTCGCTGCTGAAGAACATAAAGGGCGTGGCGAGCGGCTTCGTGGGCGAGCGTGAGCGAGAGGCGCCGTCTCCGGCTTCGACTGTTGTGGAGGCAAAGGCCAAGAACGAGTGGGTACGCGTGCGGCAAACGGGGAAGTCGCAGAAAGAGCTATCGGCGCTGCACTTGTGCCAGGAGTTTCAGGCGCATGAGGGCTGCGTGTGGACGTTAAAGTTCAGTTTGGATGGGAGGTATTTGGCGAGTGCCGGAGAAGACAAGGTGATACACGTGTGGGAGGTGCAGGAGTGTGAAGTCATGTCCATGAAGCCCGAGGAGGGAAACTTGACGCCGATTCATCCCTCGCTGCTTTCTTCCTCGGAGGCGCCGCCGTTGTCGGCGGATAAGAAGAAGAAAGGGAAGAATGGCAGCAAGAGAGTGGACGCTATTCCGGACTACGTTCATGTTCCGGAAACCGTCTTCACGCTCTCAGAGAGACCCTATTGTTCTTTCACTGGCCATTTGGATGAGGTCTTGGACTTGTCCTGGTCCAAATCTCAGGTTCATTCATTTCGTTTCAACACAAATATCAACTTTTGTAGCCAAACACAAACTTTATACAAAAGTTTTAATGTGAATTTCTCCATGCAGCTACTTCTCTCGTCCTCCATGGATAAAACAGTGAGGTTGTGGGATTTGGAAACCAAGACGTGCCTGAAATTCTTTGCACATAATGACTATGGTGAGATCTTCTATCTTTCTTTCGTTTTCTCTTGGGAGATACGTGGCACATTACTCAAGTGGGTTATTTTGCTTTTTTGCTATCTGTTGTTGGATTTGGTGTGGCAGTAACCTGCGTGCAGTTCAACCCCGTGGACGAAGATTATTTCATTAGTGGATCTCTTGATGCCAAGATCAGAATGTGGAACATCCCTGCACGTCTCGTTGTGGATTGGACTGATATACATGAAATGGTTACTGCTGTTTCTTACACCCCTGATGCCCAGGTATGAATTGTTGTCTCACATTGGTTCATGGTTTGTTCAAACTTTTAATTCTTAAATTTAATGATCTACAATGGCTTTCATGATTGGTTATTTTTCCCTTTTTAATGATTATAGGGTGTTCTAGTTGGTACACAAAAAGGGAGCTGTCGAAGTTACAGCATAGAAGGTAGTGTTAATTACTTCACTAGTCTATTCTTTTGAGTATATCTGCTATGTTGTCAATTCTCATTTATATATGTTCACCAGATTACAAGTTAACTCAATCCGACACAATCGAGCTTCGAAACAAAAAGAAATCTCTACTGAAAAAGGTTACTGGTTTCCAGGTAAATTCTTCTATCTGTATTACAAAATATAGCTCTTATGGATGTTTCTATCTCATGAATGAAAAAATTAACTGTCTTTCATCTTCTTCCCAGTTTTCCCCAATTAACCCATCACAAGTGCTTGTTACTTCGGGCGATTGCAGGACAAGAGTTGTGGAGGGCACACAAGTTGTGCAAAAGTTTATAGGTGATGATGCATTATACTTTAGTTTTATGCCTAAATCAACAGAATAGTGTTGTTGTTATTTATTAACATGTTAGTGAAAGCAGGTTTTCGAAATACAAATAGCCAAATTTCGGCTTCGTTCAGTCCAAATGGAAGGTACATCATATGTGCAAGTGAAGACTCACAAGTGTATGTTTGGAAGCATGAAGAGGTTCATAGTACTGGAAAAGGCAGGAATGTGATTGCAAACCAAGCTCATGAACATTTCCCGTGTAAAGATGTTTCAGTAGCAATACCTTGGCCTTGCAGCGTTAAGGGTGATCCACCACCATCATTGGCAGCACAAAACCCCAAAAAGAACTCAAAACGTCCACAAGATGATGCAAACAACAAGAAAATGTTGCCACCTCTCCCAAAGAAAAGTAACAACCAATCCACAGAAAGTACCCCAGGCTCCCCAGAGAATGACCCTGCAGCAATCTCACGCACAGAATCTGGAGTTGGAGATTCAGTTGGGAACAGTAAAAGAATGATGCCACCCCTTCCTAAGAAAAGTAACAACCAAGCAGGGGAAGGTGACTACACTCCCATAGAAGATGAACTTGAAGCAATTACTAGGACAGAGAATGGATTAGGTGATTCTCTTGCTTCAGCCTCTCCATCAGGAAGGTATGGTGGTGATGCAGCTTCTATATCTGCTGCAGCAACTCCATCAAATGCATCTTGGTCTTCCAATTACTCATCATGTGATGGTCCCAATGGTGCCTCATCCATGAACCCTTCAGCATGGGGAATGGTGATTGTGACAGCTGGGTTTGGAGGTGAAATTAGGTGTTATCAGAATTTTGGGCTACCTAGGAGGATGAGACAGAACACTCTCTTCATGGGGCCTACATGATCACACATAGCAGTAACATCTTTTTTCCATGGCAAAATTAACTTAGCGGCTGTTTCCCTCTTGAGAATTTGGAAGGAAGGAGTGGAATGTAATAACTGTAGTAAATTCATTTTTTTCTCATTAGATTGTCATGTGATGTGGCAATTTCAAGCAATTTTGTTTGTGTTTACTTGAATTAATAGCCTCAATCAGGTAACTACTAGAGACAGTGTTATTGAGGGGTTTTGGTAGTATGCATAAGGTAAGATTCTAACCTCAATGCAACAATTGTACACAAAAATTTAGCCTGAGTCTCCTCTTTATTTATCATCGCGCTGTAAAGTGATTCAGTACTTAAGTGTTAGATTACTCTGCCAAAACAAATGAAACAGAAACAGAAAACTATTCCGGAGAGTAGATATAGATACCTGGTTTCTTCCTTTTTATTCAAATGAAATGCAACCAAACCATGATTTTGTGGTGGGAAGGAGGAATTTATAACACATTCATCATTCACTTCCTTCTAAAGTGACTTCCGGATTAGGTTTCTTTTCTTTATCTCCTTTATTTTATTTTTCCTCCAACAACCCCTTGTCCTATAAACGTAAATTGTTTATAGAAATTTAATTAGTGTTCTCTAAGTTTAAAGAATCACGTAAATTGTTTATAGAAATTTAATTAGTGTTCTCTAAGTTTAAAGAATCACAGTGATTAAAATAGAGACTAGATTATAATCTAAGCTCAAAGTAGTTAAAATCTTGGTTACTAATTTTGGAGAGCAATTTAATAATCAGTTTAGAACATTTAATGAAAATAGTATAATTTGAAAACTAGTTATCTTTAATATCTAAAATAGTTACTATAATAATAAAAGTCAGTAAGGATTACTTATGCTTTGATTCATTAAAATAAGTTCATTTTATATCGTTGTGTGTCTTAATACTGATTCTGAACTTATAATACTCCAGTGGTTACCCCTTCTTTTAATGAGGAAACACCTTAGTTGATGTTTTGACAACTGAAGTCAGATGTGTTCATGAAGACCATTTTCACAAATTAAGTTGTTAACTTCTTATATAATACCCATAAGAAGGATTACTCACACTTTGAATCACCAAAATAAGTTCATTTTATACAACTGTGTGTCTTAATACTGGTTATGAGCTTACAAAACTCCAATAGTTACTCCTTCTTTAATGAGGGTACACCTTAGTTGAAGTTTTGGCGATTGAATAAGTCAGATGTGTTCATGAGGACCATTTTTATAAATTAAATTGTTAACTTCTTGTATAATACCCATAAGAAGGTTTAGTCACGCTTTGATTCACCAAAATAAGTTCATTTTGTACAAGTGTGTGTCTTACTATTGGTTCTGAGCTTAGAAAACCCCAATGGTTACCCTTTCTTTAATTAGGAAACACCTTGGTTGAAGTTTTGGCGACTAATGTAAGATGTGTTCATGAGGTCTATTTTCACAATTTAAGTTGTTAACTTCTTGTATAATACCCATAAGAAGGATTACTCACGCTTTGATTCACCAAAATAAGTTTATTTTATACAACTGTGTCTTAATAATGGTTATGAGCTTACAAAACCCCAATGGTTACCCCTTCTTTAATCGGAGGACACCTTAGTTGAAGTTTTGGCGACTGAAGTCAAATTTGTTCATGAGGACCATTTTCATAAATTAAGTTGTTAAGTTCTTGTATAATACATATAAGAAGGATTACTCATGCTTTGATTCACCAAAATAAGTTCATTTTATACAACTGTGTGTCTTAATGCTGGTTTTGAGCTTACAAAACCCCAATGGTTACCCTTTTTTTAATCAGGGGACACCTTAGTTGAAGTTTTGACAACTAAAGTCAGATGTGTTAATGTGTTTATTAGATTGTCCACCATGCACAATAACTCCTTTTCCAGCCATGAATGTTGAAACTTTCAAACACATAAACAAAAGAACCAATTCATGTTAGCAAAAAATCCACGAAAAACCAACCAATCTACCCACCATTCTCGGCAGCATATACTGAAGCAACAAAAATATTAAAAAATGAAAATCCTAAACCTGTAACGGAAATCATACCTCAACAAAAACTAAATTGTGAAACCACATAAAACTCTTCATTTTTCATCAAAAACCCCATAAAAGACGAACCTTTACTTCACAACCATAAACCCCAAACAAAAATCATATGTCAACAGAAGACAAAATCGTTAAACAACCAAAAAAACTTCCTTTTCCATCAAAAACCCCATTAAAGATGGTTCTTTACTGGACAAGAATGGATTAAACTCCAACCACCAAACCTTCACAGTGAATACCGCGACTAAAGTGAAACCTTCAAACCAGTACGAGAATGACAATAAAAGTAGCGAACCGAAAGGACAACCGCAATCTACAACAGAGAAGGAGAACGATAAACAATCACGCACGAGAGAACGAAAAAGACAACTGAGAGACAAGAAGCTTCAAACATGCGAATGTTCTTCTCGTTTTATGGTCTTCTCTTTTTTCTCTCATTTACACATTGTCTTTGCACCTTTACACGTTAGATTAATATAATATATCTTTTACACCTCAGCGATGTCAAATGAAAGTAATGCCACATAACGGTGTTAAAATAACATTACTTTGTAACTTGAAAATTTTGAAATACATTTATATATTTAATGATTTTGATATCTTTATAAGCATTTGTTTCACATTTCAAACACTAATCAATTTATGACTAAATCAATCACCTATAATTGTTGATTGATAATAATATATAAACCAAGTACTCTAATAGCTAAAAAAATTGAAAAAAAAGTAACAAGAATAACAAATGTTGAGGCTTCTGGCTCTTATATTAATAACAAGACTTGCTTTTTATACTCAAATATTTGTATGTTCAATTATGACCAACCTTTTAAATCAAATGTATCAAATCAAGATCGATGTTAAAACAATAAGAATTTAAAAGAAGACATGAATTTTGTTGTAAGAGTAATAAAAAAACTTACTAGAATTAAACATAATGACCACCCAAAAGGTTAAATAAGAGTTCCTATACATTGACAACCTGACGTGTCACTACACTCAGGTTATAACCCCACGTGCCGCTTACGTGGCCAGTTGATTCTTGTGTGGCAAAAGTGGTCTAATGTGGCGGCGAGGTGAAAAATAGGGTTTGAATGTGCATTTGGTCTAGCTGCAGCACCATTCGTTTACTGCCTCTTCCTCTTTCATTTGTGATAAGCCGCAACAACTTCCTTCATCCTTCCTTTTGAAATCCACCCATCTTCTTAGTTACAAAAGAAACCACAGAACGTTTGTGGCAGTTGTCGTCGCATACATCGTCGTTGTCGTCACTGTCACATACATCGCATACATCGTCGTCATTGTAGGTGCCTTTTCAGCGTTTTGTCTCTATTGGTGTGGTGTGAGTTGTTAAGGGACATGAACTTCACTTCATAAACCCTAACCTAAGACATAAACAGTAACATTAAGCATACCTCTTTGTGTACCTCTGCAATGAAGACTTCAGTTGTGTTAATGCAGGAAAATGTAAACCCAACTACACAAATTGTGTTTAATGGATAATAGATATGAAATCGAATCCACGCTTGCTCAACTGAAGCATTATCGGTTATGATTTGCAAAGATGTAAGATAGACGACGTTAATGGTTTGGGAAGAGACGTTGCCCTACTTTCACACAAGTAATTTTGATAGCACGGACGTTGATCTTCGAAATTCGTTGTTCACTCAAACTTTTAAATCTCGGGCTAAGCGAAATGAGGACAGAGGCGTTGAGGTTTGCATGTGTTATTTTCGCCCCAACATTTATATATCCGCCTAAGCTAATTGACAACAGAGGCTTTTAAATCTTCTTGACATTGTTTCGCTCAGACATTCCCATTTGCTTGAGCGAATTTTGTTCAGACTACTAGATAGTGTATGTGTTTAACCCTATGTTGTTATGTGATTAACTAAACAGTAGCTTTGGACCAATTAACTGATACATATATTTTGTATGTAGTTATAATCTTGAATGACACCTCCTTTTCCCCCTATTCGTATAATGCAACTTGTCATTTGTTTAAAATATAAATGGATTTAGGACCTATTTTATGAACTGGAAGTAGTGCATTTAATAACATTATCCTGGCTACTTTTTCATATATGAAGCTTGGGTTATTTATAATTTCCTATAACTGTGTCTCTAGCGGGTTGGTGGTCCTAGAGCAGTAGTCCTAAGTTTAACTGTACGGATTATGAAGCCATCATGGTTTCTAATGACTTGTTGCGTGCCTCCAATGGCACTTGTATTATAATAAACTCTGTTGTATTTCTAACTTATTGGCATGTACTTCTCATCCCTCTTTCTTTTTATGGTTTATCCTTTCCTTGTATTATCAACTCTATTTGTTGCCTTCTATAAGCTATAAGACTTCAGTTGTCTAGTCTTTTTGCTCAAAAACCAAATTATTTAAAATATATACCAACTATATAAATAACCCCCCATATTACACTATAACTCTTGTCAATCGTGCAAAAGTTGTTTTGTTATTGTATGAGATATAATTTATATTGTACAAATGATTTACTGTTAATTTAATATTGTATTCTAGATATAGGTTTGACACAACTTTTTGTTTCTGATATTTTAGGGTGTCTTAGTTTTCGTTGCTGTAAAGTTAGATACGTTAAGAATGCAAATCAAGCTACTCTACTTCAAGATTTTATCATTTCTATTGACATGCTTGTTGCAGTTGTTGGACATTTTTATGCATTTCAAATTGTAGGTATAGTTGTAGGTATATTGACCAATTTGAACTCATTGTTCGTCTTAATTAGTAGCAAACATTACTACATAATTTTTTGCCATTCATTTGACTTCGATATTATTTTCTTCCTTCCAAATCCAAAGCATTTGGAATTGCTGGAGAACATTGAAAATGTAACCAATGCAATTTGAGATCAGTCAAGCATCGTGCAGTCTTTGTGTTTGTAATTTGAAAGTACTTTATTTTAGTCTAATTTGGTCACTATATTTGTAAACCCTTAACTTTGGTAATGATTATTGTTAAGAACCAATGTCACGTAATGTTACGAACCAATTTGCTCCGCAAACGTTTAAGGTTGGAATAAGCACATTTCAATTTAAATTGTGCTCAGTTTAGCTGACTTTGTACCCCACAACATAAACATCTTAACCACTTTACAACAACGTGTTTAACCAACTCTATTTGACTGTTAAATTGACCAGAACTTTCTGACCATCCACCACACACACCAAATGTGTGTGCCCCTAACAACCACAACTCATATGCTTACATCTTTCGCACGATGGGATTCGATATGGGATTCAACACAGGTGTGTCCTTTTTTCATTGAACACAACTGTGCCTTGGTTCACCAAGAAGCACCTAACAATTCCTAACGCCAAAGGACAGTCTTGGTACGCCATACCACCACTGCATACTTTAACTGCTTAACCCTGTCAACTTAAATGTTTAACTAAGCATAACTTTCTGACCACCCATCACAGACACCAATTATGTCCATCCCTGACCTCCATACCTAAATTCATTACATGTTTTTCACTGTGGGATTGAACACAGGTGTGGCTTGGTTCACCATGAACCACCTACCAATGCCACAAGCCAAGGGACACTGCGCCATTACTACCACTACACATTATAAGTGTTTTACTTGGGCTACTTAAGTGTTTAACTATGTTCATCTTCCTAACCATCCATCACAGCACAACACAGCCAACAATTCTGTGGTCACCTGACCTCCATACTTCAACCCCTTACCAATTTTGCACAATGTCATTCAATACAAGTGTGACTTGGTTCACTAAGGACCACCTACAAATGACATCAACCAAGGGACATGCATACTGCGCCATGACCACCCCTGCACATATTAAGTGGTTAACCTTCTGCATGTAAGTGTTGAACTAAGTTCAATTTTCTGACCACACGCCAAATCCAACATTTATGTGTCCCCTGATATCTATAGTTGAATCCCTTACATGACTATATAAGTGTTTAACTATGTTCAAAGTGTTTAACCATGACTGTATAAGTGTTTAATTGTGCTCAACTTTTTGACCACTCTTCACAACCAGCAATTATGTGTAGCCATGACCTCCGTACCTGAAATCATTACATGTTTTCCACTGTGGGATTCAGCACAGTTGTGGCTTGGTTCACCACGAATAACCTACCAATGCCATAAGCAAACCTGTTGTGCCATTACGAGCACTGCACATTATAAGTATTTAGCCCTGTTTACTTAATTGATTAACTAAGTTCAACTTTTTTACCACACACAAAATTCACCATTTATGTGGCCCTTAACCTCCATAGTTCAATCCCTTACATGACTATATAATTGTTTAACTATGTTCAAAGTGTTTAACTATGACAGTATAAGTGTTTAATTGTGTTCAATTACCTAACCACCCACCACAACACAACACAGACATCATTTTTGTGGTCACCTGACCTCTGTACTTCAACCTCTTACATGTTTTGCACCATGTCATTCAGTATTTGTTTAACTCAGATCAACTTTGTGACCACCCCCTAAAGCCAGCACAACTTTTTCAACACCAAAACACAACCACCAAATTTAAATAACCTAAGCTTCATATATGAAAAAGCAGTCAGGATAATGTTATTAAATGCACTGCTTCTAGTTCATAAAATAGGTCATAAATCCATTTATATTTTAAATAAGTGACAAGTTGCATTATACGAATAGGGGTAAAGGGAGGTGCCATTCAGGATTATAACTACATACAAAATATATGTATCAGTTAATTGGTCAAAAATTGTTGTTGAGTTAATCACATAATAACACAACGTTAAACACATACACTATCTAGTAATCTAAACAAAATTCACTCAAATGAAATGGGAATGTCTGAGCGAAACAATATTAGAGAAGATTTAAAACCCTTTGTTGTCAATTAGCTTAGGCGAAGATATAAATGTTGGAGCGAAACACAACCACCAAATTTAGATTGTGTTGACAATAAAACTTGATTAATGTTTGACTTAATTTTTGTCTGGTTAACTGCCTAACTTCTATGGCATCAAACATTGTACTGGTAGAAACTATATTTCCATAATACACACATAATTAAACTTAAACCTATTTCATTCTAGCACCGCAGAATCCGCCCACAGTCCCATGCTTTTCCTTTCTCTTTTTCAATAGTAGACAATAAAATCTGTAACAAATTGGTTGCATCTTCCTTACTTACCAGTTCCAAAATTTGTCTGAGGAAATGGAAGATGAGTGGCACATTGGTTCCAACATATAGATCTTGTTCTGCCACCACTACTTCCCTTTGGAGAATGCTGATTTTGCCTCAATAAGGACTGTCGTCTACTACCAACTATGTCTACAACCCCTTCACTATTGTGAGCATGTATTATATTCTTCAATCCAATCTCCCATTCATAGCGCCTATAAACTTTGGGTAACAGAAATGTCGCACACATAACTCTCCTCTATGTGAAGAACGCCAGTTGACATTTTTTTTCCTGAAAATTAAAATTACAATGTCAGATACATATTTGTATTCTGAAATCAACACTCACAAATTAATCAACCAATCCCAATCAGTTAACCCTAAACACCAACGATTAATCAATCCTCTTAAATCCTATTGAACAATTGAATCAATAGCAAGACATTCATAATCTTATACAAATAAATCTCTCAAAGATTTATGCAATACATCGTGAAGATCTTATTAATGAATCAATCAACAATTAATGTATGCAATACATCGTGAAGATCTTATTAATGAATCAATCAACGATTAATGTATAAGTTGTAAATACAGGTCTAATTGAAATGTAAGAAATTGAGTTTTTTTTCTCAACAAAGTGCTTTGAAGTTTTTAGTCAAAACATATTTACAATGATCTCAAATATTTTTAGAAACTTCTTATCATAAAAAATTCACTAGTATTTATCAATTGCATATGCATTTAATCTTAGAGATGTTTAAGTCATTAATTATTCAAAGGTGAATATTATAAACATGATTGTAGTAATATTTATCAATTGCATAATATAAACAATCCCTGTGGATATATTTATCAATTATTCAGAGGTGAATATTATAAGTCATTAATTATAGAGATATTTATCAAGTGCATATTATAAACATCTTTACAAGTTGAAGTTCAACTACATGATTGTTGACAACTTTTGGAAAAGAAGTTAATATGACAATAATATACGACTTTAGAAGCCATTCAAAATTAGGTTAAAACTAAAATGTAGTAAAATTGATATAAAATTCTGTAATGCATTAAGATCCAAGAAACACTAAGGACTACACCAAAATAGTCTTGGAAAAGAATAAATTGTCATCCTTTTAATCTCTCTAATTCTTGATACATACAAACTCTTAATTTTATGCTTCATCCTTTACATTATTAGGAAGTATTTTTAAACAAATAAATAAATAAGTAATCCACTCATTGAGTGGTTGTGTGTTGTACTTTTATTCAAACTCCATTCCTAAATTGTTTTTCAGTTGTATAATCACCAAGCTAGCAAAGTTGATCAGTCTTAGTTTTAGAAAGCTCTTTTAATCCTCTTATGTATATTGGGATGATATATAATATTATTGGTTTGTTAAGCTTAAAAGAGAAATTAATACTAGTGTACCTAGCTTAAGGAGGTAATAGAAAATGTTTATATTATTGCTTGAAATAGTGAAAAGAAATCTCATATAGTGAAGAGATTAAACTAAACCCAAAAATTGTTAGAGTAAACTTGATAAATGACATCATTGAATTTTTTATAGAATTTGAGAAAAAATAGTTTAAAAAACTATCTCACTTAATACATTATTTTGCAATGATAACTTATTATATAAAATATTTCATTGAGATGCACAGGATAGTATATTTGTGATTATATTATCTTCAATAAGATTAAAGGTTTAAGTTAATTATTATGACAATGGAAAGTGTTTAATTCATGACATTTTTGCCTACTGTTTTACCTAAGGCCTTAATTCAAACCCTTCTTTATGACTCTCATGTTCACTTCATCTTTATTTCTGCACTTCAATAGGCATATAAAACACAATTGATAGAACATTAATTTGAACATGTGACACGAGACAGAGAGATATTAAAAGAGAAAATATGCATTTACAACTTAAAAGCAAATCTAACAAATGACAAGAAAATACAAAATATAAATAGGAAAAATAGAGTAAAGTAGGGAATTAATAGTTAAGAAGTTTCACATTTATAATTTTGTAATTTGTGCTTGTTTTTTAAAATAAGTGATTACTTTAATAAATTATATATGTATATATTGTCTAGTATTAATCTTTAATAATAACAAGTTTTTTAATAAATAAATCTTATCAATTTCTCAAAGTAAATTATCTTAAAAATATTATTCCAAAATATTTATTTTGAGTCAAATAAACTTACCACGGTTAAGTTTAAGTACATATTTAATTTTATAAACGATGTAAGATGAAGAAAACATTTTCAAAGGGCACGACGTCGTTTTCTCTTTCTGCACCTCAATTCAAATTGCCGCCTCCCGCTTGCTACCTTCCACTGTTCACAAAATTCACAATCTTTCAGACACCCAAAAATGCAGCTTCATCTTCTTCACTTCGATTCCAACTTCCCAAATCTGAACCTCACAGAGAAACCCTAGCTCAAACCTATTTTCCACATTCGCACAATTCAAAACCCTAACACTCCCAAAATGTCCTCACCGCTAACGTACCCTGTGGTGGTCGACGACAAGGACCTCGACGACGCCGCACTGTGGGCCATGATCGACTCCGCCTCCGCCTCGCACTCCTCCTCCAAGATAAAGGCCCTCGTCACCTCCAAGTTCCCATCGCGCCAACTCCCTTCCCCGATCTCCAATCCCTCGCCGCCGCCGTCTAAGTTCAGGAAGGTCATCCGCGACTCCGGCGATAGCGGCGAGGTGGTGCAAGACCCGTGGCCCTACCGCCCGCCGCGGAAGGCCCCGAGGTTGTGTGCCTCCGAAGAGAGCAGCCCGCTCTCGCTGATCAGGAGCGTGCAGAGGACGCCACCGCCAAAGGCATTCTCGTCACCGGATGCGCAGGAGCTGAGCTGCTACACCGAGGTCTCGCCGCGGCGAGGCTTCGTGAGGAACGAGGAGGAGGAGAAGGAGAGCGGTGTGGGCCATAGCTTGCTTGGAATGTTTCCTTCGGTTTCGTTGTTTAAGGAGTACCAGAATGCTGCTATGGCGGTAATTGTCTTGATAACTTTGCTTTCGGGTTTTTGGTTGTGTGGAAACTTAGATGTAGAAGATGTTCCTGTTCAGAATTGAAGTTTATGTTTTAAAATGAAATTCTAATTCTGATAAGAAAATAATGCGATTAATAATGAAACTTGTGGCTGAGGGAATGGAGTTCACACTGCACCCTTTCATTGATAGACAGTAGTAGAATTCATCATTATTAATTTCTTTTATAGGCAAAGCAATTTTACAGTTGTCGAGTATTAAGGAGATTTAATTAGTTGACAATTTAAATATCTATACAATGACAGTATTAGCAAAATCAAACTTTTGTTTTAAAATCGGTAGAATGGATCAAAACTTAATAGAATTTATTTTATTTGATTGTGAGATGATACGAATTTGGATTATGAGGTGATACTAATTTCTTGTTTGTGAATATCTTTACAAATTTTTTACTTTTTAAACAATAGAAGACTATTTCAATCATAAAATATTTAAATGATGAAATAATCATTTTACTTCTTTCACCACTCTAATCCATTACATTTCATCCATCTTTAGCCATTCCAATTGTCGACCATGTAAGGTAATGAGAAACATGTAAAGAAACATCGTATGGTGTGCTGAAGGAAGTAGACAGTGTAATTACCCGTGTTTGTAGAGTTTCATTACACTGATGGAAAATAGGGTGCGTCATGTGCTTTTTGTTGGATCCCTCATTTTATTAGGAGATACTATATAGGAGGACATAACATTGCTCACAGTACCGTCAGGACATGTCTTGGCCTCTTGATTTCTTACCACCTTTTTGAAAATGAATCATTAAATGTGCAGTTGCTCTAAATTTGGTTTGGTCATTAAATTTCACACATGCATGGTAATACGAATTTTTTCTAAATCGAAGGATAACATGAATCGTTTACTTTAAGATTTCCTTTAGTTTCATTGTTTCAGGAGTATCAGTGGCTCTCTGGCTACGGCCCTGAGTGGTGGTTTTCAACTTGAACCTATACCTATAATATGCTGTTTAAAATGGAAAACTTTGACCTTATATTTGTAGTGAAGAAGTGAATTTGCTTATCTGAAATTTATTTATCTTTGATATCTTTAGTTTTTTTTATCACTAGATTAGCTTTTGATGAATGCGAACTTTGTGTCTGAAAACATTGAGAAGCATTTTTAAGAACTTATGACCTGCACTGTCCAATTAGTGTATCAATGCATTGAGAATTTTATTAATAATTGGGTAAGTTATTAGTATTTCTTTTTATGTTCAGTTTTTTTGAAGTATTTTATTGCCAAGAGTGCTTAGTATGAATCACATTAGATTACAGGGAAGGAATTTTTCCCGTACTTCCTGTCTTTTGTCTGCCATGAACAAATCATGACAGTCTTTTGATGGTTGGATTCCTATTTTTCACACTTTCTAACATCCTGTGGTTACCCTGAACAAATCAAATCATTGCATGATATTAACCACTTTCTTTATTTAAATTTCCTAGTCCTAGCTGCTGAGGAACATGTTTTCATTACTCCCATAACTTATTGGGCGGGAGCATATGGATAACTTCAAGGATAATCTTTGATATTCTTTTAATCTTTTTTAATCATTACTTGTTACCTGATACTCCAAGTTTGAGTTTCGCTTTTAGTTGGTGTAATAAATTTCATAGTTTTGCTTATAGTAACACAATAGTATCTCTATTCTCCACATTGGATATCATGACATGATAGTAAATTTAGACAAATATACGAAAATATGAGAGTTGCCTGACAATGCTGTTTTTTTTTTCACTCAAAAGGATTTACCTAATCAATTCATTGTTGTCTTCGATGTTCAGATTTTGGAGAAAACTGATTACACTTTGATTTCGGGGAATCCTTTCATTAAGAAGTCAGGTAAACATAGTTTACCTTCTCTTTACAGTGAAAATGATTCAACTGATGCAACATGGCAGGGCATGTCTTTTTTTAGGTTGGAGAAAGATATCTTGTTACTTCAATATTTCATATGAAATCAGGGACAAAAATATTGAATTTGATGAGAATCGTAGCGTTCAGCGTGCTGAGTTTGTGATCCGTGCGCACATGCAGTATGTCTCTCGTTTGGTTGTTTCAATTCATATATCTTCCAAATTATGTCTTTTCTCACCAGTTTCAGCTGTTTCGGTTGATTTTCATTACATCAGGGGCGGCAGGTTCTCAGATGCATGGGGCTCTTGTGATCGACGTGAAAAAAGATTCCAGAAACCAAATCATGATGTTCCAAGCACTGCAGAGACTAGAGCAAAAAATAAAGCTTGTCAAGTAAGCTGTTTTTATCCTGTTATATTTTTATGATTTATGCTGCCACATTTGGTGTAAATTTAGCTGCAGATTTACTGAAGTGGTGCAATTTTATTGAAATGGACTTTTTTTTTTTTTTTTTTTTTTTTTAAAAAAGAAGTTATTAATATGAGTAAATTGTCCTTTAATGGGATACCGTTTTTCTTAAGAAATCGTGTTACCTAAACACGATTTTTATTGAATTTTGAAAACACGATTTCGATTCAACTGTGATGAAATAAAAAATTGTGAAACTAAGCCACGACTTGTTGGTTTATAAAAAGGAAAATAATTAGTGTGGTAAAATGTATTTATGTTTTAAAAAATTGGTGAATGTTCGAGCGTAGAGGAGGACATAGGTAGCAATGCATTTGAAGGTTGATTACCTGAAAGATTATTTGCCACGTGTTTGTTATAACTCTTGTACTAGAGTTAGGGTTTCGTTCTGTTTTGCAGTTACAAAACTTTCTGTGTGTGTAGGGTTATATATAACCCTTCTGTTTTTTAAAATAAAAGAGGCTAATGAGAAATTGTTTATAAGTTGATCTTGTGTAGCAGCTTGTGAGAGATCACCGGAGTGAGTGACATCCGCTGGTTGGGTTGAGTGTGCGAGTGAGTGTGGCTGTGAGAGTGAGGGAGAAGAATTAGGGTTCATGAGTGGAAGAATAGTGATGGCATATGCCCCAGCCACCATAGTCAACTAATAAAACGGACATAGAGCCCGAAGCTTATAAGAAGCTTTCAATAAATTTAGACCTGTTTAAGTTTGTTTAGGCCTCCAGACAGGTTTTGATGTTTTGAATGGTGGAATGGAAGCAATGGCTTGCGGAAGCATGTAGTGGATAGAGACTTCAATTGATCAAGTGCAGAAAGTGAAGGCAAAGAGAGGTGAGGCCAACACTGCTTTGAAGTTCTACTAGATTTATTAGGGAAATCTCCAGTTCCAGTAGTTATGCCTCTCCCTTGGTTTTGGTAAAGAAAAAAGGTGGATCATGGAGGTCTTGCTCTAACTTTAGAACCTCTAATAGCTTATATTAGTATGACCATGGGACCTCAATATTAGATGCTCTTAGTCTATGAAAAGGAGTTTTTTTGCTATACTCTTTGCCGTTAACAAATGGCAACATTATTTCCTTGATCAACAGGTTACTATTAGAACTGATCAGAAGGCTCTTAAACATTGTTAGACCAACCTCCTACAACAATAATGCAGAATTGGGGACTTGAAACTCTCATGGGATTGGACTTCAAGATAGAATATAAAGAAAAAGAAAAGACAATGTAGCAGATGCTTTGTCCAGAAATATGCCACAAGGAACCTACAAATCTCAGCTAATTAATCGTACAAATCATTAATAGAAGACTGATCAACATTGCAGAAGATAGTAGATTGTCATTCGCTTGTCACAACAGTCGTACAAGCATTTTACATGAGAATTAGAGGTTTTGAGGAGAAAAGGCAAGCTAGTGGTCGGGAATGATGCTGACTTAAGGAATCACCTTCTACAGCAATTTTATTATTTAGCTTTAGGTGGACATTCCGTGTATGACTTAACATATAAACGTATTAGATTTACTGGAAAGGTAAAGAATTGGGTAAAAAATTGTACTATTTGTTAGCAAAATAAACCTATATTGCATTTACTTGTTGGTGTTTTACAACCTTTACCTATTCCTAATCAAGGTTGGAAGTCTTTACATGGATTTTGTAACTGGTTTACCCAAATTGAATAGTATGACTGTGATCTTGGTTATCATTGACCGACTAAGTATGCTCATTTTCTGTCCTTATCTCACCCTTTTAGAGGCTGTTTATGGATAATGTTATCAACTTACACGGCTGACCCACATATATTGGGTCAAACAGATACTCTACTTTTATGAGTAGATTTTAGACAGAAATAATGAAGACACATGCGGTGAAGCTTTTACTATTTACTGCTTTTCATCCGGAAACAGATGGTCAAAGAGAAGCTATTAACAAATTGATAGAAACCTACTTGTAATAGGTGATATGCCTCACAAATGGGTTGAATTCTTAACATTGGTAGAACTTTGGTACAATACTAAGCTCCATGTAGCCACAAATTTGACACCTTCGGAAGTTTTATAAGGGTATTCGACTCCTATTTCAATTGCAGTTTAGACATAGGATTCATTGGTGGAAGTGGTTAATTATACTATTAAGACAAGGAAGGAGGTTTCTAAACTTCTGCAAATTTTTGATCAAGGCACAAACTCGGATGAAGTATTATGCAGATTTAAAATGCAAAGACAAATAATATGTTGTTGGTGATCTAGTCTATTTGAAGCTTCAACCTTATAAACATCATACTTTGCGCAAATTCGTTTTTCCACAAGTTAGCAATGTGGTATTATAGGTTATTCTAGATTATATACAAAATTGGGAAATAGGTTATCAATTGTAGTTACCCACAGATTCCAAGATACATGATGTCTTTCATGTCTCTTTGTTAAAGAAACATTATGGGATAAGCCGATGTCGACACAAATTCCCTTATTTGATGGTGATAGTTTTTTCCTCAACCTTTGGCAGTGTTAGATCATCGCATGAAGAAAAATGGAAATAAATCCGTAACCAAAGTGTTAGTTCAGTGGCGGGAGACGAATCCGGAAGACGCAACTTGGCAAGACTTACATCTATACACTAAAACTTCCATATTTCAAGTGGAATCCTTACATAGCCTTGTTTGATTTGGAGTTGTAACAAAGTTTGGGTTTTGTTCTACTTTGTAATATATTGTTTTAAAAAAAAAATAGAACTTTCTGTGTATAGGTTATATAACCCTTGTGTTTTTAAAAAAGGAGGCTAATGAGAAATTGTTTACAAGTTAATATTGTGTACTTGTGTGTGAGAGATTACTGGAGTGAGTGGCATCCGCTGGTTGGGTTGAGTGTGCGAGTGAGTTTGCAGAACAGTGCTGAGAGAGACCGTGAGTGTGGATGTGAGAGTGAGAAATAAGAGTTAGGATTGGAAGAATAGGGTTGAGAGTGGCGGTGAGAGTGAGAAATAAGTGTTTAGGATTTTTTTAACAGTGTCACACTCTTTCACCCATAACCATAAGTTCATCATCAAACTTTTGTACTGTACACGCCAAGCCACAGGTCTTGCAACACCACCATTCTCAAACTTCTAAACTCATCATCTTTAATTCCCATAAACAATTTCAATTAAAAAATAGAAGCACCACCCCCGTGTCACAAATTGACAATCACAGAATACTTTTTATAAATAAAGAAGTTGTGCCTTCTTCCTTAATCATGCTATAGTTTTCCTCTGCTGAAGTTGTGTTTTCTAGAAAGACTTCACTGTAAACTGAGAAAAAAATTAATGCACTAATTAACTCTTAACAATGGTATTTGTGTGGTAGAAATAACAGACATTAAAATGGGTTAAATGAAGGTTGAATTCAAATTGCTGAAAAAAAAACAAATCAAACATAGATGGTCGAATACAAGAAAAACAAAAACAAAAACACAAATTATAATTTTACACTTGTTCACCTTAAATTTTAGATAGGTTTTTTTCGAAACAAATTGTTTAAAAAATTTCACTAATCAAGCAAATTAATTACAACTAATAGACAAAGCTCTCTAATTTATATAAATATACAAACTTCTCTCCAGACTATATCAGTCTTAATTTTTCATTGAGACAGACATCTCAAAAGAGAAAAAAACATTTATAACTGGAATAACTTCATAGCAGTGAAAAATTACAAACAATTTTTGTCTAACCCAACCTATTAGACGCTCTACATAAGCATATACTTGCAGTAGACGCTCATTGGAATAATAGAGTAAACGTCAAGCTTTTTGACACTTTGTTCTTGTTCTTTTAAGCTTCAAACGATGGATTATGTATAATTTTGCAGAAATTAGTCGTTGAAAGCTTTTGAATAGGTCTTCAATCTTCGTCACTTTCTTGTTAGACGCTCTGTATGAAAATTTTTGGTGTGATTTTATAATTTATGATTTTGTGAACTTTTTACTATCTTACCTATTGTGTCGATTTTAAGTATCTTGTTTGTAATCTTTAATTCGAAAATGTGGTGTGGTGTCATGCTTAGAAAATTTGGGTAGGCACAATTATATAGAATGGATAAGAGAAAAGAATGGGAGAAATAACAAATTTTGAAGAGATAATGGTGAATCAGAAGTTTGTATAATAAATAATATTAAAAACAGTTAAATAATTTTGAAAGTGGTCAAATATTAACTAACAAGAATAAAATTATTGAGTAGGGCTTTTATCTATACTTCTTGTCAATTAATTTTAACTTTTTATTAACTATATAAAAAGGATAAGAGAAAAGAATGGGAGAAATAACAAATTTTTGAAGAGAAAATGGTGAATCAGAAGTTTGTGTAATAAATAATATTAAAAATCAGTTAAATAAATTTGAAAGTGATCAATATTAACTAACAAGATTGAAATTATCGAGTAAGGATTTTTCTCTATATTTCTTGCCAATTAATTTTAACTTTTTATTAACTTAAAAATCTTTGCGTTCTTTTCCTAACATATTTCCTTTCCTTGTTTATCCTAACGGCCGTGGTTTTTGTTTGACATAGACGTACCTAGTTTGATTAGATGCTTGATCTCTTATTGGGCTTGATGTAGCCCTTGGCGTTACTTTGAATTATTTTAAGTTGGGATCCTTAATCAGTATAGCTCACCATTTCATTCCCTGGTTTCTAACGACACTAAAACGATGAAAAATCTTCAACAAGTAACACAGTTTATTTATTCTGATTTCTGTTTGTGCTACCCTCTTTGTTGTTTTAACTGCTTCCTCTGATGGCTCCATAAGATGGTTGAAATGAGAAGTGAGCTTGTTTGCCAGGTTAAACTAATCATTTTATCTATTTACTATAATTTTACAGGACTTGCTAGGAATTGGAGAATACCGACCTGGTGCAACCAGTCAATTTCATTGATGTCATTTACAACGATTTAACTTGCCCTAATATTTGTTGAGGGGTAAAATGTTATCTTATTCATGAATAATAACCATGAATAATGATAGTAAATCCTAGGTATTGTTGTCATTCAGCCTGAATTTGGTTCCTAAGTGCTGTGTTCAACGTTTCGTTGTACAATGGAGTAACAATTACTATTCTGCATGAATAGACTTATTAATTTGACAAATTTAAACTAAACATGTAAATTACATATTTGACATAAGTTTTATCTTATCCATTATTAAAACTTAACTTTTAAAAATATTGTTAAATTTGTTATATCATTTGTTATTAGATAACTTATAAATATCTAATTTTATATACAAAATTATATCTCTAAAAAAGATATGTTAGAAATTATAAGTAAGGAAAAATCATCGATTTCTAATATAAGTTCTAATAGTTAAGTATATCCAATTAGAATTATACTTTTTCAGATGTTTTCATCGCTACGTAATTCTAACCAAGTTTAAATATAGTTTAGTTTTAAAAAAAACAATTTGCTCTAGTTTATGCTTAAAAGTTAATTCTTTTACCTTTTAACTAATTATTTTAATAAACATTCAAATTAATTCATGAAAGATTGACGGGGACATGTGTCTGATATTAAAATTTTCATGTACATTGATTATTGAAAAATTCATTTTTTTTTCTAAGTTAGTCGGTATAAAATGTAAACGGAGCTACATCTACGTATCACTTATCTGGAATAAATGAGTTTTTCAAAGACTCATTTACCTCAAATTTATTGTTGATCAAAAGTTAATAGTAGCAACTCTGGCGTAGACCAATTCGGATATTTAATCCTAATTCTTCTATACACACATTTTCAAATATAAAAGTAGATTTAAATATTATAAATTAAGTTAGTTAAAAGTGGGAGTTTAATTATTATAATTTATATATTATATGTGATTCAGATTATACATATAATTATCCAAATTAATAGATTATCAAATAAAATCATAAAAATGTGTGCATCATTATTTTTTTTAATATATAAAGATTGTCTGATCCACTAAATAATTATGCTCCCTTTTTGAATAAATTCAATTAATCTTACTGGTAAGTAATGCAATTATTTTACTAACATGAGGTCAAGTTGTCAGCCTCTACTATGCAGTAAAATTTTATAATTTTATGAGATTTATATAATGTTATCTATATTATCAATTTTAAGTAAGTGAGTCTAAGTATAATTTAAGTGAGTTGGTAGCTTTTCCTTATGTCTTTTTCTACACCTTTATATTTTTTTTTTCTGATTTTTACTTATCATACTTTATCTATTTCAGATTCGGTCAAATATTATCGTAGTTGAAGAATCTGAGATCATTTTTAACCAATAAGGTCAAACACTGCAGTAGTTGAAGAGTTTGAGATCATTTTTAACCAATCAAAATCTCAATCAGAATAAGTTTCTATTTACTCTAAAATATTTTGTTTTCTATTTCTCTTTTAAGTTTTTGTCATCAATCAATCTTAGTGAGATATGTTGAAAAAAAATGTTTCTGTCAACTATATTAAAATATTGAAATTTGGTGTTATTTGGATAACTTCTAAATCTCTAGAGTTGGACTTGTGTGATTATCTGGTTGGAAGAATTAATTTGGGGATTGTTATCTCCCTTAAGGAATTTAAGAATTTTAATAGTACCTTAGGTTGAAATCTTTGACTGTGATGAGTTTTGGTTCTAAGTTTCAATTTTTATTATAGATGTGTCTTATGAAGAAATTGATTGATTGTGTAATTAGTATGAATTGTGATATTAATAATTTGATAAACAAAAACTATTTCTAAATATTGTGAATTGTTGGATTGATATGATTGTGTATGATAGAAATGAAATTATATGTGTGATGACTGAATTATAGATTCATATGTAATATTTTGATTGAAAATGAAACTAGTGTATTGAGGACTGAAAAAAAATCAAGGTACCATAGTTACAAATGTATTTATATGTTTCAATATGATTGAATTAATTTGTTATGTGTGATAACTGAGTTATAGACTCATCTAATCATTTTGGTTGAAATGAAACCAGTATATGAGGGATTGAAAGGAAATCAATGTCTCATAATTATGTATTCACCAATAAACTTTAGAGTAGTTGAAATGTTATGACTATTGTTAAAATTAAAAGTTAATTAATTTTATAATATTTGTTGTCATGTGTACAAAGTTAAATAATATTTGTTGTTATGTGTATGAAGTTAAATTTTTTAAGATGTGTAATAATGTATTGAAGTGTAAGAAGAATGTTTGAAATGATTATTAAAAAATATTATTAATACTATGAATGTTTGAATAAAAAATGTTTGAAATGATTATTAACAAAATATTATTGATACGGAATAAAATATTATTATTATTATTATTATTATTATTATTATTATTATTATTGATGACATAATTATATTAATTTTATCTAAAAAATATTGTAAGAATTTTAAAATGAGTTAACATATACAATATTAAACAAGAAATTTAAATCTAATAAATATTGTTAATGTGATTAGGTGCCAGTATATTTAATGTGTTCTTTTTTTAAGATTTGAACTTCGTAAGGAAGGAATTGTGAAGAATTGAAATGTGGAGATGTGTGGCCTATTGTAATAAAATATTGGAGAATTTAAAGTTCTTGTTTCAACCTTCTAATCGCAAAAAGACCTTTCAACTAAAATCTCAAAATTTTAAAAAATTACATTAAATTTAATGACACTAAATTACATTAATATTATATTTATAAGATTTAAGTTTCTTGTTTAATTTAATTTTATTAATTGTTCTTTACATGTTAGTTCATTTTAAAATTTCTACAACATTTTCTTAAATAAAATTAACATAATTACATCACCAATAATAGTATTTTTTATCCCCACATTCATAACATCAATAATGTTTTTTTAAATGATCATTTCAAACATTCTTACATTCTCAAAATATTATTAAACATCTGAAAAAAAACTTCTTTCATTTTTTCTTAACTTCCATAGCATTATTTGTCATCGTAAACATAAAAACAAAAATCACTAAATTAATTAACTTCTTTTTGAATTTTTTTATACCACCACAAATATTTCTTTTATATATATATATAAATGTATGAATGCTTTTAAACATCTATATAACCCACTTTTACTCTTACCCTTCACCTCCACTAACTTCCCACCAACTCATTCTTTTCGTACAGTTTTTATTTATCAAAATTCATTTGGTAGGTACATAAGTTTCTATCTTTATCTCATTCATTTCTCTCTTTCATCTTTCTTTTATATTGTAATTTTGAATCGAGACAAGAAAATGTGTTTCTATATCTTATTAATTAAAAACCTTATTTCATTTCGAGAAGATGTCACGTCAACGTTGTTTTTCTAACAAGTTAAAAGTTGTATTTTTCATTCAATTTTTATAGATGAAAAACAAAATATAATTTTAAACCATAAAATATTTAATATAAAAAAAAATAAAGAAAAGAAGAAAAGAAGGAATAAAAAAAATAGGTTTTTTTATCTTGAGCAAGAATTTTTTTTATTTGAGTGAGAATGATCTAGAGAGCACTATACTTTTAGTGTTATTTTTGTTTAAGCGAGAATATCATTGCTTGGTTGAAAATTTCTTTTAAGCAAAAAGTTTCTCGCTTCAGCGAAAATCAACCCGAGAGCACTCCTTTTTTTTACAAAGAGCTCGCTCAAGCGAGTTTCACCTCGCTCAGGCGAGACTTGTAGAGTGAATCTTTTCTGCATACTTTGCTTAGGCGAGATTTCCTTGGCTAAGCGAAAACATTAGAAAATAATTTTTCAAAACAACTAACTTTAATCTACTACCAAATATTAACATGCATTTAAGGTTCAAAGTACTATATATAAAGTGTTCAGGTACATCAAACTTATCTTCAACTCTCTACATGACAAAAAGAAAAACCATCTCAAGGTCATAAAGTCTTTAACTACATCAAAACATATATACAAGTATATACAAGACAAAAGAAAAATAAATTCTAAGGGCATATCATCTTTAAGGTATTCCAAAACCTACATCTGCACCCGTGTACACAGTATAGTCATTGCAGTTCATACAATAACATGAAAAACAAGGATAAGCTAGTGAAATTAATTTTTTCTAACATACTAAAGACATGCAAAAAGAACAAATTATATTAGTCATAAGAATTCCCTTAAGGTCTAACATATCAAGTTTCAATACCAGTTCTTCTTTTTCTTTTCAAGTACTCATGTCAAACATCATACATAAAGGGCTTACATGGACCACATCATACCTATTGGTCACACATGGATCTATCGTCTTTCGGAAGACTCATTAAGTATGCCCCTACCAGAGACTAACATCTAATCCAATACCTAAGACTTAGATTAAGCAAATCTAAGAGAAAGGACTAATCTAATACCCAAGACTTAGATTGCCATTGAATATAAGAGAAAGGATCAGAGTAAGTTCAAACATCTAATACCCAGTGTCTGCCAGCGGTCCCGGTGTGTATGAACTCCCTCATCAGCTTCTCATCATTGGATGTCTTAGTCTATGTGACTTAGATCATTAGTGAAGCTTGAGGATCTCTGTTAAACATAGATATGTTATATTTAATGTACTCAAACAAGCATAACTCATACATTATCCCAAATGTATGACATCAACTTCATCATTCAATCATTCACATCAATACCCATTCAATTCACAAATAATAGTATGCAAGATTTTTTCCAAAATCATAACAACACTTAATGATTACATCATCAAATATCATCCAAGAACTTCTCTAACATTATAACAACATACATCTACCAAATTCATCAAACTCATTTCCCAATCAAAACAATTCATGTTCATGCAAAAATAATTCTTATAAAAAAACTTTGAAATTCGTGACCATGTCACTCACACATCCATATATTATAACATAAAGTTCTATTTGAGGTAAAAACTAGCTTCCCTTACCTTAGACAACGATCCCCAATCAATTCCTCCAATCAGGCAACAACATCAGTCCAACTATAGGGATCTAGAACAAGGTTCCAAATAACACCAACATTTAATATAACCTTAATCAAGTTGAGAGGAACACTTTTCTCAATTGTTCCCACCAATATTGATGAAGAAAACATAACGAAGAACAAAGAACAAAGGTTTCTCAAAGTAAATAGGAACTTACTCTGATTGAGATTATGATCAATTAGAAATGGCCCTAGGATCCTCAGCTACTGCAGGGCTTGATCAGATTCTGGATCAGAGGAAATATTGAGGGTGAAAATCAAGATAGAAGAGAGACAATTATGGAGAATGGAAGGTGATAGAGAGAGAAAGAAAAAAAGGGTGTCTTTTTGTGCTTATCTTTTTCGTCTGTTGGGGGAGGGAGCGGGGGTGGGGGGG
>Ga0209489_103206_pt1 | contig 32197 bp, 21 predicted proteins | sample SiratrowhiteBW_FD_187527 | JGI IMG/M metagenome (GOLD analysis project Ga0209489, IMG submission 187527) | Root nodule microbial communities of legume samples collected from California, USA - Siratro white BW (SPAdes) (version 2) | ecosystem: Host-associated > Plants > Roots > Nodule | place...
AAAAAAAAAAAAAAAAAAAAAAAAAATCTTCATCATTAAACTTTCCTAAAAGATATAAGTTAATGAAATAATTTGTGAAAATATTGAATCACATTTACTAGACAAATAATTATACAAAACAAGAAAAAATTTAAAAAGTTATACTAGATGAGTCAATCCGCTATTTATGGACTACAAATTATTCAAAATAAATCTGCGTACGATTAACATAATATAATCTCTAGTTTATACTATTTATTATTATTACTTACTATTGGGTTGGCCCATGGCCCATATGCTCCACTTTACTGATCCTGAAAGATATTTTTACAAAATGAAATAAGAGAAGAACAATTATTGTTGTAAAAAACCGTCCTTTTATTTGTTTTTATTAATTTATTACGAATTTAAAATTTTTGAAGAGAAAAAAATGTGAGGATTTTTCGCTAAAAAGTGAAAAAATTTGAAAAAGAAAATCTATTGGGCTTTAAATATTTATATTAAGATTATGTGAATGATAAATATTTATTAATATTCATATTATTAATTACTATAATAATAATAAATTAAAAATTAAAATTAAGATAATATATAATCAAAAAAGATATATTAAAAGTATAAATAAAAAAAATATTTTATCACTTTTTATTTTCATTTTTTTCTCTAACTTTTAACCTTTTAAGTCCTTTATATTATTAACCGGTAACTTATTAGTAAAAGTCTCTATCCATGTTTATCAACACTACATTTTCCAACACTTTGATAAATAAGCTTATATAGGACTATAGCATCAAATAACTAAGAATGAACTGTATTAGCTCATATTATCATGCTTGTGAAACCCTCTAGCTCACTCACCCAGTCTTAAGCAAAGGCCTTCATGGGTTGATAAAAACACAATACCTCACCCAATCACAGAATCATATAAGCAATGGGCCTCATCTTATTATTGACAACCATGGGCTTCACCTTCTTCTTCTTTTGTAACAAAATTCCTTTTTCTATTCACCCCTTCCCTTCCCTCTCTACACACCCCTTTCGATCCCACCGCTTTATTTTCTTAAACATTTTCTCTTGTCCAAGTATTACCCTTTCTATTATCTTCTTCACCTTTTTCTTTCTCTTAACTAAAAAAATAATATCTTTTCCAAGTGAGCTTTCACACCTGGATATCTATTTCTTTGATTATCTCGTAAGATTTGATTAAAATATACAACAAAACTTATTTCTGTCACGAACATATTTGTAAACAAAATAAATATAGTTTGTTCTTTTTATTTTGTTTAAGTTATAATTTTCTTAAACTTAATATCCAATTGAACCAAAATAAAATTAAAAAAACATATGTAAAATTGAGGGTTAGATCAAAATCGTAAATTTTTTAAATAGGAGACCAATCTCTATTTTAAAAATAATACTACTCTATGTACGGCAGATTCTGTTTTCTAAACATATTTAATATTTTTAGTTTTACTTTAGTAAAGCACCTGAACACCTTTAGCTTTAATTATATAGATTATGAAAACAAAATTCCAAGTTTAATTTAAAAAAAAAAAAACTAATATATAAAACCTGTCATTCCAAACTTAATCCCTAAGCATGCGCGTAGCCACGTGGAGAGAGGAGCGAAATGTAGAAGTGGCAGCACGGCACGGTGTCCTGAACTGACGAAATAGATTGAAAATATAAAAGGCAAATGGGATTCGTTAATTTGGTATTCAAAGTGTTGAAATATCCAAAATTCGGGATTTTGAAACTAGCGTCACTGCGAGCTTCAGTTCATCGGAGAATCGAAACAACAATGGACCTGCGTGAATCGATCAGCAACCAAACCGATGTTGCCCTGAGCATGACAAAGCTGTTGTTGTCGAATGAAGCAAGGGACAAGAACTTCGTGTATTCGCCGCTGTCGTTGCACGTTGTTCTCAGCATCATCGCTGCTGGTTCCAAGGGTCCCACACACGATCAGCTTCTCTCGTTCCTCCGATCCAAGTCCAGCGATCATCTCAACTCCTTCGCCTCTCAGCTCGTCGCCGTCGTACTCTCCGATGCCTCTCCCGCCGGTGGCCCTCGTCTGTCCTTCGCCGACGGCGTCTGGGTTGAACAAACCCTTTCTCTTCTCCCTTCCTTCAAACATCTTGTCAATACTGATTACAAGGCAACTTTGGCTTCAGTTGATTTCCAGACCAAGGTAACTTTCCCTCTTTTTCACTACCTAGTCCTCCATCTTCTTGATATTTCTGCTTTAGAGGTTAACCCTTTATTTAGTCATTCAATAATTTTTAAAGGGTTTTTGGAAGAAACCTGAAAACACTTTGTTCCTCTGTAGAGAGTAGGATCTTCCTTTAAATAATGAAGACTGTGATAAAAGTAAGATCATTAGTGTGCCTTCATCCAATGGTTGATGAGTTGGAACTTCTGGAGCCTTCTATTATCAAGTAATTTTATTTTAGCAGAGTAAAGTTTTCCATAAAGAGTCAGTTTTGATAAACTTATCTATAAGCATTTGAGATTAAAAATTGAGAAGAAAAAACGAAGAAGTTCCTCCGAGATTTTGTTCATAAAAGCTAATGTGCAGAAGTTTTCTCATATTAGATTCTTCAAGAAAATAGCTCAAACACTTTCATTTGAAGAAAATAGAGAAATAGAAATAAGTGCCAGCTAAAATTAGCTTCAATTTTTGGATAAGAAATGATTTCAAGTACTTCAAAAGCTGAAACTAGTTTATGCATATAGCTAATTTTATTTTGGGAGAGAAACTTATTTGATTTGTTTTCTTATTTTCCTCTCAAACAAGAGTTTATCTAAACATTGGCATTAGACTATGATCAATGCCACCTTCAAACTAAAATGTTATAAGTACAAATATCAACGCCAGATAACATTGTGTGTGAGAGTCTGGATGCTTTTTCATCCTTTTGGAAGCTGTAGGATAACGTCAAGTGGCATCCCTCAACAAACTTTCCTTCTTAAGAAAGACTCTAATACGGGACTAACTTCACCCTACAAAAGGGATGTACTCTAGTCAATGTGATGAGATATCCAACAATAACTCCATGAACCTCTGGTCTTTTGCTCCTGTAGTTTAGTACTAGATAGAACATAAATCTCTCGATCCTTCATCAAATTGATTGTAGAGCAACACCAAATTGATTGTAGAGCAACACGAGTGTCAACTTCTATTTGAATTGTTGAGTTATTGATTTGATGGTCTAATTTTGTAGCTCTCCTCATTGCTGTCTACTACAGCCATATTTGATCTGTAGTATAAATTCTAATTGATTTGGTAGCATAAATATGTGGGAAAAATAGATTTGCAAAAGCTTAAATCCTTTTATTAAAATGCGTGAGATAAAAAGAGCAACTGCCCATTCGTACAATGGATTTTAAATTTGATTATATTTTTTTACTTTTTAAGGCTGTTGAAGTGGCCAATGAAGTTAATTCTTGGGCCGAAAAGGAGACAAATGGCCTTGTAAAAGAACTTCTTCCTGCTGGATCTGTTGACAGTACAACCAGACTCATCTTTGCAAATGCACTGTACTTCAAAGGAGCGTGGAATGAGAAGTTTGATGCTTCAGTTACAAAAGACGATGATTTCCATCTTCTTGATGGCAATTCAGTCAAGGTTCCCTTCATGACTAGCAAGAAGAAGCAGTTCATTAGGTCTTTTGATGGTTTTAAAGTCCTTGGTCTTCCCTACAAGCAAGGCGAAGATAAACGCCAATTCAGCATGTACTTTTTCCTTCCAGATGCAAAAGATGGGCTGCCAGCATTGGCTGAGAAGTTGGCTTCTGAATCTGAGTTCTTGGAACGCAAGCTTCCTAATCAAAAAATGGAAGTAGGGGAATTCAGGATCCCAAGATTCAAAATTTCTTTTGGGTTTGAAGCCTCTGATGTGCTGAAGGAACTTGGAGTGGTTTTACCTTTCACTGCTGGAGGTTTGACAGAAATGGTGGAGGCTCCTGTGGGTCAAAAACTATGTGTTTCTGATATATTTCACAAGTCTTTTATTGAAGTAAACGAAGAAGGTACTGAAGCTGCAGCGGCTACTGCTGCAACTATATTGTTGAGGAGTGCTTTCGTTTCGTCTAAGATAGACTTTGTAGCTGACCACCCTTTCTTGTTCCTCATCAGAGAAGATTTAACTGGAACAGTACTCTTTATTGGCCAGGTGCTCGATCCTCGTGCTGGATGATATTAGCGACCAGACAACATTAGTAGAACATCTCACTCCCTTGTTATGTTTTATTTACTTAAGGTCGGATGATCCATAATTTGTTAATGTTTGACTTTGAAAGAAAGAAAAAAAGGTATAAATGGATCACCTTTTATATTTGTTGTTGGCAACAGTTATTAGTTATTACCTACTAGTGTAAGTAGTTACGTGAAAAACCAAACATTCATGGTCTAGTGGGACAGTAAAATTTTAATGAAGTTAATGGTGTGATTGAGATAGGAGAAGTTTCTAAAATTTGTTAATGTATTTCGTGGATTTTCTTTAAAGAATACTTTTGCTTCACCGGATGGATTTCACAACTTGTAAAGAGATGTTAGCCTTGGTGTGGTTTTGGTAATCTATTACTTCAATGTCATGTAGACATGTAGTGTTTGTGTTTATACAAATTGTATGTTGCAACTTATATTTTATTGGTTGTAATTAGTGAAATTCTTGATATACAAGAATATCAACAGCGTGGCGTTTCCTGGAAGCTGGTCATAAACAATGACTGGATAATTAATTAAAGATGTTACAGTATGTATTTAAGTGTAAATATACACTATCCATGATACTGAAATCACTAATTCATCATACTAGCTTATCATTCTATTAATAGTAAAACATAGTTTACAACATCATAAGAATTATCATGTATGTTTTAAATTCTAAATTTTTACTCTCTTGAGAACATTCTTTATTTGAGCGTTAGGGTTTTGAATTGCACCTCCATTAGCTTCAACAATCATTATTTACCTTACCCACTTAGATATACATGGTCGATTTCGATAATAACATTATTGTTATTGTTGCTTAATGATAAGACCCTGTCTTTTTGGAAAAAACACCTATACTAGTCAATTTTGCCCACTCCCAAGGCTTAGCCCTGGTTCACGTGGCTGGGTCAGAAAAGTTTACAAGGATAAAAAGTGCCGTTTTTCACATGAGAAAAACCTCATGCTTCCGCTTCCTATCATTGGTCGTAACCGCTTCCGCGTCCCGACTCCCCGTTGACCCGCTGAGGCGACCATCATCAACTAGGATCTCCCCCATTCGAACATCCTGGCTTCGCTTGTTGTGTAGGATTTGTTGTAATTAAGGATTCTGAATCGTTTGCGATTGATTTTACGTTTCAGAAGGTCGGTGGATTTGGGTAGACCTTTCTTTTGATCCGGTGGCTTCAAATGCCAAAAACTTTTTTGAGAGTGACCATTCCACCTGGGAGAGTGTTGGCAGGTGATTTATCCACTCTGCATGGATAAGAGGAAAATTATTGCTAGGAATTCCAACTATTTGATCTTGAACTATATAATAATTTCATCTATTAATACACTTTATATATATATATATAATATTATCTTTTAATCAGTTTTGGTAATGAAATAATTTAGTGTCGTTTTCTTATACTTAATATTGAGAACACAACTAAATTTAAAAATGTGGGACAATGTATATTTTTATTGTTATCTTCTAATAAAAGTTTATTTTTTGTACATCAATGCCGAGTTTATGAAAATATACAAGTTTGATCTAGTAGTTTACACAAGTGCAAAAAAAATACAAAAAATGAAGATATTTGACCATTTGTATGAACAAAAAAACTCAAACTAGTTTATTAATTGATTTTGTAAAAAAACAAGAAATATAAACACATTTTATATATAATTTTATAAGTATTTAACTATATAAACTCAACTATTGAACTCATATATATATTTTATCATTTATAAATTAAGCAAAATATTTAAACAGACAATCTAACAAAAGAGAGATCCAAAATCATAAACAAGTAAAGCAGGGTTTAAACATCAACTAATTACAATTCCTCTAACCTCAAGTCCTAAGTGTACAAATATGACTGTTAAAACAATTTTTTTTTTAAAAAAATCTATATATTTTTGCAAACATAATATATGAAAATATAATTTTATAATTAAATATTTCACAAAATTTAAACATGTCACACCTATTCATTTCTTAATTCGTTGATTATAAGATTTTAAAATTTTAATATTATTTTTGTCTAAAGTTTTTCAAATTTTATGTAATATATAATGAAATGAAGAACGAAAGTGTATTGGTGAATTTTTTCTTTTTTTTGAATTGACAGATCAGTCCGATCCCACATATCTGGTTTGGATATACTAAATAAGTGATCAAATATTAATAATTAACAAATTAAAAAAATTGTTCAATTTTTAAATAAACTCGTAGTTGATTGGGTTAACCCACAATTTTGTTTTTTTAGTCAGTGTAAATATTCTCAAGTTGTAAAAATTTCATACCTTAAAGTCTAAACCAAACTTCGTAAAAAAAAATCTGAGTAAAATCAAGTAAACAAACTTACCCTTTTAGAATAGAGAATTTGTAATCCAAATGCCTGATTATGAAAACTTCATTATCAACTCATAATTCTATAGAACTTAATTAGCAGAGAGAGCATCCTCACCTGTTAATTCTCAACAATTAATAAATGATTGGTGATATATTCTCATTTTGAATTAAATTTGAAGAATGGGGTTGAAATATTGGAACAAGATTGGACAAGAAGAATTATCAAGTTACTTTGATTGAACTTTAATGTTATATGAATGATGTTCATTTTTTTTTTTGGTGTTTTGTTTGCTTATGTTTATCTTTAAACATATGTCTATATATATATATATATATGGTCAATAGAGGGTCCAAATTTAGCTTAGTGAGAAGAAAAATTATACAATTATCTACTTTAACGTAAGTGTATAATGTCTATTTTTCTTTTAAAAATAGCAATACAACTACTTTCAATCGTTATTAATAATATATAATAATTCAATTCAAATATTAAACCCGATAAGAATTTATAATGAGTTTATATTTGATATAGAGACATGGAAAACATAAAGAGGGACAAAAATATCGATCTTCTTGTTAATATGAATTTAATATCTATTTTCTCATACTTTGGTTTCTCTCTAAATAAAGCTTGAAAAAGAGAAATCAAATCACAGTTATGTAACCTACACTAACTGCTATAATATTAATAATTTTATACAAAATAAAATTTCAATCAATGTGATTGATTATTTACAACCATATATTATCTGCATATTAATTTAAAAAATCACTATATAATGATAATAATAACCAAATTATTCATATTTATATATATTTTAGTAATGTGTATTACATCAAATGATGCATGCAAATAACGTTATATTAATATAATTCTTTTAAATATGATCTAGGTTAAAAAACCCATATAATCTAACTGTGTTTTAAAATTAATTTTTTATATTAATAGTTATTCTACAATATAATAATTGTTATATATATAGAACCGTCAGATTCAACAGAATCTGAACCCAACCGACTATTAATTATTAATTAATATGATTGATATCGATTTACTTTAATTGATTCTAATTAACATCAATTAGGTAATTATTTATTGATTCCTAACCTCTAAGGACAAGATGTTATAAAGAGGTAGATGGAGAATATCATTTATCTAATTAAACTCATATTCTTATAAACATCCTTTTATGTTCTTAGGGTTTAGGGTAAACCTTCATTCTTCTACTCGCTTGTGGACGACCCTTAGGCAAACGATCTCGTTGGGTGTCACCGTTTCATTTCTCATATTCAAAATTCGGGATTCTCTTTCATAGGCATTTCGAAAGGCAAAATGGTGGTAAATTAAATATAAAATGGTGGTAAATTAAAAAAACAAAACTAACATTTATTATAAAAAGTTATTGGATAAATCTTATTCTTTAAATAAGTCTTTCACTTTCATTTTTGTTAAATAAATTTCCGGTAAAGTTTTTTAATAAATCTAAACCTATACTTATTTAATAAAACTCACATAAAAACAATTAATAATAAAAACATATTAAAAATAGGTGAAAAGAGAGGGGAGGAAGAAAAGCGAGATAAAGTAAAACATGAATGTTCTCGAGAGAATGTTTGGCCCATCCTCTGGGTGGTGGTGGTGGTTGTGAGGAACAGGTCTTAGGCACTAGAAGACTGTGCTGTTGAAATATTCAAGTCATTCCACAAAACATTCAATAATGTGAAAAACTGAATCCATCCAAATGGATGTGATGGATTTTTATGTCATTGTAAAACATGAACATATCTTAATTATTTTTAAAATATTGGAACTTTCTGCTGTTTATTATTTTATTTTCATCTATGAATCGACTAATTTAAACACTAACTATTGGCATATACATAAACCAACATATTTATGCTTATTAATTTTGTGAACTGAGTTAACAGAATCCACCAACGAAAACTAACTAACTGTAAGCAATTTTACATAGTAGATATGTAAACTCTATGCTTGAATAGCTGATGGTAAAAAATTTACTTGAACATTTTTAAAATAATGTTTATATTCACTCTTTATATATATATATAAAAGGATAAATTGAAGGAATAATCACGGTTAATTTTTCAAGTGTAATTTTTTTTGTAAATTTTTCAAAATAACACTTTTTTTTTTTCTTTTTTGGAACTTGGGTTGCACATATTATTGTGAATAAATTGTGTTTTTATTAGACAATTTAATTTAAAATTAGCTGAGATGGTGGAAAGATAATACAATCTTAATTGAATGAAGGAAATTGTGTAATAAAAATATAATTTGAATTAACTTAATTGATTAATTAAAATTATTAGATTACTATAATATTTTAGAGTGATTAATTCTTTCACTCTTCTTCGATTTTCTCCATTGTGCATATAAAATTAATGCGTGACGACAAATTTTGAAAATTTTTTATGAATATATAATGATTGAAATTACTTGAAGAAAATTTATATAAGATAGTTAAATAAAAAGATGGATTTTATATAGTGAAAATTTAAATTATTTTAATTAAATAAAAAAGGTTAAAACTTAAAAAAAAGACAATTTAAAACTTATTTATATTTTTTCCTTCTTCAAACTAGTTCTTTTTTTTTTCTCTTTTATAAAAATAACCAAAACTAAAACCATATTTTGTTTAGGTTCAGTTGTTTGTTGATGGTGTTAAATGATATTTTTTGAATAGGTTGTGTAATGTTTTGTTTATGTGAACTTTTACTTTCATCTCATCCATACGTCTCCACACTTAATCTAACATGTATTTCAATTTGTTTCCTTTAATATTTAATAAGTGACATTCATGTTATTTAAATTGAAAGACTCATTTGATAATAAAATTTAGTTGTTTATACTATAAATACTGCTTTGTCCTCATATTTGAAATGCATTCACATTTAAATTATATATAGAATAAGTGTTTATGTAACTTAACGGGTCTATATCTCAACATGTTTTTATTAAACAATTGATGTTAGAAAAATATTAGAAATATTTAAAAGACATGTTGAGATTGATAAGTTAACATAAATTCATCCTTTAACTTTTTTACCATTGTGATGTATGTGAATTACATTAAATATTATATTCTTCAAATATATCTCACTAATACCAATTTATTTATCTCATTAACGATTATATATTATTTTTCTTCCTTGAATTTCTTTTGTTTCTAAATTATAACTTTTGTCCCAGGGTCCAAGGCCAACTTGTGGCATAAGAAATCTTTGATTAATATTAAGTATGTTTGCAGTAGACCATGAAAACATACCCTAAATCATTTTTAGGGTAAAAGTTACACTAGTTGATTGTGTCTTCTTTCCTAAAAAGCTACTTGAAAAATAGTTATGCTCCATCTCTACTGGTTTTTAAAGGTTTATTGGAGTTGTTATTACATAGTTATGACTTTTTTCATATGTAAGCAACATTTCTTTATATTTTTAGATTTTCTTAACTTGTTTAATTAATTTCATTTATTGATTTATACTATCACTTTAGTGACATAAATTGTCTATGATTGACATGACGCGTTTTAGAGTGAGATATCTCATATATATATATACACACACGATTTTTTTAATAATAATTTTTTTTTAAATTATGGTATCAATATATAATAACTTTACTTTATCATTTAATATATCTTATTTTATCTAATAAAAATATAGTTTATATATATTATTATTCCTACGAATGCTTTTCTATTTTATCGGGGTGAAATATTATACTTTTATTGTCCAAATTTCTAAAATAATTTGATAATTAAAAGTAAACTTAGTTTAACCATAAGTCATAGTTCCTAAACTAATCTTAAAAGTAAGTAGATAAATAATTGTCAGGTGAATAACTTAAAATACTTTCAAAATAATGAGAATGTAATACATATATTATTATTATTATTATTATTATTATTATTATTATTATTATTATTATTATTATTATTACTTTTGAGATCTACTACACTGTCTTATATAAGAAAATATAATAAACCACATTTTTCTATTTAAGATGTAAAACAGTACAATAATGTTAGCAATTAAAAGATGCCACTAATAAATACAACTAATTGATATATAAAATAAAGGGCGGATCATTTTTTAAGTATAAATAAATGTACATTTAATAAAAAGATTGCAATAAACTAATATATTTCAATACATAATAAACAATTGTTATAAAATATCAAAGTAAACTTAATAAAAATGCAAAACATGCTATTATTGCCCTTATATTTCGCTAGCTTTAATATAATGAAAATAGTTTAAGAAACTAAAATAAAATTCCAAGACTGTAAGAAAAAAAAAATCAGACGAGAGAATCAAAGTTAAAGTTATATTTTAACAAACTAAACTTTGAACAAGTTGAAAAGTATTGTCAAATACGTTTCATAAAAGATATACTCATTTGAATTAATGTTTGTCAGCATTAAATGATCAAAACATAAATAGAACTAAATAACGTAATACCACAACATTAAAAGCCCTAAATAATAGAAACAAAAGTGAATGTGATTACATATGGTGTGAGAGAAAAAAAAAACATTTATTTGCATGTGGCATTAGAAAACGTGAATCAAGTGGAGATAAGTTTTGAAGGGTGTGTGGTGTTTGAGTTTGGTTGGGAGGTAGAAGCCCAAGTCAAGAGGCAAGACAAGACTCAGTGGCGTTGCTCTCTTCAATTTCCTTAATTTTGTTTAACAGACAAAACAAAACCATTAATTTAATCGAAAGTCAGAAGTGTTGACCATAATATTCGTCATTCAACTCAAGAGCCAATTTGAATTGGAAAATCTTGCAAGCAAAGAAGGAGCGTAGGTGTTTCCTTCCACGGGCGCTTCTTCTGGTTTTTGCTTTTGCACACCAACTTTAGCAAAACGCTAAACGCAAAAGCACCACTCTCACATGACGACCTTCTTCTTCTTCTCCTTCCTCTCCTTCTTCTTCTTCCCAAACAATGAGCACCGTCAACTGTAACAAGTCTTCTTCTCCTCTACCTACGATTAAACAACGTAGGCTCACTCGACAGGGGAGACTCCGATACCTCAGTGACAGAGACGCTGGTCTGCATTCCACCACTTCTCTACCCTCTTCTCCTCTTCCCTCCTTCAAGTCCACTTCCGCTTCCGATCATTGGTCGTGCTCTGCGATTCCGCAACCGCTTCCGCGTCCCGACTCCCCGTTGACCCGCCGAGGCGACCATCACCAACTAGGATCTCCCCCTTTCGAACATCCTGGCTTCGCTTTTCCCAGGTAAACCATCGCTGCTGTTCCTACGGCTCGGTCAAACGTGTTGTGTTGGATTCTAAATCGTTTGCGATTGATTTTTACGTTTCAGAAGGTCGGTGGATCATGATGCGGTGAGAAGTATAAGGTCTGCCAGCAATTTGGGTAGACCTTCTTTTGATCCGGTGGCTTCAAATGCCAAACACGATTTAAGAGTGAACATTCCACCTGCGAGAGTGTTGGCAGGTGATTTATCCACTCTTCAAATAATTGCTAGGAATTCACTCTCTGATGAAAGTTATTGACTTATTGTATAGTTGGAATCTTGAACTATATAATAATTTCATCTATTAATATATATTATCGACTAGAGTTTATAAATAATTGTTCAATTTTGCGTGTCTCATATAGTTTCTTTCTAATAAATTTTAAATAGTAACTATAGAGAATGTGTTAAAAAAATATGAATCCAGCATCCTTCTCATATGTGATCTAGGAGCAACATATGTCCATGTTTTTTATATTATGTGTTATGTAAAGATGAACCTGGACTATATAAACTCGGGGGTTGTAGAAGTCACCTGGGATTAAATATTAAATGTAGGAAATGTTTTTGTTTTTACACTTCTCGTTTTTGTTGTTGAGACAGGCAATACCAGTTCGTGTAAAGATCACACAGAACACTCTCAAGATAATGACTCTGAAAATGTTTCCAACTTGAGATTGCATTTTTCGGCCAAGAGTGCCCCCAACAGCATATTCTCCAGCCCTGTTACTAGTCCACGTACATCCAGCAATGTAGATTTCTATGATCCTTCCATCATTTTTCCTCAAGATTTTAATGACATTTTGAGAGTATCGCCGGCTAAAACTGCTCAGAGTCCAGAGCGGACTCCTCTGCGCAGCCCAGGGAGCCTCCTCAATCCAGAGGGATGTCAGAGTCAGCAGCTGCATAAACATAGCTCAAGAGTGTTGCCTGAAAATAATCATGTTGATGCACATCCACTGCCCCTTCCTCCTAGAGCCTCACCACTGCCAGCACAGTCATCTCCCCAGCATCAACCAAATATCGTGCAGCTCACGGTAGAAAATTCCCCTTCAATGAAAGGTCAATGGCAGAAAGGAAAACTTATAGGGCGGGGATCATATGGATCGGTTTATCACGCAACCAACTTGTATGTCCTTCATCTTTCGTTGCCTTCATGGGAGGTTTTAAATTGTTGTCACGTCACAGTCATGGTTTCATCTTTAATATTATGGAAAATTGCTAATAAATGCAATGAAAGCGGCTGCAACTGCGGTCGCAGAAACTCAAAGCCTCGATTTTTGCATGACTGTGAACTGTATTTTAAAACCTGACTGTTAGCTGATTTACACTTTACTTCCTGTTTGTGTCACAGAGAGACTGGAGCCTCGTGTGCAATGAAAGAGGTGGAAATGTTCCTAGATGATCCTAAATCTGCCGACTGCATAAAGCAACTTGAACAGGTTCTTCCCCTACGTGTTTTAATTTTATTATGTTCAAATGCAATATCTCTGATAGAGAAAGCAATACTATGGCTGTAGTAAAAGATATACATACAAAATAACATGGTCAAGTCCACAGCACAATTACATTAGTTGTGAATACTGCCCAACAGTTGGATTTAGCCCTTTGTTGGTTAGCTGTCAAATGCCAACGTGAAAGAAACTCATGAGCCAAAATTATAATTGTTCAGGAATAGTTTGGAAATTTTTTTTGGGAACACAAGAATATTATTTTGATCTAAATATTGTCACCAGCTTCAATTTCTGTCGATCCTCCAATCCTGCCACAGGTTCAGTTCAGCTACTGTATTGTGTTTTCAAGTTTATTTCTCTGATAACTAGAACAAATAGTCTAAGGTTCATGGTTTCGTTGTTCTAATAACTAGAACAAGTTCCTATATTTGTTTACTAGTGCAAGGCTAAGATTAAGTAGAGAACACTCTCAGGCAAAGAGACGTTTTATACATACACACTAGGAGAGGTTTTAGAGACAAGCGCCTTAGTACTAAAATTCGTTTCTAACTAACACAGAAGCCAAGCTGATATAATCTGTAAAGAATTTTGAATTACTGTTTACATTTCTCTTCCATTGGTTGCTATTTATTTTCCATTGAACTGAAGTGTTCTTTTAAGTACTCTATAATTGTTTGTTTACCTTTGCCATATGGCTGGTGTTGAGCCTGTTGTTCTGAATAGTCTCATGTTTCAGGAAATTAGAATTCTCCGTCAATTACACCATCCCAACATTGTGCAGTATTATGGAAGTGAATTAGTAAGTTAATTATTGGTTCTTGTTTTAACTTTTAACTTTGTTGTTGCCAATAACATCAAATTTGTGCAATATCTTGGTTTTCAGGATGGAGATCGACTGTACATATATATGGAGTATGTTCATCCTGGATCACTTGATAAGTTTATGCATGAACATTGTGGAGCTATGACAGAATCGGTCGTTCGCAACTTCACAAGACATATTCTCTCTGGACTGGCATACTTGCATAGTACAAAGACTATTCACAGGTAACTTTTGATGAAAAGAACTAATTTACCTCGTTTTTTATTTCTCTAAATATTACATCTCATATGCACTATATACCAACATCTGATGAACAAGAAGATTCTAAAAATGTATCTCAAACCATAAACAAGTTCGTATGGAATTTGTTCTTGATCTGGTAAAAGTTTTTTTTTTTTTTTTGTTCTGATAATCAACTTAATCAAGTACTTATTTAATAAACTTTTCTCACATGAGGTGTAATACCATAAATTTTATGAAACTTACTGGAATGAGCTAAAAATTTAATAAATTAACCCCAAAAAATTAATTGAAGTAAGATAAAAAGAACTTATGCGGGTCTTAAGATAAGCTCTTCCAGCTATGCCCACCCGAGGTTTCTGTTTTTTTATCTAAAAATCCTGATTGCTATTGCTGTTTATGATTCCGTAGGGATATCAAGTGTGCAAACTTGTTGGTCGATGCATCAGGCATGGTTAAACTTGCGGATTTTGGGGTGTCAAAAATTGTGAGTTTTGAAATTCTGATCTTCTATTACTTTTGTTTAGGTATAGACTATTCGTGTGTATTATCTGATTATTTTCTCATTTAGAAGTGTTAACTTGACACAATTAGTTTATCAGTTATCTTTGATGGCAGTAATATTTATTTTGTTTCTGCTGGTCTAGTAATTTTAACAATCTGCTCCTTTCAGCTGACAGAGAAATCATATGAACTTTCATTGAAGGGTAGTCCCTACTGGATGGCTCCCGAGGTAATTTATTATTTGTATTATCTATGGAGATTTAGATGGGTAATGAGTATTGACATGCCACTTTTTTTATTAATTTGTTGATTGAAGCTCATGAAGGCTGCCATAAAGAAAGAATCCAGTCCTGACGTTGCCATGGCCATTGATATATGGAGCTTAGGGTGCACTATCATCGAAATGCTGACAGGAAAACCTCCTTGGAGGGAATATGAAGGGGTGAGCACCGTATGTGAACTCATTTTAGAGGATTGCACGTATTAATTTGTTGGTTTAATTTACTAATATCAATAATCCCTCTCTACCTATGCTAGTGGCAGGATAATTATGTAAAACAAACATCTTCATTATCAGCAAAAGAAATACTAATGCTATGCACTACATTCTGCATGTATTTTATCCCTTTCTTGCAGTAGAGTTGTTTTTGGTCTTTTGGAATCTTAAAATTCCAAGTTTAAAATTATGTTTACAAAATACATTCTCTGGAAACTAACATTCACATGAACTATTTTAACCACGTTTCCCATTAAAATATTTCCATGGAGGAGGGGAATTCTTGATACGAGGATGTGAAAGTTGTAGGCATATGAAACACTGTCTAATTCTTCGAGAGATATTTTAGGCATGCCAAAATCACTCAGACCCAGAAAACCTGATTCTTAAGCACCCCTTTAAATTGAACCATGTACTGTTTCCGTTGTTTAAACGTTAATATATGGCTAAGCAAAGCATTTGAATAGCCTTACATCCTGATATTCCTATTCATGGCTTTGGTATACTTGTGTTTGGTTACTTGGAGACTTTAATGACCCGGTTATTTTCTGTCCACTAGCCGCAAGCCATGTTCAAGGTACTGCACAAATCCCCAAAAATTCCTCAAAATTTGTCGTCAGATGGACAGGATTTCCTTCAGCAGTGCTTCAGAAGGAATCCGGCAGATCGACCATCGGCAGCACTGCTTCTGAATCATGCCTTTGTACAAAACTTGCACGATCAAGATGCTCTACCTCATTCACAAGGGCAAAGCTGTCTCAGAGGAGACCCTGGATCTGGAGTAAGTGCTAATTATATCTGAACTCCTTACTAATGGACCAATGTCAAGTCCAACTTGATCGATCATTATCAATTATAAACAACACTTGTTTGAGTTTATAGGGGTTGAGCTGCCTATATGGAAGAAGAATTTTTTGTTTGATCTAGAATCCCAGTGGTTCTAGCCAATCTTTACATAAGATGCAGTTGGATTTTTCAATTATGTAAAAGAATGTTAATAAAACCAAACTGTGTCAGAAAGAGATTGACCCAGACTGGGATCATTATAACCTCGTATCATATAATAATTTTTCCGATCTAAGACATGATTTGCTTATAACTTGCCCAACTGTTTTTGCTCTGCAGGATGATTCAAGTAGACATAGCCCCAGTAACAGTTCAAGAAATAATAACCGTGGGGTAGTGCCAGCCTCCATTGGCGCACGGTTTTTGCACAAAATTCATAATTTAATAGGGTAAGTTTTCGACATTATTTGCTCTTGGTATTTGACAATATTATAAATGTTAAATTTGGTAATATGCTCCTGGGTACCTCATTGACATAATTCTCTTTGTTATTTTTGTATTTGACAGTGACACTTCAAAAAAATATGACAGCGAGGAATCTAATGATGTCACTTCTTCTCGTAACTCTGCCTGCTCGATGACAGAAATAAACAGTCCTCAATCTCCTTTGAAATCTAGTGCCCTCAATTACATGGCCAATTCCAGCAACATACCCCTCGCCACCGTTATGAGAATCATCAGGCACATTTGAAGCCTGTCACAGCTAAGAGTTGGTTAAAAGTTAGAAGGACAACTACATATATATATATATATATATATATATATATATATATATATATATATATATATATATAGCAGGGATTTAGAAGCTAGGAGTCCTCCGTGATATTGAAAAACTGCTGAAAGCAATGGGAAGTTCGTATTCCTTTGACATTGCCATTATGTACATAATGAGAATGAGAAGGTTAGGCTAGATGAATCACTTCCCACGCGTGAAATTGTCATGTAAATCTAATTTATTATATAATATTTTAGGAATAACCCTTTTTTTTGTTTTACGTTCAAGAGTAAAATGCGCTTTAAATACTTCCCAGACCTTTATCGTTGCTTGTAGATGTGAGTACTGTTTTATTCTTAATAGTTTCATCTCTCTTTTTTTTTTTTTTATTTTTTAATGAAAACAAACGTCTTATTTAATTAATATAATTAATTTGGATAAATATCACAATTACGTTTGACTTTAAAATTAATATTATCAAAATCATTTCAACTCAACTTTAAATAGTCGGGTTTAGACTGCGGGATTAAGGAGCCTTTAGAATTTCAGGAGTAATTTTTTGTGAAAAAGATGCAATGTTGGAAAGGAATCATAACACCGAACCAAGAAAAATCTATCTAATGAATTCAAATAATTTGTTAATTACTTCATTAATAAAAAGTGTTGATTTGTAAATGTTCAGTTGTTAAATGTGTTTTTAACTTTAAGTTTTTATTAATAATTTAAAATGTGTTAGGATAAAGTATTAACAAATGCTGTATTTGATGGAATTTTATTTGTATACATAAGAGAAAAACGGATATTGTTATTATGTAATTAAATTTTTAAATAATTATTACATAAATTAATAGTTATCAATTAAATAATAATCTATCAATAGATAATAGCAACAACAAAAAATTAGTGAATTTCAAACCAATTTAAATAAACTGAAATATATAAGAAAAATATAATCCAAAACATCGTCTAATTGCTAAACCTGTCACATTGATTATAAAATCAGAAGATTTGCCCTTATTCAAATTATTTCCGCCATTATGTGTTATCTATATGTAGTAGTTACACACAAAGTCACTAGTTGTGCCATTCGAGATCACGTAAGTAAATAATAAATAATATAATGGAGTTGTGCCCTACCTTTGAACACTTGTGAACTTTCCTACAATACAAATAATGGTGCATTACTAGGTTTTGGAGCACACATGACGAAATAGCTCTCAAATTAAAGATTGATCAAGACAATAAAACCTATCTTGTTGGGTTATGAAAAGATAAAATATAAATAATGGTGCATTTACACTACCTTTTGAAATTGTAAATTGTATCACAAAGGTTTGAAGTTTTGTTTCTTCCAGCCACAATCAAGTTGTCTAAGCTTCCATTTCCATCATCAAAATAGTTAATAAAGTCTTCATCATATTAGATTCCAACGGTTCGGAGCATGTTTAACATTCTTGAGTAGCAACTTCATTCTAACATTTATTTTTAGGAAACATCTTTTACATCAATCACCTTGGCCACACCATCATTGCCCATCTTAAGCACTCCAAGTCACTTAAAGTGGAAGATGTGAAGAATTTCTTCTTTAATATGACATGTAGTGAGACACCACTCTCAATTACCAATATGACTCATCAGATACAATATTGATCGTATTCTCATAACCCAGAGTCAGAAGGTCATCTGATGTAGCAGATGATACATGGTCACTATTGTTTTCTTTTATTTCTTGCCTTGGTTCTCTCTTTTCCAAAAAAAAACATTGCTTCCGGATGTGGCCAATTTTGTTGCAGTAATGACAAGAAAGATTCTTGTACCTTGATTTGGAATTGTTTCTGTTTTTATCTTTACTCTGCGTACCTTTATTCTGAATCATCTTCTGTCTTCAGTAACCAACACCTCTAAATGAGATGAAGAACCTTAAGTTTTCCTTCCCACCTCTTCATTCAGGAGACCACCTTTAATGAGTTGCATGGTTACCACACCATTAGGAGCAGAATTAGTAATTTGAACTCGAAATGTCTCCCAAGAATCAGATACAGTATTTAGTAATCAAAACCCTTGAACCTCATCTTTGAACTTGATTCCCATGCCTGACAAATTTTTAGCATTAGACTCATTAGCAATGTGATTGTAGACATTATCTTCTACCCATTGCCGAATAAAACCACAAACTTGCTGGTGCTCAAATTCCCATTCTTCCTCGATTTTAGATTTTGGCTTCAGTGTAGCAAAAATAGGCAAGTGGATATTTTTAACAAACAACAACTCTTTCATCTTGCCTTTCCAAAAGATGATAATTACTACCATTCAAAGACACCATTCTGTTTGTATTTGCGTCTATAATTCAAGCAAGTTATGTCCAAGATTGAGCTTTGATGCCAACTATTGAGGATAAAACACAATCCTCCACTTGCTAGAACAAGAAAAGCAACACCAAGAATATAATGACAAAAATAACAACAATAATAATAATAAGCAAAAAAAATTAAAGGAACAATACACACAATAGTAAAAACCACGGACACAAGCCACTCAATCATGATCCACAATGATCAAACAAGAATAAAATAGAATTTCAATATCAGCATGTATCAATGCTTACATCCAGCCAATACATTAAAACAACAAGTTTAAAAATAGAGAACAAGATAAAAAATTACACTTATGATAATATTACGAAAATTATTTTTCTCAAAATAAATGATGGATCAACTATCCCAACAGTCAAATTGGAGAACAATAAATTTCGAAACAATGAATTTTAAAACTTCTGTAAAAATTTTATCTCGATCCAACGAGACAGAAGTCATAATTTTAATGAAACAGGTCATACAAATAAAAAATTCCTCTCACTCTTTGGCGGCTGATTTTCAAAGATGAGTTTGCTCCTTGACCCATAAGGTAAAAAGTAATATGAACTCTCTTACTTTTGTGCCTTTTTTTCTACAAAGCCCAATCCAACATAAATGGCCACTTATATTGTTAGCCAATAAAAAAAAAGTATTTGTTTGAAACCCAAACATTTCATAAAATAAAATAATAGTAAATTACCTACTTTTAAAGATTTTCTCTTAGACGCTATTTTTTGAAAAAAAAAATGTTACAATTTTTTCTTTTATTTAAGAAAAATATATTGTATCATACTTTTTACTTTAGAAATGCACCCTGTTAAATTTTAAACTAATACACTTACATCTGGTGGTTGTTATAATGATAAAAAAGTATAAGCATCTTTTCATAAAATATCATAAATGTAACTGTAATTTATTAGAAAAATAAGAAGAAGATAATATTTGTTTTTAAGATCTTTTTAACCAATTTATACCTTTTAAAAAAATTAGTTAAAAAGAACAAATTTATTTTAAAATTATTCTTACATGTTTAAAGCTAAAGTGAAAACCTTTGGTTATATATTCTCCAATTCGATAATTTTTTTTGTATTTAAATATTTAATTAAAGATATTTCCAAATAGTTAATACATTATTCAATTATGAAAAGTCTCCTCAAGAAAGAAAAACAATTTTCTGAAAAGGGTTTTATGGGCTGAAGCCTTCGTCTAGATTGGCCCATTCGTAACCCAACTGATACCCGTGTTCTCCTCACGTCCGCCATTATCATTTGATTTGAAAGCCATGTTTGGTTTCGATCTCCACACTCTTCACTTTCCTTTCTGTCTTTCTTTCATTCTCTTATTTTATTCTTCTTTTTCTCTCTGCCCACCAATCGGAGCATAGTGAGTGCCCATGAGTGTGGGCTACTGATTCAGCAGATAAAAATGGGTGCAGAGTCACAAATTCCACGAAGCTTAATCCACAGAATCTACGCTTCCTTGGCTAACGAATTTCATTTTGCACTACCGGTCTCTTCCTCCAGAACAAATGAACTCGAACTTGTACGCTTCTCTCTCTCCCTCTCTTTCATTCATCCTCGATTCGACTCTTGAATTCAATTTGCATCGTCATTTAATGAATGCGGCAATTCAACTGTGTGTTTCTGCATCTAATTGTCAAATTGATGAAAGGTTCGAGGTGTTCTACGAATGCTGCAAGGGTTTTCTGGACCCCTGTTCTTTTGGGATAAAAGTGCAAACAGTTTCCGTGCAAAGAGTGGAGTTTACGTCAGCCATCTCTCACAGAAAAGTCTCCACTCTCTTCTCAACCAGTTTACCCACGCAGCCACGTGTCTCCAATTCGTGGCGATTACACTCGATAAAGTTGAATCTGCAGTGCCAAAGTCTCCCCCAACTTTGAACGCGTTTGCGTCCTCTGCTTCAGCGTGCCTTAAGGTTTCCTTCTAATGCTTATATGATATGATCCAACTCTGCACTTGCTATTCTCTCTAGAATTTTCTCTGCTCTGTTTTTAAATCAGGTTTGCTTGTTGTGGCGTAGCGGTTACGGAATCTTGCCTTGAAGGAGGAAACGTCCTCGAGCAATGCAGATGGAATAACCACTCCAACCTTGTTAGGATTGACCAATTCCTTATCGAGGTTTTTGCTTTCTTTAAATTTTAAAAACTAGCAGAGTTAGGGTTATGTTTGTATGTAGACTAGTTGGTTTCCAACTATTTGTGTATTCACTTGCTAGAATTTGATTTTAGGAAAGTCAGTTTTTACATTTGGAATTTTCTCAAATTGTTCTTCTTGAAAGTAGTTTGTGATAGTATCTGATGGTCCTTTGCTGGATTCAGTCTTTGCTCAGGGGCTGAATTTCTATTTCAAGTAGTGCATGAGGCCATTCCTGCTGTATACTTTGAGTTAGGTGTGTCTGTATCAGCGGCAGAACTCACTGTTCACGTGCTTGACTACCTTCATAAGAAGCTTGATGAAATGTGCCTGGTACAAGGTGGTGAGGTCGTGACTAATTTTTTGTGCTGTACATTATGTATTTTCTGATCATTGCTTTTGGTTCAGGATGATAAACTTTAGAATCTATCCTAATCACAGGAGGAAGCTAACCAGATGGTGCTTTATATGTACGTTGGAAGCTTGTTGCCGTATATTGAGGGTCTTGATTCCTGGCTTTTTGAAGGAATTCTTGATGATCCTTTTGGTGAGGTAATGGTTATTGAAATTCTCAATTCCTCTAGCAGAAAAAGAAGATTTTTCCTATGTTGTGCTAAAGAGTGCTATGGAAATAGCTCATGTTATGTTGTTTAACTTAGAAATACGATGACTTTTGCATTGTTGCAAGAATTGCTAATGAATGTCTTTCTGTCCTCCTTGCACTTTGATTGCAAGCTTTTCCAAATATAAAATAAGTTATTCTAAACTTGTATTAAAGTGTTGCATTGATTATGCCATCTCCCTTTGCAGATGTTCTTTTTCACCAATAGAGAAGTCTCAGTTGATGAGGCTGAGTTCTGGGAGAAGAGTTATTTATTACGAATACTACAACATAGCAAGTTAGGTTCAGAATTCTCTTCCACAAATTATGTCAATGATTCTGTCCCAGCATCAAATGGCAAGGAAATGGACAGGAGGGATTCCATCTCTTTGTCTAGTACAATTAAAGGAAAAGAACCAAGAAGCATTAGAGACCGTCCAGCTTGTCCCTTTTTTATTAATGATTTGGCTAAATCAATAGTTTCTGCTGGAAAATCTTTGCAGCTTATGCGCTATGCACCTAATTCTTCAGTGAATTGTAGCAAAGAAAGTAATTATGAGGTTGGAAGTACCAAAAATTTTAACGATGGTTTATATCCTGCTCAGAGAATGGCTGGGCTAACCTTGCCGGAAGTTTTTTCTATATCACTAGTTGGACTTGTTGGTCACGGTGACCATGTCTGTAAGTACTTTTGGCAAGAGAACTGGTATGATATTGTAAATGTTTCTTCCTGTGCATCTTATGTAAATGAGGAAAAAATAGATAATGATAATAATGAAAAATTAATTGCTCCACCTTATTCAGAGAAGACTTGGTATAAGTTCTTGATTGATACATTATCTCAGAAAAGATCAGCTGACTTAAAGCTAAAATATGAACATGTAAATAATGACACATTAGAGCTGAGAGGGGCTATAGTTGTTGAAGATGAAGTGCTTCTCTCGAGGTCATACGTGGAAAATCCAGTTATTACAGTATGTCAAGCAAACCTCAGAAAGAATGGGAATGCCTTGAAAGCATTGAATTTATCTCAAAAATTCAGCTTGCCTTCATTAAATGATGAGAGTTTAAGAAGAGCTATATTTGGTGCAGAAAGTCCTGGATTTTCTGAGAGTGAAGGAACAAACTATACTTTTGGCTTTCACTTTGGTGAATCTGAATACCTTCGCTCACAGGACGACAGAAAGCTGTTAGAAATGTTATTTCCTTTTCCCACTATTTTACCTTCATTTCAGGTATTTGTACTTGGTAGTCTGAGCAGCTTTAGATCTAGGATGCAGTACTTTGGTATATTGAACAGATATTTGATTTGAAAACAGGATGATGTTCCTGTGTCAGAGCTCTTACCTTTCCAGAGAAACAGCAGTCTTATTTCAAGAATTCTTCGATGGATGCAAAATGTTGACCTAAGAACTACTCCACTTCCTCTAGTTATTATGCAGTACTGTCTAACCGTCTACATTCAGAAACAGGTATATTAAATTAAATCATCTATCATTCAAGATTTAGGAGTATAACAATATATAATTGCTATATTTTTAATAGGACAGGTGGATTATATTGGAGTGAATATGCTGTTAAAGTTGATGAATGAATGGAGATTGATGGATGAGCTTGCAGTGTTGAGAGCTATATACTTGCTAGGTTCAGGTATTTGCTTATTATTTAAATTGTTCTCGTACTTTTAAATATCATATTGTGCTCGAATTTGTATTTTATCACTTTAAGCTGGATTGGAATGGAGTCGCCTAGGTCTCTGTTTCCTGTGTTAATTTGTTTCTTGTGCAGGTGACTTGCTGCAACACTTTTTGACTGTACTTTTCAACAAGTTAGATAAGGGTGAAGCATGGGATGATGATTTTGAATTAAACACAATATTGCAGGTAAATTTACTTTTATTTTTGTTAAATTGTTACTCTATGCTATCTCCTCTAGTATACTTTTTTGGTTCTACACTATAGAGTCCATTAATTTGCTGCAATTTATTCTTAAAGTTAGACTAGGATATTGGTTTGAATTTATGGAATGGGTTTTCATTGAAATGCTTGATAAGTGACAAAATTTGTAAGGTCTCTGGCTAATTCAATCTACAAAGAGGAACTCAGCACCCTATCTATGCATGACTAACTTCATATGATATGGGGCTTTTTAATGACTGTATCTGTTTCTTATGCATTGGTTTATTTGTCTATAGATATATTACTTATTGACATTATTTTTGATAACCATATAAACTTCCTCGCATGTTATGTACTGGTTTCGAATTGATTGCAGCGCCATCATTTCTAATTCTAGATTCCAATTCTACCTAGCATGCAAGAATTTAACCACTGTAAAAACCATTCTCATCTGTAATAGTTTTATTGTAGAGTTTTCATATAAAGTCCATTTTGCTATTGGTATTTTTGAGGTATATTGAATCAATGGCAAAATGATTGGACATGAAGTTCTCTCACAAAACATCAAAATAAATCCTTTGAACAAAAATGGGCTGGATGTTAAATTGTGACTTGTACCTTCTATATTGGTTTGGCAAATTGGTAGTGAATAAAGGATAGAGTTCATGAGATATGGCTATAGTATATACCTCCCATTATGATGGATTGTATTGTATACTCCGGCTTATTTGATAAGTTAGGAATCTTTATATGCCTTCTTTTTTATACTCTTTTTTGTTCATAATCTATCTGTGCATATCAACTACAGGAATCGATCAGAAATTCTTCTGATTGTATGCTGTTAAGTGCTCCAGATTCATTGGTAGTGACTATAACCAAAAATCGTGTTGACAGTGATGAGGAAGGTAGCACAGCTGGTTCTGTTTTAAGCACTCCTCGTCAAAGTCATGTCAATAGCTTTGGAATTAATGGCCTTGATATGCTAAAATTCACGTATAAGGTCCTTCTTAGTCAGTTTATTTTCCCTTTCTAAATGAATTCCTACCTATTTAAGAATATGAGCTTCCTTACAAAAAAATAAAAGGTAAATTGTAAATTTTGGAATTTGCAGGTCCCTTGGCCTCTTGAACTCATTGCAAATACAGAGGCAATTAAGAAGTACAACCAGGTTTCTGGCTTGCTTTTGGGATGTTTTATCATTTTGCCTTTTAATTATTTTCATCATACAGATTATGATTTCTGTTCCTACTATCTGGTTGGTCTTTTGTACTGACGTTTTCTACTTATAATTTAAATAAATATTTATTGTAGGTGATGCGGTTCTTGTTGAAGGTCAAGCGTGCAAAATTTGTATTAGATAAAGTGCGGAGATGTATGTGGAAGGTACTTCCATACATTATTCCCTATTTCTCTTCGGTGAAGCATGTCCTCCCTCGTCTAAATCTTTCTTGGAATAAACTTAGCTATCTAGTTTTGTATTTTGTTAAATTCCAGACATCTGCAGCAAGGTTTTTGAAACTTCAATCGTCATCTGCAGGGTAGGGGATCTGCTACAAACTACAGAAAGCATCATTTGTTAGTGGAGCAGAAACTCCTTCATTTTGTGGATGCTTTTCACCAATATGTGATGGATCGGGTAAGAACATTGTTTTAAGATAATTATAAAAATAATTGCTCTGAAAAAATATTTTGCTGCAAATCGTAGTATATACATGGCACATATTAATTGGCAATTTGGCATTGAACACAAATAATGGTAGGGCCTGCTAGCCTACGAATAGAATGGCTAGTTGTAATTGATTTTAATGCCTTCTAATTCCTTTTATGATAATAACACAGTGTAATCTTCCCATCCAGTATACACTCTTGCTTGCATGGTTCTGCATCTTGTGAAGGGAACCTGAGCATTTTTATCTGTCACCACAATTTCTATGCAGGTATATCACAGTGCATGGCGTGAACTATGTGAAGGTATGACTGCAGCAAAATCTCTGGATGAAGTCATCGAAGTTCATGAGGCTTACATGTTATCAATTCAACGGCAATGCTTTGTGGTTCCTGATAAGCTGGTGATTTATCATGTCTCTTAATTTGGGCGTTTGTGTTCTCCTTTTCATTATGTTTTGACTAGTTTATTTATAAATTATTATGGAGCAACCTTCAATAGTCTTAGCATTCTTTATTGCATTCAGGGGGCTATTATTGCCAGCCGCATCAACAGCATCCTTGGCATAGCTTTAGACTTTTATAACATACAGCAGACATTAAGTAGTGGTGGAGCTGTTTCTGCCATCAAAGCAAGGTGTGAGATGGAAGTGGACCGGATAGAGAAACAGTTTGATGAATGCATTGCTTTCTTACTTCGGGTATTCTTCTAAAGAACTTATGTTAACACTGCCGCTACTGTGTGACTGCCAGTTCTATTTGGTCTTGAGCTGCAAATAATTGGTTCTTTATACTATGACTAAAATATATATGCAGCATTATTTTACTCATGCTGGTGTTTATGTAAATATTGAAGAGAAACTAGGCTCTCAAGAAATTTACAGATCTATGATATGCGTATCGAATATGCTACCTATCTTATATAGCTATAATAGGATATGATACATGCAAGGTACATATTTAAAGAAACATATAAAACTTCGTAAACATAATAAATATTCAATTGCAATTGTGCAAATCCAAATTGAAATCATATTTTTTAGACATTGTCAAAGTAAAAAACTTTAAATCATTGTCATTATAAATTACTTTCTATTATTACATATTGAAATAACACTATCAATCTCATTACTTTTTTAAAATAATTCATAAGGAGAACAATTTCTGTTTGGTTTACAAAGAGACAGTGTCTCTATAATACACATACTTGTATGTTTCTTTAGTTTATTGGATATAAATGCTTTAAAAGATTTGACACTTCACCAACATGTATTGGTGAAGTATTCAAAACTATGGTATCAGATACGTGAAACAAATAAGAGTATCTCTACTTTGTAGGTTGAACACTTCATGGATACGCATGAAGCAAACTGAAGTATTGGTGCTTCATAACAAAATGCTCACTCACATGAATTGTGTGCTTGCTATTGAGTGTCACAAAGTGGGAGTAATATTATAATCTATGATATGCTCTGTAACAGTCAGTTAGGCAGATTTATCTTATATTAACGACAACAATGTCTTCAAGTCAGAGGAAAATAATTTGGACCTATAGAAGCCCAAGTTAGATGAGTTGATTAGATGCGTGATAGAAGTGATTTGAGGTAGAAAAACATTTAACAAAAACTTAGAACGGATATAGATATTGTTCTTTGAAAGAACAAAATCGTGTTACTTAATCCCCGTGGCTGACTCCACCTAGAAGGAAAAGGCTGTGGTGACTTTTTTTGTGCCCTCAAACTAACAGTGCTTGTGGAAAAGAAAATCATTGAGGAATCATAGTTGACTACCCAATCAAACATAGTTTAGTTTGGTTCTTGATTTGATACGCAACTATTTCTTTTCTTGAATTTTCTTTCAACGCAATAAAATGAGGTGAGGAATGATTAGTGTTTATGCTATTTCAATACTTTTTTAGTAAAACAGTTATATTTTATTACAAAATAATGATATGCTTTGTTATGGAAAGTGATTATTCCATAGATTTTTAATATAAAAAATAAAAGGTACATCATTATGAATCAAAATAGAACATGATGGTATCATATAGTGCTGAGGAATGATTATCCCAATATTTGTTTGGTATCATTTTACTCGTTTACCTATCGCATAGTGCTAGTAAATTTTATTTGCATTTAAGGCCGCTTGGCATGCTGAGATTTGATCACTACCAGAAGAATCTTGTCGTACCTTTACCCTTTCTTTCCCCTCCCCCATCTTCCGGAAAAGAGAAGGTGAATGTTGTTTTTGAGTACTTATAATATAACTCGTACCCTGGATTTTTCAGGTTTTGTCATTCAAATTAAATGTGGGGCACTTCCCTCATCTGGCTGATTTGGTGACCAGAATCAACTACAACTATTTCTACATGTCTGCTAATGGGAATTTAATGACGGCCTCCAGTTCTGGAAGCGTTACTTCAAGGTTGGCGAAGCCCCCTGGGTAGAACTATTTGGTATTAAGGTTGATTGTCAAAACTTTTATCTGAATATGAGAATGATTCTGCGCCTGCTTTCATGTTGTAAGTATTTTTAGAATATCCTCCATTTGCTTGATCTTTGAGCTTATTTAAGGGGGACAATTGAAAGCTGTTGTAACCCGTGTTGTTGTAACTGCCGAGCCACTTGTCGGGCAGGCTGCATGAGTGTGCATAGCAAGATATAATTTGTGTCCTTGTTATTGTCAGCTTGCTTGGTTTAATTTATTTTAGCTTATCATATTTTAACAAGCTTTTAAAAATAATCTTTGAATATTAGTAATCAGTGTCTCAAGGGTCCTAGCAAGGAATTAATAATAAAAGGTTATTAGAAATTACGTGATGAATGCATTGATGAAAATCGTGGCAGGGCGTATCGATATTTTTAATATAGGCATTTACTTTTGATTTTCAACAGTGTTTTAGAAGTAATAATATTTATTGTCATTGTTTCTCATTAACATAACCTAAACTTGAGTAAGTCTCGTGCCGCAAGATGCGACACAAACGTTCAAGGTTGAGAACTGTCAAAGTTCTTGAATCTTGATGGACATCAGGACTAGCTTCATCCAACAAGGATTTAGAAGGCATCCCAGGATGAACACCTGATGCAAGACTATAAGAAACACAATTCAGACACTGAAGAGCGACACAGTACAGTAGTGGAAATGTAGATCACGACTAAATACAAGAAATCGAAGATAGCAATGTCATGAAATTCCCAATAAGTATGACAACAGCGAAAAGGTTATTGCACGTACAAGGTGCTTTAGATAAACCCTGAATTCTTCCAAACGATTGTTGCACGTAAAAAATGCAAATAGTGGCTTTATACAATAGTTGTACTCTTGAGAAAGCTCTAGGCTGTTGTTTTGACTTCTCGAGAAAAGGGTAACCCCTTTTTCTCTTCAGATATTCCACTTTTCTGATTTCTTTCGCCTTTCCTTTCGTCATTTAACAATTCCCTTGAGGTTCCTTACAGATTTTCTGATTTTGTAAGTAGCTTCGAATTATAGTGAGAGTTGGTCCAACTCAATCTAATTTATATATTATTTTAAAAGTATATTTTTTAGATAGTTATGTATTATACATTGAGATAAGTTTTTAACTTAATATACAACATTTGTTTGATATTAAATTTAATTGGTATATTATGTTAAAAGTAGGTTCATCTATTCTTGTTTTGTAGGTTTTCATGTTATAACTTAAGTGGATGTAGGTTTCCAACATCTCAGATTAGAAATAGGTCATTAAAAGTGTAAAAGAGATATTTATAAATGATAATCTTATTGAAATGGACACTCATACAACATTAGACTATAAAAAGTCGATGGTGAATTGTCCAGATTTAGTTGGATTTATTAAATTTCATGTGGAGTGTGGTGAATAAGTAACTGGTTAACTTTTTTAGTAAAAAATAATCATCATACTACCGAATGTGTGAATCAATTAGTGCAACATATTTCTATTTAATAAAATGTTTGGCTTCAAGTCCTTAGAATATAATTCTTTTAAATATTTTGAGAAAGTTTTGTTGCATTCTTTTCATCTCAAATAGAATTATCTTCCATAAAAATGTGATTTAGAAAAAATCCATGCTTCTACATACAATATGATAATAAAAAAAGGAAAAAATAAATAAATTTGTTTGACGATTCTCTATATGAAAAGATGAAAGGTTAACCATCCGAGTTTTACAAACAAGTTATTCTTCGTTAAAGTTTACTATCCAAGTCTTGTTTTATGCATATTTTACCATCACTTAAAAAGATTACACATTTTACTATTATACTGGTAACAAATTCATATTTATAAAAGTTAATGATAAAAAAAAGTTGTAGATTTATACACATTAACACTTTGTTACATATTTAACAAGTTGATAAAATAAGCAAGATTTGACAATCTATGATAATAAAAGGTGTGAAAAAGAAAATACAAGTTGTGAAATAATAATCTACAACAATATATTTACACCTCTATATGTACATAGTTTCTTATATACAATAATATATGAAGAGGATACACCTCGTGTACACAATTTTTTATAATTTTACTCTTTAAATAATTATGTTTTTAAATTCAAATAATTATTTAGAATAAAAAATACTACAATAAAATTAAAATAAATTATTTATTTTTATAATTATTTTTAATAAAAATATTTTTAATTAAATAATACATTTTATTTCATTAATCCTAACAGTAGTAATAGTAATAATAATAATAATAATAATAATAATAATAATAATAATAATAATAATATTATTATTATTATTATTATTATCATTAAAAAAGTAATAAAGTGTCAAAAGAAAACAAAAAGAGAGACCGAAAAGATTGCTTTTGTAGTTTGTGCAATATTGCCAAACTAGTAATCAGAGTACACTCTTCTAGATACCCTTTCACCTCATAATGATCTACGCTACCAAAATCTACTTCTACATCAGTTTCTTCTTGTAACTGGATTTTTATGCCAATTTTTTACCTAACACGAGTAATATAAAATTTGCATCTTCTGACCAGTTGAAATCTTTTGAACTTTAACAATCAATAAAAGAATAAGAATAAGTGAGCAGAGTCAATTATGGTACGTGGACTACGAATTCTAAGTATGAAAACGCACGAGATTCCAACATTTTCGGTTGGGTGAACATGCTCTGGAACAAAGTCTTCATTTCAAATCACACTTAGCGAGTGGGTAATTACCAGAATTGAATAGAAATTGGAAGCCAACACTGGTTGATTAATGTCGAATGATGTTATATAAACTCATAGTACCACTGAATCACATCAGACACAGCAAAGAACATGGATTTCACTAGCACTAGAATCTTGGCTCAAGGTGTATTTGTCTTCCTTGTGCTTTCAAGCGTGGCTGAGGGGACAGAGCCCAGAACCATTTTGGTCGGAGACTCCCAAGGTTGGCGTGCGGGCACCAACTACACGCAATGGGCCATTCAAAACAGCCCCTTCCACATAAATGACACATTGGGTAAAAAATGAAAATTTAATTTCTTAATTGTAAATATAGTTATGTTATGGATTGATTGATTGATGGGTTGATTTTTTTGGGAGGTGAAGTGTTCAAGTATCCCCCGCCAGGAAATTCAACGGCTCCGCAGAGCGTGTACTTGCTCCCAAACTTATGGAGCTACATAACGTGCGAATTCCGAGGAGCAAAGTTGTTGGGGAACGCAAGTGAAGGACATGACGAGGAGTTTAAGGTTGCACTGAATGAGTCGAAGCCATATTACTTTGCCTCTGCAGAAGGCAACTCTTATGACTGCCTTGCTGGTCTCACCAAGTTCATCGCTGCTCCATCGACACGTTCCACCTCCTCTTAGCTCAATTCCTTTCTCACCCATTCCACTTTTCACCACCACATTCAATAATTTCCACCATTTCTGTGGTTGCTGTCATCTTGTGTTTTTCTCTTTTAATACAATAAAACTGCATTTGCTCAGCATCGTTTTTTGGGTTTACGTGGCCCGTTGTTGTTTGCTTGGTCCGACCCGCTTTACCAAATGACACAGGCCCAAATAACAATATTCTTCCTATTCCACTTTTTCTGTCTGATGTTTAACGTTTTCACGTTGATATTAAAAATGGAATTAATATTTTCACCTTTGCATAAAATATTATACATGTTTTTAATACATTTTAAAATCTTTTTGTGTTAATTACTAATTACTTTAACTCTATCGGCTTTGAATAGTGTTTAAAATTTAATACATCATTACTTTCGTAAATGATAAGTAGTTCAAAATATTTTCTTTCACAACATCATATAAAACACAGAGGTGGAAATAAAATATTGAATTTCAATTGTCACACAATCGTAGATATGTTTATATTATTCAATACTAGTCCTAACAATTCCAGAAACACATTATTCGCTAGTTGGCCAAATCCATTTTACGTAAATATTCACAATTGATGGCAACATTTTACTTAAACTTTTGAATTTAATATTCAAATCAAATATGCAATCTTTTATGGACCAAATATGTAGTCCCGTACGAAAAATATACATAAATAAATTGCCAAACAATATTAAACCTAACAGCCTTTTTATTGCCAAAATATGATATTATCTTTTTAATTAATTATTTAATGGACTGATATAATATTATATATATATATATATATA
>Ga0209489_103207_pt1 | contig 32196 bp, 16 predicted proteins | sample SiratrowhiteBW_FD_187527 | JGI IMG/M metagenome (GOLD analysis project Ga0209489, IMG submission 187527) | Root nodule microbial communities of legume samples collected from California, USA - Siratro white BW (SPAdes) (version 2) | ecosystem: Host-associated > Plants > Roots > Nodule | place...
CTAGAAGATTCACCATTAAAAGATGAATTTTTATCACAATTAAATAATTTAATCATAAAAAGTGAAGAAGTAAAACAGATAGAACCAATTAATATGAAAGACATTTATAAAAGATTTAAAGTCCCTCATCAAAATATAACTATCATAAATTTCTTCAGAATGACAAGTATACATTAGATTGCCAGGTTACGTGACTTTTATTAAAATTAAAAAAAAAATTCCTGTCATCATTGATGATTTTAGAAGAAATATTATATATTATATTAAAGTCATGCCATTAAAAAGTTTTCTTTTCTTAAAGTGGGAGACGCTTTTTCATTTCCCCACCTCACTATTTCTCTATTTTCATAATAATTCTTTTTAATCGTTTTGATAAATGTAATAATAAAACATTGCACCATTTACGGAAATAAACGGCTCTTCCCTCGGTTACTTAGACTTTAGGTTGAACGTGAAGATAATTGAAATTGTTTTATGAATAGTGATGTTTTTTACTCTAATTTTATTATATTAATTTATCTCAGAATTCACCTATTTTAATAATTCGTGGCACGTAATTTAGCTCTTTTATATCTAATTATTTTAATTAATTTATTAATTTATTTAAGGTATATTTTAACTTTCTTATTAAAGCATCTTATTATTGAACATATTATTAACATATATTAAACATAAAATTCACTTTTTCGTATTTAATGAAAAATAGAACTTGTAAATCCGTACCGTAATGTCCATAACTAATAAACAATAGGTGTAATGACTAAGTAGTACCGAAAACGTTTACACAATTAATCAATAAAATCGAGAGATAATTAGTATGAAAACAAATAAATTTATAATACATTGTTATTGTATATATTATTTTTTCCTAAAATATTTTATTTAATACTTAAAAATATTTTTAAAAACAAGAACAAATTTTCTTATATTTTAATTGTTAATAAAAACCTTAGTTAAATTATAATAAGGCCCCTTTTTTTCTTTATTTGAAATTTCGATCATTGTATATTTTTCGTGATTTTAGATTTTAGAAATTTCGTAATTTTAGTCAAATTATCAATTTTGCATATATTTATTTCTTTTATTTTATTTTTCAATTCATTAAATTATTTCTTGATAATAACTTAATGAATATTTTAGGTCTAAGGTTCAATTAGTCTAACATAAGAAAAAACATAATGTATGTGGAATCGAGAATTTAGATCAAAATTATGATTTTTTTTAATTTAAGGACTAAAACTGTAAAAATAAATAACTTCATAAATAATAAGTATAAAGAAAACCAAAATAACAATTTAGAAAGACTTTTAATTTCAATTACATATTTTACGAAGCAATTATTATTATCCACAGAATTTGCCATGAAATATTTTGTATAGATTTCATCATTAGATTTTCAATTTTGTGGTTTTTACTCATTCTTTAAATGTCTAAAAGGGTAAAAAAAATTAAAGATAAAATGGTTTAGAATGACCTGATTTTTAAGAAATTAGTAGGATATTTAATAAATCAATAAAATATAGGGAAAAAAATTAAAGATAAGTTTATCATAATTAAATAATAAAAATACAGCTAACTAAATTTTTAATTTAAAATTTTAAGAACATGAATTTCAAAAGGGAAAGAATTTAACAGTAAAGGGAATTTGGTGTTTGGGACCATAGGTGGAGGAGGAAGGTGTAAGGAATATATGTTAAATGAATATATTAAATATAGTTTTTTTTTTCTTTATTTCACTTTATATATATATACCCCATTCGTCCCGCTTTTGTTTTCCACGTTCATTTTCCTTCTCTTTCATTTTCCCTCACCTTCTCGTTTCCCAAACGCCCCTCTCCCTGCTCCAATGGCCGACCAGCTCACCGACGACCAGATCGCCGAGTTCAAGGAGGCCTTCAGCCTCTTCGACAAGGATGGCGATGGTCTTTCTTCTCAGATCCTTCTCTGTCTTTTTCTGTTTTCTCTCTCTGTTTCACTTTTTTAACCTCCCAGATCTGGATTCCGTAATTCGTTGTTCTTGGTGCATGCTCTGTGCTTGTTTGTGTGCAAAGCTTGATATTTTTAGGTAGGTTGGGAGGGGGGATTGGATTTTTATGAAACTTGTACTTGGTGATCTAGGGTTCGGGTTTTGTGTGACCTTTTGGATGTTGATGTGGAAATTTCTACGATTCTCGTGGTTTTTGTGGTTTTGGCGAAGTGTTATTTTGTGTGGAATTATGATTCCGGGTGTGGGTGGATTTGGATCGTGGGATTAGATATGGATTTTTAGCGTTTTTGGATTTTAAACTGGGGTTTATTTTTTTGCTGTTTGATGCACGTGTGGGAAATCGGAATGGTTTTCGTAGATGTGGAATTTGGTGTTGTGGGTTGTGATTTGTAAAGTTGAATTTGAAAGGGTGGCAATTTGTTGTGTTAAATTTGGCTATTTATGTTTTAGTGGTGTCTGAGAATAGAATGTTAGCTTGTTGGGTTGTTTTGTTTGGTGGATCTGTTGGTGTCATCCTATTGGGTTGTTGATGACAAGTCTTGTTTGTGTCTGATTAGTAGAATACGGGATTTAGCATTTTGGACTTGTGTATGACTATGGTTATCGTTTGGGGAAAACATTACTCTTGCTTTATGCATTTGATTTAAGGATCTGTTGTTTCCGAAGGAGTTTTATGTGATATGTAGAGTCAGAAATGTGTAAGTTTGTACATTGTAAATACTAATATTACTGGTGCTTTGTTTTTTGCAACTGAAGTAAGCAGTGCTAGTGAATCATGTGCATATTTATGTGATGAACTTGTATATTTGGATCATTTGAAGGATTGGATCATTTGGTTTAGATAGACATGCTTGTTTGGCTAGAATTTTGGGTTGAGTATTTCATTATGTCTAGATTTGTTAACCATTATTTCATCCTGTGGATGTTTCTGCTGTGAGTGTCTCAGCTGATAGGCAAACCCCTACTGCCATGGATACTCAGTATATTTTGTCCGAATTGTTAATTAAGCATTACTGTGGAAAATTGTTACCAAATATATAGCATGTTCTTCACTTTCCATTCTGCTTCAGGTTATCTTTTGCTTCCGAAACTTTACTTCCAGTATAACTGGATTCGTGCTTTTTATTCCTTCATGTTTTCAAAACTTTGACCTGCATTTCCCTGGTGGGGTTGAATGAATGATATTTGTGTTTAACTTTTTTGTAATATGCTGTAGGTTGTATTACTACCAAGGAACTTGGGACTGTAATGCGGTCACTTGGGCAAAATCCAACTGAGGCAGAGCTTCAGGACATGATAAACGAGGTTGATGCTGATGGTAACGGAACTATCGATTTCCCAGAGTTCCTCAACCTGATGGCTCGCAAGATGAAAGACACTGACTCGGAGGAGGAGCTTAAGGAAGCTTTCCGTGTGTTTGACAAGGATCAGAATGGTTTTATCTCTGCTGCTGAGCTCCGCCATGTTATGACAAATCTGGGCGAGAAGCTGACCGACGAGGAGGTTGATGAGATGATTCGCGAGGCTGATGTCGATGGCGATGGGCAGATCAACTATGAGGAGTTTGTCAAAGTGATGATGGCCAAGTGAGGACTAATCAACCATAACCAAAATTTGAAAAGCATACAAGAGGGACAGGGCAGATAAGTTTTGTTGGGAATTCTATTTCCATTAGGTCCATCTTGATTTGGGGTTATTAGCTTTTGTTAGTTGAGTGTCTATTTTCTTGTTTGCTTTAATTGGTACTACTTAGTATCCTACTTGTTTGCTTTGTCCCTCCTCGTTCCTTGGTATCCTACTTGTTTGCTCTATCCCTTGTTTTAGTAGCTTCCATTAGCGGTGTCTCACCATGCTTTGTTACTCCATTTTCATCTTTTTTGGCTATTATTATGAAACCTAGAACAATTGGATGCGATTTGTGTTTTTACATGTGGGTGGCCAATGCTGTTAATATTTATATCTTCTGCCATGTTATTTTTACTATGATCTTTTGAATTCAATGCAATCCTGTTTCAGTTTAAATCACAAAATATGGCACTGCCTTCCTTCTCCTAGTTTAAAGTTAGTGATGCGGTTACAGTATTATGTGTGTGTGTGAGAGAGAGAGAGCAAAAACCATGTTTTTTATGTTGTAACCAAGGTTGTTTTAGTACAGCAATAAAAATTGAAGTTCAAGATAGGTGTTTTAATAATAAACAAGGTAGAAGTTGACAGTTTTCATGCTGTTTTTTAAGAGACAGTGGCGTGGATGTGGAGAGAAAGGAGGACACATGAAGGAGACAGAGGGTGGGGAGTGGGGACTCTTTCTAGTTCTGTTTTAATTTTTTATTTTGGGAAATACTTTTCCTTTTCTAGTAAATATCAAAATGTTTTTTAGAATATGTTTGTTTCGATTCTCATATTTTTGACGTAAGAACAGAAAAGTAGCCATACGATACCTTAATTCATTTTCATATCACATGCAAATTTCAAATGTCAAACATCTACATTAATGATGATAACTGATGCGTTGAATGAGACTTATCTTTACTTAGGCTTTGTTCGGTGAACCTTGATGTCATCACTTTTTGAGGGGTCCTAACTTTTACAAAATAAAATTCAACTAATGTCATGGCTTGCTCTGATCTCGTCCTCGTTAGCCAATTAATCAGAGCAAAAGGGACATTGTTTCCATCAAAATTTTAACTATTGGTCAATTCTATCTAAATTGCAGATCAAAGTTAATTCATTATATTGCTTATGACTTTTTACTGTTTTTAAGTCTTCTCGGGTTTGGGTCATGACTAGTGACCATAAGTAAATGGATACACTCAATTACTACGAAATTCTGTGACGTCACTTGTCCTTTTCTTCGCATTTACCGTTGTTTCTGTCAAGAGTTTGAACCCTCAGTGCAAGTTATCAAGTCCTTTCAGTAGATGTTATTTTTCCAATGGTACATTATACACAATACTTACCACGGTAACGCGATTTTATTTTCAGGTCGTAATTCAGTTTTGACCTTGGATTAGCTTAAGCAGCACTGGAAAATCAGTCTGAAAAATATCATAATTCAGTTTTCAGAGCTGAGTTTTGACCATGGATTAACTAAAGCAGTACAGAAAAATCAGTAGGAATTTGGTTTTAATTTTTAAACTGTTTCCTTTTTTACGTTTTGATTATTAAATAATATGAATAGAAAAATTTTAGAAAGAAGTTACAAAAATTATTAATTAAAAAGGAGTTTTTGGAAGAAAATTTAAAATTATTTTTAAAAAAATAATATTTAGAAAGTGCGGAATATTTAATTATTTACAGAAGCAAAATGCTAGATAAATAAATTTTTAAAAATAGATATATCTTAAAGAAATATAAATAAGCAAAGTTTATGTGATATAATTAAATTGATTGAGATAGAAATATATTAATTTTTAAAAATAAGTGTATGCAATATATTATTAATTTAGAGACATATATTAAACAAGTAATTATTATGTAGGTTTATTTTAAATGTGAAATTATAATATGAGTAGGTGTTTATTTATAAATACAAAATGTTACTTAGGAAATGTTAAAAATTAGAAAATATTATTGGTTAAAATTTCGAGTTGATAAATGAATACATTAATTTTGATTAAATGAATAAAATGAACATTTTATATTATATGTAATAGTGTTTATAATATAGAGAAATGTGAAAAAAAAATTATATGAAATTAAAAACTGTAATGTTTAATTTTGAAGAAATTGTATTTGTTAAAAGTAATAAAATAAATATGACAAACAAACTTGATTTTTTAATTCTTTTTCATGATAAACATGAAAACTTTTATATATTCTAAAGAATATTAGATATTGAAAATACTCCTAACAACAAAGATTAAAATAATACACGTACAAACATAACAATTATAATAATAATTATAATTGATCATCAATTAGTTACTTTTTCATTATTATTAGATTAGATATGTTGATCTTATATTCATTAAATTTACAAAATGTGTCATAATATTAAATCGAAAAAATTGAGAATGTAACTAAATTATGTTATGCATATTTTCATTACTCGTAAGAAGAGCCAATTAGTAATTTTTTCTAGAATAAAGCAATGACATATAATAAAAGTTATTTGTAATGTTTTGACCTGGAATGTTGTCGTTTCACGAGCAAATTAAATATGATTTAATTTTGACTATCTAATGCAATATTAATCATTCTAATACCAAAGAGATGTTATTATAGGTCAACTCCAGGTCATCCCCTAACAAATTGAATAATAAATCCAATTATTCAATGTTCAAAACTTATGTATAGGCAATAAGAGTTAGTAATAACAGTAACTTAAAAAGAGATTTGAGGATTATAATGCGGGAAATAAAAGTAAATGATGTAGAAATAATACAAAAAATAGGTTGACTCTTAAGTTCTTTCATAGAAAATTCTTTCTTAGATTTTTTAAGATTATTATCCTTCAATTCTCTTCACAAATTTGAACTTAATCAAACAATCATCATTCAAGCACCTTCTAACTCATTCTATAAATTTCAAGCATTATGTGAGTGTTTGATTTTGAATGACCATCTTCTAGAAACTTTGTTTCAACTTCTGAACATAGATGGCCAACATTAATCATTATAGTGATTTCCCTCCCTCTAGTGAAGTATTTGTTTCACCTTGTGTATGTAGCCATGATCATGGAGGAGATTGGCAAATTCATTATTTTCTTAAGGATTAAATTTTTGGATTCTACAAAGTTACTTTGTAAGTGATCTCATCTTCCGCCTTCGTCATATGCAAGTGCCCATTTGTGGCTAGGAATGTCGTCAATCTAGGTTGCTGCCTTTGGATTGACTTCCCTTATGATGTTGTAGTATTAGTTTTGTCGCAACAGGCGTCACGACGGGGACGGCGAATCCGAAAAACAATTAATTTTTATTTTTAAAGAAGGGAGTCGCCACCATAGTTTTCGTGGAAAACTATGGAAAACCAAAGAAAACAAGGATAAGACTGACCTGTGAAAACCGGATTACAAGTCTGGGAGTCGGTTACGCGTGGGGAAGGTATTAGCCCCCCACGGCGCCCGTCCTGATACGGTACCTTTAACTGAATAAAACGAAATGAGTGTAATTTTTGAAATATTTATTTTTCACAAAAAACAGAAATAAAAGCAAACAAAACATTTTTTATTTTGAAAGGGACCCGACAAGGTTTAACCTCGCTCCTACGTATCTCCATGGAGAATCAGGGTTACGTAGTTCTATTAGTAAAAACTAGTTGTCGGTTGTTGATCTTTAGTTTTGATGACTTTTTGATATTCTTTAGTTTTAGAAAAATTTGTATTTATTATTATTTTTTTTAAATTAAGTCTTATTTTGAATATCGCTTGACGCGTATGGCCCTTTGATATTCCAAATGAGATTAAAATTTTCTAAATTAATTTCCATATGACGCGTGCGGTCAATTAAGAAATTAATCAAAAGTCTTTATTCAAAACGTTATTCCCTACATGAGGAAGAAGAAGCATGTTTTTTTTTTTAAAAAAAAGACATAACCTAAAATTAATTTTTTTTAAACATCATCATTATTTAATAAAAAGATGTTTTTTTTAAGAAAAAAAAAAAACTAGCCAAGGGTAATTTTGGAATACAAGCACCTGCAGGTGCAAACTTTAGTTAGTGGAGGTGCAGGAAGCAAACACACAAATCAGGGCCCAACCATGCTCAGGGGTAATTTAGGGATTGATGGGCGTCACAGGTGCAGGCTTGAACATATGGGGGTGCAGCAAGTAAACTCAAACCAACTAGTAGCAGGGGTATTTTAGGGATTTGGGGATAGTCGTAGGTGCAGGCTCGAATTCAGGGGGTGCAGGAAGCACCCCCACTAACCCATTAGGGTTGACGACGTGCTGTGAAGGGCATGGCTTGCCTCGAGGCAGGGGAAGGCGTGGCCTGTGTAGGCGGCGGCTGCAGGTGACGGGGCCGACGACGACGGCGGTAGCCATTGTCGGCTACGGCGGTGCCAAACGGAGGCGAACATGGGTGGGTTAAGGGTCTACGCGTGGTTTTTTGGCGCTTGGTGGCTACATGGCGAGGCGTTTGATGGTAGTGAGGCAAGGAAGAAGAAGGCTGGGGGTTAGTGAACGTTCCGTGGCGCAGGAACATGACTCTGGAGGTGCGATGGAAGAGAGAGGCAGCGTAGGGAAACATGGTGGTTAGGGTTGAAGGGCGTGGTGGTTTGGAGGGTTAGGATAGTCGTTGGTGTTTGCATGGGATTCTCTGTGAAAGTATTTGGCGAGAAAAGGGTAGTGTTGACGAGGTTACGGTGGAAGGGGAACATGGTGGCACGTTCGCGTATTCAAGGGCATGAGGAAGGTGTTATGGGCAACATGGTGAAGAGGGATAGAGAGAGGAAGATGAGGGTGGCATATGGTTTGGTGGAAGTGTGGTTGTGGTTCTATGGTGGTTCGGAGGATTGCTGGACGTTAGGGTGGCATTAGGGTTGACGGTTGTTGGTGGCATAGAGAATAGAGGTGGAGAAGCGTAGGGTATAGTGAGGCGTGGGCGTTGGGTAAGTCGTGGCAACGTAGACACTTGCATGTTAGGTTAGTATGTTTTAGAGGTTGGCGAAGTAGTGGGTGGTAGCTACGGAGGTGCTGGAGGTGGAACGCATCAGGAGGTGAGGGAAAAAGAAGTTGGGGGCGAGTGGAGGGTATGGTAAAGGTGATGGAGGCAAGTGGTGGTTTCCCAGAGAGTGAGACTTTGAGACTAGTAGGTGACAATGGTGGCATAGTGAAGAAGGTTGGTTGGTGGGCATGGTAAAGGTGATGGAACAGTAACAGAGGCATAGCAGGAAGGTGAAAGGTTTGTGTGGAAATGGAGTATGGTTGATGATGCTGTTATATGACTTTGGAGACGGCTATTATGGCTTGGTGGTGGTGGTTTGGTGTATGATTTTGAGAGAAAGGTGGCATGGAGGAAGCTATATGGGGTTGAGAGGTGTAACTCAGGTTGTTCATGATGGTTTGCTTGGTGGTTAGGATGGGTAGAGGTTGAAGAAGAAGGGTTTAATGGACGAGGTGGCGCTGTTACGATCTCGGTGGATTAGACAGAGGTGGTTAGAAATTAGTGGGCGCATGGTTCAGCAGCAGGGCGAGTTGGAAGTTGGCGGAAACGGCATGAGGGCGTCGGTGGTTACTGTCATGGTGGTTCAGAGGTGATGAAAGAGACGTTGCAGCGAGGAGATATTTTGGTATGGGAGACGACGAGGGTTGCTTTATAGATGGTGGTGAAGACGAGGCAACCTAAGGATACTTGGGGGGGCTTGGGTGGTTGCTACGTGGATCTGTAGATGATAAGGAAGGCATGGCTTGAAAGAGGGGGTGAGGATAAGCGGAGAAGATGATAGTTTGATGGCAGGTGTAGTGGGAACGGTGGTTGCATGGTGACTATCTGGAGATGCAAGGGAGGAGTGAGAAGATAGGAGGTGGTAAGGAGGCATGGTGGCGCTGTTCGTGATAGTTAATGGTTGTTGATGGAGGCATGGTGGAGTTTTAACGTTTTTTAGGCAAAGAATAACAGAGGAAAATGTATATAATGAGGTAATGTAAAGCAAACAAAAGGAACAGAACACACAATATCAGCACTTACAGACGATTTAGATCCAGAATCATACCTTCTCGAGTTCAGGCACAATTCTTCTCTGGTCTATGATTCCTCACTTCAATCGCGGGTCGACTCCAAAACGCTCATCCGTTTATTCCTTCTCTCAAACGTGCGTCTCTCATATTTTTTCTGTAGTGCTCTCTTCACGAGGAGGGGAATGCCAATGTCCCTGAGAATACCCTTTTGCCTGGTATATGATGAGGAAAAAGATCTCTCCAATAAGACAAAGGGAATGAGCTCGCCAACCCAACCTTGGAGAGCAGTGCTCCCTATTTTATTCTTTTGTTGACTGCAGGGAGACCAAACAGCTTTACGCAGAGACAAAACTGCTTCTGCAGGGTGGTGGAGCAGAGCTCTTGCTGCTGCCTCGTGATCCTGTCCCTCGTACGAATATTTTTTGGAGAATCCGGGGGGTGGTGGGGTATGCGAAGGCGAGAAGCTAGCCCAAAAGGTCCAGAATGGCACAAGGATGGGGCAAGGGTATATTGAGAGAATGATGTTGCAGAATTAGCTTAGAGGCCAAAATGGTGCAAACGGAAAAATATGGGGGCACAAGGAGTAAATTCCACTCCCACTTTCTTTTGCCTCTTTTTTCAATAAAACGAAATCACAACAAAACTATCTTTATATCAAATCATATATTCTTTCTTTAAAAGTGAGGTAAAAAATATTGACAAGCAAATTATATATTTTTTTGAATTTTCGAAAATAAGAGAAAAATAAACCTAAGCAAACAAATCGATTTAAAGATAAATTTTAATTAATTTTTTTCTAATTGATAAAAACACATATTTTTTAAAAAAAAAATTAATTAAATAACTCTTTTTTTTAATTTTCTTTAAAAATTATTAGAAATATTTTTTTTTAAAATAAATTTTATTTACCCGGACGAAATTAGGTGTTGACAAGTTTGCTCCAGGCTTAGTTGTTCTCAAAATAGAAGTGCTTACCCATATTTAAATGGTCATTTTTCAAAGTTTTATTCTCAACTTGTTCCATGAAATTCTAATGTCTCGAATGCTCATGCATACAATTACTCTCAGTCCATCCACTCCCAAGTCTTGTGTACGCTGCATTAATGGAGTTGTGCTGATTTGAAAATAAGCACAAGTCATCTTGAGGTGTTATGTAACTCTTTAGGTTTTTTAAGAAAAAAATTAAGCATTTGTAGTGTTTTTGTGTTGATTTCTTGGTAAGTGAACCGAGTCAACTGTAGTATAGTTGAAAGAGGGGTTGTTGTATTCTTAGGGATCAAGAAGTATTTACACAATGGTTTTATCTTTTTGTAAAGAATGAAATTGGTGTAGGATTGATTTGCACATTGAAATGTAAATATACAACATAAATATAGAAAATGAGTTAATAATGGATGCAAGTGTTGGTGTTATATTAAGATCAAACAATGAGATTGAACAATAGTTAAACTGTTCTGCACGCTTTATTCATATATGCGATGTATTATGGATCTTTTGTTCCTAGTGTTCAGCCAAGTTAATTCTTTAATCATGGTTAGCTAAGGATTGAATAATAATCAATAAATCCTTGACTTGATGAGATCTATTCCCTGCATTGCATATTAGTTTACGAAAACAATATAGACAAAGATCACACTTCATTCCAGTAGATGTAATCTTTGGTTGATTGAGTTTAGATCTGAAAACTGAAAGTATTTCCTAGTATCATTATGTCCCTAAGATCATGTACAGTAACAACTAAGAGCAAAACAATAACCACAAAACTCAATTAGGTAAGAACATATAATAAACGTATATATAAAGTAGCATGTATATGAAGTTATAGAAACATTCAATCTCATGATAGAATTCAATTACGCATGATGAGTAGAATATAATAATGTACGTGCTCTATATTGTATCTGGCAAATAAAAATTTAAGAAATTTTGTCCATTACAAGCTCTCTTAGTAATTAAAAATTAGAATCTATTTATAAAGCTAAACTACTAGCTTATGTAGTCCATGCACTAAGGCTCATATTTTGGCACTTAAGGGGTGAGGTTTCTTCACATGTAAGTTTTCTCCAGGCTCAACCACTCTCTAGTTGCGCTCAGTGTACGCTCTTACTTCATCTTGAGGTAATCTTTAAGTTCAACACATTGAGGTTTCACTCAGCTGATTTTATGCTCAAAATGGATCCTTCTCTAGACTGAATTTGCTCAACAACCACGTAACTTCGCTCAACGCCTTGAACACTTTGTGGTCATTTCTTTGCCTTGATTTTTGTTGAGCACCCATGTCTTACACTAAGTGGATGGCTTTTGTTGGGTCTCGGTTCGCTTAGCTGGACTAAAAATATCTTCCAAAATATTAGACAAAGTTCATTAGCTCTTCTATTTTCAATCAATGTAAGATTCTAAGTTCGATTTGCCAAAATTATCCCTATTTTATCATTTCAAGTGTCTAAATCAAGATTAAATATATTATCATTTCACCTTCAACAATAGAAAATGCAATGAAAGGTATGTTGTTCCTTCATGCTGTGTAATTGCCACTAATATTTGCCATACAGAAATGTGTAATCCACTTGGAGTAGTGGTTTGAAAAAACAAAACCTATCAATTCATGGCTTGAAGGTTCAAAAGAGCCTTTTGAAGTATACCTTGTCCTGTTGTAACTCCTTGCCATGAGATGCTTATTGTGTGGCAATTAGTAATGGAAACTAGGAAGAAATTATGACATGGCTTGCACAAGGTTGGACAATTTGTTGAATATTCTTCTCAATTTTCGTAGACATTTTCAATGGCTTGTTGTTTTTCCAACCTATACTTTATCTATGTTACAATGTATCCAACTAAAGACTTAATACGAGAAATAACAGTGGAAATTGTGATAGATGGGTCCGCATCCACAATCTCATAAATATGTTGTGAAATTATGCATGACCCCAACTTATTGTGGTTCTACGAAATCAAAGGTGTAGTTTATATCATATCATACATACATTGACTCATATATCATAGTTTATATCATCCATCAAGCATAACTCTATATAAACCTTCATTTCATTCACATAATGTCACTCATAATCTTATAAAGAATAAAATAATCATAAGAACCTAATAAAGTACATATATAATATGTATAAACAAGAAGACAAAACAAAATCGTGCCAATAAAGTAGCGCCCAACATCACAAAACCTGAGAGCATTCCTTCCAGAATGTGCTGAATGCCACAAGACAGCATCTGGCTCCATATAACTCGTGCCCATCGCCACAAGGCTCGCACCCGGCACCATCCGACTCGAGAGCAACTACTCTAGAAATGCGCTCAATCATCTAGTATGCGCTCGACACTACTGATACGCAATTCTTCTCAATTTCTAATTTGCAAGATTTTTACTCATCTACAACTCTAAATCCATCCACACCACAATCATCCAAATTCATCATTTTAGATAGGGTTCTATTTCAAACTAACCTAACATTTATAAAAACATATAATTAGTTTGCCTTACTTGACTTCACAAAGAGTTTCAAAAATCTAGGGATCTCAAAGATAGTCTAACTAGCACCACAAAACTCGATCAACTATCAAACTACATCAATAGAACCCTAAATTAACCAAGATTGATCCAGATGATGAAAACACTACATGAAATCACAATCCAGACTTAAGTGACTAGAAAGACTTTAAAAATGACTCAAAAAAAAGGAGCAGAAAATGAAATTATTCAATCTAAGATTCTCATCGGATAATTTTACTTTAATCGTCATTACAAGTCTGATGGTTGACTTTGATCATATTGTATGATGACAAATGAGATTAAAATTTAAAGAAAATAGAAAGAACTTTAATTGAAAACAATTTTAAAAAAATAATGATTTTTATAAAGAATGAAACTTCAATACTGGTTTTTCTATTTATGTAAAATTTTCTCTTCTAAAAAGGAATATTTAGATACCATCTTATTTATATATCAAGTAAATTATAGGTTCTAATATATTTCTATTTTAAAGTTATTTTTTTAGAGTATCATATTTTTCAATTATTCTTTTACAAGTCTTTCTTTCCAATAATTATCATAAATTGTACTTATTTACATATTTTTCTTAAAATTTATATTTCCTTAAAGTATGTGTACTTTAATTAATTATTTATTCAGATTTTTATTTCTCTAAACTTATATATTATATAAAATTATTTTTAAAATTAATATGTTTTTCATTACTCAATAAATTTAATTATATCACATACATTTCATTGTTTTCTTCCCATTCATTATTTTTTTCTAAAAATTTTTCTTGTGTAAAAAATTATCTACTTTTTAAATATATTATTTCTAAATATTTCTTTATCTAATTTTTTACTTATATTCTAGACACTTACTAAATAAAAATTTTTCTCAACTTTTATTTAAAAATTCAATGTTTATTCAAATTATTTAACTTTTATATTTCTTTTTCCTTCTTTTCATTATTTAATAAAAAAAAAATCAGTTCAGAATTCGACTTCGGCGTCACGTCAGTCAATTATAGGTCAGATTCAGCTTCTTAAAAACTGGATTCTGATGTTCAGCCCAAACCATGCTATCTGTATGACTATGTATGCAGAGTATGCCTTTTGTGAGAAAAAAATAAAAATAAAGCATGCTATTTATAAGAAAAAATCCCAAGCCCGAAGGCAAGGGAATGTGGTAGGGTTACCTCTCCGTGTCCCTTGTTTTGCAACTATGCACCAATTATGAGAGGGATTCCATTCACCAGTGCCTTTTTCATTGTGCGTTCTCTTAACATTTACTCTTACCACTTTTTTCAGTCCCGTCACATTAAAAAGCAAATTGGGATCTGGCCTCAAGGAATAAAGCTGCCAACATGGGTTGTTTAAAGCACTTGTGGGCGGTGAAAAGTGGTCAAAAGAACTAATCCAAAAGAAAAAAATATCTAGAATGAAAACAAAACAAGACAATTCCTAACAAAACTAAAGAACGGGAATAAAGTAGATTGCATCTCATGTTTTGGTTCCAACTTCGGAAGCAAAAGGAGTTTGCATCTCGTGCAAACGATAACTATCAAAGTGTTTTGATGATACACTCTTCACCATTTGGAATCCATTCTTAATGTGTAAGAGTTCTTTAATAATTCGTTAAATTATTATTAGAAAAAATGTATTTTATATGAGTTTTAGAAGATTTTTTTATATTAATTTCACAACTAATATTGATATAGATGAAATATAAAGTTTAGAATTTCTAAATCAATTATAAAATTGATACAATTATCTTTGAATATTATACGGGTTAGCGACAACCACCGTAAAAGGACAATTTAAAGTGTTTAAAATAATAAAAATATGGAAATTTTTATATTATTTGTAGTGAAAAACTAATATAATATACTGCTTCATAATGTACTCAAAAGAGATATTATATCGGTTACGGTGCATAATTAATGTAAATAACTAATGTAATATGTGTCATTGGAAGTTCAAAAATGTCATTGAGATGAAGTATTCTGCAGGATCTATTACATTGGTTTCATGTATAATCGATATAATAAGGAGTACTATAATGATTATGACTATAATCAATATGGTATCTGATTGCATTTCAAAATTGTAAGCTCCCAATTACATATTTTACATCAGTTCTAGGTCTTAACCGATGTAATATGTGTCTTTTTACATCAGTTATGGTTTTAACCATGGAAAATGTGACGCTTCTTTTTTTAAAAAAAATTAGTTTTGCTGGTTTTAGTGTATGTCTCACCTACACCAATTTTCCAGCTAAAGTGCATTTCATATTCACAAATATCAATATTACAAAACAAACATTATATTAAACCAAAACCAAAACCAAAATCTATGTAAATATAATACTATCTCAAGACTAAATGTCAAAGTTATCAATGTATATACATCTAACACATTTATACATATTTATCAGTTCTTATTTCTAATGGTAAGAAAGTATCTCGTCTATTCTTAGAAAATTTCTTCTATAAGTTGAGTGTCCAATGACTCGTTATCTAAAAAAAATGAAATAGGAAAATAGTGTTATTATTCATCATAATATGAAACCTTTAAGTTCTTTCAATATTTAGAACATTTTAATACCTGCTTCCTAGAGTTAGTAATACAGACATGGACTATGGTTCTCATCCAATGCATCGCACAACCTCCACATTCAAAATTTTCTTATTGCTTGTTGCACTACAATTTTAGCCAAGTTAAATCATTAAACAAGTGAAAAACAAATTTAATAATTTCAATAAATAACTAAATACCATAGGAAATATCCAACATAGGTTATGTGATAATGATGTGGATTTACCTCCTAGTATATTGTAGACATTAATTGCACTAAAATGAAAGATCATTAGTAACTTACATTATATTATACAAACGGCAGTAATGTATTATTTGTTAATTAAATCGTACCCTTGTACTACGATTTTCATATCTGCACTTGGCTTTCAATGAAATGAACAAAACTACACCACAGTGTTGTCCATGGGACAAATAACCATCAATTGCTAATAAGACCTAAAATATCCAATTCATTAGTCATGTTCTCTAAATTACTTTAGATCTAAATGTAGACGGTTTTACTTACGCATGAATAATAGAAGCCAAATAAATACTCTTGCGAGATTCCTGAATCCATCTATGTATGTAAGTCTTCCACTCCATCTTTTTATTCTCAAACCTTCGTATGGATTACGGCTTAAGGAATTTATAAATATCAAGATTTTCTGTAGTGTAAATTAATTGATTTATATACCTACTCTATTAATATAAATATTAATACAAATGCTTCATGAAACATATTTCATCAAATAAATGTAAAGATGTGTACATTTAAAGTATACTTATATCAAGCATAATTGAATGACTGTAATGTTGAGCAACTGATCTTCCTGTATGATTTCAAATACGTCTTGCATGGCTATGTATAATGGTATATTATTATTGTCCACACCAAAGATTGTTTCATCCTATTGTATGGCACAAGTTGACTCAAATAAATCATCAGAAACCCTAGCCAACTCCTAAATTGGATTGTCATTTGGCTGAAGTGGTTGGGACTCAAGACTTAAATCACCAATAATTGGTGATTTTTCTTTCCTTTCACGGTCTTATAAGCATGATAACAAACATTACGTATCAATTTAAATAACATTAAGAGAAATTAATATAATATACTTGATACTTTTTCTAAATGACCTTAAGGAGATGTGTAGGCTATGCCATAAATGTCCCAAGTGTTTCTCCCATTAATTTAACCTCTAATGTGGGCACTAACACCTCGACTTTTCCATCTCAAATTTCTTCAATGACCAATCTAGTAAAATCATCATGAAGGGCCACAATGTGGATCATTGAAGCTACAGGGTACACTCTCCCAATTGCCACTATACGAGGAGGATCTTCTCCAACAAACAACTTACACTAATAGAAAATATCAATGTTTATGTACTCCTCCTCGTCCTCAACCGAGAATGTGCAAAGAAACGACCAACCAAGCATATTTCAATTAACATTTAAATGGAACAATGGAATGACAATGAGTACATACTTGTTGAAGACGCTAATGACAAACACTAATGGCAACACGAACGTAACAATGACCACTACCAACGAAGAGAGACACACGAGCAATGGAGCACCCAAGCAATGGAGAATAGTAAACACATCATGATGAACAATGAACACTAGCAACAATGAATAGTGAGTGTACCACAATAGTGAATAGAGAGCAAGAGAGTAGTGAAAATAGGTACTAGAAATTGTTAGGGTTAAAGAATATGACCTATTACATCAACTTCTAAGGCAACCGATGTAATAGACCCCATATTAGATCAATTATATCTTCAACTGATGTAATATGTTACTTGTGCTCACTCAATTATGAAACATGCAACATATAACTTTATATAAAGAGCAAAACTCACACACACACAAGGCCTAAGTCTTGGACCAAAAACTCCATCAATCTTCATGATTCTTCTTGCAATCCCCTTGATCCTTTAGCTTCATTCTCTTGTTGATTTCATCAAATCCTCTAGCAACTCTTGGTGCTAACACAAATCACCACGAGCTTCTTTGGGTGGTAAGGTTGCAAAAGAGGTATGGACAGAAAATGCACTTGATTTTGGTCACTTACAAATATTTGGTTGTCCTGCTTATGTGCATGTGCCTGGTGATGAGAGATCGAAACTTGATGTAAAACCTAAGAAGTGCATATTTCTGGGCTACAAGAAAGCTGTGAAAGACTACAAGTTTTGGGATCCAGTTGACAAGAAAGTGGTGATCAGTAGAGATGATGTGTTTGATGAGCAGTTTATGTTGCAGCAGAATCATGAAAAGGTGCAGATGGGGTTAGAACATATCCCAGCAACAACAGCAACATTAGAGAGAATTGAAAGTTCTAGTTCATCGGGTAGTTCTAGTACAGTTGATTTGCAGGACTATAATCTTGCAAGATATAGAGAGAGAGACACACCAATGTAAAAGTTCCAACCAGATTAGGTTTTGAAGATATGGTTTCTTTTGCTCTTAACATTACTAGTGAGGATCCAACCACTTTTCAAGGGGCTATCACTAGCCAGGATAAAAAGAATTGGATGGGTGCAATGGTAGAAGAGATGAAATCCTTGCAAAAAAACTAGACCTGGAACGAAGGCTATTGGTTGCAAATGGGTGTACAAGAGGAAGCCAACAGTATTAGAAAAAGAGGGGGAAAGTTCAAGGCTCGCCTAGTAGCAAAAGGGTTTTCACAACAGAAAGGGATAAATTATGATGATTTTTTTTCTCCTGTGGTTAGACATACTTCTATTAGGGCAGTACTTGCATTAGTAGCTAGTTGGGATTTGCATTTAGAGCAGATGGATGTTAAAACTGCTTTTTACATGGTGATTTAAAGGAACAGATTTATATGCAGTAGCCAGAGGGTTTCTCTCAACCTGGACATGAGCATTTGGTTTGTAGGTTGAACAAATATTTGTATGGATTGAAATAGTCTCCAAGGCAATGGTATAAACGGTTAGACTCCTACAAGATTCAGATTGGCTACAAGAGTTGTGAGTATGATTGTTGTGTTTATGAGCCTTAATGATGGTTCTTTTATTTTTCTTCTACTGTATGTTGATGATATGTTGATTGTTGGGAAGAATTTGCATGATGTTGTTGGTTTGAAAGCTTTATTGGGACAAGAATTTGATATGAACGACTTAGCTGCAAAGAAAATTCTTGGTATGGAGACTCACAGGGATAGAAGCTCAAAGAAATTGTGGTTATCTCAGTAAGGTTATGTTGAGAAGGTACTAGACAAATTTGGGATGAACAGTGCAAAGCCTGTGTGCACTTCATTGGCAAATCACTTTAAGCTCAGTTCAAACCAGTGCCATAAAACAGATAAGGAGGTTGCAAACACGGCAGAGGTTCCTTATGCTAGTGTTGTTGGCTGCTTGATGTATGTGATGGTATGTACTCGCCCTGATTTAGCTCATGCTGTTAGTCAAGTTAGCAAATACATGTCTAAACCAGGTAGGCAACATTAGGAGGCAGTCAAATGGATTTTCAGGTACTTGAGAGGTACTGTGGGGCATGACATTGTGTTTGGTAATCAATAGGGTGATCCTTTGGTTGTTGGATATGTGGATTCAGATTATGCAGGTGATTTAGATAATAGAAGGTCAACAACTGGATATGTTTTTACTCTTAGTGGAGGACTTGTATGTTGGAAGTCAACTATCTAATCTATTGTTGCATTATCTACCATTGAAGTTAAATACATGGCAGTAGTTGAGGCTGCAAAAAGAAGCTTTGTGGCTTACTAGGTTAGTGAATGAATTGGGTATTCAACAAGGTGGAGTTCAGTTGCATTGTGATAGTTAAAGTGCTATTTATTTAGCAAGAACCAGATATATCATGCTAGAACAAAGTATATTGATGTGAGGTTTCACAAGATCAGAGAGTTGATTGCATCTGGTGAGATACTATTGCAGAAGATTGGTACTGTGGAGAATGCAGCTAACATGTTAACCAAGCCAGTTACCACAGACAAGTTTAAGCATTGCTTGAACTTGTTGAATGCTTATAGTTGCTAGAGAAGCATGGTAGTCCAGCCCACTATATGTGTTTGATACTTTCGGATTGTATATCTTCTAAAGGGCATATATTCGCCAAGGTGGAGATTTGTTAGGTACGACTCATAATACTGAATGAAAGGACAAATGTCGGAGCGGAGACGAAGTGAGTGAGCATAGCAAGCGAAAGAATTAATATCAACCATCTGTAATTGTAACTCCAACTCTGATTCTCTAATAACAAAAACATAGCCACTCAAATGCTCTCGAGGGCGTAAACAAATTGTCGAACCTCGTTAAATCTTGTGTTCTTTATTTTCATTCATTTCTATATTTATAGCATAATTTTCTCAACAGAAACTATACATCAGTAGCTATATATAAAGAATTCTAACCCTGATGTATTGATTACAAAGAGATATATAGAACTTTCTAACAACTTTTAACAATACACTTAATATTCTATTAAAAATACCACTCTAACTCAAATGAGTTAGTTAATGCTAGATTCAATGTTAAATAGAGGTACCATGGCAAATTTTTTGCCAACTGTGAGGCAATATGTGAAAGGAGGTCCGCTGTGACAGCACCATAAGTTTCCAAGGCGTGTTTATATTGGATGAATTTTGACATTCTATTGATAACATTAACTACATAGAACAAATATATTTTGATGAAAATTTAATTGAAAGCTTATGGACATATTATAATTCGACTTTAATAACTATATACTTAACAAAAACATTGTTACATTGTCAATCAATAAGAGATCATCATTGTTATAACTTTTAAGGTTAATTATTATACAAGTGAAGATACTTATCAACATATACATTAATTTGTAATTAGATGATTAGTGTAAAATTGTTTTATATAGTGCATAGTTTATTTTCTCTTGATAATTTTATCCCTCTAAGTTTGCATTGAGAAATGAGCTTCAAGAGCTACAGCATTGTCAAAACATTATATGGTTGTGACTTATCCTTGAACATACATCAACATAAAGTTTGTTATTGACTCCTGCAACATATGTTAGTGAGAGATGACTTCCAGTTTTGATCATTCTTTGCAGCCAATATGGTCTCAATTCTAAAACAATTTGAACTAGTTGATGGAAAATAAAGAGCATATTTTTTTTCTTTCAGACTCAATGAATTATGAATCAGCCATGATGCTTCTACTTACTTGGTATAAGATGGCTTGAGACTGGTTACCCCAAATGCACACTTAACATTTATAATCTGCCATGCAGACAAAAGTGACATGCTTCCACTGCATCCTAAAGGTCTATTGTTGCAAGACATGACATCTGCACAGATGTTTAACTCCTTCAATTTTCACTATTTTTGAATGGAAGTATCAATGTACTGTCTCTTGAAGTAGAGTACATTTCTTCATCTTGTTCAAAACTATGTTCGAGTCATTTAAAAAGAGTTCTCTTATCTCATGAATATGGATATATCTCTTGGTTAAAACTCAGACTAATCCTGAAGTCCTGAAATCCATTTACAAAGCTAATTTTTCTCAACAAATTTTACCATAGACATGGTCTGCAATCAAACCGTGCTCACATGCTAAGGAAACAGATTATGTCAAATATTTCAGAACATACTGATATCCTATTTATTCAAGTGAGGATCTGGTGTTTTGTTTAATCCCATACTAACTGCAGAAAAGTTGTACGCTTAACCATAGCCATTACTTTCAAGCACTCCTAAACTATTTGTTTGTGATAAATTTGTGGTTATTCAATGCAGAAAAAAAATGATCGTAAAAGTTTTGATGGAAGATTAAGTGAACAAACTTCAAAGCAGTAATTTCTACGTAGTCTCTTCTCACTATTTATTATGAGGAAAATAGAGTCTGAAGAATTTCTTGGATTAGTTCTAAAAAATTCAAAAAACAATCCTTTAAAAATTTATCAAGAATCCTTGTTGTTCTTATTTCCATAACTTTCGACCTTATCATTGCACTAAGTTTTCTTGGATTAGTTCTCAAAAATTCAAAATAACAATCCTTTAAACATTTATCTTGATTCCTTTTTGTTCTTATTTCCATAACTTTCGACCTTATCATAGCACCAAGGCTCACACTCAATATCTAGAATTAATATGCTGAATGTAATTTGAACTGTTCGATCTGAGGCTTCTCGAGTTCCTGAGTCAAGAGATATCTAGACCAGACTGCAAAGCTCTCCATTAAAAAGATCAGTTTTAGGCATGAAGGTCAGACTTGAATATAGGAGAGAAAAACATAGTACAAAGTTAAACATGTTCTACGATTCACTAATAAAGTACAAAGTTTATCAAGCTTTTTCTTTGTAGTTTTTAGAGTGAAAGCTTTTGGAAAAAAGAAAAGGAATTATTACCAAAATATGACGATCTCCCAAATGAATAAATACTATACGTATTGATAATGAGAATTGTTTTACAAATCATTCAATCATAAACCGTCTATAATAAGTGTTGACTTTCATAATAACTATATTAAAAGTCATATAAAAGAAACGTTTATTTTATAATAACCACGTTAAAAGTCATATTTCAGTGCGTGTTTGCTAAATTTGCCAAAATTTGGGAGTAACCAAACAATAAATCACATTTTCATGGTGGCAAATTGCACTAGAAAAATAAACAAACTTTTCTTTTGTTATTTCATCTTTTCTGGAATACTATCTCTACAGAGCACACTAATTTTCATAACTTGATTTTCCCCCTAAACACTTACAGACAGATATCAATTTAATCTAATACAATATTGAAGTTCAGAACTGCTAACAATACCTATCGTACCTAGTTTCAGCTATTTTGCTAGTCACCTTTCAATAGCTTAACTACCTAATAATTGCCCTAATACACACAGATATCCGTTATACAAAAGGTAACTAACTTCCAGGTTTCCATTGGCTTCCAATATTTCCTGATACCGTTTCCAACCAAAGCTAAAGCTTATGAACATCAAACCTTTGCTGCATATGTACCCTATAGTTAGTTAATTGTAGATATAGAGCAAACCCTCCTCTATTAGAGAAAATGCAAAGCAGTGGCAACAGCAATGATCATTGCAATGATGCAATCCTGGACATGTCCTCATCAAATCAAGAACACCAATAGCCAGAAAACTGCATTGCAGATTACATGTCAGAAAGGGGTAGAGTTGTGCCTTCGAAGTTGAAATTTTGGTTCAGGCAATGGATCGGGAGTTAACCTTTCTTCAAATTCCTATTAAAGGGGAAGTCCAAAATATGAAATCAGATTAAATTGTAGCAAAAATATCAAACTTCAACATAAAATGTCATGGTTCAAGTGAAATTATCTGGTAACAATAGACAGAGAATAGTAGATTTCTATTGCACTACAAATAACTGCCATGGAGGTTTTTTAATTTGAAATAATAAAATAATGAATCAATAATCATCCTGCTTAGAATATTATACAATGTTCTTGGCATAAAATCAACAATAACAGCGATAAATCAGTAAAATGAATTTTGTAAAAGAAAACTAAATTTTTTTGAGAAACAAAGGGCCATTTTGACAGCCAGAAGTTAATGGAAACGTACACGAGTACCAACCAAACCAAATGTAGATGTGTCATGAATCTGTATAAAACCATTATCCTAAGTGCAAAGAAGATTGTTAGCGTTAGAGAGAAAAATGGCATGAAATATTGAAATTTGAGTAACTTTCTTATAAGAATAAAGGGGATATTAAAGCAGCAATAAATAAAAGGATGAACACACGAACAATACGGTGTCCATAACTAACATAATGCTGAAATGTCAATTAAATTACATTACTGGTGTTCTGATAGGTACCGGACCAGAATAGAAACAAGGAATTTATATTGAGAATTGATTCCTAATCCTCCCGACCAATTTGGGAGCAGCATAAGATTGGGAAAACAACAAAGGCAAACAAGATTTACAGGGATTTTAAGATCCCTGCACCCTCCCGCAACTAGGTTCCTTGAATACTGAAACAAAATGTTCTCCTCACTGTTCTAATCCCCTATTCATAATGATGTTCAAACTATCTATATCAGGTTTGTGATTCCCTGCATCTCTTAACCCTCCTAAAAGTCCCACCTTGTCCTCAAGGTCAAATTCCAGAAATGCTTCTTGGATTCTGGAAGTGATTCCCAACTTTTCTTACACTCCAGCAGCTACTTGCACTTTATCAACACCCTTCCAATTCTACTTGCGAACCTTCCCTGATGTTCAACACCAACTCTGGCTGAACCTTTTTTGTTCCCCATTCAGCATAGGTGGAACAGTTGGGGTTGTACCTGTGACTTCACTGATTTCTGCATTAGTGAGACATGGAAAACTGGGTAAATAGGACTTGATTCGGGAAGCTGCAGCCTGTAAGCCACCGCTCCTATCCTTTCTATTACTTGACAAGGGTCATAGAAGCATAGACTCAGCTTCATATTGGATCTCCTAGAGAAGGACTTCATTTTGTAAGGCTGTAGCTTACGAAAAACCCAATCTTCTTCCTGAAATGTAACATCTCTTTGGTGCTTATTGGCCTGTACCTAGTTCTGATCTTGGGCTTTCAGCAAATTACTCCTTAACTCATCTAGCAATTCATCTCATTGCTGTACTTCCTCAACCTTGGTCGAAATGGTAGCTCCCTTCAATAGTATTGGAGGATCATGATTATATAAGGCCCTGAAGGGAGTCTTGGTAGAGGCACTGTAATTTGTATTGAACCTAAACTCTGCCCAACTTGACCATCCTGGCTATTGCTTTGGCTTAGTTCCTGTCAAACATCTCCTACAGGTCTCCAAACAATGGAAAACTACATCAGTTTGAGGATGATAAGTTGAGGTATATTTCAGCTATGTTCCTGTTCCTTTAAACAATTCCTTTCAGAATCTTCTTAAGAAAACATTGATCCCAGTCTACAACTATTTCTTTCAGAAAAACATCACTTTGCTAGCTGTGAAGGGATGGCTCGATACTATGAAATGTGAGAATTTGGTCAGTCTATCCACATGGTGTGCTTCCCTTTACCTTAGGGAATTACCGAATAAAATCCATGGATATATGAAGGAATCCAGTTTTAAGATCCAGCTAGGCAAATATGGTGGCTCCTGATAATTCATCAAGCAATTCTTCAATTACGGGAATGAAAAACTTATTAGGCACTGTCAATTTATTCAGAGCTTTGTAATCTATGCAAAAAGTGTCATCCTCCATCTCTTTCTTCACTAAGATGACGGGACTCGAATAAGGGCTAACACTCAGCCTGATCAATCGAGCTTGAAGCATTTCTTTTGTCAACTTTTCAATTTCCATCTTTTGATAATAGGGATATCTATAAGGACTGAGTTTGGTTACGGTTGCTCCTTCCTTCAAAAAAATAGTATGATCCTCAGTTCTATTGGCTAGTAATTCTTGTGGTGCTTGAAAAATCTCCCCAAAGTGTTTCAGGACATCTTTGATCTCAAGGTCCATCACTTGTTCTTTCTGTTCCTCTATGCATTCCATGCTAAAATTGACTACGAATTCTTCCCCTTCTGCCTTTAATTTGTTCAACAACATCCTGATAGAAGCTTGAGTCTTAGATATCACGGCAAAGTGGGCTTGGGCTCGCGAGCTGGTCCATTAACCTGCCAAAATTTGGTGGGCTCAGTTGGTGTTTTCAACATGCCAGCCCATTTTGGCCTGCCCCGCCTAGCCAGCCAAATCCCAAGGAAAACATATACGTTACTCTTCTCTCTTATAATCCCCTATTATAATGTTGTTCTAACCATCTATATCAGGGTTATGATTCCCTCCATCTCTTTTTTTCTTTCTTTCATACACCTTATTCGGCCTCTTATCGTGTTCCAATAATTTCGTCTTGTACAAAAGCCTCACCAGCTTGGCTTCTACAACTCCAATAAATTCAAATTACACTGCATTCGCATGCTCTTTCTCTAAACTACTGAATTGGTCAGTAAGCAGAGGATTTTAGCTAGAACAAGCAGCTTAGATGACATGATCCAACTCCCAAAAACATATATATAACAGCTTATTTAGAATCATCTAAGTTTATTAGCAAAAAGGACACGATTCGGAAAGTTGAAGCTGAAAAACAAGATGATGGTGTTAAAAAGATGTTTCCCAACAAAATACTAACAGAAGTAATACGTTGGTACAAATTTGGCAAATCATGTTTAATCTCATTGGTAAAGCCCATTGTCATAGGGAGTTAAAAGATAAGTCGGTGGGCATAATCATTTTCCACCTAAACACACTAAAACATGATAATAGTTATAGATGTGTCAAAATTCTTATCCTAGTTTCCCACATTTACAATCATCTATGCTGCTGTATTATTATGTAGAAAATATTCACGCCCATAAGCAATACGAGGAACCAAATTGGGACAAACAAAACCTTTTACCACAAGGTGGTTGACTATACAGATCTGATGATGTCATTCTATTCTATCAAAAAACAAATTGGCAAAAGGGACCATTAAGGAATAGTTAACTATAACTGTACATCCATTTTCAAGTGTTGGCCTTTTTATTGGTAAGTTGTATACTTCATTAGACCAAGTGAATCTAAATTGAATTACAAAAATTAAACCAGAAACTTGAGTGCTAAAGGATATATACACATTACAAATTCAAGTTGTATCACTATCTGCCACCATTTTGTCATGTGCATTCCACATTGTCCTTAGAATTTAGTCTCTCTAAGCCCATTAACTGGCTCTTTAAATTGTTTTATAACCTCTTATGTTAATTCCTATGTCATACAGAAAAATGGTATAAATCATATGATTGGTGAAGAACATGAATCACGAGGACTTTATTATCTGAAAACAAGTCCAACTATGTCCTGTTTTGGTACCTCAACTCCAAAGCCTTTTGCCTGATCCTTTGGGTCACCCATACCATATGTAGCCAAGTTTAAGGTATAATTCTTAGCGTTAAACAACTTCAAGTGTTGGAATGTGAATCACATCAAATAGGAAAACATGTTAGGTCATTATTTTAAATACATACTGAAAAAGAAAAGTAATTCAATTTTTTATACCATTCATTCAAATATTTGGGGACCCAATCACGTCACATCTTTTGGCTTCAAATATTTTGTAACCTTTATTGATTAATTCTCTCATTGTACTAGGGTTTATTTAATGAAAGACAAATCTAAACTTTTGTCCATATTCATGTCTTTCTTTAATGAGATTAAGAACCAAACTGGAAAAATAATTGAAGTTAATAAAGACTTTTTTCTATTGAGCTTTCTTCCTTTTATCCTCATAGGATATTTTACATCAGTCCCCTTGTCCTCACACATCGCAACAAAAACGTCATTACAAATAGGAAAAATAGACATCTCACTGGAGTTGCACATTCTCTAATGTTGAATACAAATGTTTCACTACATCATTGGGAGATGCATTTTTCACTGCTTGTTTCTTAATGAATACAATGTTTTCTTCCTCCCCTCAAAAACAAATTCCTCACTTCATTATATTTCCAAATGATCTTTTATTACCCTATGATGTTTGGTTGTACTTATTTTGTTCATGATGTCTCTTCAAGTTTAGAAAAACTCTTTAGAGCTATTAAATATGCTTTTGTGGCATATTCTCACCCTCAAAAAGGATACAAATGTTATTCTCCAACTAACAAAAGATACCATAGGTCAGTTGATGTCGCCTTTATTGAGGACACACCTTTTTTCCTTGTCCTCCATGGAAACTCCTGATTGTTGCAAGTGACATCAATTGTCCTATGGCAAAGATCAGGTGCACTAAGTCGTGATCCAATCGTGACAGTTAGACTGCTACTCTCTCAGGTAGAAAAAGTTTCACTTTGAATATCAGTTATAGCTTTTGGCTTAATGATAAGATTTCAATCCAACAATTGGTATCAAAGTCAAGATCATGAGTTTGATTCCTAGTGGGACAATTGCTAAGGGAGATATTGTTGCAAGTGACATCAATTGTCTTGTGACAAAGAACAAGTGAGTCAAGTCACAATCGAATTGCGACACTTGGTCGCTACACCCTTAAATAGAAAGAGTTATACCCTAACCATCAACTATAGCTTTTGGCGTAGTGGTAAGCGCTCATTCCAACATTGTTTCCTTTCAATAGGTAGGTTCTCCTTGTTCCAGCTTTGGTCGTCTAATGATTCCAACTTCTTCTACCTCCAACCCTAATGAAAACTAGTCTGATACTTTCCTTACATACCAATGCATGACACATAGAGCTCCTCCCACTCTTCCCAAAGGCTATCATGATTCAGATCTTCCTCCAACAGCTTCTCATGCCATGGATCCTTATCCATCAACTCTTTCACATGACTCTACTTCAGATTGGTCTATTACTCTTACAAAAGGTATTTGGTCTACTCTACTCCATATTTCATGTATAATTTTTTGAGTTATCATTGTTTGTCTCCACCGAATTCTTCTTTAGTTATTTTTCTCCTGACACCACTATTCCTGAAACTATTAATAAGGCACTTGATCGTCTTGGATGGCAATAAGCCATGATTGATTACATGCAGGCTCTTGTGAGCAACAACACACAAGAGCTTGTTCCTCTTCCCTCTAGAAAGTTGGTTGTAGATGGGTCTACACTATTAAAGTTGGACCTACTAGTGAAGTAGATCGCCTTAAAACTCGGTTGGTGGCCAATGGATATACTTTATGGACTTGACTACTATGACACTTATTCTCTTGTGACCAAAACCACTACAACTAGGTTTTTTCTTGAAATTTTCACACTAGAAAATCACAATAGGCCAATTCACTTGCATCATTAATGTTTTCCTTCATGATGATCTTAAAGAGGAAATTATATGGAACAACCTTTTGGGTTCATTTCTCAGGGGGAGTCCAGTCTAGTGTTAATTACGTCACTCTCTGTATGGGTTAAGCAATCACTCTGAGCTTGGTTTTCTAAATTCATACTATGCATGCTTTTGGATTGAATCGAAGTGAGGCAGATCATTCAGTTGTCTATTGTCATATTTCTCCTAGAAATGTGTTTGTCAAGAGGACTGTGTTGATAATATAGTTCTTAAAAGAAATTATACCACTAGGACCTATCAACTAAAGGAGCACTTATTCAGGCATTTTCAGACTAAAGATCTTGGTTTCTACAATACTTTTTGAGTATTAAAGTGGGTCCATTAGAAGAAAGTGTTGTTATTTCACAGAGAAAATATGCTCTATACATTCTAAAGAATACGAAGTTAGCAAATTGCAAGCCTATTGATAATCCCATGAATCCTACTCAAAAGTTGATGCTGGACCAAGGTGAAACTATTTAGATCTAGAAAGAAATAGGAGGTTACCCACATGTACCATAAAACAAAGCACAGAAGATTCCTACCCACATGTACCAAACACAAGTGATTCAATATATACCAAAAGTATTATATGCAGAAAGAAAGTACGCAAGTACAGGATAACATTGCCAATTCTTTAGCCTAGTACACAATGGTTTATAATTCTGTAATTATAATATATATATATAACTTTAAGTACGATCTATTAATAGTCATTATATTGCTGTGAAGAATTACATTTCATGTTTGTGTTTTTTCTGTGTAATAAGTTAACAACTCACTAAGTTTGGTATTAAAGTAACATTTCACCCTCAAGTTCAAATTTTAATTTATTGAAATGAAAGAGACATTAATATTCAGAAATAACTGACAACAAGGTTATCAATAGAAGAAGGTCAAAATTCTACCATATAAACACACCATTATCCATAGTGGGCCTCCCTTCATAGATTGCCCAGGGTGAAGGGGATGAAAAACATCATGTTAAAGCATTGTGCCAGTACTATAATGGCTATTTAACAACATTGACTGAAAGAACAGAAGATCATGTATTTATATCTCAAATGTCATTAATTCAATTAAAATTTAAATATTAGAATTTACAAATATGCAGGAATCTATAACTTCCCATTTCCCAAGAATAAGATAAAATCCGGTACAAGGTTACCAAATATTCTTAGTTGCAAAACACATTCAATCAGTATAACACATCCTAAACTTTTCAATCAAGAAAGAAAAATTAATCACAAGAAACAACAGATAAACTCAATACATTTTCTAACAGAAGAAAATACAAACATCTATACAATAAATACAAGGAATGTTAAACAAAGCTTTGAATAGAAAAAAAAGGTGAATGGGGTCTGATACCTTCTCTTTCTTTAACTTTACATTTTCTTCTTCTAGACGGGAAACTTTGCCAACCAGTTCATTATGGTAGGCCTGAACCATTAAAGGTTGATAAATAATAAGTGTTTGCAAAAAAATAACATTTTCAACATGTAAAAGAAAGTATTCCATTCACCAAAAGAAAATTTGTAGTACATGTTAGACCTGTTTACGAGCTCGTGAGCGAGCAGCAGATTCCCTATTCTTGATTTTCCTCCTCAACCTCCTCTCCAGGGTTTTCTCAAATGCATCAGGAGCATCCCTTTTCCGGACCGGTCTGGTGTCTGATAAACTGCCAATAGAAGGGGAGGATGACAAGCCCGTCTTCTGCTGGAAATCTTGAGCTGTGCAGAAATCCATTGTATCCAATCCAACAGCTGGACTGACAGAAGCTTCAGCAAAAAGCCCTGCTTGCACCAAGAAATCTTCCAAGGTGGTCTCACCAAAAGTCATTTCTCCCTCCTGGCTCTTCACTTCCTCTCCATACCTTTTCTTCTGACCTTGCTGAATTTCCCTCCACACATCATCCACAGTCTTCCCACTCAACGCAAGAGCCAAAGTCAGGCTCGCCTGTCGTTGAAGCGAAGAAGAGGATGACATGTTCTCACTATCTGTGCCCACCGAAGACTTACTTGCTTCGGCAGTCCACACATTTTGCAGAAGCTCATCAAGGTTCATGCTCCCTAATGGCTTCCCTAGATCTCCTAATTGACTATTAACCTCGTCAAGAGTAAGATTATACCATGAACCTTGCCTCGACAAAGATGAAGATTGTAAATGAGACTGTTGTCCATTACCTTGAGATCCCATTGTCTGAATCCCCATTCAAACCAAAACCTGTAAGTTGTAACCACAAAACAACAATCACATAAATAAATGACTAAAACATTAATCACTGCAGATCCCAACTCACTCACACCCCCCAATCAAAAACATCACTCTGAAGTTTTTCCCTAAACAAATTTCATAACTTTTTCAAAACCCCAACACTTCATCCTATCTGGGGTCCTCAGAAACACACCCTCACTACAAGAGAGTTGGAGTTTCAACCCAAAGAACCCATCTCAAACTTTGTGATGTACAAACTATGATCAATCTCACTTCATCAAAAACCATCACACAAGATCACATAGCCAAAGGGCAGCATCAAAAAATAAACTTTTACCCGATAATAGGAAAAAAGAAAGAGAGAAGGATCTGAGAGTACACTGATAGAGACCCTGTGATTTTCAGGATTGGCAAGTGCAGAGAAAGCACGCCATTTGGCGGGGGTAAATCAGAGTGAAAATGGGAACAATCTGAGAAGAATACGGAAAGGAAGGAAAAAAGGGCAGTTTGTGTAAACTTGAGTTGTGATGTGATATGGGACTGATTGGGAATTTTGTGGAAAATGTTGGCAAGTGGCAAAGGTTACAGAACAATTTTTTTTCTTACTGGTTTCTAAATTTATGTTGGTCAATAAGTTGTTTTATATTAAAATATTTAAATAATTATTCATAATTTTTTTATTTATTTTTTGTTATTTTATAATATAAAATTATTTTTATATATATTTTATAATAAATATTTCTTTAAAATTAATATTATTTTTTTAAATAAATAATACCTTAAAATTTATTATTTGAATAATTTTACACAAAGGATAAACAATTTCATACAACAAATCTATTAAAATATAATTAATTAAATAATTAAAAAACTTATATTCTATTTTAATGAAATATTTTTTATTTTGTTTTAAAAAATTAAAAATAAAATCAAAATAAATTCACCAATTATTCATTATTACTTTTATTTTAAATTAATATCAGAATACAAATATTATATAAAATTAATCAATTTTATTAATAATAATTTAAAGTTATATTCAACTTACCAAATAGTAATAAAAATTTAATATTTAAAGAAGCATTTTATAATTTTTTTAAGTTGATGAAATCATAAATTTTTATTATAATAACAATTTTAATTAAGGTTAATAAATAATAAAATATTTAAGAGAAAACAAATAAATTTATTAAATAAAGAAATAAGATTTAAAAGAGTTGAAGAACAACTTAAAAATCATAATATTCAAACCATCATAAAAGAATATGAAGTAAAAATAGAAAAAGAAATTTGTGAGACAAACCCTACTGCTTTTTGGCATAGAAAAAAATATCCAGTTGCATTACCTTACATAGATAATTTTGATGAAGACATGACCTCAACCATAAAACAGATCAAAAAATTAGTAAAAAAATTACCATGTTTAGGTATTCCAGACCCTTCAGCCTTCCTAATAGTTGAAACCGATGCTTCAGAATTAGGATATAGGGGGATTTT
>Ga0209489_103208_pt1 | contig 32195 bp, 20 predicted proteins | sample SiratrowhiteBW_FD_187527 | JGI IMG/M metagenome (GOLD analysis project Ga0209489, IMG submission 187527) | Root nodule microbial communities of legume samples collected from California, USA - Siratro white BW (SPAdes) (version 2) | ecosystem: Host-associated > Plants > Roots > Nodule | place...
ATTAGATGAGAGTATTAGCCTCTCTATCTTTTATTGTATCTTCCTTATCAGTTCAAAATTTTATATACAGAATTACACTACTATAGATTAAGGGTTTATCACACTGATATATCTTCTTTCTGCAGTTTCATGTCTCATTTCTTTGCTTACATTCCTATATTTCTTCCCTATTCTGTTGTTGTTCTATTACTGTTATCCTTACTGATGTGTGAGCACTAGGAATACCGTTACAATTGATATAAAATTTTCGATCTTGGGCTTGCTCCTGTGAATGGTCACTACCCGTTCCATTGCAGCCATGGAAGAATGCATAGACAGTTTAGAACGGCAGATGGCTGAGTTTCGAGCGGAACAAGGTCGTTTCATGGAGGCGATGTTGAAACGCATCGATGAACTGATGGCCTCTCGAATGCCAAATATCTTTTATTGTATCTTCCTTATCAGTTCAAACTTTTATATACAGAATTACACTACTGCAGATTAAGGGTTTATCACACTGATATATCTTTCTGCAGTGTCATATCTCATTTCTTTGCTTACATTCCTATATTTCTTCCCTATTCTGTTGCTGTTCTATTACTGTTATCCTTAATGGTGTGTGAGCACTAGGAATACCATTACACGGTCATTGGTAAAGAAATACTTTCTTTAGCAAGCATCGCTAAACAACAAAAAGAAATATCTGAATGTGATTAGAACACAGACCAAATCATTATATGTAGGTACTTTTACACAGCTCATTTTTAAACCACCTTTGTGTTTATTTGTTTTATTCGAGAAAGCACATTAGAGTTTTACCTTTCTTTAGAGTGACTTGTGATTCTGGAAACTTTTTTAGAACACGTTTTTTGGAATACCTGGAATGGAACTCTGAAATTTCCAGAACAAGATAACATTAGCAAGATTTCTAGAATGGAATTTCTGAAATTCAAGAAATATATTTTATAATAATTTTTTTGGAAAAAATTTTAAAATAAAATTTTCAGAATATATGGTAGTTCAATCATTCCACCCAACTGTTGGATGCAAGTTAAAAAATGGAGGTGCAGAAAGCAAAAGCCATGTTTCTTTCTATACTAATAAGCCTCTTTCGTTGTACAAATTTACAAATCGGATGAAGTTCATCCACTGTCCATCCTGTTTGCAAACAACCTTTTCTCTTGAGAATCGGACTGGGTGGCGTCCAATTCACATTTTACAAACCGGATGAGGTACACCCGCTGCCCATCCAGTTTGTAAAATTCAAGTACTTCATTAATTGGACGGGGTGACATCCGGTTTACAAATTTTAAATCGGATGTCAACCCCACTTTCTTGCATCCGATTAACATTTTATAAACTGGATGTCTGGCTGTCCGGTTCACAAATTTTAAAAAATTACAAACTGGATGAGTTCATCCAGGTGACCTACCAGAAACTACAAAATTTACCGAAATCAAAAATCTTACCTTCTCGTTGTTGTTCCTTGTCACCGATCAACACTGCCTAAAGGTCGAAAAGCCTTCCCTACCCTCTAAACCTTCAAAAACAACACTATGAAAGACGTATTTGAGCGAAATGGGACGATGCTTGACTGTGTTCGTGTGTAGAGATTAAAAATGAATTGTACAGTGTATTAATCAAAACAATCAAGATCATTTTAGTTATTTCAATAGGGTACTTTGGAAATTAATTTTTTTTTAAGGAAGTGCAGAACAAGATGGAGGAAGAATTCGTCTTTTCAAAATATAAAAATATAAAAAGTCTATTTAGGGCAAACACACTTGAATCAGAAACTTAAAAATTGAGTTCCAAAACACCAAAAATCACTTTAATAAACTTGGTGAATTGTGTTTAGATCTAATTTTTCAGGATATAATTTTTTAAGAGAAATTGAAATATTATAAATTTATTAGAGTAATTTGATTATTTAAAATCAGAATTTTAAATTTATTTAAAAGTTATGAATTTGAATATGTTTATTCTTTTTATATTTTTAAACCTGATCAAATTTAAGACGTCACAAACATAATATTGTTCTTTTTAATATATATTAGTGTTATTTATTTGTTGATATTAGTCAGGATTTTCTTTTGTTAATGTAATACCTTAGAAAATAGTTATAGAATAAAATTTAATTTAGAGATAAATTTAATAACAGTTAAATATTTTTTTTAACAGAAGAGTTGTTTAAGTAAATAAAAATTGGTTATTTAGATTTTATTTTATAACAACCACCAACTCTCTCTCCCTAAGAAGATATTCTCTCTAAGAAGATATTTTATCTCTCTAATAAGATATTCTATTTTATTCTAATAAAAACTACCAACTCTCTCTCTCTCTCTCTTTTTTTAAGAAGATATACAGTTTTATGAAAACCACAATCTCTCAAACAATTTTTCTTTACAATTTTCTACCTTCTCTCTAGATTTGTGATCTCATAGCTTATCAGATTGACAATCAGAGGACATCCCTAGATTCCTACCGTTGAGTAGATCAAGAGTGTCCAATTAGATTCTTGAACAGAGTTAGATTGCTCGTGATTTTAAGATTTTTGAGTATCTCTACTCTATAGAGGTAAGGGAAGCTAGTTGTATGTTTTTTTTTTTTATAAATGTTTGTTTATGTTTAAATATAAATTTATTTAGAAATATGATATTTTGTAAGGAAAATTAGTTTGACGATATTTTTATATATATTATAATTATTTATTTTATTAAATATGAATGGGATGAATTTGAATTAAATGGAATGAATGTTTATGTAAGGTATGATGTAGTATCAATGTTTGTGTTTGTGAATGATGTGGTGTGTAATCGAGACTACCCGTATCCTGACTCTACTAGTCATTGGAATCATAGATGACGATGACTATGTGGTGAGAGTCGAAAGAGGTTCACATCCTGACTCTACTAGTCATTGGAATCATAGATGATGATGACTAGGTGGTGAGATTCGAAGGAGGTTCACATCCTGATTCTACTAGTCATTGGAATCATAGATGAAGATGACTAGGTGGTGAGAGTCGAAGGAGGTTTAATCCTAACTCTACTAGTCATTGGAATCATAGATGAAGATGACTAGGTGGTGGAAGTCGAAGGAGGTTTATGTGACTGGGCTACGGTGTAAAAAAGAACCGGTCAGACCAGATCATGTGGGTTAAAGGATTCATATGACCGCGCTACGGTGTGAAAAAGAACCAGTCAGACCGGATCATATGGATTGTGTTTATATGACCGCGCTACGGTGTGAAAAAGAACCGGACATACCGAATCATATGGGTTGAGTTTATATGACCGTGCTACGTTGTGAAAAAGAACCGGACAGACCGGGTTATATAGATTAAGTTTATATGACTGCGCTACGGTGTGAAAAAGAACCGGTTATACCAGATCATATGGATTACGATTATATGACTACGCTACTGTGTGAAAAAGAACCGGACAGGTCAGATCATATGGGTGTCTCATGAGTGTGATGGGTGATGTGTTAGTGATGATGTGATGTATGAGATGAGTTATGAAAGCTTGATTTGTTGTTGTTTGGTTGGAATAGAAATTTAATTTATGAAAATATTATTTTTACAACTCTCTAGCTTACCCTTCTTTTTGTGTGTTGTTTGTTTTGTTTTTAAAACTGCGATCACGGGAGCAGAGAATTTGACAGGCGGTGTGAGTCCTAGTGAATTGTGATAGAGAAGCTTCATTTTATTTTATTTATAATTTTATAAAGATATTTTATTAAATCTTATACAGAAAAATTTATTTTGAAATACAAGATGAATGTATGAATTTTTATATTCAAGTTTATTATATAATTTTTTTTTACACAATAACATTTTTATTATATAAAAAATATGGAATGTTACAGTTAACATCGATGGTATTTTGTAATAACGTCTAATATGATTTGTTTTTGTCAATATTTATAGATTATTTTTATTTTATATAAGTCGAAATTGTTTTACAACCAATATCCATCATGACTTACGATTTTTTTAAGCAATATTAAAATTTTCTCTAGCGACATCCACACTCAACCAATGTTTTTTTTTGAATTTCAATGATAGTATTTTTTTCACGAACTTAAGTCATTATTTTTTAGTCCACGTTGGTAGGATTATTTTCTGGTTGAAATTATTAAAATGATTTATTTACTGATGTACATCATAGTTATTTCTTGATAAACATTTATTAAGTTCATAGATAGTATTATTATTATTATTATTTGTTGAATTCTATGGGCTCTTTTTGTTTGTGCATGCAATAATTGTTGTTTTATTGATGTTGTTAATGTTATTTGGTAGTAATTTTTGTATTTGGTGATTGTTGATATATGTTATTTAAAAAAAGAAATTAGAATTTAATAAGTTTGAATTGTTTTATTCCAATAAAATATTTAAAATATTAATTAATTTAAATGAAAGTAATTTAAATTTAATATATTTGAATTTTCTAAAAATAGTAAGTTTTTGGTTCTCTTTTTGAGCTTACGTCCCTTACTTTGCTGATCTGTATGCAATTTGTGCTTTATAATGCATGCATAGAAAAAGGCATCCAAGAAACTCTCAAAGTGGAGAAGGATGCATTAATGGCTTTCTCCAAAGGATGAGTGCGATTGTAACACAGCAGGGAACATAAAGACAAGAACATAATTTGGTTAAAAAAGATCATGATGTCATATCCTGCATCTCTCAAGAGTTTCTACTGAGTTAGGAATTGGTTAAATTTGAAAATCTTGATAATTTCAAAGGTGAATCTTGGATTTGGATATTTGGTCTTTTATAAAAGAATTAATTTCAGTAAATTTTGATTAAAATAATTTGTTTGTATCGATATATGAAAGATTTCTTTAACTTGATCTGTCAAATCTCTCTGTCAACAAGGTATTTTCCAATTTGTAAATGACCCTCATACCATAGAGTGGTCTGTACTTCAAATACACATATTAATATCGGTCTACTTTTAAAATGGGAGTTTATATCAATTTATATCCTTATATAATTTTTGAAAAAACCTAGGCTATTATCCTAGTTATTTAATTAAAGTATTTCACAACATCAATTTCACTTAAAAATCGGTCTGTTTGGTCTCTCCATCTCATGTGAATGTAAAAAATGTTTTTCTAGCTCCTCTTGGATACATACATACATATATATATATATATATATATATATATATATATATATATATATATATATATATATATATATATAATGCCCTTTTAATTTCATCTTTCACATAATTTAATTTAACCTCTTATACTCTAATTTGTTGTTAATTAATTTTCTTGAGTAATCATTTTTTTTTTTTTGCAATTGAGATTTTAATTTTTGTATTTAGCCACAAAGGTTAATAATAAAAGTAATAAACAAGGCTGTCCTTTATAATAGTTTTTTTTTAAATTAAATTAAAAAATATGTTTATCTTTCAAAGCAAGTTTAATTTTTTTTCAACCTAATTGTTTCTGTGTGTGTTAATATAATAGTTTCCAAAACTTAAAAATGAAAACAATTATAGATAGTTTTAGAATTTACCATCTCTATTTTTCTTTTTAGGAATAATAAAAATATATGTATGTAGAGAATCTGAGATTGAATGTAGAAGATTGTTGTGATAATATAAATTAAGCTTGATGAATTATATTTATTGGATATTTTTTTTTTAAGCAATAGTTGTATTCATTTAAGATAATAACATTAAGAATGATGACAGAGTAACTTGCAAAATTTTTAACAAGATTTTAGATTCTATTAAGAATATTAAACTAAAACTTGAAGATGAAGATAAAACTTTATCACTTTTAAATATTTTACTTGAAATGTTTGAGTGTTTTAAAGATATTTTATTGTTCGGAAATACATAAATCATTATCTTAGAGGAGGTTCACACCTTCTTCATGATTAAGGAACTTTATAAGTTTCAAGATCTAAGACGGACGATAATAAAAAAGATGGGTGGATCTCAAAGTTTGAAGAATAAGATGAAGAGGAAAATACGGTAGAAGAAGTCTAAGTAATTCATCAAATGATAAGGTAGATAAGGGATCTCAGTACTACAATTATCGTAAAAGAAAAAAAGGTTTAGAGAAGGAAATAAATGACAGAAGAATATCATTTTTAAAGAGAATTTGATGTTATGGTTGTCTCAAATAGTTATGAGTTTACTTAAGTGTTGGTGTCATTAGTTTCAACATACAAAGGAGCTAATTCATGGAATCCGGATACACATGTGCTCAGTAAATTAGTTCTTTGAGACCTTATAACTAAAAGAATGAGACATAGTTCTTCTTGAAAACAATTAAGCCTATAAAATGCAAAGCATAAGGTTGGTGAAGTTAAGGATGTTTGACAACAAGAGATTTTGTTGCAAGAAGTGAAATATGTTTCAAAAGTCAAGAAAAATAATTTATCAACTAGTATGTTTGATCTTTTGGTTTTAACAACCACTATTGAACATGGTATTACAAAGATTTTAAAGAAAAATCTACAATTATTAAAGGGGTGAAAATAATTTGAGATTGATAAACATGAGATCAAACTCATGGTTGAGGGTCTTATTTCCTTATTATAATAGACAATTTTTCAAGAAGAGTGTGGATTTATATTTTGAAAAGTAGAACTAAATATTTTTATAAATTTAATAAGTGGCACACCATGATTACTAATCAGCAGGTAACCAAACTTAACATGTTTAGAATTGGCAATAGATTGAAGTTTGTATCAAATTAATTTAACAATTTTTGTTGTAAAGAAGGAATAAGGAGGAATGATATGGTTTATTACACCTCAACAAAATGCTCTTACTGAACGGATGAATATAACTAACAAAATGCTCTTACTGAACGGATGAATATAACTATTTTTGTGTAGGTAAGGTGTATGTTACTGAACGGATGAATATAACTAACAAAATGCTCTTACTGAACGGATGAATATAACTATTTTTGTGTAGGTAAGGTGTATGTTATTGAGAGTTAATTTGTCAAAGTTCTTTTGGGGCGAAGCTAAAAATTTTATTATTTATCTAATAAAAAAGTGTTCATTGTTTGCTTTTAATTTTTAAGAATCCTATGAAGTTATGGAGTAGAAACCTAGAGTGAATTATGATAATACGAGGGTGTTTGGCATTTGCACCTGTCAACAAGCATGGACATATAATTGTGTCTTCATTGGATATGTTGAAGGAGTGTAGGGGCATGAGTTGTTAAGCTTGGCACTTGGGTAAGCTTTATGCTTCATAGTCCGTGGAGTCTCCCTGACTTTGGATTACAATGTCAAGAGGGTATTGATGAGGCATAAGGGGACAAAAATTAACACTTAACTTCTTGCTCAAGAAGGTTTAAACATATAAACTTAGACTCAAGCTATGAGCTTATCTATGATAGGGAGATATACCTACATAAATGTTTGGATATGCTAATTTTTATATATTATTTTTTTAGTGTAGTTGAAGAGATAGATGGTGCAGAACCAAGAAACTATAGGGAAACAAAAAAAGTGCAAAGGGTCAGCAGTGACAGTGTGCCATGAAAGAGGAGCTTGTATTGTTGAAGAAGAATCACACAAGCACACTTGTTGTGGATCTACCTAAAAATCAAAAGGTGACTGCATGCAAATGAGAATTCAAATGCATGCAAATGAGAATTCAAATAAAAGGAAGAGGTATCAGGTGTAGAGAAAGAAAGATTTAAAGTGAGACTTATAGAAAAATATTTATTATAATGAGATTTTTTACTCATGGCAAAATATTGTTTGATAAGGATTTTAAAGTCAGTTATTAATCAAGATAAACTCTCGGTAGAAAAATTGAATAAAAAAATAACATTTGTTGCATGAAAACCTGGAGAAGACCATATAAATGTGGGATCCTGAGGGGTTTATTGGAGATCAAGGAAAGATTTGTTCTTGCAGAAATCATGGTATAGTTTGAAACAAAGTCCTTGATGATGTCCAAGAGGTTTAATAATTTTCTGACAAAGACAGGTTTCAAAGGTGCAATTATGATAATTATGTCTACATTGAAAGAGAAAACAAAGAGTATGTTTTGCTTAGTCTTTAGGTAAAAGATATCCTTATAGTTAATCAACATAAAAATGAGATAAGAAGACTCAGAAAAAATTAAAGTTTGGAGTTTGAGATGAAAGATCTCAATCTTGAAAGATAAATACATGGGATGCATATATAACGAGATCGAATCATGGGAAAGTTGTGTTTGTCTCAATGAAGCTATTTGAGGAAGGTTGTTGAAGTGTTTAGAATGCATCATCCAAAACTAGAGTTGGGTAATTGGGCAAAAGCCTATTGTCCACCCGCATAACCTATAACCTGTCTGGGAGTGGGTTTGAATTATTATTTTTTTTTAAATTTTTATTGTGGGCATTCTATACTCGGCTTGCACAACCCATAGGTTAAATAAGTTTTACTTGTAGACTTTGCGAGTTACTTGAAAACCGCATCACTAGGCTCAATTCAAACTAAAATTCACTAAAATTCATTCTTTCTTGCTTTTATTAGTTGTACATTGTTTGTTTAATAGATTGAGTAAATTATTATTTTATAAAATGATGCTAAAAATATCTCAATGTATCTTTATAGGTGTAAACGATATATAGTTAAAATCGAGATTATGAGTAAGATCGTGAATAACTCATAATATCATCAATGAAATTATAACACAGACGTAGATTTTACTTTCTTAAAATAACTAAATATATATATATATATATATATATATATATATATATTTATATAAAAATAAATAAAAAATAGAAATAAAAAAAAATATATGAGGGATGATTCAATTTTGATACAAAATAGTCTCATTTTTTCTATTCTACTCAATGTATTACATGAAAACTAATTAAACATATGAACTAATGTATAGGATATACTATGAAGGAGTAATAAAATGTAAAATCTATGTAAAAACATCTAGTTCTAAAAAAAGATTCAAATTAAAGTCACAACACCCATAGACACACAAACAAAATATACACACATAAATAAGAAAATGATATAAAATATTGTAATGAAATCAATTCATTTCTTAATACTTCATCAAACTTAAGTTTACCAAATCAATCACTTTGAATTTGTCAGGAAGAAGAAGAGATGTTAAAAGTTCCTTAATTGAATTTAATTTTACTTTGAATTTGAAATGAAACCCAATCAATAAAGAGGAGTGAACCTACAGAGCAACCTAAGATACTATTGATTTGAAATTAGTGGAGAACAACATAAGATACTCTTATTTAAAATGGGTGCATAGTGCATTAATTACATTAATTTAATTTTATTTTAAAGAATAATGAATGAACTCGTTTTGAATTTTAATTATATTAATTATAATTGGGTGGTGTTACACTAACAACACATATAACAAGGTTTTGAATTTTAATTATATTAATTATAATTGGGTGGTGTTACACTAGCAACACATATAACAAGGTCAGCTTTTAATTGCATTAGGTGCACTCAAGAAGGTGAACAGTTAACACAGAAAAAAATTCCCCTTCACATTTGTGATTTTGGTGGACCATCTTAATAATCTTGTTATATAATGATTTTGTATGAAATTTAAATCGCATAGAGTATATGTAAAATCTTAGAATTTATATTTTAAAATTAAATTCTCAATTTTAACTACCATGCGTGCAGGTTGATCTATAGGTGTTTGCGGGATGAGGGGTAGATGTAATTTGAAAAAAAATTAAGTTATTTTGAAATATAGGATATATGGAGGAGTTTTTTTTACAGTGCGGGCTTTATGTGAGTGTGGGCTTAAACAAGAAAGATCTTCCATATAGCCTAAAGTAGTAAAATAGCTTTGTAGCATTACACAAAATTCTCAATAACCTAAACTCATAGTTTTAAAGAAAGAGAAAAGGGATGTGAAGACTATTCTACATGATAATGGAATATGAAACATCATGTACAGGATAATTTGTAGCAAATCAGATCTAACCCTTGTTGTTAGTAGGTTTATGAATGACTTTGGAACGGATACTTGAATAAATTGCATCCTTTAATCTTGTGTATAAATTATTTGTTCATTATAAAGAAGTCATTGAGGATTTTGTAGATGCAAAGATGGATGAAATGTAGATACGAGAAAGACTATTTTGAGTATGTGTTGATATTAAGACTATAATTTTTTGGAAGACCAATTTACAATTAGAATGATTTTATCTATTATCTCTGGATATTACTCTTACAAAAGATGTAAATAAGATTTTATATAATTAAAAATGATGATAACAAAGTTGAGTATTATGCAATGTGTAGTTATTCATTGTAATAATTAAATTATCATATATTAAGTTGATCATTGTATATACCATAAGAGAACAAAATAAATTATTGTTTAAATTACATATTATTAGAGGTGTTGAGTTTAAGAATGTTATAATTATGAATAATTTTAAAAAATGATCTTGTAAATGTGTTTACTAAGTTTATACCTAGATTTAACTTCAAATATTGGTTATAATTTATTAATAGTTTAATTGAAGATAAAGATTGATGAGAAAAAGAAGTTTTTTCATGACTGGAGTTAAGATAAAGAATTATGAAATTTGTGTATAAATCATGTTGTATAAAAAAAAAATATGAAAGTTGATCATGTATTTAGTAATGTTATGCCTAAATTGTCAACTAGTAGTTGAATATGTCTAAACATAAATACGTCCGGTGATAATAATGCATTTAATATTGATTGTTAGTGTATCAATCATGAACCATCTATTCCTATAAACTCTTAAAACAATTTATAATTTCTTAATTGATTTTTTATTACACTTAAAATTTATAAATAAAGTGGTTTAAACTTTATTACATGACATAATATGCTTAAGTTTTTAGGGAACACTTTCAAGTCTTTTCAATCACCTTGATGATTGAACTTTAGTAATACATATGGTGAGTTCTATTGGAGTCATTTATAATGGAGAATTTTCTAGTGTCATCCTTAATGAAAAAGAAAAGAACAAGATCTGAAAGCAAATCTTTATTTTTTGTTAATATCTCATAGCACAATTTAAACCTATACAAAATTTAGAAACCTAATTTTACAGTCCAAAGGAGAGAGACAAAACATAATATGTTGATTTGTAAGTCACTTTTTTTGTAATTTATTTTCTGAGCAAGGGCATGGAATTTTTATTTTTATTTTTTTACATAAGAAATTACATTGATTCAGTGATTGGTAACCACCCAAAAGCTGTTCGTGCATAGGACAGTACTCCAAACCACTTGGACATCTGAAAGTCAGAAGATGCTACACAAGATAAACGTTATAAATTTAACGGTAATTTTCACGTATAAGTACTGGACCACTCACGTACTATTCATGATGCTAATATAGAATATGTAAACCATTTCTTCCCATCAAATTGAGTTCACACATCGATACCAAGAAATTAGGTGAAAGCATCCTGTGGTCTAATTTCATTCCATATTTATTATAATAGGTAAAAAAGGTTTTTATCAAAATGAGTAAATGGCAAGTAGGGGATGTGGTAATTAGTAGTTAATTTTAACTAAAATCATGTCAACTTGATATAATTTTAATGAAAAAAAAAATAGAGTTAAAATATTGTTTTAATAAAAAAAATATTATAGAAATTGTGTCAAAATGATATAATTTTAGTAAAAAAATATAATTAATTAATTTTGATATTAATTTAATACATTACTTTGATATTTTCAAGCTCGTGAAATAATTAATCTGATTAATTAAATAAATAATTAATAAATTAGGTACATTAATTTTTCTCACTCATGTACTCGTTGAATAATTAATTAATTTGATGATTTTTTTATTGGATCCTGTCATCACGATTTTTATTTTATTTACCTTACCGAAATCATACCATATTTTAACTTTATTTTTTTCATTGAAATTATATCAAGTTAACATAATTTTAGTTATAGTTAATTAAACTTGTCTTCTCCATTACGATATCTTATCTTGTCGTACGATTTCTTTAAATAAAATCGTATTATTATGATCAATATGAAAGTCAAATTACACAAAAATAGTATGTTATTATCCAATAAATTACAACCAAACATGATTAGAGACGCTAATACTGGAAAATAAGTTATCAATAATAATAAGGATCACAGTTGATTCACCAATAACAAACTTCAATATCAATGTTAAAATGAATAAAATCAAAATTTATAAAATGTCATACAAAAACTTTATTGAAGATGCTTTAAGAATCATAACTTGATGGACCAATAACAAACTTCAAGAACTATATATCACATCTCACAACCGTCCACTTGAATGGATGCCCAGTATAACCAGTCACATGATCTTCATAGATTCACCGACAGATGAAAGGTTACTTATCTTGTCAGCACTTTCAATTCTTAAATTACAAATTCTCAATCACTACCATAGCATTATAATTAGCTAAAGGAGCTCAGGTCATCACCATTGATTTGAGGCAGCATCATGTCAATAAAAGGATTTTAATATGTAGGGACTAGAAGTTTTAAGAGCTTTTTATCTCTACGTATGTTGAGCAATTTCCCAGATATATGTGTTCTGCCTTTGAACAAGAAGGAACACATCTCAAGAGAATGGAACGCATAACCCTCTTTGTATGACCCAGATTCATCAGTACTGTTAAAATAGAGTCTGAGTAAATTGTAAAGGAATTACAAGATTGATTTCATTTTATTTTCACTCTTTTTAATTATCATTTAATCAGTTGTTTCTTGTCATTTTTCTATTAATTTTTTTTTGCGTTATGTGGGTTGCTGTAAGATTCGTTGTTACTTTTTCTACAAGGCTGTTATAAGTTAAACAAATTAGCATATTCGTTTATTCTGGACGCCCATAGGAGAACTGATGCGTCTTTATAATCAAGAATTTGAAACAGATACATGATAAAGGTATTACTGCCTAAAAAGAAGGAAATTGACCAAAGATGCCACACATTTACCTCATTTTTCACATTGAAAAAATGTAACAAATGACAACTATTGTTCAGGAGAGTCACTCAATGTACATTCAAACTTCCATTTTTATCTGCATCCATCAAATAATTCACAAATTGATTAATGTGCTCATCAGAGCTGCCTCCTTCACCAACTACTTCCCTAGCCAACTTCTTCCATTTGCTGGCATTCCTTCTTATCTCTGCACTTCTTTCACCCTCCATCACAACCTTCAAACTACTGACAAATTCTTGCTTCTTAACAATTCCATTCTCACCCTCCTTGGGCCACAATCCCACCTCCCAGATTTCATCCAAAAATTTAGCATCAGGAAACTGATCAGCCCACTGTGGCAAACACACCACAGGAACACCAAGGCTAAGGCTTTCAAGGGTGGAATTCCAGCCACAATGAGTCACAAAGCAACCAGTGGCTTGGTGAGCCAGCAACTCAAGTTGGTTGCACCATGTCACAATCAGACCCTTATCTTTTACCAAATCTCTGTATCCACAAGGCAATTTACCCTGCTCAGATTCTCTTAAAACCCACAAGAAACTCACATCACTTTCCTTCAACCCCCAAGCCAGCTCTTCCACTTGTTCTGCTTTCAACGACACCATGCTTCCAAAGGAAATGTACACCACAGACCGAGGAGCCTTTTCTTCCAGCCATTTACTGCACTCTTCACTTAGTGGCTTCCATAGACTTGCTCCATACCCTTTGTCCCCTTTAATCCTCCCGTCCAAGTATCCAGAAGGGACCATCGGCCCTATCATCTTCGCCGGAAAGAGCTCCTTCAAGCCCTCCACCACCTTTCAGAAAGAAACCATCACCAACAATGTCATAATCTCATAATGAATCAGACAAAGCAAAATAAAACAAGAAAAGTCAAGAACTCAAGATAGCTAACCAGTCAAATTTGATAAACCATGAAGCCGTGCCAACAACAATCAAAAAGACATTTAATACAGTTATCTGTGTATAGAATCATAACATACGATACAAGTAAAATGCTCTTCAATTAGGTCCTTTTCCACTTTTTTTGTCTTCCATCTTAATTTTTCACTTGCAGTTTGGTTCTGATCCACTTTTTGTGTCCATCTTATTTTTAAATTTTAAAAGAGTAAATAATTATTTTGATGTGAAAATATGTTTAGGGACTAAATTATCAGTATTTACCCAAATTTGACTTGATTCTTTTAGACCAAATCAATCATTCAGTCAAAGTATGATGACCCAGTGTCAAATATTCACCTAAAGTGACTAACTTCACGATTTATTAGGTGTTCCAGTTGACAAGAATAGCCTAATAAACTGATAAAAAAAACGCAACTTTAGCGGCGTAAACGTTTAGGTTACCAAACCAAAACACACGAATTGAACCTGTACCTGGCTTTCCAATGCTTCAAAGGTGTTGACAAACATCCAATCCGCTTTGTCCAAGTTAGAGAACTGGCTCAACTTCATGGCCATGTAAGCGGGGTAGCTCTGCGGGAACCTCAAGAAACTGGGGAGATCACGGGAATCCAAGGGAGGAAGCCCAGGAACACGCAGAGGAAGGTCTTCTGCGCCAACAGGAAGCTCAATGAAGCCACGGTGTATGCGACAGAAAATGCTGCACACCGCCGCAGAGTTCGTGAAAAACGCCGCCCCATAAACGCCGTGCTCCTTGGCCACGTCCAGAGCCCACGGGAAGAAGGAGTCATACACAATGCATGTGACGGGGGAGGGAGTTTGGCGGTGCTTGTGTATGAGCTGAGACAGGGTCCTGGAACCGTTGGTTCTGAAAGAGGAGAGGAAGAGTTGAACGTCGTTGTTGGCCTCCACGAAGCCGGCTCGGTCGAAGCCGTCGGAGATGGGTTCGACGGTGATGTTTGGGGCGGCGATGGAGTTGGCGGTGTAGTGGGTGGTGGCGACGGTGGCTTTTACCCCCTTTGAGGCTAATCGCTTGGCGAATTGGAGGAGAGGGTTGATGTGGCCTTGGGCTGGGTATGGCAGAACAAGAACGTGAACGTTGCTCTGACTCTGCTGAACCATTTTTGTTTTTGCTGCTGTTGTTGTGTTGGATGAAATGGAATACTATGGTTTTGTTTTGTTGAATAGCAGTATTTATAGGCACCAGTGGGACATGGATTTCTAAATCAGCAGGTCGTGTGATCATAACACAGCATTAACTTCGTTTTATTTTTCTTAATTCCAGATAATACAAGTCTGTGATTGTGGATAGTCGACCACACACAGTGACAGCCGACAAGTACAAAAACATTGTACACGTGTTGCCTTTGCATGTTTAATTTTCTTAATTAAGTTTTAATTTAATTTAATTAATCTTTTAATTTTTTTTTCTTTTTTTTAAGTCATTTGATTTTACAGTTAATAAATTAATATATTAATTCCCTTTGTTTCCTTGTTTTTAATTCACCAATTATGTTGTGTTTTTTTAATATTTTTGAATTCATTATAAAAAATAAATAAAGTGATCAGTAAGTGAAAGAAGATCTGGATAGGAAAAAACAAGTTATTAATGAGCTGAAAACAAGAAGTTAGATTTAGGTAAGCATGTTTACAACAAAAGTTAAATAATAAAATATTTATATAAAAATTACGAGATAATTAAAATTTAATTAAGTATTTTTTTCTCCTATATTAAAATAAATTTACGCCTAAATTAACTTTTATAAATTTTCCTATATTAACTTTTATTTGAGATGAGAACAAAAATAGTTTGTAGTACTTTTATAAAAAGTATTATAAAAATATTCCTTATATTTGTTTAAAATATTTAAGTTTCTACTTATTTTATTGGTTTATATGCATTTCCCTGTTGTAAACCTTTTATTATTAACTTTATTACAAAAAATATAATATTTTATAAGCATAATGCTTTATATCGTCACACTCTGTAAGTGTGTAATCCGTTTAGAGTTGTTCTTGATAGAAGCTTTTTGTACAGTAAAATAGTTCCGGAGAAAAAAGAGAGATAGATGAAAATTTATTATAATGTGTTAATATTATTCTCGAGTTTCACCTGTTGTAAAATTTAGTTTATAAGAAGTGGACGAATTTAATTTTAGAGAAAAAGGCTTCTAACTTATATGTCCTGTTAGAAAAAATATCTTACGGGACAACACTTTTTTTATGGAGACAAAAGTATTTTATTAAATGATTTAATATAATGAAAGATAATTAATCAATTTAATTGTTCAATGTATAAAGTATTGTCAATTTTTTTAAATAATTTGATTTAATTCCTATTAAAAAATGTATAAATTGATATTAAAGATACTTTTCCCCTGGACGAAAGATACTATTGTATTTTGTCATATGGCTACAAAGGAAAATAATAGTGTACAACAAATATTTTAATTTCTTTTTCTGTTCTACAACCTCCAAAAGTATGAATTATTATCTTTTTCTGTTCCATATACTTGAGTTATACGATTAACACAATACTATATATTATTACATGATTTAATTTTTAATATTTATTTCCTTTAAAGAACTTATAAACAATACATCTCTTTAATGAAAATAATAAATAAAATATTTAAGGAGTAAATTAAATTATTAATTATTTACAATTTATTATGTAATGTATTTATTTGTCTAATAAATCAATTTTCATATTTTTTAATCCTATTTTTAGAATTATAATGACAGTATATTTTAAAAATTATGAGCTAGTATGGTGATAATAAAATGACAGAAAAAGGAATAAAATTCATACATATAATACAAAAATATATTCAACATTAAATTACATGATTGTGAAAGATTTATAAGAGATTTATGGAGCCATACTTTGGTCACTACACACAATTCATCTTTCCGAATCATTATAACTATTTGTGATGGAACTTCGAGGATTCTTCAGCTCCTAATTTGTAAATGAAATGCATTGCAACAAATCAATAAAGATAAGTTTCTTATTCTATAAAAGTTTTAATTTGATAAATCATATAAGTTGACTTCACAAACAACTAAATTTCTTAGCTAAAGATAAATTTACTTTGCAAAAGATTCATTGGCATTCTGATTTGATAGTCAGCGACAAAAATAGTGAATATAATATTGTTGTCATAAATTTCGCTAATTTGTAACACCGTAGGAAAAAAAAGGACATCATTTTTTTTATTTTGGGGGCTCGAGTGTAATAGTCTATAACTAGTGAATATTTGGATATATATGGTTTCAAAGTTAGTTTTATTATCTTTAATTTGCTGGATGAAACAGTCTTTAGTTTGTGATGGTTAGTGCAAGATTCGTTTTAGTCAAGGGTAAGGCATTCTTATATCATTAAGTTGAGTTGTATGTGAATGTAAAATAAATTAGGGAGTTTATTAACCTTTTCAAATTATGAGTGGTTAAGTAGGTTATATATATATATATGATAATGTTGTGAAAACAAGATAAATAAAACATAACAAACATATTGTAATAAAATACTATTGTAAAAAATTTTATAAAAAATATATAAATAGTTATTTAAAAAATCAAACTTTTGGATGAATATAGTCATTTATAAAAGTAAAAATTTTGAAATTGAAAATTTTTGAAAAAATTTACTTAAACTAAGAGTCATTATTTCCATGTCTGTTAATTTGGAATTTAAGTTTAGATTTAGATTAAATTAATTAAATTTAATTAATAATAACTGAATAACATAAGTAATATCAAAGTCAATATATGAAATATTTGACAAAGAAATTCATCTAACTTATAACTTCATTAAAAATACCTAACCCCTAAACTCTGCTCACTATAAATTTTTAAATTTAAATTCACTCTTTCTGAAAAGTGTTGAGTAGTCAAATTCATTTTATATACGACTTTGATCTTAAAACAACTATTTAAGAAATTAAAATTTCTTTTCATATAAAATATTGAAAAAGTAGATGTTTGTTGTGAATAAAATAATTATAGATAAAGTAAGATGCATTATTTAAGCTGAAAGATCAAGTGCTTGAAATTGTTTGTTTGTTGGATTACTTGAACTTGAACTTTTTGGAGTGCTAAAATAGCTAGTAACTGATCCTATCGACTTTTCTAATTCAATTTTGCAAGCCCCTCCTAATGGTTACTTTCTACTAAACCTCCGGTCTTTTAAACATTTCAAACTAAAATGTTTGTCATAAGAGTTTCTTTAAGCCTCCGTCTTTTGAATGTTTCAAACTCTAGAAGTTTATGATAATAAAGATTTTCTTTTACCCACGTATGTCAGGGTGTAAATCAAGTGTTTTCTAATGTAGGAATTTAATATTCAATTAAACTATCTAACTTATAAAATTAAAAATTACAATATATATCAGACTAAATATGATTTATAAGTAGATAAAATGAGACTAAGTTAAAAAAAAAAAAAAAAAAAAAAAACCTAATTGTCAAGACAATAAACTTGGTCGTAGTATCTTGTTTTGAAATCTCAAGTCTCCTATTATCTTTGGATCTTGTCCTTTGCTAAGTCTTTCAATATAATTTATAAATTTTAAATTTTCTTACTTAAATCTACACAAATTATTTTAAGATTAATTAAAAAATAATGAAAAATAAAAAAAAACTGAGATCATTTCTGATATTATTTTTACCTAATATTGAAGTACTCAAAAAGAGTAAAAGTAGACACAAACTCTTCCTCAATCAATCTACTGCTCCAAGTCTCCAAATAAAGACACACAGGCAAAAATATACAGTATAGAATGATGAAACAAATTTGAAATTGGGAACAAATTGAAATAATGTTACCAAGAACAAAGAGACAAAGGAATGAAGATGAAACAAATTTGAAATTGGGAACAAATTGAAATAATATTACCAAGAACAAAGAGACAAAGGAATGAAGACGAAACCAATTTGAAATTGGGAATAAATTGAAATAATATTACCAAGAACAAAGAGACAAAGGAATGAAGGAGAGAAGTAGAAGAGTCAGATAATAAAATGACATATAAATGATGTCAATATTTGTTGGAATATAAGAAAGAAATAGAAAATAGAAAGTTTTGATATCTAGGATTCCTTGACTGTTCGATTTCTTTTTTAAAAAAATATTATTAATTTATTATAAGAAAGTTTCAAGAATATTATTTATTAAATAATATTTATAATATCAATATAAATTTAAAGTCATTAAAGAATATTTATAGCATCATCTAAACTTAAAGTTAAGATATTTTAAATTTTTAATTAAATTTTTTTAGTATAATTTTAAAATTAAATATTTTTTTATTTTATAATAATATATGAGTATTAAATTTTTTTTAGGTCCTTGAGACTTAAAGTGGTTGTTCTCCCTGTTTCAAATTAATGGGTATAGTGAAATAAAACTCTTAATATAAAATTGAATTTAGGATGTAGTGATTGGCATAGAAAAGTTTGAAGGAGTTAGTTGGAGATAAGAACTATAATGCATCAGCAATTTTGTTGTGAGTCATGACTGTGAAGTTAAGGTTTTTATTGGTTATGCTAATGTGAATAATGAGGAGGTATAACAATGTGAAAATTTATCTGATGAGAAAATGTACCAAGTTTTATTTAAAGACAAAGAAGAAGAGATAATAATATGAGGAGAGGATGATGGATTTATTATTGTTGAGTTGTAAAGATGTTTTTGACTTAAATTGGTAATGGGTAACATGCCACATTAATGCTAGTTATGTTAGTGGGAAGTTTAAGAGTGAGGAATCAACATGCCAAGAGGATGAGAACGTCCAAAATATATTTTCAAGGTTTAAAAAAATGAATTGAGTAAAGATTTTGAATTCAAAATTGGGATGAATTTTTCACCCTCTCGAGAATTCATATAGGTTATACTAGAACATGCATTTCTAAATGGGAAATATATTAAGCTAAAACTTAATAGCAGAAGAAGGGCTAGAGTCAAGTACAAACAAGTTAGTTGTAGCTTTTTGATGTATCATACTAAAGTGGGAATGAGTTCAACTTTTAGAATCATGACATGCAAACTCAAACATACATGTAAAAATAAACGCATAGAGTGGCCAAAATTGCAACTAAAAAGGTGAAGACTAATAATAAGGTTAAGTCTATCCAAATAATGGATGAGGTTAGATATAAAAGCATGGTTGGAATAAGTATGCATGTTATATATATGGAGCATTAGAAAAATTGTTAAAATTGTTGTGAATATTGATGCAACTAGATAATACTTAATATTGACGTGTCATGTTGAAGAGTTATTTCATGTTAACATCCATAACACACGTAAACTTATGTTAGAAATACCATAAAATTCATTGCTATCTGGTTTTGCTAGCTTTTACATACGTTTAGATGGATACAAAGTTGCATTGAGGATTAGATGCATACTCGTAATAGGTCTAGATGGATATCACTTGAAAACTACTTATGGTGAACAACTTCTAATTGTTATTTTTGTTGTTGTGAGAAATCTTAATAACCATATTATCCTTCTAGCATTTGTTGTAGTTCAAACTATAAGCAAGGAATTACGGAAATGATTTTTGGAGTTTCTTTTAGCTAATATTAGAAACATTGGAAGCAATGATTGGGCATTTATAAGTGATCAACAAAAGATCACAACATTAATTAAATATAATTTCATACTTGTTGCATAATATATTTATGACCCTCACTAATTCATACATTCATGTCTTATGTTAATGATTAGTTCATATAAAGGATTTTACAAATGATAACCATAGGTTTTGTGACTACACTTAGTGGATTGTTTAGTGTCTACTGTTAAACTATTAATTGTTGTATGTTTTCTAACATAAACCTATACTTGATCTTCTTATATATTAATTGAGTGAGACTTTTAATAACATTCTTGCATGTTACCCTTTCAACCCATGGCGATAATTTCATTATCAACTTGGATAAAAACAATAATATTCTTCTAACTTTCTGAGAGTTGCAAGCATTTTATACAAACAATCAATGACTACAATTTAATTAATAACTCTAAAAGATATGTCTCTAATTATTATAGTAAGAAATGTACTAGTTTGTTTCTCAAGAGATGTCAACCATTAATATTCAATCAATGTGACCAAACCTGAAGAATATGAACAAGTTCTTTCTTGAGGAGAAAAAAGAAAACTTTTATGAAAAAAAAAATACAACCCGTACTAGTGAGGGAGAGATGTGACAACCATAGAGACAATATAAGAAAATGATTTATATTCCTTCTTTAAGCTTTTAGCTTAAAGAAGATATAGATTCATCACAAAATCTGAAGACATTAACTTGCCTACCACAATGTCAAGTGAAGTTAATTTCCAACATCATAATAGCATACATTATTGGTTGTGGTGCAAGAAACAATATATACCAAAAAATAGTTATAAAGCATCTATCTCCAATTCAAATGTTATACCAACTCCAATAAATATAATTTATTGTGGAAAAGATAGTTTCATCTATCTTTTAGGCTTTGTTTGGTTGAGAGAGTGAATTTGAGAGAATGGATTTGAAGAGATTTGAGTGGATTGTGTGCGGGGGGAATGGTTATGAAAGTTTGAGAATGATTTGATAGACGTTATAGATTTCTTTTAATTTTTTTAATTGATATATTTCTGAAATTACTAATTAATCCTTGTGCACATGGTAAACCCTTAACTCACTTAAATAAGTATTTTGTAATTTTCAAAGCCATGACCCATTTACAAGGGTATTTCGTAATTTTCATCTCATTTATGAGGGCTATTTTGTAATTTCAAGTTACATTCCTTCAGATCTCTTCACATTATCCAAGATATCATCCTACAAATCCCTCCTCATCCATACTCTTAAATTAAGTCAACTAAACAACCTTCATCCTCCCAAATCCATCTTCTTAAACAATAAATTTCTCCAAATTGGTTCAACCAAACAGACAATGTCACAAAACAACTATGTGTAAGATATTTACAAATAACCAAGGTGATTAAAATCGAAATTATAGATAAGATTGTGAAGAGTTCACAAAAACGTAAACTGTTAAATCATAACATAAAACATAAATCATAGATTTTACTTTTTAAATATATATATATATATATATATATATATATATATAATTTATTGTTTATAAAAAAATAAAAGAAATAAAAGAAAGTACTTGAGAGATGTTATAAAAGAATAAAAAAAATGTTTATTAAAAGTGTCTTGGTTTTGTTTTATTTTAATTGAGATTGAAACTTGTTCAATTCAATAATAAGCATGAACCATACAGGAGAAAAGACTCTTAATCCTTACTTGGGTTTAAAATTGATTTTGAATTTTAATTTGATAGTGATTTTATTTTAATTTGCAAAGATGTAAATGGTGTAGCAGATAAGACTATTGATTCTTAGTGAGCTTTGAATTTGTTTTAAATTTTAATTATATTAATTTTGATTGGGTTGTGTTATGGCTAACAATACACCTATTATTATCTAATTTTAATTGTATTAATTTCTAATTAAAATTAAGTTGGACTCAATCCATTAACTAAAGAAGGTGAAGAGTTAGTGTAAGTGGAAAAATCCTAATCACAGCTCTTTTACAAATTTATTTGACAATTGGTGTTTCATGATCTTAAATAGTATAGATCTTACTATTTTACAATTAAAACCATCTTTAACTACCTTGCTAATAACATTTATTGACATCATCTATTATATTAAGGGTGGAAAAATAAATTATTTCTATCATAGAAATTTTTAAGCTTAACTAACACTAAAAAAATAAATAGGCATTGACAACTTTTTAATGTTTTTTTACAAAAATATATTTTTAATGTTTTTTTTACAAAAAATATAAGGGGAAATTTTAAAATGCATTTTTTTATGACATGTATTTTGGATTATATATGTAATTCAATATTAAGATCTTTTAGATTATGTTTATTAATACTAACTAATTTATATATTGATTTTGATGGTACAACTTAGTGGAGATTATTTATTTTAGATTATAATCTATATTGATGGTACAACTTAGTGGAGATCATTTATTTTATATTATAATTGTTAATACAAAGTGGTTTATATATTAGTTTGGACGATTCCATTAGCTAACTTTTAGAAAGAATTTAGATAATTTAATAATATATTAATTTTTAATTAATGTGCAATTTTATATGGAAAGAGCATAACAAGGTTATTGTAATTCGATGTTAGACACTTTTTAATATATAAAATATCTATTTTATGGACAATTCATATTAAATTAATTTGCTTCATTTTTTTATTATTTTAATATAATATACAAGTTGATTTATTTGAATATGACTATAGATCGTATACTAGATAAAAGTCGTCATTTTGGTACATATTATTAATATCTAGACTTACCAAACACATTTTAACATGAATTGAAGTATATTTTACTTTTATTACATAATAACGTAAATGAAATGTTTCAGGTTTTTATTGATCAATCTCCATTTTTAAAAAAAAATATCAATCAAATAAGAAAACAATAGATAATTTTCCTTCTCTATAATGTAGTTTACCTTTTTATTCAAATTTTAAAAGTTTAAATATGTTTTTGTTAGTTTGTTTTTATGTTAGATTAAATTTTCTTATTAAATTTTTAGTTGAAAGTTTGAAAATTTTTTATTTTTCAAATTTTGTTTTCAAGTTAAAATCAAATTTACTTAAAAAGAAATACAAAATTTTCATCAAAACATAGTCTAATATAATTTTGCATTCTTTTAGTTTTCTAATCTCATTAATTACGTCAGACACTAAGTTTGACACAAATGTCAAGATTTTATATTGAAAGTTGTATTCATTATAAATTTACATCACTTTTACTAAAGAATCTCTGTAGTGTAAACACTCCAAAAGAATCGATTTTCTTTCTTACTAAACAAGAAATGTGGGAACCTAATTCGCCATTCAGGTGTGAAAATTACAACATAAAAAAATTCAAATATGAACGTTCCCTCTTTTTAATTTAAAATCCTAAACAATAAAAGAATATAACATGTTTTTTGGAAACTCGTGAATTGCTAATAAGGCATCAACCATGTCAATGCCTAATGGAAGGAATCAAATGACTGGAATCTTATACAAAAGCAAAAATATAATGGATACTCAAAAGCATGAAAACTTTTATTGGATACTCAGTTGAAAAATTTATATTTATTGAAGACTTAAAACTTATTTAAATATATAATATGAAATATTTTTTAACAAATTTATTTGTAAATATTTATAAATAAAATAAAATAAGTTTTTCGTAAATCAAAATTCATTTATACATAAACTTAAAATGAAATAATTTTTATAAATAAGTTAATTTTTGCAATACGTTACCAAAATGTTCATAATAAAAAAACGAGTTGGATTTTTCTAACTTTTAACTAACTACAAGAAATTTATCTTGATAACTTGATTAGTGCCTTTTATTTCTAACAAGTATGCTTTACTCAAGTTAATTAATTTTATACTATGAATGATTCAATATTAAAAGTAAACATTTTTCACAAAAGATCCAAACTACAATTTATCACTTTTATAAAATGTTTCGTTAGTAAGTAGCTTTTTATGTATTTTTTATTTTTTATTTTATTTTGCAGATTTTATTTATTCACATAAAGGTGAAAACAACATCAAGACATGTTGTTTTTCGAATGCTTTTTGTCAAGTGTTATTTTATGTTTTAAATTGTTTTATTGTGATAATCGGGATGCTTTTTTATTTTATTATTATTATAGAAAAGTCTACCAGAAGTTGGATTCTTCGATTTAATGTGTTTATTTGGTTTAAAGTTTAGCATAACGTTTTTAAAATTAAACATGATTAAAATGTTTGTTTACTTTATTACTTAATTTATATATAAGGTAATGTTATTATAGAGTGAAAAGGACGCTTATAAAGCTACTTTATCTCACTTATTAGTCTTAATCTGTTTGGAATGACTTGATCTCAATTGTTTGGAAGTCTTTGAGCCAATTTGAGGACTGAATATATTTTAACTCTTAAGTAAATATCCACTAGGAATCAAATTGTATATATTAAATAAAAATAAAAAATTAATTAATATATAAATAATAAAATTGATAAATTTATTGTTTTAAAATTTTTATTAGAGATTATGTCAATTTTTTTATGAGTTTCACCTAGGATTTATGATTATTAAATTCATTCGATATTTTTTTTTTCTCAAAAGATCTATTAGTATTTAAGGATTATAATGATGTGATATATTTATACTATTTTTAATAAAGTTTTATTTATATGGACATTTGAAAATCAGCCTATATATATTTAATCTTAATTTGATTGTTATTTAAGTATGATTTTTAGTTTAGACACATAGTGTCATTTAATTAACTTAATTTTCTTAACATATTTATTATGTTAACCTTGTTTAGGAGTATGTGGACATGATGTTTGAGCCTACTAAATTTATTAGGGTGTTTAATATGTTGGTTGATTCATTTTCTCAATTTACCAAATGTATTGTACACCAAAATATAATTATAAATATATCATTTGATATCTCACAAAATAGTATAAATTTCTTGAAATCATTACAAAAAAAACTTAATTTATTTACGGATTATTATCTACGGATCTGTACTCGTAGGTAAATTCAGTATTATCCACGGATTATTACCATATGAATCTTTATTTGTAGGCATTACCCACGGATTTAAGTATGTAGGTATTACCCACGGACATTGAGTCGTAGATATTATTCACGAACACAGATATGTAGGTATTACCCACGGATATTGGTCTGTAGGTATTACCTACGAACTATTTCCGTAGGTAATACCTACAAGCCTGTGTCCGTAGGTAATACTTACAAACCTATGTCTCTGGGTACTTAGGAACTTATATTTATGGATAAAATTACTATTATCTCTGATTAATGATGTTTATATTGATTTATTAATAATAACATTAGTAAAAGTGAATATTATTAACAATATTAACATTTTTATTGATATTACTAATATTATAAGAAATATTATTGGTATTTTTAACACTTTTATTACTGTGATTATTATTATTATTAAATTTGTATTACTATTATTAATATTATTATTAGTTTTATTATTATTATTATTATTATCATTGGTATTATTAATAATATTATCATTAATATTATATTTATCATTATTATTATTAATATTAATATTAATATTATTAATATTATTGTTAATATTATTAATATTATTAATATTATTGTTAATATTATTGTTTTTATTATTATTTCTAATATTTATAATATTATTAAAATTATAATTATTACTATTATTATTATTATTATCAGTATTATATTTTTATTCAAATTATTAATGTTGTCTTTAATATTTTTAAAGTTTTTAATATTATTAATATTTATACACAAAATATTATTAGTGTTATTGATAACATTATTATTATTAATATTATTATTTATATTAACATTATTATTATATTTTTTAATATATAGAATATTGTTAATACTTCTATTCATATTATTTATATTTACATTAATAATATTTTAAATATTTCTATATTATTATCAACATTATTTATATTTATATGAAAAATAGTTTTAATATTATTAATATTTTTTTATATTATTGTCAGTTATATTAAAAATATTTGTGGTATTATTATTATTATTATTATTATTATTATTATTATTATTATTATTATTATTATTATTATTATAGTTAATAATAATATTATCAATAATGTTATTACTATTAATGTTAACATTAATATTGTTATTTCTAATATTATTATTATTAATGTTATTTTTATTACCCGTATTAATATTATTAATAATATTAGTATTTTAAATTTTATTAATTTATTATTGTTATTATGAATCTTATTAGTAATGTTTTTATTAATATTATTAATATTATTATTGATATTATTTATATTATTGTTAATATTATTATTGTCGTTTTTAATAAAAATGATAATAATAAGAATAATAATATTTTTATTAATGATAATAATAATAATAATAATAATAATTTTATTAGTAATATTAACAATCACAATCATAAATATAATCATAATAAAAATAATAATAATCATAATATTATGAGATAGATTGTTTGGCTCAGTGGTCAAAGGCTCTCTTCAAAAATAATCTTGATAATCATAAATTTTAATCATAAATAATAAAAAAAATTATGATGTTACCACGTATCAATATTAGTACTCATATCCACAGAATAAATTTCATGAGAAAATTACCCATCGACCTCATTACTTATGGATTGATTTTAGTCGTAGGTAAATTCAGTTTTTTTTTTTAGTGAATTGAGATAAAAAAATAAACTTATATAAATATTAAGAAATTATATAAGTGAATTTATATAAAATAAAATAAGTGATAAAAGTACTCATGTATTAATATTGATTAAAGTATTAGCATGTAGGTTAGGGAACACAAGAAGGTGACTGAACCACAGAATACAGTAATGAAATGATATAATTTATTGATAAATGGAGATGTAGTATAGTATTTTTAATGTTAGATTAGTCATTTTATTCAGAAGAAGATATTTGAATGTCATTATTTTTTTCTTATTTTCGGCGAAATATTTTAATTTCTTTTAATAGATTTTTTGTGAAAGGAAAAGTATTTTTGCTCACTTCATAAATAGTATATGTTTTTAATAACTTTCAAGTTAGTATAGTTTCATTTTTTTTCGTTTCTAAAACAAAATATTCAGTTTTTCCTAATATTAAACTTTTTAATTTATTATTTCTATTTTGATTATAATTAATTCTTGATTTAATATAGTTAATTTAAGAATTGGAGAACATTTATTAGCTTCCATCAGTGGACAAACTTACAAGATCAGATGGAAATTTTAGACACATTAACAAATATTATATCTTTGTATTATTCTTTGTTCAAATGTGGTTTATGAGCCTTCCTTCAATGTGTTTTCTGCTCTAAACTCTCGTTGTTGCAAAAACAAATTGTGAAGCAGCATATATTTTTTATTTTATTTAATATAGTTTTATAATATAATTAACAAGGTTTTTTCTCTAAAAGCTTATAGTTACATAGATACAATAATTTTCACAATAAATTTATAAATTTTCTTGGTGACAATTAACAATTATATTCTTGGTCGCATATTTTTTTTGTTAACTGTTTAAATGATTAGAAGTTTAACTAATGTTTTGAAATTATGAATTTTTTTATAATTGGTTTCCTCTACCGTATATTTCTTGCTCTATTGTGAGATTGTAAAATTTTTAAACTTAACTCATTAATATTTTAATCAAATTGTGTACATTTAATTATTATTGTTTATTTGATCACATCACATGATTTATTAATTTTTTTTATATTTTATTACTGGTAATATTTAGTGTCACATATGTATCAAGACATCACTTTCGTGAAAAAAGAAATATTCTGCATAAATTGTGGCAATATGAAACTATAGGAAATGGTGGGTGGTCCACTTTTTGTGTGATGAATAATTGCTTTAGAAATTCACCTGTTTCATAAGAATCATATTCATATAAGTGACAGAAATAAAGGGAAATTAGGTGTGACGGTGATAGCCAATGGCCACACTTATGTGATGCAAATCCTGTAATGTTGTGTCTGCTTCTTTATGTTACTTTTCTTTCTTTCTATTTCTATTGCGGCTTTCACGATGTTTCTATGGAGGCTAATTTTGATGGTTTGTTTATTCCTTTTACAAAATATAAAAATGGGCTTAATAACGTTCTATTATTTATTTTATATATTTTAATAATTTTTTAATATGTGAAATTTAAAAATTATATATATTTTAAGATTAATTAAGTTTTAATTATCTTTATATATTTTTAATTGAGTTTTAATAAAAAAATTGTTTAAAATATTTTTATTTTATTTAACTATTTTTGCCATCTGATATCTATGGATAGAGAAGTGATGTGATCGTTGTATTTATCTTTTCTCTCCAACTTAACTATTTTTTCTTTCTTTTTTAATATTCTTTAACTCAATAATCAACTTGATTAACAAGTTTAGAAGATATTAAGAAAATAAATCATAAATTAATCCATAAATTAGAAATAAAAAGACAATACTAACAATTATATCAGTATATTAACAAACAAAAACAAAAACAAAAATAATATTTTAAATTTCATTGAATAAAAACTTCCAATATAAATATTTTATAGGTTATTTAAAACTTAAATAATCCTATATTTTATCTCTAAACCTTTTTCAAGTTCGTTAATTTTATTTAATAAAATTTATAATTATATCTACACTATAAGTAAAAGATTATTTAAAAATCAATTTTTAGTTATCAAATAAAATAGTTGTTAATTGTGACTAAAATAATCACTAAATTAGATTTTAGTTACTAAATAATTATAAAAAAATAGAAGTAATGATTGAATTTAGTGACTAATTGTAAGACCCACTCCCATGAAGGGATAAGAACAAAACACTCACCCTCACTTTTATCTTTTCTCTCTCTCACCTTCCATCCTCCATAGCTCTCTCTTCCTTCTCTCTTGATTTTCACCCTCTATACTTCCTCTGTTCCAGAATCAGATCAAGCCCCGCAGTAGGTAAGGATCCTAGGATCATTTCAAATCGATCAAAATCTCAAACAGGGGAAGTTCATATTTGCTCTAAAGATCCTTTGTTCTCTATGTTTTCATTAAATTTTTGTAATCAATATTGGTAGGAATAGTTGAGAAAAGTGTTCCTCTTTACTTGATTAAAGTTATACTAAAAGTTGGTATTATTTGAAAAAACTGGTTCTAGATCCCTAGAGTCAGACTTGTGTTGTTGCCTGATCGGATGAATTAATAGGAAATCATTGTTTGAGGTAAGGGAAGCTAGTTTTTATCCCAAATAGAGATTTATGTTTGAATATATGAATGTGTGAGTGACGTGGTCACCAATTTCAAAGCTTATTTGCATAAACTGTTTTTGCATGAACGTGAATTGTTTGATTCTGAAAATGAGCTTGATGAATTTGCTAGATGTATGTTATTATAATGTTAAAGATGTTTTTGGAATGATATTTGATGATTTAATCATTAAGTGTTGTTATGGTTGTGGAAAGATTTTGGCACCCTATTATTTGAGGATTGAATGGGTATTGATGTGAATGATTGAAAGATGAAGTTGATGACATACATTTAGGATAATGTATGAGTTATGCTTGTTTGAGTATATTAAGTATAACAGACCTATTTTAACAGAGATCCTCAATTGGATTAGTCCTTTATCTTAGATTTGCTAAATCTAAGTCTTGGGTATTGGATTAGATGTTAGTCTTTGGTAGAAGCATACTTAATGAGTCTTCCGAAAGATGATAGGTCCATGTGTGACCTATATGTATTGATGTGGTCCATGTGAGACCTTTGTGTATCATGTTTGACATGAGTACTTAAAATGAAAAGAAAAACTAGTATTGAAACTTGATATACTAGGCTTTAAGGGAATTCTTATGACTAATATATTTTGTTCTTTTTGCATGTATTTAGTATGTTATAAACTTTCAATTTCACTAGCTTACCCTTGTTTTTTATTTTATTATATGAACTGCGATGACTGACCATGTACACGAGTAGGTGCAGATGCAGGTTTTGGAGCACCTTACAGATGATATGCCCTTTAAATCTATTATCTTTTTGTCTTGTATATACTTTGTATATATGTTTTGATGTAGTAAAAACTTTATAACCTTGAGATGGTCTTCCTTTTTGTTGTGTAGATAGTTGTACATAAGTTTGATGTATCTAAACACTTTATGTAGTAATTTAAACTTTAAATCCATGTTAATACTTGGTAGCAGACAAAAGCTAGTTTAGTTAAGAAATCATTTTCAGAAGTCTCGCTTAAGCGGAAGAATCTCGCTCAAGCGAATTTAACAGAAAAGTTCACTCTACAATTCTTGCTTGAGCGAGCCCTTCGTAAACAAAATAGGATGCCCTCTAGAGTGTTTTCGCCCAGCGAGAAATTCTTCGCCCAAGCGAGGAGGTATTCTCGCAGGAGACAATAGTTTTACTCTGACGAAAATGACCTTGGAGCAAGAGTGCTCTCTAGTCTATTATTATTATTGTTGTTATTATTATATTTATTATTATTATTATTATTATTATTATTATTATTCTTACTATTATCATTATTATTATCATTATTATTATTATTATTATTATCTATGACCGAATCAGTGATCGATTTTGTGAACGAATCTGTGACTGAATTAGTGACTAAAATCAGTGATCGAATATGTGACAGAATCAGTGACCGATATGAGTGACCAAATGTGTGACCAAATCAGTGACTGAAATCAATGACCGAATCTGTAATCGAATCTGTGATCGAATCAGTAACTGAATTTGTAATCAAATTTTTTTGGTGATTGATTCTTTCGGTCACTTATAGTAACTGGATTTTTTCTATCAGTGATAATGACCGATTTTTTCAATCACTTATTCAACCATTAATAATGATCGAATATTTTAGTCACTAATTTTGACTATTTAACAATTTTTTAATAGTGAATGTAACGATATTACCAACTAGATTCATTTGTTATTTAATGTGAAATTGTTATGAATTTAAATAATTTGTAATTAGAATTTTCACATCAAGAATTTAAATAAGTAAATATTATGTATGATAAAATGATTATATATAATTTTTATAATAATAAAACTCATTTATCTCGTGAAAATGAATTATTTATACTATAAATTAGATCAACAATTTCAAGAAAGATTTGTCTTAATATGTCTAAACCTACTAGGTCTACCACCTTGAACAGACAACAATATATTCTAATTTTCCAAGTTGAATAGTTAGGGGCGTAGAGTTAGTAGGTGAGCCAGTCCACCAACTCGACGAGCCATCACTTCATTTTTTAATTAAAAATTAAAATGAATAAAATAGTTTAATAATTAATTTTTGTATATTGATTTATTTGAAGGAAGTAAATATATAATAATTGTATTGATTAACACTTATAAAATAATTAAGTTTCAGTTTAATTATTGATTATAAAAAATATTTTAACATATAAAAATAATAATTCGTTTTTTTATTTAATTAAAGATATTAATTAATTATTAAAGACTTACAAAATATTTGCATGATTAAATGTGTTTTTTTATTGTGACTACATTAAGATATAAATTTTAGAATTAGCTATCCCATTTGATCACATTTGATATAATTGTTTGTTATAGATCTTGAAATTTTTTTACAACTTTATTTTTAAAAGACATCTCATTACAAAAATATTTTGTGATGTACAAATAAATATATATATATATATATATATATATATATATATATATATATATAATATATA
>Ga0209489_103209_pt1 | contig 32192 bp, 12 predicted proteins | sample SiratrowhiteBW_FD_187527 | JGI IMG/M metagenome (GOLD analysis project Ga0209489, IMG submission 187527) | Root nodule microbial communities of legume samples collected from California, USA - Siratro white BW (SPAdes) (version 2) | ecosystem: Host-associated > Plants > Roots > Nodule | place...
ATATTTATATATATATATTAAACTAATTTAACTGTAACTTTTACTAGTAAAAACATAGATAATATCGTTCTTATACCTAAAAAACAATTACGAAAATAAAAAGAATAATGAATACAGTAATTCTCATAAGAAACAAATATCAAAATGTCGTTAGTAAACATAACATTGTACTTGACAACCATTTACGGAAATCCATACCTTTATATAATGAAAAAGGTAATATTATTTAAAAAATACTTTTTTAATTATATTCTAATAGTGGTAGAGAAAAAGAACACTTGAAAAAAAAATTAATTAATTCTTTACAAAAAATTATGATGAGCTATAGCTTTCTTTCTATTACAAAAACTCTTCCAAATACGGATCCTCCTATTGAAAGCTACGACCTTTTTGTATTTTTATTATACCATAATAATATAATTCTAAAATATAAGACAAATTATTTAATGCGGTTCTTTTTCAGTTAAGGAGTTATGGGTTATTTTTGAGTACTAAGATTTTACGATTATGTTATTTTAACAAATAATAAAATTATTTTAATGTGATAAAGTATACAATTATCTAATTAAAAATAACAAAATAAAATTATAAAACACTGTTTAATATAATGGTATATAGGTGATAATATAATAGTAAAACTTAGTACGGACCCTGTATTCATTAGAAGAAGAAAAAAGTATTTGAAATTGGTTGTAACTGAAGATGAGACCAAATAGGCACAGTAAAAGAAGGAAAATTGCATTTATGAAGCACAATCAATTACATGGATCTCATCGAAAAGAAAGAAAATTGATGACATGATGAATAGGTCAAATGCTACCCCACACCATCAAATTGATGCAATCAACCCATTTCATATCACAACAACCCTTCAAAATTAGGAATCAAAACTCTCACTATCAAACCTTCCAACTTTCTCAAAATCATACATTTTGTCAAGAAATGTATTCACTACTTTTGCCCTTGTTCAATTGTCTTCAAATTATAGGTATGTTTGAATATGTTTATCCTAAAAGATTAAAAGGTATTCTTGCTTGGAAGAAACTCCTTTAAATTAAGTTTATCATAATTGTAAAATCAAAATCAATTCACAAAGGAGTAAAATATAAGTTGTTACAAATTAGAGGCACTTCATTTCTCCAACCACAGAATGAAAAGGTTAGTTGGAGTTGATAATTATTGAATCCAAGAAGTATAATTTTGCTTGTATTATAGGTTTTTCACAAATTTCTTTTTCCTCTGGTGAATGCTTCTGAATCATGGAAAGAGTAGTTCTATATAATATTGTAATATTTCCCCCCTTATCATCATAATATTCTGCACCACTCCTTATCAAATCAAATAATTTGTTATATGTTAAATCATACTCTCCTACTATAAATTTGGCTGCTAAATTATACTCTCCTACCACTCCACAAATATCAAATAAATAAATACTTCATTTTCCAATTACAAACTATTTAAACAGATAATACACATTTTATAGAGATTAAAATCTATGGTCTTAAAAACATGTAATGAAAGAAACAGAGAATAAAAGATAAGAAACAGAGAATAATAGTTTGGGATAGGAAAGACATTGATAAACTTTACATCTCATTTTTATTTGATAATTTAATAAAATTTAGAATAATGATTCATAAAATAAATTATCAAACAAAATAATATTTTTAAATTAGGATATAATCAATGTGAAACGACATGTTTATTGTATATAGATCTTTGATAGTCTCTCCTCAATCTCATGGTTCTAATTTCCAATAACACATTGTTAAATCATTTATTAGATTCACTAAATGGAGATTTGTCTTTTTACTCCAAATAAATTTAATGGAGGATTGATTTATAAATAAAAGAAGAATCGTACAAAATACTACTTCTTGAAAAGGAAAGTTCAGTGTGTGCACATTGGTGGATGATGCTGCTTGTCACCATGGCATTTTCAACTTTAACACATCATCATAAGGAACAAACCTGCCTTTATCACCATACTCTATTATGTATTTGGGTGCATGTTTTGTCTACCAAAATAGGTTTAGAGTTGGTATCATTTTTGTAAAAGTTTTAAATTCATTTTTTTAATAAAATTTAATAATAAATTTATTTTTTTTAAAAGTGAATAATTTTAGTATATTATTAATATATCATTCAAATCGTTTAACAAAAAAAAAATATTAATATGTATTTACATTTGAGGTTATTTATAATTTGAAATTATTTAAATACTTACATTTTATTTTTATAAGTCTTAAATGTCTTAATTATACATAAGTAACTAATTTTAATATTATATATATATATATATATATATATATTAAAACTATCTATTTATTATAAACATGTTTTAAAGGTATTTATTTATTTTTAAAACAAATACATGTTTTATAATTATTATTTTTATTTAAAGTTTTACATTTTAATGCATATCTTCTAATAATACACATATATAATTATAAATTCTGTGAAAAGTAAATACTCATTGATATGATTGAGAGGGCTATAGTTTTACTTTTAGTGTTTGTGTAGATGTTACCATCTTATATTATGTCTTCATTATTAACTTTCTATTTTTGTATGACTTTTTCTTATATGTTGTTCGTTTGTTATAGTTATCACTAAAGAAATTCTAAGAATGATGACAAAAAATATGAAAAATCATTTTTAAAAATGTGTCATTAAGAATGACAATTAATGAGGTTGACCCTTTTTCTCATACGTTATTTGTATGTCATAGTTTTCACTAAAGAAATTCTAAGAATGATGACAAAAAATGTGAAAAATCATTTCTAAAAATGTGTAAATGAGGTTGGATGATTTTGTAAAGAAGTTTGCACATACATTGATCTTACCGAGAATGCTTGAACTGTCACTTTATAAAATTTGAATCTTAGTAATAAGAAAACATAAATGTATTTGGAGAAAAAAAATTATAATAATTTTGTTGATGGTTAAATAATCAAAATTATAAATGTTAGACTCATGTTATATTATATGATTAACAGTTAAAAAGAAATAAATTAATTTTAAAAGAAAATTGAATAGAACTTCCTCCACATAAAGTTTAACTACTTAATTGTGACTTCCTCCACATAAGTGTGAAAAACAGTATACTAAAGTTTAACCACTTGATTGCACCGAAAATTCAATCATAAATGTGTCCACATGAATGTGAGAAATACAATCATATAAAAAATTATACCTTAGATTTAATTGCTAGTTTTGACTTTAACATAGGATGGTATGAACAGTACTCATGCAAAAAAGTGTTTAATATTAAATGCTTCTTCATAAAATATTCAGAAGAAATGAAAGTTTGTTTTATTCATCTGGCCAAAAAATATTTTAACAAAACTCTAGAATGGATAATAAACATTTTTATTGGAATATAGACACTAGATGAGTTTTCGAAGAGTGGAAAACATTATATACCATAAAAAAATGAACTCTGAAAAAGATCTTCCTAATAATATTGATAATATAAAGAACTAAGTATGAGTTAGACATATAAATGTCACTTTTATGATAGTGGCATTCTTGTATAAAGTTTTAACTTCCAAATAATCAAATAAAAAATGACAAAATATCAATAGTGATATTTTAAAAAATTAATAAGTTTATTGTTGTATTATATATAATAATTTATTCATAAGATATTAAAATATATTCGGAGATAAACAATCGATGAATAGATTTGGTTATTTAGGATTTAGGGTTTATTAACTGTACATATCTTCCTGATTTTTTTTTATCTATAAAATCAAAACTATCCTTATTTAGAGAGTTGAGATAAAAATATTTAAATCATATTATCCAATAATGAACTTGTATAGGTTTAACAATAATTAATTTTCTAAAATAACTTTTTCTCTCCATTGATAACAAAAATAGGGTTATTTGTTTACCACACTTTAACAATTTTAAGGTTACCTAGTTTACACGGAAAATTTGTTAGATTGTTCTTTAATTATAAGTTAAAAAAATATTAAACGAATGAAGAGAGATAAATAAAAGAAACAGATTTTTTCATCATTATTTAAACGAGTGAAAAATATAAATGAAATGAATATATATTTATAAAAAATTATAACACTTGAAACTTATATTTAACCTAAAGAAATAAACTATTTTTTTGTATTACTTTTAATATATTTTATTTATTTTAAAAATTTAAAAGAAAGACGTTGACCACACGATCAAACACATTAGTCAATTGTTTGTGTGAATTGGATAACAAGTGTGCAGCTAATAACCTTACATTTTGTATCTTGTGTTAAACCCTAAACACACTTTTAACAACTGTTTAATATAAGTTCATAACCACTTTTCAAGACTTCATGTTTTAATATTTTTTGTATTAACTTTCTCTGCATTGTATTCACTCCCACTTTACCAACACTGGCATGTAATTGATTATACAGTAAGACATAATCGATTATGTCTAATTAAATGCATAATTAATTACAAGATCTTCATCGTCCTGATTTCCTCAAAAGGGTCCTAAATATAGAGTTCTTCCACAATGTAAATTATAACTACGTTAATTTAAACTTTTATTATTTATCCCTTTCCATTTTGTTTTCTTTCTATTTCTCTCTTTCCTAGTCATATTTTATCTTTTTATACAAAAAATATCTCAAGTCTCTCACTGTCTTACTCTGTTCTTCTTATCCTCTCATCAAAATAAACACACGTACCTCTTAAAGAGTATAAACTATATACCGTTATTTTTCTCATGATTTCATATTAAAAGTTACAAATAGTTCTGATTTTATTGTTTTCCTCTTTTATGTTCCATGGATTTTTCCTCGTATCTATAACTTAGTTTCACGTACATGAAACTAAGGATAAGTCTTGAAAAGTGTTGGTGAAGTAGACCTAGTAAACGTAACCTTGCATTTTCTTAGTACTTTTAATTTCTACTTTATATATTCTTTTGAGGGGATTCAAAAAGTACTTTTTCAATGCAGTAACAAAATTCTTTAACTATGAAATTTCTCCCCATATACAAGAACAAAAAAATGTAGTACAGTAATATATTGACACCCAAAACTATTTTACAGCTGTAATTTTTTAATTTGAAAGAATTTATTATGATACTTTATCATGCATTTATATTATCAAAAAAAATTATCTTTTACTTATCCCCTGCCCAGTTTTCAAGATGTAATGTTTGAAAGACCTATACATATTCATAACATTTTACATGTGCATTGAGTAATTGTTGGAGATGCAAGGTGTGTTTTGTGAAAAGACTATTTATACAAAACATGAATGTCTTTGTTTTTATTCATTGTGGCATTTCTTCCTTGTCTTCATAGAATCAGACATTGGCCTTCTATCAATATATCTCCATGCTCTCTTTTACATGTTTAGAATAAGCTAGGAATATAACATAGCTAGTACCCACACAAACAGAAGAAATAAATACAACATACAAAAAATCTAACTCTAATATTGAAACTCTTTTAAACTCATTTGCTAGTCTTTTTCAAATTCTAAAAATAAACTAGATATGCATTATAAATTCTGTTGGACTACAATGGTCTTTTGGTATTGACTAGAAATATTTTCTATAGGTTTAAGTCCAATAAGATAACTATTAAACAACAAAACTGTCTATAGAATTATTCAATGAGTTGTATATTTAAGACTCAAACTCAATGGTTAGGTCAAACTCAGTTAAGCCAGATGTTCGGTGTAGGTGCTTGCCTAAATAGAGTTTCTTTGAGCGATTTTGAGAGAACAGTTTAGTGCCCTGAGATTGAAATTGAGCATGCAGAATTTCCTGGGAAAAGTGAAACAGAATGAAGATAGAACAAGTAGGATGATTACAAAATGAAGAGAAACAACTTCTTCCAAATCTGAATAGAATGAGGAAGGGAACAAACATGAATTAGTGTTTCTCGAATTGACAGTTGCACCACATTGGTTATTCTGTGTTATATCACCTTTAACATTATTATACTTGCACGGGGTCACCTTAATTTGTAATCAATCTAATTGTAAGTATTGAAAAAGTGGTGTAATAAAGTGATCTAAAAAATTGACGTGCAAAATACACATATATTATTATTATTATTATTATTATTGTTATGAACTTATGTGTTGTTGTATAGGCTGGAAAAACAGACCTGATAGCTTCTTATGAATGGCATGCACTTCAGGACAGATTGACAAAAGAACTCTATCAGTGAACAGCAATATCTAATGGACCCAGGGCTATTTGTATTGATCCATGATTATCCAAAATCATGAGTTTTTAATTAGACTTGTTCCCCTTTACCTACCACACTAAACAGTAGACTTAACTCACTTCACCTCTGAATTATGTGTTTGGACGACCACATAATATGGGAGGCAAACCATGTTTTGTGGTCCAAATTAAAACAATTAACAAATTGGTCTTATTGCTAAGGACACACTTTATCAGTACTTAACAGTGAAGATTGGGGATCCTTGTTGTTTATTCTTAGCACCACAATTCTCTGTGACTGTGTTCTTCCTTGTGGTTATGTCAGCCAAATAAATTAAAATACAGAAACAAATTGCATATTATATAGAAATGAAAAACCTAAGAATGATTAGGCCTCTCTGTTGGCATATGATAGTCTCACCTGAATTGCATTGATTATGATCTCTAAATGGAAGTTTAAAGTAAGAGTAAGGAACAAAAGGGTGTGATCAGAAATCAATTTAGGGCATGCATTGTACCCTGGTGAGGTACCAATCATCCTTTCCCTCACCTGCCCCGTTGGCAACTTTATCTTGAGCCATACACGTAATTCCATGGTTCTGACACTTTCATCTAATTCCCTTCAATGAAAGCAAAGTATTAGAGAGTGACAGTATCCCAAGATGTACACAGATACACACAGTACATTCCATAAATGAATTTTATCCTCTTATTCTTTTCATGAATCTTGAAATATGGCTCTACAAACCCACATTGCATGAGGACAACCAAAAGGGTGGACACTGGCATAGAACAAAACCACTTGCCCCCACCCCAAAAGAAAATTAAAAGCATAATGAAAAGGAGAAGGGAAAATCAAACATAGCCAGCAGCAGCATGATGATGTCTGTGGGGACTTCCAATTCCAGCCTATGCATCTTTCCAGGTAATCAAAGCAACTCTAGCCCTATTGCACATTATTCCACTATGCATTTCCCATCACTTATCACTAATCATTCACACAAACCAAAAATTGATCATTCAACAAACAACACCACAATAATGGCACATATTAAACAACCATCCTTTCTTAACCATTACTTAACCCACTAAGGACAAATATTTTTATCTTCATTACTCCCAACCCACTTAATTACTCCAAGGATATTTTTCCATCACATCTTCCAAGTGTATCAGTAACTCATTTCAGTAATTTGCAAACAATGGTTTATGTAGTTTCAATACACTAACTAAACAAAAATAATTATTTCTAAGTTAGATTTAGGGTGAAGGTTCATCTTTAGAAGTGGAAGTTGAAACAATCTTGTAAGATTACATTAACGCAATCAATGGCAGTAACTGTAGATGATGAGCTTGTTGATTATTAGAAAATAAGTAAAGCTGAAAGAAAAAGGGTAAAAGTCAATCAATGGCTTTTTTCACAGAACTGTTTTTCTTTTCATTTTTTCATTATCTTTTGTTTTATGTTCCTCAGCTCTATATATAAGCGCAACCCACACTTTGTTTCTTCTAGTCAATACTCCGGTAAAACAACCTCGCCGGAAAATGGACGAGTCGTGGAGAATGCGAATGGGACTCACCACGGGGCTCCCTCGCCGCCGATCCATGGAGGACCGCTCCGCCTCCCGCACGCGCCGCTCCATCTTCTTCGCCGCCACCGTCGAGGCGGAAACCCTCGACCCTGACGACTTCGCCGACGTCTTCGGAGGCCCGCCGAGGAGCCTCCTCGCTCACAAGTTCTCCAGGTCCAATTCCTTCTACGAGGAGATTTTCCGACCGCCAGAATTCTCGTCTCCGACGAAGGCGAAGGGCGGCCGGAGCTTGCCGGTGTTCCGGATTCCAGCGAAGAACGAGGCGTTTTACAGCGACATATTCGGGTCGGACGATGACCGGCGGTCGCGGGAGCGGTCGGGGCCGCAGTCGAAGGCGAAATCGAAGTCGAATTCGTCGTCGGCGCTGAGTTCCGAGGAGCTGAGCCCTCTCCGACCGGCTATCGGTGATGACGTGGCATTATCATCCTTTGCTTCTAAGCTCAGGTACTGAAATGAAATCCCAACCAACTAACTGTTTCGGGAGTCGGTCAGTTACGTTCTGAATTGACCATTTTGCCCTCTTTGATTAGCTCTATTTGCAGTTGTACTCTTTCAGTGCTCTGGAGTTGGAATTTGATTTTGGTTTTTCAGAAGAAAAAAGTGTTCGATACCAAATGAAATTAATAGTGGTTTAGGAATCATCTTGGGTCATTAATTTATTATTATAAATTGTATAATTGGAATTATTAAGATTGATCTTCTAAACACAATTGCAGTCACAAACCATTTTAGAAACATTGATTTAATGCCTCGTGAAACTATATGGGAACTCAGGTTTGTCAGTGATTGTTTCAGGCCAATCAATGTCCCATGCAGATGGAACTCAACCACTATGATGCCTGGGGAACACCCAATTAAACATGGGGGGCCACTTTTTCCATTCAATAATCAGTCATTTGAAATTCATTGTCAGGATAATGAGTACAAGGAGAGCTTCAAGAGTCCTCATTTGGGATTCTCACGAAGAGTCTCCTCACCAGAGACTATTAGTCTCGAATCCAATTCATACCAAAGCATGAAGGTATCCGCTGATGACTGGGAACTCAGTTCCCCGTTTTCTGCTGTCTCTGGGCTTTGTCAAGAACCTGAGGCAAAATCTTCGGTTTATGATTATATTCTTCCAGAACTGGTTATAGAACAGGACGATGATGAAGTTATGAGCTCCTATGTCATAGAGGTCAACTCCAACCTCAGAGAGGAAAGTTGTGGAACAGCAGACATTGATGAAGCAATAGCATGGGCCAAGGAGAGGTTTCAATCACGAAATTCTGATGAAGAAAATGAAAGCAATGAACAAACCACAGCGGTGGAAGGTGATTGTCTTATCCAGACAAATAAAATTTTGTGCTTGCTTTCTTCAGCTTATCTTTAAAAGAATAATTTCATTATTTTTAGAGAAATTATCTCAAGATAAACTAATTCAAATATGCTCGATATAATGCAGGAAGGTCTGATGCAGGTGAATGCCACAGTGATGAAACGGGAAACAGTAAATCTTCCAAGGTAGTATGTTATATTGGATAAGCATTATATTCCTGATACAAAGTTTGTAACGACACTACCTCAATTTTTAGATTTGTCCGTATTGCCTATAGTCTAAGATATAATTTTAAATTAAAAAAATATAAAAACTACGTGAAATATCGATGAAATCAATTCCAGAAATTGATAAAAATACACGGTCATAGAAAGAGATGATAAATATTCGATCAAGTTGTATAAATATATTTACAGGTTGTGATCAAAACAGTCCATGATAAAATAAATGTAAGGAAAAACAGTGATTAGAAATGAGTAAGAGTTTAATCAGGCTGCAATTCCCTTCCTGTCAAAATTAACATGTCTTCTTATGTTCTCAAGCAGCTGAAACTTCCAGCTTTGTAAAATACGTGACTCTGACTCAGTAGGATTTTCCCCTACTTCCATTTCATTTATCTTACAACATATTTATATGGATTGTTCTGTTGTTTCTATGGAAGGGACAGACAGAAACAGAGAAGTTGGATAGAGATATAAGATTGTGGTCATCTGGCAAGGAAACTGACATTCGGCTACTCCTGTCAACGCTACATCATGTAACGTTTTCTTTGTTGCTGATATTTTAGTATTGACAATTAATTGAATCTTTGTTGCTGATACCCCTTTCTAAGCATGAAGACAACTGGACAACTGACATTATTTTATGTTTTCAATAAAAGATTTTATGGCCTGAGAGTGGCTGGTATGCTGTTCCTCTTCCGAACCTAATAGAAAGTTCACAAGTGAAGAAGGCCTATCAGAAAGCAAGATTGTGCCTCCACCCTGACAAACTGCAGCAAAGAGGAGCAACACCCCTACAAAAGTATATAGCAGAGAAGGCTTTCTCCATTCTTCAGGTACATGAAATATGTGTCATATATGCATAAAACTTATTATTTGTTTCATAGACAATCAACACGGAAATTAATTTCATATCTACTTTGGAACAGGATGCATGGACTGCATTCATTTCTGAAGACGTTTCCTTCTAAACAGAGGTGACTACAATTCCTGATAACTCAATTTTGGTTTAAAGCTCGTGGGCAAACATCGAGATAAACATTTTGAATGACTGAAGTAATGATGTCCATGCAGCAAAAACACGAGATGTACATGAACTTTGAAAGCAGCATGTCCGTTTGTACAAATTGTTGGCTGATGGATTATGGATCTACTGTTTTGTGTTTGTATCATAAGTTGTTTGACGCTTTTGTAGGTATTATTTTGGAAGTAGTTAACAGGAAGTTAAATGGTTGGTTTCAGTACCTGATTTGTATATGATGACGTGAAACCAAGAAATTAGCTTTTTGTTATTCTTTTGGAACCTTATCCATTCAGATCTCATCAATAGCAGCCCATCTACATTTTCATCTTTTTCTGCTGGATAAGCTTATCAGTTATCATCACATGCTCTTAGATTCATTTAGCCCCTTTTCCTACGGCAGAGATTTCTTGGTGAGTCTACACATGGTCAAATTGTAAAACTGAAATATTTCCGGAATTTCCATTTTACAAATATTGGCAACTCAGGAAAATATGAAACCTCTTGCACATACATCATGTACATGTAATATTCTGTATGTTGTTTGTCTCTTGCTTAAGTTCTACTCTTGCGGAGATTTCTTTTCTGACCTTTGACCTAGGTGATAAATCTTCCACCATATCTGTTTTTAGTTTGGAGTGTTCCAATTCAAATTTAGTTTCACAGCATGATTGATTATCTTTAAAATATATTTATACATTAAAATTTTGCCTGAACATAACTTTTACAATTAAAAGTTAGAGTTGATTTTGCAAACTCAGTTACAAATGTAACTCAAATTTGCAAATTAATCCAAACATGTCATTCCAAGTTCCATTGATAAATATGAAATTACTTAACCTTCTCACCTTTTGTGCCCGGCATCATGAAATCAAGGAATAAGCTCTATTTAATTCTCTTGGAATCTTATTCCATTCAGATCTCATCAACTGCAGCCCATTTACGTTTGAACTTGATCACCACGGTCGTGTATGGTTTAAAATAAAACTAAGTCCCCTTTATAAGTATAATATAAAAGTAGATCTAGTTCAAAGATAATATTAAATATATGTATAATCATATTAGTTATTTTTTCTTACTTATAGATATAAGTATATTTATATATGTGTTGATCTCCTTTAAGATAAGTCAAAACTAATTGAGTTTGAATTACACCCTAATTTCTCTAGTTGTTAGTTTGATGGGAATCGCTTGATGATAAAGTTAAAACTAAAAAATAAAGGTTACAAGAGTTGGTTCTCAATATATCAAAATTAAAATTATGTGGTCTTTTATCCTATCAAAATAGCCACTCTCAAGTCTTGCCAAAGGAATAAGGAAAATTTGGATTGAGGAAGATCATAATCATATTAAATAATCAATTATTATCCATGGATACAGCTATGTAACTATTGTATTTGATTATGACTCTGTAACTCTTCTATTTGATTCTAACTCTCAATAATTTAACATAAACGTGGCTGGCTCTGATACCAATTGTTGGATTCAGCGCTTACCACTAGGTCAAAAGTTATACCATTAGTTAGGACGCAACCCTCTCTAAGTCAGGACGCAACTCTCTCTACTTCAGAGAATATCAGTCAAGGTCACGAGTTTGATTCGCATAGTGATAAGCGCTTATCCAAAAATTGGTATCACAGTCAGGTTATCCTAAATTATTGAATAATAATCCAATAGAAGAGTCACCTACTTGTAACCATAGATAACAATTGATTATTTGATATGGTTATGATCTTCTTCCATCAAAATCTCTTTTTATTTATCAAAGCGAATTTGAAAATGACTCTTTTGATAAGACACAAAGTTTCGATCTTAATATAAGAATCTTGATATATTAAGAACCAATCCTGGTGACCTCCTTTTTTTTATTTTTAAACTTCAAGCGTGATTTCCATTAAACTAACTTATCTTAATTTTCAAACGTAAAAGAAATCAACACATATATAAATATATGTATATCTATAAGTAAAAAGAAATATCTAATATGATTATATTTATATAAGCCATAGAGTAAGGAAATATAATTTTCTAACAACAACGTCTACTCTGATCTGAAACAAAATAATGAAAACTGGAAATCTATCAAAAACTGAAAAACCTAACAATGACTTAACCAAAAACCTAATTAACTACCAATTCTGTAAAACTGTGATTAATACTGCAATTTTGAAATAGAAATTAGAAGATTCAGATGAATGTGTATATGAAAAGAAACATAAAGCAGTACATAGATTTAAAACTCAGAAATCCAACTGAAACAGTAAACTTAATCGTGCATCATTGGGAATTGAAATTGAAATGACATTGAACATGTATGAAAACTGAATTGGAACAAATGTATTAACCAGAAAACCCAATTAAAAAGAAAAATGGGTAAAAACAATAAAGAGAAGAAAATACTATTCTAGAAGTATTAGAATATCAATCAATAAGCACAGTCAGTCTTTCTTCACCCTTGAATCCAAAGAAATCAAATCTGAATTATTTGTTTTATGAAGAAAATACACGACCAATCGGTTTGAATGCTCAAAGCAAACAATTCTCAATCAAGACTTGAGTACTAAAAGATTACAAGAGTAGAAGCAATCTTCAACAAGGCCATAATTGACATTCTTCACTTCTAGAGATTGATTCTCTTCATTAAAGTTAATCTCTTCATTAAAGTTGTATGCGTAGAACATCATTGTAAAAAGCAAGAATCAGAAAGAATTCCGAAAGACAGAATTGAAAGAAGCACAAAACAGAATTCAACTAACAAAACTGTATTAAACTGAAATTCTATTTGCTATCTCATGTATTTTCCACTCCACATAATACCTATTTATAATGTCTGAAACAAGCAAAATCATGGACCTAAACAGCTGGACAAAAGTGGGCCCACTAAACTGCAGCATGTGAAATTACAATTTTACCCCTACATACAATTCTACCAAAATTTTAATCTGCTGCAGTTTTTTATTTTTTATTTTTCTTTCACTGGATTCTAAACTTCATGCTTTAATGGTTTTCATTGCAGCTCCAAATTTCAGAAATCTGTTCCATTCAATATCAACTGCAAATGTTCTTTCCAAGGAAAAACAAAAATCAATGAATACTATGCAAAGTAGAAGAATGTAGAAATTTATTTGAAAAAGAACAGAATTAATACAGTTCATACTAAGACATCTATTAGCATGAAAAATACAAAATCTCTACTAAAAACAAAGAATTAGAACAAAAGCAACACTTAGGAGATACAATTAGACATGAAAATAGGAACAAATCAAGGGTTATCAGAACTACTTGGTTTCGATAATCTTATCCTTAGTACTCAGATTCCTTAGCCTTTTTTCCTACTTCATAGATTTGCTATGAACAAGGCCTCGTACAGCAACCTGCATTTAAATTTCCACTCTTACACTTACTGGCTACTGGTAGGAAAATATGAAACTTATAACTCCTACATCATGTAATATTTTCTTTGTTGATGATCTTCAATCTTTTGACACTATTAAAATTCCATTATTGCAGAAACCGCTTTTCTAACTGCTAACCTAGATGATAAAGCTTCGAAGTTCAATTGCTAAAATATGAAATTACTTTTCTTCAAACTTAATTCACCTTGGCTTCTCAGTATCATCAATATACTCGATAATATAAAAACGCAGCCAGAGATTTGAGACGCCAACTTAACTAGTATATATATCAGCAACTTCGCACGAGGAATCTGTACTACGAAAGTCGAAAGTCGAAAATACAAGGCATATAGACAATTTATCAAACAGTTCAACTTCACCGGAAAACTTTGCATTCACAGAAATAAATACATATAATGGAATGCTCCCACTATAGTCAACCACCCCCCTGCTTTACCAACTCCCTAAATTCATCATCAGTGCTTTTAAGCATCACTGACAAAGGCAAAGTAATCCCACTCTGCACAACCTCCATGTGTCTAGGTTTTATCCTGTTCTCCAAACTAAAAGCAAAGTACTGAGGAAACTCTTTCAGCTCCTCCAATTTTCTCCCCATTTCCCCAGCAAAATAATCATACTTTGGCTGAAAATTATTCTCTATACTGAAAGTAAGCAGTGCTGGAGATCTCAACACCATACTCCTAATCTCATCCCTAGAAAGTCCCAAAGTTTCAAGAAATTTCAATTTAGGGATGAGGGTGTGTTCCACATTAGACACCAAGAGAACAGAATCTTGATAAGCCAAAGCCCCCAAATCCTTGAATCCAAGTCTCCTTAGGTAAACCAAAGCTGGCCTAAGCTGGTCTTTCACACTGGAAGCAAGCAATCTAGGGCACTTATTCACCACCCTTCTGAAGCTATGTTCGGGAACTTTGAGTTCATTCAAGATGAAATCGAAAACTGGGGTGAGATCGGTTTTGATGTCGGCGGTGAGAATCTTGGGGCACATGCCGAAGATTCTGGGCAGGTCCTTTTCGAGAATGCCGTTGGAGAAAAGGAAGGTGATGATGGCTTGGATGGATTCCATGGTGGCTGTGCGGAGATCAGGGTTTTGGGAGAGGGCTTTGCCTGCATCGACACCCATTACCTCAAGACATAGAATTTTCTCTTTGAATTCAAGGGAGAGTTTGGCGTGGGTGGGAGGGTAAAGAGGGTGGTTTTGGAGGAGGCTTTTGGGTTTAGGGGCCACATGAAGAAGGGTTGATTTGAGAGGAGAGTATGGTTTCTCAGAAGGGGTGGAGCAAAGGGAAGAGTGTAACGCGACGGCTCCGGCGGCGGGGGGCATGGCGGAGAGTGAAGAGAGAGAAAGAGAGAGTGAGGCATAGAGAGAGAGAGAGAAGAAGAAGAGATAGGGTATTATGGAGATGTCAGAGCATTGCGGCATGACACGTATGGATATGTTGGAGATTTGATTGGCTGAAAATGGATGTCACTCTGCATAAGAGATTGCCATAGCAATCCTTCTTCCATGTCAACACTTGTAACAGCAAAAGAGACAACCATTGTTCATTTACTTCTTATAATTTTATTCTATCATATTATTTTCATAAAATCTTATTGTAACTTGATTTAATGCAAGAAATAAGGCTTATATTTTAATATTTTTTATTTACAGTTTTTCTGAACTTGTTAGTAGAAGAACTATGCTTAAAAAAAATTCTTGTAATTGAAAATCCTAAATTTTGTGATATTACCATGTTAAAATTATAAAATTCAAATCTTAAAACTTATGATAACTGTACATGTGACCTTACGACAACATAAATATTTTTCTCTTAAAATCTATAAGATCTGTATACACAAAACTCATAAAAATATTAACTCTCGTAATTTTTAATATTTTTTTAGTTTCTTTTCAATAATACTTTTATTATTTATATATTTTATACATAAAAAATCACTCAAAATAACATTTTTTTTCTTACAGTAAAATTTCATTTTCTCTCTTTTCTGCACATAATAATTGATATTCTCTTTGTGGTATATTTCATTTTGGTTGAACATGGTTTATGTCATGTCAAAAGTAATAAACTAATTGTTGAACGCAATGGTTATGATTAGTGTAGAAAAAAAAGAGTTTGACTGTTGAAATAAGTGGTGTTCTAGCTGTTCTTAAGAACTGACTTTTATTGTTACTGGAGTTTTAGCTTAAGCATTGGTTAAGGCTTGAGTGCTAGTTAGAGCTTTAACGCTAGCTAAAGTTCGCGGGTTTCTACCTTAGGTTGTATCCACCTTGCTTAAAGACAAGTATTGTTGATATGTGATAGAAGTCACTTATACATACATCATCAAAAATATTCATTATGTCCAAGTATTTTTGTTTTATCCTTTGTGTTAGTCCTTTATCAAAGATATTGATTTTATTTTAAAACTTTTACTATAACACTTTTTATGTTAAAGAAAATGACATTCTTTATATGAGCATATATTTTTATTCTACTAATCCACTAAAATGAACATTTTATGCTCAAAAGTAGGTTTTATGTGTGCGAAGATCTATTTTGAAAATTTTTAGACTTTATTTTTACATAGACATTCTTTAATGTGTCTTAAGATATATGTTTTTCTGTTAATTACAGTTTGTATAGTCTTGATATCTTCATGTTTGTAACTTCCTTGTGGTTGGTCTATGATTTTAGTTTTCTAACACTTTAAGCATATGTTTTGTTGTTTTAAGCTTCTATGCAATTAGCCTCTTATAAAACTGCATCAATAATTATTGATCATGTAAGCTTGAAAACTTTAATTGATTCACAATTAAAAAAACTTGTTAGATTAATGATTTTCAATGTTGTTTTGAAATGGAAGTATCAAAGTTTTTAGATCAAGTTTTAAAAAAAAAATTACAATATACAGTACAATGAATTAACAAATGACACGTGTGTATTGTGTTCAATCTTAAATATTCCTTCTTTACAAACTAAATTTGGAGGTTTAGGGATTGAAAGCCAACACAAAAGTAAAACACAAAAGAGAAAACACAATAAATTAGAGAACCAAAAGAATTGGAAAATGAAAAGTCAATTTATATATATTTATCCAATTCCTCTTATTATAATTCTTCAAAAATTCAAATCAAGTTTGAACAATTTTGGATTGGATTAATTAATTCAACTGAACAAATATCATTGAATTAAAAATATAAATCAAATTCTTAATTTGATTTCTAAAATTAGAAGTACAAATTACAATCATAAAGTGAAAATCCAAAATTAGATATAAGATCAGAATAGGAGCATTAAATATTTGGTGTAAAACTCAATTCAACTGTATGATCTTAATGTTGTGCATGTTACCTCAAGAATAAGTTTTTTATTGATGAAGAACAAATAACACAGTATAAGAGAAGATGAAGAGACAATTCAAAATTTGAGATAAAAGGAAAAAAAGAGAATTTATAAAATTGAAGAATTAAATAAATTGTTTCTGTATTTGATTATAGCACATTTAGACCATATATATGATCTCTAATCAACTACAATATGGGTCTAAATATAGATTCTAATTAGATTCATAAGTCCAATTATAAATATTTAAGTTAATGAAAAAAAATGGTGTGAATATGAACTCCTTTTAAAAAAAAAAATTAGCATATATGCTTCAACTTCAAAAAAAAGTGTAAGAAATAACATGACTCTAAATCCAATAAATCATTTGTCCATTTTGAAGTTTAGAATGGAACTAGAGTAACAAAAAATAGTGTTTAAAAGAAGTTGTGACCAAAATAATAAATAAATGTCATTTAATTAAATCCAATTTATTATTACTAAAATAAAATATTTTAAAAACTAAAAAAAAAAGTGAAACCATTTTATAGGTACAATAAAATTATAAATATATGTATAAAATATGTGTCATTAATTAACTAAAATTAAATATTATTTATCACTAAAATTGATTGACATTTAAAATAAATATTCATATTATATATATACTTGTGTATAATCTTGAATATATCATCTATACCTTAACAAACATAACTGATTCCATAAAATTAATTTTGGATAACTAATTCTGGATATAACGAATGAAACAATTAGTTATATAAGAAATAGCTTCATATATTTGTTGTGAAGTTTTTTCAGAAGATTTCTCTTCTTCACGAACTAAGTAACTTATACAAAATAAGTTCAATATAATCATTCCAACTTTAAAAGGATTTGAAGAGGTACAGAGTGTAAAACCAGAAGAAACTTATTTTTTACAAAAAAAACCAAATATGTCAATAATAGAATTATGTTAAGAATCTACTAATTCAAGTTTGATTCAAGTTAGATGCTTCTCTAAGTTTTGTTTTTATTGTGATCTACTAATATAATTATATAATGAGTTTAGGTTTAATTCTTTGTTTTTATTGTGATCTACTAATATAATTATATAATGAGTTTAGGTTTAATTCTTGGAAGGTACAACTAAGAAAGTTATATTTGTAAGTAAGATATTTTAAAGAGATGAAGTGTCTAAGTGGACTTTTACAACTAGAAATGTTTAACTAGAATGTTAGAAAATCTTACATACACATCTTTCAAAAACTCGAGGAATATTATAGAATATGTCTTTCTTCTTATTTATGCGTGTAAGAATTCTCTTATGTAGCTATCTCTTCTCAAAACTTTTTTTTCGGATGTGTAATTCTTCTTGAGAACTAAAATACAATAACTAATAACTAATATGGTTACGTGTGGTAGAACATTCACAAGACAACTATTGTATTAATTTTTTTGACATTTAATTTAACTTTATTGGTAATTCGGCTATGTTTTGATTTTTGTACCTTATTTCGGCCTTGTTGCCACAAGTGCTATCTTAAGTTTTTTTCATCTATTTTTTTTTTACTGATTATTCGAGTTTTGCTTGGAATGAGCTTAGCATTGGCCTGGATTTTCTATTTTGGGCGTTAATTGTATTTTTTTGGATCTCTATTGTATTTTATTAGATTTTAATTCTTTGTTTCTTTTTCTACTTGTTTCAAGTTAGTAATTAATTAGAAAAAAGTTTTTTTTTTTAACTTTTTTCATAAACACACGATATTGGGACGAAAAGTTGCGAAATTTGAATCACCACCAATTTAACCCTCGTTGTTGATGAACGTATATTCTTCTAATTATAGCAAATTATATCAATAATTTATTACTGAAATGATTTAATTGATGCAATTCTAAGCTCAACACTTGTATAAAGAGGCTATTTTACGATTAAACACTGATAATATAAGAGACTTCTCTCTAAAGCCCTGTAGAAACTCCCTAAGTCGTTCACACGAGCAATTAGTCATGCAAACAAATGCCAGTAATCTTTAGTTGGCCTACATTTCGCTTTTGCATTTGTGAAGTTCGTGACAGTCCGAAAATGAAAAAGTCATCTATATACGGTTCAAATAAAAGCTAATTTCCATAACCAAATGGTCATAAAAACAAACATAGAAATCTTTAGCTAGCCTAGTTTTCCCTTTTGCATTTGTAAAGTTTGTAACTGCACAAAAATCAAAGTTACTGATATACAATTCAAATAAAGGGAATTTTACTTATGAGGAAAAGTGTCCATGACAGAATCCTCCAATGAGCACCCTTAGCTAATAACACAACTAGTGATTATACTTTGTACGGAGATGACGTTTCTGTTGACAATTATTTTGATGGATTGGCACCTGGTCAAAGAAATTGAAAATGATATTACATATTAAGTTCAAATTAATGGGGGAAAACCATGGCAGAAAACAAGTACTATGAAACTTATTTGTATAACTCCAAATCAGGAATCGACTTCACCATAAGGCTGAATCTACAAGTCAATGATTCGACCATCGGTTAAGTGGCTAAACCAGAAAACTCACAAATATTTTTTAGTATATTTTGAAACCCTTTCATCTATTTTTATCAGCCAAAACATTATTTCCCAAAACACAATTATACTTGTTTCCAAACTTTCCAAAACCATCTTGGAACCTTCCTTTGGACACATGCATGGGTCCAAGCCAATATTTGTTGTATCCTGACCGATTTGAAATAGGGAGATCCAACCACAATAAACATGCAGGAATCTCATCACAGCAGCTCCAACCTCCGTAAGCATTTTTTAAATTAACTTGTTTTTGAAATAGCCACTATCCATTATCTATTAATTCTTTAAGGTATCTTTGTTCCTTAATACTAGCCTTTTCGCAACTCGAACAAATTAGTAGCAGACAAAAAGAATCACTGATCAGCAACATTAACCTTCCCCCACCATTTGAAACATACTAATAATACTATTTACGAAGCCACAAATAATGAAATATTACCAAAAAATCGAACGAGGATACAAAAACGTTCAAATCAACATGTCACTCCATTAATAATAATTATTAGTAAAATTGCTAAAATCCTAATTTTGTCAACTCAAATATCATGATTGATAGAAAACTAACCAGCTTTTCCTTCATCGATAGGCTCTGCTTTCCAAACGATATCTTTCAGCCCAGTAGCAAGATTATTGTAGAACTACAAAGAAAGACAACTTAGTCCAAGCAAGCTAATGAAAATGAAAATTTGTTTTAATGAACACGTGAGCAAGAGAGGCGCTTTGCTTTACCCGGTGTCATCACAAGTATTGATAATGTAAAGGTGTTAATTTCACTCCTATAAACAAATACAAACATATTTCGTGCATTAAACTTACCTTGTGAAATTCCAGAGTATCTCCTTCAGACTTACGAAGCTCAACCATGTATAGCGAAGGAGCTACCTCTAAGATCTGAGAAGCGGCACTTAAAGCATTAGAAATTGTCACGAGTCCTGAATACAAACAAATTAATATGAAGGCCACCCATATCATGAAAGAATACTTTGAAAGCATATACCTCAGTGGCTACAGATAGATGACCTTTCCGTCCAGTCTTTTCCCCTTGAATCTTTAACTGAGGTGCAGAATAAGATAAACAATCAGAATTGGAAACTTATTGCCAAGTCATTAGTGCTAGAAAGTAAAAATTAGCTTCCATATGTATATCAAGTAATTTACTAAATAGACAAGTCATACAGTATTATATTTTTTTACCTTACAGTTGTTCTTCTTAACATCAAAACCCAGGGGTCCTGCAGCTTGCTCAATTTTTGAAATTATTTCATCTGCTGAACATTTGGACGTGAATCGTGTTTCTCTTTTAACAAGTCCCTGGTTGTCAAACATTAAAACTAGTCTTAACCATCATATTTAAGAACTTGCATGCTGCATTCACGCAACTTATAATAAACAAATAGCATAACATGATGGTATGTGAAACGGAAAATAAAAGTAAAAGAAAATAGTACTTGTGATCGCATGCCCTCATAAGACAATTCTTTTCATTTTTATTTTTTTATTTTTTTCATATTTCAAGTCAGGTTCCGTGACCCCAAGTTGCAATAAGAGAACAGTATAGAAATCATTTACTTATCAAGATACACATACCATTTGCTTCTCAAATAGACTACTAAGGTTGAGACCTTGAGATTTAGATATAAGCTCAAAGGCATTTAATGTCACTGGTGCCGCATGCCCCTCTTCACGCCTCTCAACTACAAGATTTTGCGAATCCTGTGTACCGCAGCCATTGAGATAGAGGTTAGAATCCAAGCTTTGGTGAACAAAATTTAATCATGCTTCACAGAAAAACCAAAGACTTACCAAAGATTCGCTGAAAATAGAATTTACGTCATCAAGACTAACACTAGGCTGTTCAAATACGGGAGGCTTATATCCCTTCTTGAACCAATCATTCTCAATGACCTCAGCAATTGTAATCCTCTGTTACGTATCATTAAAATAAAAACAGATAAAGGTTGTTTCACATATTTGCTAAGATGGAGAGAAAAATAAGACTATTTGTTAGACACAAGCTTAGAAGCAGATCATAAGTAAATAAGTAAATAAAACAAGGGCTTACAGTGGCAGGATTTGGATCAAGTATTCTGTTGATTAGTTTCTTTGCACTTGAAGAGAACCATGGAGGACACGTGAACTCGGCCTTGTAAATCTGTCGCGGGAAATAGGAAAAACAAAATAAACGAAAAAGAAACACACGAGGACTGTCGTGAAACAGAAAACATGCATCAACAGCACAATTTACTTTACAGTTTTTCAGATCAGGCTTCAACTTAGTCATTTCCAGAGTAATCCGCAGGGAAACACAGTAGGACTAGTAGTTGGTGTTAACAAAAAATGCATTCGGAGAAAGAAACAAAAAATGCTAAGGTCATTTTAATTCACAAAAGTCAATATGGTGAGTTTCTAGACAGCTTCACGACATTAAATAAATCATGCTAATTATCTAATTCTTAAAAGGTACCTCATTTAACAAAGAAAAAAAAAGAATAATGAGCATACATGCATTCGTAAGAATTCCTTTAGTAATTAGTTCATAAACTGCTTCAATTCTTATTGATTCTAATCACAAAGATTAAAACAATAATAAATGTTTGAGAAAAATCAGGTTGTTATGCTCTCAAACAGAAACATCAGAATAATGTGAATCGAGTTCAGTCAGGTGAACAGAAAGAAATGGACATGGAGTCATCAAAATCACCTTTTTGTATAAAGCCGTTAGATTGGTTTCTTCAAAGGGCAAATAGCCTGCCATTAAAACAAAGAGAATAACACCACATGACCATAGATCTGCCTTTGCACCATCATAACCTTTGTTGTGAATCACCTAGATGATAAGGAAGTAGTGATAAAGAAAAAAAAAAATAAAAGTTTATGAGACAAAATGTAATGGTAACAAGCAGCAAAAGCCAATCTACCTCTGGAGCAACATAATTTGGCGTACCGCATGTTGTGTGAAGTAGCCCATCTTCCTATTATCAATAAGATAATCAGTTTCCAATTAGACGTAATTATATTATCACATTTTTCAAAAATTAGTCAATGTACTCACCCGAACTTGTTGAGGCAATGCACTCAATCCAAAATCTGATACTTTAAGCACTCCATTAGCATCCAGCAACAAATTCTCAGGCTTTTGCAGATAAAACAAAGGAACACGTTAATTTTTTATTCTTATTCCCTCCTTCCCTCTCTCACTCTCCTCACAACACACACTCACACTCCTGCGGTTGAGTAAATACATCCCTTCTTTTAAATATAAATTCTTTCACTAATATCTGGATTCAGAAATCCATATTTTTGAGCCCTGCACCAGCACTCCCTCTTTGAAAAGGGAATCAAAGGGAAAATGTGAAGGGTGCAAGAGTTACATACCTTTAGGTCTCTATGAAAAACACCTCTACTATGGCAGTAATCCACAGCACATATAAGCTGTTGAAAATATTTTCTTGCTTCATCTTCTTTCAACCTCCCGCTGCGTGCCTGGCTCAATTTAATAGCAATAAAAACACAATAGTAGAGTTAAATAAAGACCGAGATAATACGCACGACTCAGACCTTCAGAAGCTCACTGTAAAGATAAAAACTGTCTTACAATTTTGTCAAACAACTCTCCACCAGTCACGAATTCCAATACAATGTATATCTTTGTTTTGCTAGCCATTACCTGCGCAAGGATTAGTCATCTATAATGAAGTTCGGGAAAGACTGAAAGATAGGGAAAATATGAAAACAGAAATAAATGATACAAAATGTCAAGTAATTGGATGCAATCATTTACTGCCTTCTAACCTCATACATACGTATGACATTTGGGTGCCTAATAAGTTTCATTGTTGATATTTCTCGTTTTATCTGCATATCAGTGAACAGTGGAAAATGTCAGGAAATACTCAGTAAATATACTAAAAGAAAACACTAAAAACTGTAGCAGAAAGAAGTTGTTCACACCAGAACCTATTATGGTCGAGCTACCTATTTTGGCTTTAAAATACCTCTACAAAGCCATCTTTTGGGATTGAGGTTACGACTCTGTAATCTCAGAGTTTGGCTACTGAGCAAACTATTTACGTCAGAAACTGAATTCTAAGAGTAGAATTTCCTAGCCTAAGTGTGGAGAGACTCACCAGTGATGTTAAGAGTTAAAATTTTACTCCAAAACTTGTTTTCTAATATTACACAAAACTGAGTATAAAACTTAAAACATGACCAGTATAATTTTTACCAGAACACTTGAATTTTAATTATTAGGGCTGTTCTTGTTAGACCATAAATTCGTAAGCAAACAACAGTTTTAATTGAGTTTGAATTCGGAACGAAAAACGTTTTCAGAGTTTTGCTTCCATTCTCTTAAACTAGTTCTGCAGTGACCAAAGAATCTCATTCGAGTTTAGCTTACACTTAATCTTCAAAGAGCGAGTATGATTTGCAATATCCATAAACTAGTTAATAACTTAATTTCAATAACTTCTTTTGTAAAATATCCCAAAATAGTTTAAGGGAAGAGTTTCTAATTTAAAACCCAATATTTTCTTACATAATAATGTTTTATTACATTAACATATCAGTAACATTACAAATTAGAAAATATGTAACATAACAAATAGAAGCAACCAATTTTTCTTACATAATAATGTTTTATTACATAATGTTATGTAAAGATTATCCAATGAAAATTGGAAAAGAAAATTCAATGTAACAATAATTTAAATTGAGAAATCAGAATTTAAACTTATGAAAATAAATAAAAATTAAACTAAATTACTACTTATTAGATCAACTAATTTAAATAAGATATGTTGTCTAAATAAAAAAAATACATATATACAACTTTTAAAAAATAAATAGAAGCATTAAAAAGTTTAATAAGAATTTAATAATTTCAAAACAAATCTAAATTTATAATTATATTATAATATATTTTTGTTTGAAAATTTATGCAGTTATATCATTTTATATTTATCAATTAATTTATGAGTTAATTCTATCAAACACTTTTAGATTAATAAATTAAATTATTATTTCAAAATTCATAAATTACTAATTTATTGACTAAGAGTTAACTTATCAGCTAGAAACTAAGGTAAGGTATTGGTTAAAGTGAAATTAGAAAGTCAATAATTTCATACCTTTTATTATTATTTTTTATTTGGCTTGTCTTATTATATTATATAACTAATCATGTCAATTATGTATTATTGGTAAATTATTTATATATATATTGTGGATTTTTTTAAGAAAAGAAAAATAAAATAATTCAAAAATTAATTTTAAAAATATAAATTCAAATAAAAAATTAATAGTAAAGTATAATTTTAAATAAAATTACATAATAAAATATTAGTATAAATAAGAGTAACCTTTTTAAAAGAAACTAAATTTGCAGTATATAAAATATATAAGTTCAAATAAAATTAAATTGTTTAAAAATAATTTTAGTTTTATACATCTAAACAAAAAACAATAATCTATAAAATTAAATTACAGAAAAATACTTAATTTATTAATATTTTTTAGAAATAACTTCATTTTATTCATTTATTTGAAATAAATATTTAAACAAAAATTACTAGAACAAACAACAATAATCCACCATTTGGATAGTATATATTTATACCCGTCCCATTAGTGATTAGACAATTAAAATATCCAGTTTCGTTAGTAGCATTAAAAAAAATACTTATCACGGATTTTATCTACAGATATTTAGACTTATAAATCCTTTTGTTATTCCTATGGATAACCAAGTGGAAGACAAACCATCTAACACTCGTCACCAAAGCCTACATACTAAACAGGTCAGATAAGTCTGGATAAATGGGTCAGATAAGTCTAGATAAATGAATTTTTTTTTTTTTTTTCTGATCTGTATCTGACTTGCGAAAGTTGGCGGATTGCAGAGTTCATCTGAGTCCACCAAATGATCTTTGTTTTTTTTTTAGATCTAGTCTAGCTTACAGAAGTCAGCAGAAAGATAAATCATCAGGTTCAATTTATCAATTTGAAATAAATTTATCTATTTTCCTTTCAATGTTTTAAATAATCTATTACACTCAACAATATCAAATTAAATAAAATTCACTTTTATAGTTGGGTGCTTCTATAATTTATTTTCTCAAATGTAGTTTGAATTTTGTAGGTTTCTATTATTTCTTATTTGTTTCTTCTCTATCAAATATTCAATTTATCTTTGTTTTTCAATTTGTTTCTTCAATCAAACAATGAAATGCAGCGTCACTATCCAGTGTAAACAGAGGGATCACATATAAAAACAAATCCTAATACCAATAATAATGATAAATGAGAAAGAGTAATTAGGAAAATAAATTGTACCTGGTCAATCATTTTGTGCTTGAGAACTTTCTCCTTGTCGAGAATCTTGATGGCGACGTTCTCTCTGCTTTCCACGTGCCTCGCGAACTTTACCTTGGCGAAATTGCCCTCGCCCAGGGTCCGACCCAACTCGTACTTCCCTACACGGGTCCTGCTGCTCCCGCTGCTGCTGCCCTGACCCGAACGTGACGTCATCTCCCTGTTCCTCCTCTAGCTTTCTCTCTCTGCAACAATCCTTCTTCTCTCTCCTCTCCTTCTCTTTCTATAATATAATATCAACTCCTCTTCTTCTTCAGTGGCTGCCACACGCGAGACTTCGCCACCTTCATCTTCCTCTACTCTTTCTCGTCGCAATCAACCGGCGGAACCGTTGGATCTGTGCAATTCAATCGCAGCCGTTCAAGAGGAAAGAGGTCGGCGAGTCGTTGACCGTTGGATCGAAGGAGGACTCCATCGTTTGCGGAGAATCTGAGGAACGGACAATTTCGGAGAGAAAGAGGAAAAAGGAAAATGAAATGAAGCTTCGAGAGAAACAGAGGCCTTTAGGTTAAATATTTTCCTCTGTGACTGATAAGGGAACAAATCGAAAATTTGGATTTGGAATTTTGTTGGTTTGGTTTGGGTGGTTTGAATCTGAAGAAGAAAGGAAGGAATGTATGAGAAGCGGTGAAAGAATGCGCCAACCAGGGACGGTTCTTTCTGAATATGATTTTATGAACGATTACGTTGGTGCTCATGTGAGCCTGGTTATTTATAATTTTCTATAAAATCAAATGACGACCAAAACTAATAGTCAATTGTTTTGTCTTTTACAAAACATGAACTCGTGAATTGCTGAGTTGGAACCATTATATTTAATTATTAATTTATTAAAGTAACATTAGATTTTATTAAAAATATTTATTATTGGAAATCATGTCAATCATAATGTAATTAAATATTTAAAGGATAGCAGTTATATTCGGTTTAATCGACTAAGAATCAACGGTAATATACGAAAATATTTCTCTTAATTTCTTTTTATAATTTAGTTAAACTGAATATATATTTAAATCTAACAATTTTTTTATTTTTTTAGAATTATTTGACAACAATATTTTAATATTTATCATAATTGTTTAGTTTAAAAAAAAAATCAAAACCAATGAAATAAATGCATATTTATATTTTAAGAAGTTGTTTTAATTTCTATAAAAAATAAATAACATGAATTTCAAATAGAATTTTAATTGAAAAATATCATATAAAAAACATAACTTATCTAATATATAACAAAAAAATAATATGAAAAAAATTAAATTAGTTTTATTTTTCAAAATTGAATTAGGTTTTATGGATATATTTTGTTGTGTTTAGTTTTAAAATTTTCACTTATTAATTTTATCATATTTTTATTTTTATTAGATTTATATAAGTTACATATACTATATCCATAAATATCGAATATAAAAGTGTTTACTATTATATTAAAAAATACAAATAATCTGTATATATTCATTACATGTTTGTTTTTAGTTAAGAGTATATCAACTTAAATATCTAATTGATCCAACACGTAATAATATTTCTTTATTATTATTATTGTATTAGATGTTGAACTTATAGCATTATGATAAGATATTAATTTTAGTCTAATTATCATGTAAAAAAGACTTATAGCTAATAACAAATAATAACATATTTAATGTTTCTAATAATGTTGGATGAAATAAGTATTAGATAAAATCAAACTTAGCTTAAGATGTTTGGTTGTAAAAACTTAAGGTAAGGTTAGACAAAATTACTAGTCTATTATTAGACAAAATCTTAAAGCAAGACACGTACAAAAATTTAAACAATATATCTTGAAGTGTTAAAAGAAGGCACAAGACCAACATCTTAGACGCAAACCATCAATATTGAACACGAGACAACTATAAACGATTAAGAAAGGTCTAAAAGAAACAACTTGACTAATAACACATCATAAGAATAATTTTAACACAATGCACCGACAAAGTTTGCATGCTCATAATAATGTTGTCAGAAGCAAAAATAAATTATAAAGAAAAATATTGTCCTTTTTATAAGACTTTTAGTGTAACAACTAAAGGAGTCAAAAGTAATTTTAAAAATGTGTTAGACTCAAAAATAAGTCATAAAACACAAACTTTAATACTTTTAATATTAGTAGTATTATTAATATTATTATTAACTTTATTATTAATATTATTAATAATGTTATCATAATAATATTATGATAATGTTATTACTATTATTAATAATAATATTAATCATAATAAGAATAATAATAAATACAACATTTATGGTATAATAGTTATTTGTTCTATATTTATTTATAGAACATAGATTAAATTTCTTGTAGTAATTTTGAAAAAAAGAAAAAACATGGTCTTAGAACAAAGCCTGTAATGACATATTACTATTTTTATTATTATTTGAAGGATACACATATACAATAATATCATAACTTAAATAATTAATAGTTATAAATTAACTTATAATTGTTAACTAGAATAAGGTAACTTAATAATCATCTTAATTTATCTAATTAAAGTTGATAATTGAAAACTTAGAAAATATTTACAACATTAAATGTAGTTTTTAATATATATAATAAATTTATCAAAAATTGACAAATGAGCCTAATTTGCCCTTCCTAAGGCAGGTCTGGGCTCTTTGTTTACTTGATCATAACGAATGATATCCCACCCTAACCGTTCTATCACTCCCTAATTGAGTGTACATTTATATTTCATGTAAAATAATGTTACATGCAAAATATTCTTCAAGTTTTTAAGTATTTTAGTTTTAAGTATGTCTTATAAACTTGTAGAGTGAATTTTATTTGTAATTTGCTAAACTATAGAGAAATAAGTGATTTTTTTTGTGTATCCTACAATAAATAACTTTTTTTTTAATTTTTAAACAACTTTTGTCGTACAAAATATTATTGTACTTAAGCTTAGGAAAAGATTAATATATAATTATAAAAAATTAATATATAATTATAAATGACTTTACTTACTTATTTTAAATTAAAAATAACAGTGATAAGTTTGATTAGTAATGTAACAACCTAGAAAATCTAGCATCTAAGTAGAAGTGGTAAAAGTGGAATGAATATTTGATTATTATATTATTAAACTGAAAACACGTATTTATAGGAAAAGTTAGTAATCAAGTCTCATTCCCACTTGAGCCACCATCTCTCTAAAACCTCTGACCTCCCTCTTCTCTGACTTCTCTCTAAGACTTCGCATCTGTCTTTCATCAGTTTCTCGAGCGGAGCCCACCATTGGACTTGTGGCGGAGAACAGAGCAAGTCTATCCGATCAGAATCTCCAATAGAGTAAGTTCGTTTTCTGCCCCTTCTCTTAGAGTCAGTTTTAAGTTTTCGTTTTCCTCTGTTTACTGAGCTTGCATGTGGCCTCTGAGCCATCAGACGGTGGCTCTGTGAACTCAGCTTCATAGTCTGTTAGTCTGATCGTTGATTAGAGGTCCTTTAATGTAGATTCGAGTTCCTGAGGACCATAGGCTATTGGGATTGTTATAGAGAATTTCAACTGCGATTCAGGTAAGGGAGGCTAACCTTAGTGCTTGTTTGATTTACAAATTTAAGTCTTGAATAGAGAAGTTAATGATGGTAGTAACTGTACAATTTGTATCTGGTAAAGTTTACTGTAGGTCTGAAATGTTGAATTGAATGTTGCATGTATGAGATAGTTGTGTGAAAATTGATGATATGTTGATCTATTGAATAGATAATTTGTGCTAGGGTAAATCATTCATCATGTATGTGGCTTGATTTTCACCCAATTTAGTCATCTGAGGCATGCATGGTAACTCTGGTATAGTGAATTCTGTTGAATTTTCTGCATAATTCGCCCAGGCGACATCATCTCGCTCAGGCGAGAATGGTTTCGAATAGCAAGTATACTCTCTGGACTGTTTTCGCCCAGGCGGAAAATTACTCACCCAGGCGAGAAAGTAGTTCGCTCAAGCGAGGGTACAGTCGCCCAGGCGAGGAAGCCCCTGGAGCAAGTGTGCTATCTGAAGTGCTTTCGCCTAGGCGAGAAATCTTTTGCCCAAGCGGTGAGGTATTTTCGCCCAGGCGAGAGTATTTTCGCTCAGGCGAAAATAGACCTTGCTCTCTGGACTACTTTCGCCTAAGCGATAATTTTTTTCGCTCAGGCGAGGGGTATTTTCACCCGGGCGAAATTGGTCTCACCCAAGCTAAAAAAAAAAAAATTTTTTTTTTTGCTTTTTGTTTCTGAATGTTTAGCTCTTTGGAATGCAATGTATGCATTTAATAAAACCAATTAATTGATAATTTAAGTTCAATTATATTGATAATTTAGTGATTTCTTTAAATGTTGAGATTGAAGTGGAGATTGAGATTTAAAAGTGAATGAATGCATGAGTAGAGATCTATATTGTAATGTGATATTGGTAAGAGTGTTGATAAAGTTTGTCAAAGCCTAGGCATAGTGTTTTCAGGAAAGAAAACACTTGTGTCTAGGTTAGTTAGAAAGTGCATTGTCTAAGGATCGGGTGAACGATTGATATCCTGACTCTACTAGTAGTATGAATCAAATAGACGATTATTCTAGGTGGTAAGAGTCGAAGGAGGTCTGAACTGGGTGACTGCAGCTTAAAATATAGCTGGTCAGGAAAGTCTCAGGGGGACTAACCCTATCATACATGATTGATGATTCGTTTGTGTGGAGGTTGTGTGGGTTCACAGCGCATGACAGGTGCATATCTCGAGGTCTATTCAATGCACGAGTCTTCCAAAAGTAGAGTCAAGTTTATAGTGTGTTAATGTCTTATATTGTGATGGTGCATGTAACTGAATGAAAGACTTGAGTGGTGTTAATATTTGTGTTTGAATTGAAATACTTAAGTATTATTAAAATTTTGGTTAGCTTACCCTTTATTTTGTTGTACTTGTGTTTTGATATCTGTTTACAATGATCGTGTTTTTGGCACCGGAGCAGATGGTGTTGCAGATGGGTCTGTGGAGGATCATCTGGAATGACTGGTGCTTTTAGGCATAAGCTAAATTTGAAAAATAATTTGGAGATAATTTGTAATTATGTTTTAATAGAATTCTGAAGGTAGAATTTTTAAATACTTTAGTTTAAAGGATTATTGTTTGTTGATAAATTTTAATGATGATTAGTAGAATGTTTAGTTTTATGCATGTTATTTTTGAGGTGTTACAATATTTAAGCAAAGTTTTGAAAAAACAATCAAAATTAACAATGTATAACAAATTATACAATTTACTATGTTGAATTTTAATCTTCCTTTGCAACATCCAAAACAATTACTTAATTATATAAATTTGTATATGAATCATCCTAGACTAAAAGTAGTTGGTCCAAAACCCCATATCAACTCAGCATGTGCATATGTAATTCATCATAATTTGATCAATTTTTAATTTAATGAAAATCCAACATTCATTCCAGGAAAAATGCATTTAAACCCAAATATACCAGTAAATAAATATAATTTAACTATCCTTACCTAAAATTAACTTATCTAAAAGTTTCTTAATAGGTCAACAAAATTTTAATCTACACAACCAATACATCTCCCTGATTAGATTATCATCACACTCAACTTCTTAATTATGAAGAAAAAAAGAAATCGAAATGAAAACTTATCGTGATAATGTAAATTAAACAATATAATTTATCTGTAAAACAAATAACTAATTAATCAATAATTATAAAAACAAACATGTAGATAATTTATATTTATAGAGAGATGAAGTCTAGATGAAATGAAGAATGAATTACTTATAAATTTACTTATATATTTCTTCACCTTTCATTCACTTAAAAAGAAAATCATATCTCTAATATAATAAAATTCAGTTTTACACAACGAAATAAAATTTAGTTGCTCCAATTTAAATAATTAAAGAATCAATTTAAACTATTCACAAAAGATCCAACTCTTCCTAAGTAGACTAAACATAATGACATTTGTTATCTTAGAATTCAATGGTTAGAATCAAGATAAAACGGAAAAATAATTATCTTACAATTAAAGATAAAATTAGAATACTTTTTTTAGTGTTCCAATCGGTTAAGATAAATTTTATTCAGTGTATTGTTAATTTTAAAACTGAATATTATAGATATTCAGTTTTATATATATATATATATATATATATATATATATATATATATATATATATATAT
>Ga0209489_103210_pt1 | contig 32181 bp, 22 predicted proteins | sample SiratrowhiteBW_FD_187527 | JGI IMG/M metagenome (GOLD analysis project Ga0209489, IMG submission 187527) | Root nodule microbial communities of legume samples collected from California, USA - Siratro white BW (SPAdes) (version 2) | ecosystem: Host-associated > Plants > Roots > Nodule | place...
ATATATATATATATATATATATATATATATATATATATATATATATAATAAATAAGCCTTTCTTAACTCATTGCTTCAAAGGCAGCCGGATCATTATCTCTATACTTTGCCAATTCAACCTGAAAATTTCAAATATTATTAGACTATTACATAACTGACATAATACTGATCATCATAGTTGATGCCTTACTATCAGATAATCCGTAACCCAACCTGCAATTCATTATGATTTTGCTCAACGGCTTTCGGATCTGCAACAGCCTCCTCTCTTTCATCCTGATAAAATTGCAACATTAGGATCTACGATGACCGGGTCTCTGATTTATACAGAAGTAGAGGGAATTGGAATCTAGCAAAAAATGTCATAACTTACAGATTCCTCTCGCCCCTTCATTAGCTCCTCACATTGGTCAACAAGTGGGGCATGCCTATTTTTACTGCTTTGTAGATCAGAATCAAGTTTGCGGTACACATTTCTAAGCTGTGAATGAATTTTATAATGTCATAACTAGTTCACATCAAGATACTATAATGAAAATGCTATCAATAGAAACATAGCCAGTTAACAGCTAGGTAGCTATAGGTGAGGTGCTATATTAGTGTTATGTTATCCTTTACTGGCAATGACCAATTTATCAACATAAAGATGATACAACAGAAAAAGCCTTATCAACATAACTTCACCTGATTACCAGCACAGCTAGGTAGACTCCAGAAATAGACCTGCGAGGTGAAGGTAGTATGATAAATAAAAAATTGAGTAAATTATGGTAATACTCGCCGAAAAGTTTCGTCAAATCATACCCCTTTTTTTATCCCTAAACCAGTTTTTCTTAATTGTTGAAATACGTTATAGTTTTTAGTCTATACATTGCACTGACACCCTTGTTATTCAAGAAACACATCACTGATACCAGAATTGGGAAGGAGCGTCATTGGTTTGGATGATAACTTGCAGAAGTTCCTATCTTATCTTTGGAAACAAGGTCATCATCCACTAAACTTTGTACAACATCCTTCACAGACTGAGCAATGACACCCTTTCTGGGACCCATTTTCTCGAGCTCCTTCAGCTGAAACAACAAAAAACATAAGTAGAAGCATATACATCAGTCACTAAATTACATGATAAAAGAAAGAAAACAGTTTAATCAGGTATGCAATAACGAAGTGGTAAACGGTGGTGATTACCAGGAAGAAGTCTTGGGACTCATAAAAGATTTGAAGCATCTTCTCTCGCTTCTCTTCCAAAGAGAGACCCCTTTTCTTCGACTGCACCAAGCAAAGCACATCAACCAAATTTCAATTCATGACAATTTCACAAACACTTAAGGAACTGAGCTCCTTAACACAATTTGCAGAAAGCCATAGAACAATTTATGATCGGTTTAGGTTTTTGGGCCAATCATGATTATTCTCATAACAAAAAATTGAAAAAAAGAATACGAAAATACAATGTGAGCTGATTCAACCTAGCAATTCGCACGATATCATACAAAGCTGTGATGAAAATTAATCATTGCATAGAAGCCGTTGTGAAATTATCGAAAATAATAGAATGAATTAAGGCAGAGAAAGTGCGGGCGGTTACCATTGCGAAGGACTTGGACGGCAACGGAGTGACACAGAAGATTCTGGAATCGCGATTCTACAATTTTTGGCGGGAAAATGGTTGGGTAAAGTTTGGTATTCCTTGTTCCACTGCTATTCCTGCACACCCAATGGCAATTCAGAGAAACCAGTTAATCATCAACAAAATTCTCTTATAATAATATTTGAATCATTTAATAATATTTTAATAAGTAATTATCAATTAATTATGTAGTTGATATTAATATCCGTGCTCATACGTAAAACCAACCCATAATTTTTTCTTTTCCAAAATCACACAGAAAATTTTAAATTTCTAAAGACAATTAGAATGTTAGAATTTTAGCAACATACTGCATTCTCTAAAATTAATTAAAATTTATCAAGGCAGAGTTAATATAAGATTATTTACGAAATTTTCATACACAAGGATTATTGTCACACAGTGGCATGAGTCAAAAACTATTTATGTAAATACACTTCGTTAAGTCCGTTTTAATAAATCACTTTAGTTATATATATATATATATATATATATATATATATATATATATATATATATATATATATATAAAAGTTTTTCGACAAAACATTAACATCTCAATGAAAAACTTCATTTAAATACTTATAGTGAAATTATTTTTATGCAATAATTTAAAAATTATTTAAATAATAATTCAGTTTTCTTGTAATTTTCCTATTTTTTACACAAAATAACAAAAATTGGACTCAAGAATATCAAGTTGTTATTTTGTTGGATTGTCTAAAAGATTTAACATTTAGCATGAACAAATTTTATAATCCCATAATTAAGTTGATTTTCATATCAAGAAATGCTCGATAATTTAAGGATGTTGATTTTGTAGAAAGAGATATAATTAAGGCATTTGTGTATAGAGATAAATATGGTGAGTGTTATTGTCATTGTTCATGATCTTTTGTCTAAATTTGTTTAAGACACCATAAATCAAGACAACATGAAAACTCCTGTGTGATGAATTGTTATAGATGAACAAACTTTTCTTTTTCAATAATCTGTATTATTAAAGAAATCTAGTATAGAAAGGAAAAAAAGCAATATCAAATGACTTTGTAGTGTATCTTTAACAACATGTGTTTAACAACTTGTGGTTGAAATTAAATTAATAAAAGATAATTCAATTAAATTTCACCAAACATTCTAATTCTCATGACTGGATAGGTGTCATGAATGAAGTGATTAAATCCAGGAGAGGTAATGTTGTTTAGGATCTTGTTTCATTGCCATAAGAGATGAAACTCATTGGTAGCAAATGAATATTTAAGAGCAAGATTGTTAACTCTTCCTCAGCAAGTATACTGAGTGTGCAAGTAATATAGACAATAAGTCCAGAATCGTATCCTCAGGGAACAGAATATATAATCGGAGATTAAATATGTATAAGATGTTTGTGTAGTGAACGAATAAAATTAAATAACAACTAAAATGTGATTTAAATTTAACAAAGATGTTTAAAACCTTGAGATTGAATAATAATATTCTCCTTCGCATGTATCCTTAATTTAATTTAATATTGTCTTTTCCAATTATCAATCTGCGCAAATAAAAACCTATTCAACCTGATTTTTCTAGCATTGAATTTCATAAACCAAAGTTCCTAACTTCTATGTCTAGTTATTAGGATAATTTAATTAGCTTTAAGATAAGTTGCTATATGCAATCATTACTCTATAATTCATTTCTGAACTTATAAACATAATGCATTAACGTTTGGTTCTAATTCCAAAAAATGCTTTTCAGTCACAATGAGAAATCTAAAGTATGACAATTTAATATAAAACGTTAAACAAAGATGAATTGAATAAAGCAATATCAAATATTAATCAAGAGTATAATTAAAGTAGAGAATTTACATTCAATCCCAAGAAGAAAGAACTTAGTTACACATGGTAGCCATGAAATCACAAAACAAGATGAAAAGAAAAGATCTTGATCGCAAAAGTGCTTCCTAAGATGGATCGTAATTGATGGATGCCTCCTTCCTTAGCCTGGTGGTCCTTTTAATAACATTCGCCCTAGCAATCAGTTACTTTGGGCTGTTATTTTGTGATTCGCTCCCCAACAGTTACGCTCAACATTAGGGCTTCCTTGTAACAGAATTTAAGTGGATTTTAGCCCAAGCTATCTTCCTAGCTCAAGCGAAAAGTCACTTAGCCTCTTTTCCTTCAATTCTGCGTCATTCTCTTTCTTCAGTCAATTTTGAACTACTTCTCCACAAAATCCGCTCTTTGCAAAACAAAACTAATCAAATACGAAATAACTGAAAAAATCTTAAATTAAAACAAATTCTGTTAAATAAAATATTAAATTAAAATAGAATCATTAACAAAATCCTAAAAATATTCCTTATAACTAACTGCTATCAAAGATAGATTCAAAAAAGTGATGTGCAAAGGTCCAAGGTTTGACACAAAGAGATTTACACAAAAGGAAAACATTAACTATATAGATCTTCTTTCTCTAGTTTCTCCTAAAGACTTTTTGAAAATTATAAAGATATTGATGGTCCATTTCAATCTTGAGTTACATAAATTGATTACATTGATGAGATAATTTATATGATATTATTCAATAACTCTATTTCAAAAGATTAAAATGATTTGGTTTCAAACTCAATAAATTCACTTATGGGCTTAAGCAAGCATCTCTACCTGTTTTAAGTTTCATTATATGATCCTCTTGTGTAATCTTGAGTTGAATTTAGTCAATGATTATATATTCCATGAGTTTGATGGCACAAATATATTTTTCTAGTTTGTATGTTGATAATTTTTTCTTGCTCGTAACAAAAAAAATTATTTTATAAAATCAAAGAATTTTAAATTAAGAATTTTGAGATAAAGAATTTTGGTGATGTATCTTTTGTATGATACTCGTTTCAAAGGTACTATCGAATTATCCAAAAAAAATTATATATAAAATATTTTAAAAATATATGAAATGCAATATTATAAACTAGGATAATATCTTATGAATACGGAAGATAAGTTTAATTTCGTTCAATGTGTTTAAAAAAAAATACAAAACAATTCTTTATGCATGAACAATATTGACTCAATTTTATATTTAAATATTTGAGAAATCCAAAATTATATCATTAGAAGGTAATTAAATGTCTCATGGGATTTTTACATAAAGAAAGAAAAAAAAAATACTATATGTTTGTATATGAGAGGTAAATCAGTCTACTTGAGTTCTTCGAATATACTAACTTTAATTTTCTTAAATTCTGTATACATGTTTTTCAATATATTATTTCATGTATATGATGTACGACAGCAAAAGAAAAAAAAAAAGACTATGAATTTTAATTAAAAATATAAAAATTTATGATATATTTAAAATTTAATTAAACCTAAAATAATTCACAAAATCACTACCATTTTTTTTCTTACTCAGCGGGTAAATTATTTTATTAGGTTATAATGCTATCCGAATATGAAACTTTTAAGAGGCCAACCCGACCCAATAAAAAATGGATGTCCAACACCATCTAGATAACAAGATAAACCTCTGACTCTCTCACTGCAAAATCAAACCCTCAATTTGTCGTTCGGTTATAACATTTCTCTTCACTCTCACATATCACACACCACAACAACAATGGCTTCTCTTCACTCTTCTCTTCTCTCGCCTCCAAATCTCCTTTCCCTCACTACCCCTTCAAGTTCCTCTACATACATTCTCTTGAACCTGAGACCCTCCACCACCCACTTGCGACCCCTTTTCACCACACAGCGCCGTCTTGGGAGACCCTTCGCGGTGGCTGAGCAGGCCACGGTGACGGAGGCAGCGAGGAGGCTCTATGTCGGCAACATTCCTCGCACCGTCAACAACGATGAGCTCGCCACAATAGTTCAAGAACATGGCGCTGTTGAGAAAGCTGAGGTTTTTAAATTTTCACCCTTTCACCATTTTTAAAGTTCTCGATTTCCTAGGTTATGAGTTAAAGCTTTTTCTGTTTGGGATTGCGTCGAATTAAGAAGATGGTGGGACAAACTTCTCATAATGAATTCTTACAAAGAAAAACATGAAAAAAAGGCATTTACTTCTGCAGTTAAAATTAGGTTATGTAAGTCTTCTTTATATTAGATTATGCCCGAGTTTAAAAAATTGAAGAAGTTATAGGAGAAACTTGCTATTTTTTATAATTTTCTCTGCTAGAAGTCTTTATAGGAATTATCCTCAAGTTCTATGGAGGAACCTAGTGGATGTGGTTTGCCGAGAGGAACTGAGTAAATTCACTTGTGTCCAATAAATTTATAGGAATACTTCAATATGGAAGTAAACACACTAACTGTTATGGAAAAAGTGCATTTGGTTTTGCTTATTAAATGAATTTAGAAATGGGGTGTTTTATTTTTTTCTGTTTTGTTATTATTTGGTATTTGAAGGAATGATATGTTTTACACTAAAGAATTTGTATCAACTTATAGAATTTTTGATAAAACATGATATGTGTATATAAAAAACATCCCAGCTGGGGATTCAACGATGTAAAGCCTAAGGTGAGTTTGAGAGTTGGAGTTTGAAAACCCCCTCTGATAAGGATAGTGGAAAGGCATTATCCTTTGTAAGATGACGAAAATAAGAGCAAGTATGTTATATAGTGGCACCCTGCACCCGATTGAAAAGTAAACTGAAGTTAGAGTACAATAGCAGTTGAAGAGTAAAACTTATTAAAAAGTAATAAATGTGTACACTAAAAATTGGTATCACCTTTTATGTATTGTTATAGATTCTCTAATTTTATAAATTTCAAGATAAAAGAAAAAGTGATGGATTAATATAAACTTAGTCTTTTAAGTTTTGTTTATTTTTGTAAATATTATTTATACAAGGGAATATTAATGTGCTTTTGGAAAAACCAAAATAATAAATTAAAGGGAAAATTTTTTCTTTCTAAAAATGACACTTCACGCACTAATTTTTAGAATATTTTTATGAATTTTTCCACTCTACATCCAATTTCTTGCTGGTGCAAAATGTTGGGAAAATTGGAGTCGTTGCTTTTTTAAATGAATGCAAAGCATGGGCTTTTCTTGTTGAGTTTTCTTTAAATTAACACTGTATATGTGTGCAGTATGAACCCTGCTTCTGTAGAAATTTAAGGAAGTTTTGCTGCATTAAGAATACTGTTATCCCTTTGTTTGTAATGCAAGTTGCATGAGGAGGAAGATTAAATGTAACCAAAACTGTGCATGTCCTGCTTTCCTTATAGTTAATTGTTACATTAATACGGAAATAGCATTTTTTTTTTTATTATATAAGAATTATTATGTATAACCATGAGTAAACTCCTTAATTTTTCAAGAATAACATAAAATGTAAAAGAGCTGTTGTAAGTAGTATTAGACTACTAGTAACTCACTCTGAATTAAAATGTTGGAACGTCACTCAAACTTCTTTTGTATGCTAAACTGCTCACTGGAATGATTGTAGATGTATTGACATGAACTGAAAATATACTAAATACTATAGTATATTGATTAGTACATTTTATATATCCTAAAGCAGGTGACAACTTTATTTGTATGGTCTGTCAGAATATATGGGAATCCTTCATCTGTGTACCAAATAATATAGTATGATTACGGGTACTGTTAACATTTCTTAATGCATGGCTCATAGGTTATGTATGATAAATACTCTGGAAGGAGCCGTCGATTTGCATTTGTTACAATGAAAACTGTTGAGGATGCAAATGCTGTGATTGAGAAACTTAACGGCACTGTAAGTTTCACTGCAGAATTTGTTAGAACCTTTAGAAAGATTGTGAATGTTCATTCAGCCGTTTAGACTATATATCTCTTTAAGGACTTACGAAATTCATGTTTTCTATGACAGGAAATTGGAGGGCGTGAGATCAAAGTAAATGTTACCGAAAAACCTTTATCAACATCAGATTTGCCTTTATCCCAAGCTGAGGAATCTCAATTTATTGACAGTCCCCACAAGGTGTATGTGGGAAATCTAGCCAAGACAGTAACAACTGATACTCTTAAAAAGTTTTTTTCTGAGAAGGGAAAAGTTCTGAGTGCCAAGGTTTCAAGGGTCCCTGGTACCTCAAAATCCAGTGGGTATGGTTTTGTTACTTTTTCATCAGAAGAGGATGTAGAAGCTGCAATCTCGTCTTTCAACAATTCTGTAAGTTGTTTACTTCTCTTTTTTATTTGGAAGCTTAGTTATCCGAATATACTTCAAGTACATGTCACCTTAAATAGCACCTAGAGGATGCATTCCCATGTTAGACCCCCAATTTTGGAAAACATACAATTTTGGAATATGGAGATCATTGGACCACTTGTGCCAATCTTGGGATCCACTTTTGATGTATAGTTAGTTATGAATCTGACAGTTACGACAGATCCTATCAATTTTAGTATTTGACTGGTATAAAAAGGGGAGAGAGAAAAAGGTGTTAACAGAAAATAGAAGAAAACATGATAGATTAGCGTAGAATTAATGTCCTATTCTTTTATTAATTTAAAAATATAAAATCTATCTTCCCTTCGCTTTCCTAAAATTCCACACCCAAACTTAACTCTTAGGGGAGGGAGAGCTAGGAGTCTTTGAAGTTTCTAGGCTAGAAAGATCTATTGCACTCTGCTGGTCATCTTCTTTGTATTTTAGTTCCTGTGAACTTTGATTGAAGAAAGAATCTAGTTGAGTAAAAGTTCCATTTTTTCATTCCAGCTTTGTTCTATCTTTTCTATAATCTGAAGTAGTTCTTACCAATCTTTTTTCCAATCATGCTTTGTTATACATGTTGTATACAATCTGCTAAGTGAATCTAACATAATCTCATATTTTAATTCATTACCAATCTAAGTTCAACCCAAGATGACAGTTAATTTGCATCAACTTTTTTTTAATATATAAGTAATAAATGGAATGTTTCTTGGCACAACCACAATAGCCTGCGTATTACCTAGTAAGTGTAGCTCAATTGGAAACACATGCTGAATTGTGAGGGAAGACTAGAGTTGATCCCCACATAATACATCCTTGGAGAGGGGTGAAGAGCTCTACTAATTTCTGACCTGTGAAGAGCTCTTCAGAACTTGTGAAGATACATCAGGGTCTCACAGGAAAATCGAAGGCCCCCTAATTATGGTGATTTATAAAGTGAAATAGCGTGCTTAATTTCCAATTTGTAGTTTACTTATAAACATAGAAGTGCACATCCATATTACCAAAAAAATGATGTAATAGCTGGTCTCGTCTCATCTCATCTATCTTCCTTTTTGGTGATGCTTATCCATGTTTTGACTTTTAATGATGTTTTGATATGGTTTTGTAATAGGACTGAATGCTGTAGATTGAAAATGAGATTTTAAACTAGCAATTAGTTTAGTTCTAAATCTTACACTGAAAGTGATTTATTATTTGTCTGATGGCTTGTTGAATGCAGTCATTAGAAGGTCAAAAAATCCGAGTGAACAAGGCATAGAGAATTAGCAATGTTGCTGAGCATATGTTTGACTATGTACTGCCGGAACAAAGTACACTTTGGGTGAGGCTGAAACCACTAACAAATTTCCTTGTCTCTTTGTATAGCATATAATCATTTTCAGTTGACAAGGTTCTACGAAAAAATAGTGGTTATTGTTTCTATGGCAGACATTGCACCTTGCTATTTCTTCATCATTATGTTGTTGCTACCTTCTACTCTGCTCTGGTGATGTGGTGATGTAACACTTGTTTATATGCATGTATTCAATTCCATTTTTGCCTGAATTTGAGTTATCATGAAAATTAATTTTTTTTACATTTTATTATAAGGAAAAGTAAATTTAGTTTATTATTTACGATACAAAAATTATCACTAATAAAATTATATTATTTTATTTTATAAATTATGATAAAAACAAATATTACAAAAGTTTAGTAGCAATCAACAACTTGAGGACCTTTAAACTACACATAGAAGCGGATTTATACAAGAAAAATTGCATTATCGGTCGTACAACTCACAGTATATTTATAAATATAAATTTTTTACTATTTGTGAAACCCGTGAAAAGATAAAAAATTAAATTCGAGTTACCATTAACAAAAGTTATTTTTGTTAAAATGAGAATGTGTCTATCTTATAAAAATAATGTGCCATTAACTTGGTTTTGATATCTCCATTCAAATCAACAATTTAATCCGCCAACTGTATACAAATTGAATTAGAGATAAATAATACTTTAACATCTCAAACTAAATTATGTTGAATTTATTATTTAAAAATATTATTTTTCTTTTGAATTAAGAGTAATCCAATGTAGTATAAAATATTCACTAAGCTCAGCAAAATTTTAAAAATACCAATTTCAAGATCAACTCCAAAAACAGCAAAAGCTTATCTTTGCTCTTTAAATCAAGTGCCTCCCTCCACCAACTTTGGTGTAGTTAAAATCGTCTACAGTTATATTAAAACATGAAAAATAACTTATTTCAAATGCACAAGTAATTCATCGATTTAGAGTTAGAGGATTACAACCAACTATGATAAAAAGAACAGACTAATCGCTTTTTCACCTAAAATTTACATCCAGCACAAAGGCAGTTGGGGATACAAACTGGCAGCAGAGATGTTCAATGGTAGAATAATGTGAGTGGACATAAATCCACGATAGCACCATGGGTGGACACATACATACTAGATAATGTATCAATCGATAATAATTTATAAAACAACTAGAACCAAAACAAAACTTTTAGAAAAAAAACTTTAATAATAAAGTTCTCATACAACGAAGAAAATACAGTGCAACTATTAACGAAGAAAAAGCTCGACAAAACAGAATGAGGAAAATAATTTAGGCACTCTAGAAGACAAGTTCATGGGGCTTCATTCCTGCCTTCAAAGAAAACCTTGCACCCAAGTAAGTCTTCAGGTCTGCAACACTCTCAATTGCCTTTAACAAAGCAGTATCCACGGTATTCTGGTCATCTTTCTTCTCTTGGGGAAGCACATTTTTCTCCTACAATGGAAAAATTATAATATAGATCAGTATCACATATGCAGATCAAAATAACAAGGGACTCGTTAAAATTTAATTGTTAACCAACCTCCTTCTCTTCCTCAAAGAATTCACCTTCTCCCTTTGTCTTCTTCTTCTTTGCATCCTTGGCAAAGTACTTGTCATCAAATTTATCAACATTAACACCAGAGATGTCAACTTTTGTGGATGTACCAATGACATATGATTGGTTCACCCTTCTTAAAGGAACACCGTTGATCTTAAAGGGACCTAAAAGACGCATAGACATTAATTAAGATCACATTTCAACTAAGGTACAAATCACATGGCAAGGACCAATAATTGAGGGGAAGCATAAACTATAACCAAAATATTATGCTTTACAAAACAGAACTAAGTATGTTAAAGAGTAGACAACAGCAAAAGGAGCCTTGTCAATCAATTATGTTTCAGAAGTGAGAAAATAGAACAAGCAGATTAACTCATTGAAGTACAATAACCATAACAGAATAAATAACTGATTACCAACAAATGTCATCATGTAAGTAGTTGGTTGAACATAAGTTAATCTCATCACAAACACCACACACCTGTCACAAGAAGCAATCCAGATGGAAGCTGCTTCAGGAAAACAACCCTCTTTCCCTTAAACCTCCCAGCAAGCAGGATCAACACTGTTCCTGGAGTAACGCTAGCTCTGAAAAGGAAACACACCAAACATAAACAAAATGCACCATTAAAACTCTTACAATAAATTGACAAAACAAGTTACTAAAATTAAAATCCACATAATGGGATTTCTTTTTCTAATGGAAAACGGTTGATTTCATCATTTGACAAAAAAACACAATTAATTTTTCCATACATTCCACATACGAGACCACTAAATCACAAGAGATATATTTTTCTTTTAACATTGAGAGCCACAGAGCAATTAAAAGCTCATCATTGCTAACAAATCAAAACACTAAAACACACACAGACACAATAGGTTCCCAAGACTAAAAACCCTTACTTTGCTCCACATTTTCTAACAATAAAATCAGCAAAACATAAAATCCATCATACCAGACAAATCAAAGCCTGAAACACAAGAGTGAGGAAGAAAGTACCTGAGTTTGGCGGGCTTGGGCTTGTGCTTGTTGACGAGGGGCTTTCTGACATCGTCGGCGGGGTAAAACTTGGGAGGCTTCAGGGCCGGGGCGTCGGGCTTGGGCTTGGGGTCGTGGCGAGGGAAAGCACCGCCGTTTTTGGCCTTGATGGCCCAGATGCCCCTCTTGTGGTACATCTGCGACCTCGAGTACTTGCCAATACCCCTGATGAGTTCAGGGTTCCTCGACGTGCTTCTCAGCTTCTTCGGCGCCATTGCTTCTCCCCCTTTCCTTCTTCTGCTCACTCTCCTCCTGCAAAACCCTAACTGTTATATATGCCCCTCAAACGCTCCGTTTCTCTCTTAATGGGCCGGTCTAGTCTTTCTAAACTTACCTACTACGCTTTGGGCTTTTGTTTGTCTTTTTACTCTAATAGGTTAGGTTCTGGTTAGTTCTCTATTAATCTTTACTACCAGAAACGTTCACATAAAGATAATTTTATTATTATATGAATAATTAATAATAATTTAAAATATAGATACATGTATAATTTATTAAAAATGTTATTCAGAAATTATGTAATCATGTTTTGTCAAAAAAGTTATTTAATTATATAGAAACAAAGAAAAGTTATTTATTTATTTATTTTATTAATTGAACAAATAACTTATTTTTTATTTATTATAGAGTAAAATTATTCAATTAAAAGATGACATCAAAAGAGGTTATTCAAAAATGTATTTTCTTTTTATGACATTACAGATAATTTCTGTAATTTATAAATTATTTTAATTTTTTAAATATTATTTTTATGCATGGTTTGAATATGGATCACAAATATTTTTTTGAATGGATTCGCTTATTATTTTTTTATCAAGTAGATTAAGCTTTTACATTATTTTTTAATGGATCTAAATGAGTTTATGGGGTTTTCTATCAGATCCACTATACTTTAAATTGGATTTTTTTTTAATTTGAAATTATTTTTAAGTTTTAAATTTTAAATTGAAAATATTTTCAAAATTTTAAATTTTCGATTTGACATAAGAATTTGACATAAAAATTAATAATTAGCATGTAATATCATCATTGAGAATAAACATTTTAAATTGAACTCGTTTTTTAAATTTAAATCACAACTTTCACTTTTATGGTTGATTGAGAAAATGAATTTGAAATGAAAATGTGTGAAAGTAAATTGATTTAGGATTTAGGGTTTAGTAGAAATGGAGTGTCGCTGATAGGAATATCCATATCCTCACCAAAGCACTTCATTTGATTTAATGTTTAGTTCTCTAAGCAACAGAAATACCAAGCAAATGTTGTTAATATCAACATTAAACTAACAATGGGAAGCGACAAACTTTGGGTGTGTTAGTTAAACAATTTCCAAGTAGCCGTAAAAAACTAATTACTAAACAAAGCAAATGTCATTCCGTCAGAAGACATAAAATTGATGAATGGAAGTGAAGATCATAATTACAGATAATTCAAGTCTCAACATTGTAAATAATATAATAAGGGTCTTCCTAACAGGTCTCCCAAAAATGTTGAGGTGGTGGTTTTTGCATATTACTAGTATCGTTGCTTTTTAGCAGGATGGGACTTTTTAGAATGATAATTAGAAGTTCTTGTAGCTCAAAGATATTTAGTAGGTCACGAATTTAAAATGGTTCCCTAAAAAATGCAGTAGTTCTTAGGTCATGTCATACATAAAAACACTTTATTTTCCTAACCATAAAAACAAATATATAAAAAGAAAGAAAGGATCTATATATATCACATTGAGGATTGGAGCCTCTTTAAGGGAAGTAACACCCACTTAACTCAAGATGGGGAGCAAAAATACTTGGACAGAGGAAGAATACATAATTTGTAATGTATTGTGCCACTGAAAGCAAAATGCTTCTTAATCTACCTAATCAATACAACAAGAGAGATGAAAAGAAAATAAAAAATCATCTTAGGATATCCTTGACAATGATCAACTCTGCATTTTATTGTCAGTGTTTGAGGGCGGCATGACAACTAACAGTTGGTCGTTAATATGTTTGAAAATATTATCCTTATTGTAATTTTAACAAACAATATTTTAAGATAAGTTTCAAATATGAAAATGTCATTCTGTCAGACGACACAATACTGAAGAATGAAAGACAATAACATAATTACAGACAATTTAAATCTCAACATTGTAAATAATATAATAAGGGTCTTCCTAACAGGTCTCCCAAAAATACTGGTTAAGAGTTAAAAAATAAAGTTTTTATTGAAATTTATTATGTGATTGCATTTAGAATCAGTGCCGTAAGGTATTATTGATTAGCATTTGTTGCAGTATTATTAATGTCCATGATAATAAAAGTTCTTGTGACTCCGAGATATTAGTAGGTCGCGGAGTTAAAATGGTTCCCTAATAAATACAACAAAACACTTTATTTCCCTAACCATAAAAACAAATGTAAAAAGAGAAAGGATCTATATATATCACACTGATAATTGGAGCTTCCTTAAGGCAAGTAACACCCACTTAACTCAAGATGGGGACCACAAATACTTGGATAGAGGCAGAATACATAATCTGTAATGTATTGTGCCACTGGAAGCAAAGTGTTTCTTAATCTTCCTGATCAATACAGCAAGAGAGAGGAAAAGAAAATAAAAAACCATCTCAGAGGACTTCCTTGACAATGATCAACTCTGCATTTTATTGTCGGTATTTGAGGGCAGCACAACAACCAGCAGTTGGCCGTTGATAGGCTAAGTACTTAATCAACCATTGCTTTAAGTGGGACAGGTGCTACTAACTCTAAATAGTCAAAATCATCTGTTAGACCAACCTGTATGGAGACAAAGGGTGTAAGACATATAAGAAACAAAGACAGGGATAGCTAGATTTAATGACATAAATTAAGGCTATGTTTTAGTTGAGAAGATATATAAAATAATGTATAAAGTAGTAAGATTTTGCTAATCTATCCAAGTTACATTCATTCCATTCGTGTACCCATTTCATAGCTAAAAGCAACCCTGACAAATAACACTTTAGATGAGTATTTCACATAGATATCTGGAGATTGAGGCATTTAACTAAAATGACTGACCTCCGTGTACAAGTTTTCAAGTTGTTCCTTAGCCTCGGGGAAATTGTTCGAACACCATTGCTTCAGGGTGAAAATGTTGTCTACAAATATTTTTTGAAACAAATTGAGCTTATGTGTATTTTTATTATAATTAATGAAGTAAGATATTTAGAGTTATCAACATAATTAGAATTATACATTAGTACAACCTCTTGTATCTATAAATCTCTCAAATAACATAAATATTTTTCTTCCCTGTCTAAACCCCAAAAACTTCGACATGCATCATTATAATAACGTGAAATGTGACATTTCACTACACAAGAGACTCTATTTCTCCCCTCTTAGATAAAAATTTATTCAGGAACAAAGGAGAAAGAAAGTATAGAAGGTAAAACCTGTCCATCTGTTTGCCGATGCATGGGCAACTGCAATTGCTTCCCCTGCCAATGTTAAAACCAAAAACATCAGTGTCCCCAAAACTACGAATGTATTAGAATTAACATCCAAAACGCCAAAGTTATGTACTAATGTAAATAAATAAATAAGCCTTTCTTAACTCATTGCTTCAAAGGCAGTCAGATCATAATCTCTATACTTTGCCAACTCAACCTGAAAATTTCAAATATTATTAGATTATTACCTGACAGGGTACTGACGATCATAGTTGATGCCTTACTATCAAATAATCCTAACGTGCAATCCATTATGTTTTTGCTTAATGACTTTCAAATCTGCAACAACCTCCTCTTTTCATCTTGATAAAATTGAAATATTAGGATATACTATGACCGAGCCTCTTATTTATACAAAAGCAAAGGGAATTGGAATCTAGCAAGAAATATGTCATAACTTACAGATTCCTCTCGGTTTAGGGTTTAGGATTTGGGGTTTGAGGTTTAGGATTTGGGGTTTGGGGTTCGTGATTAGGGTTTAGGGTTTGAGGTTTATGGTTTTGGGTTTTTGGTTTTGAGTTTTAGGTTTTAGGGTTTTGGGTTTTGGGGTTTAGGATTTAGGTTTCGGTGTTTGGGGTTTGGGGCTTAGGATTTAGGATTTTGGGTTTTGGGGTTTGGGTCTAGGGTTTAGGGTCTAATGTAACATCTTGAATTTTTTTTTTTTTTTTGTAAAAGAGCCCAACAAAATCAAATTGGGCCTACCATATTGCCAAATATAGAAGTAGTCCTAATACTTTAAAGTCATAGTTAAATATGAATCAAATTATTGAAGCCATTTAAATACTTTGAGATGAGAAGGAATACTTCCTCATTTAATCACCTCTGTTACCACATCCACATGACATGAAGATTCCTCGAATTCAATTGTATTTCAATCCAAAAAAATCCAATTATTATTTTTATTAATAATATTATTATTGTTATTATTATTACTATTATTATTATTATTATTATTATTTTTATCATTTATTATTATCATTATAATTATTATAATTATAATTATAATTATAATTATTATTATTACAATGACATTATGATATCTACTATAAAAAGAATATAGTTGTAAATTTCATATTGTATTATTTGTATTATTATTTTTGTTTAAAAAAATCTTAATGTATATATAGAAGAAAAAAATAATATATATATATATATATATATATATATATATATATTCAATTAAAGTTTAGTTTAAAAAGTAATAAAAAATTATTAATAACTAATATAATCTTTTTAAGAATAAATGTTTCCAGTGGCCTAATGGCATACACTTACAGTATATATATTTGGTTTCAGTTGGGTTTTTGAAATTGATTCTGAATTCAAGCTTAGAATGGAGTTGGGTTGTCAATTTCTGAAACTCCTATTCAGTTATGCCTATTTGGAATTGGTCAAATTTCATATAAAACCTCAATTACGTGAAACCTTTATTAATTCACTTAACCCTAAACCTGCAACTAATGTGGAAGGGGCATTGTAGCTCTTGTTGACACGGATTCATGGGAGAACAAAAGGATGTTATGTATATTATATACATAAACTTAGAAAGATAAGAACAAAAGGACAAACCATAAATGTCATTAAACCACGTTTTTTCAATTTGGTGCATAAATTATTCTCTATTACATCACTTAATATGACGTCAAGCACCCTCCTAATAAATGCCCTTCCAACAACTTTGGCTATAAATATGGAAAATGCCTTATATAAATAGGTCAAGAGATACGAAAGAACTAAAAAGAATATTTCCCTCATGAAAACAACAACAACCTTTCTTATCCTTCTCTAAAGTTACATTCTGCAAAAGGTAAGGGGAAAGGAGATATACTATTTTACCTTCTATTTCTTAAAATATTTTTTTACAGTGAGGTATTCCAAGCCTCATGTTATAATTTTTTTGTAGGAACAGCTGGCTCCAGAAGGAGGGGTTGAATGGAGCCTGAACTCAATTCGCTATAAATAGAAACCACCAACCAATGCAAAATATATAAGCACAGATAAAGTAGTTTTATACTAGTTCACCCTAATCTCTTGGGCTACGTCCAGTTCTCCCTTAAACAAATTGTTCAAGAGGTTCCACTATTTAGCAAATAGTTACAACGAGTACAGAAACCTCTCTAGATTACAACGAGTACACAAACCTCTCCAGGTTATACCAGTCCCAATCTACCCCTGAGATCAAGATCACTCAAGAATTAAAGAAACACTCTCAAAAGAGAGAACAATGAAAGCTCACAAGGGTTTACTTCAACAATGATGAAGAATTACACAATGGTTTCACACAACCCAAAACTCTATATGCTCTCAATAGCAAATTGATAATAAACACTCAGTATATTTTCTTCAATGTATTATATGATGTGTTTCTCTTTTTGCTTCTTCTTATTTTTTTTCTTCAACTTGAACTTGTTCCTCTATATGTAGCTTTTTAGAAACTAGCCGTTGGGATGCTTGAATAGAGCAATCTTGACTTTCTCATGTATGGAGCTCAAACTAGAAATATTTCTCTAATTTTCACACTGCATTAAACTTGATTAATTCTGCATCGGACATAATTTAAAATAACATAAAGAAATTATATTTGGGATACCCATCAATAATTTGAATAATTTCTATTATGAATAGATTTGAACGTTAATGCACATCATGATATAAAATCAATTAATCACATCTAAATACTCCATAATAATTTGAATAATTTCCATTATGAACAAATTTGAACATTAAAGCACAATATGATATAAAATCAATTAATCACATTTAAATATTCCATAATAATTTGAATAATTTCTATTATGAACAAATTTGAACATTAAAGCACATAATGCTATAAAATCAATTTAAATCAAATCAATAACATAAAAGTAAATAATAGAAAACTTATCTCTTCATGGATCATGTGTCTACTGCTTTAATAATAATAATAATGTTAACTGCACAATGTATATAAGTCATCAAATATAAATGTATACTTGAGTTTTTATTATCATCAAAACTTTATCAAATGATTTGATCCTCTAAAGAGACTTTGGACCGTCTAATGTTCAACAATCTTCCCTTTTTGATGATGACAAAACTACAAGCCTTAAGAACAAATAATTTCAATAATATTAAGAGATTAAACAACGGAAGATTTTTATTTGATGAAAAACATGCACAATGCACAACTGCATAAACATAGAATTGTAAAACAAATCCAATAATGGTCAATATTATTTGCAAAAAATAGATTTGATCATTTTTCTTAATTATTTGTCGTACTTTCTCTTTCTCCCCCCTTTTATCATCATAGAAAGGAGTTAATTTTAAAAAAATCATCACTGCTAGAGGGAGATGCTAATAAAGATTCTAAGTGGTTATGTGTTAGAGATAGAGAATTTTGGATAATAGGGATGACTTGAAACTCTAGCTCACTAACCTTGATCCTTAATACATAAATCATATGGTTCTTGCATACTCATCTTTAACAACTGCTTGAATGATTTCACTTAAATTTGGGTATGGTTAAATCATTAACAGGAGAGGGAACAAAATTCTTTCATATTTTGCAGAGCTCATCTGATGTGAATTTCTGGCTTGAATAACACAGCAACTTGGGTGAGAAAGACAAACCAATTGAAATTTTCTAGGTATGTAAATTTGGTAAAGGGGAATTGCAATTAGAAAATGCATAGCATGAATTAATTAAGAAAAATTTTGCACCAAATTTTGAAAATAATTTTTTTTATAAAAAATATAATTTTATAAATGCATCAACAAAATATGATTTAAAAAAATTATGTAATAAAAGTAACAAATATAGATACAAATGAAAATATTTGATGCAATGAGCTTAAGTCAATTGATATTTTCCATCATTCAATCAGGATCATAACCAAAAGTTCTCTTAAATAATTAAAATGTTCTTCAATAAGGGGTTTTGTAAAAATATCTGCTAGCTGTTCATTAGTTGAGACAAATTGCAAATCAATGGTACCCTTTTGAACATGATCTTTTTATAAAATGTCGTTTAATTTCAATGTGCTTGGCGCTTGAAACAAAATTGGATTTTTAGAAAGACCAATAGAAACATTATTATCACAAAAAATTAGAATATTATTTTCATGAATTTCATAATCAACAAGTTGATTTCTAATCCAAAGCAACTGAGAACAACATTGAGCAACTGAAATATACTCAGCTTCTGCAGTGGATAAAGCAATCATTCCTTGCTTCTTACTCATCCATTGGGGCTTAGGGCTTTGGGTTTAGGGTTTCGGGTTCGAGGTTCGGTGTTTAGGGTTTATGGTTTAGGATTTAGGGTTTAGGATATTAACTGGATTAAACTCTTTATCCAAACCTAGTGATGTTGTAGGATGCATAGGTGTGCTCATAGGTTTGGCTTCATCTAATTTGAATCTTTTAAGTAGTTCTTTGGCATACTTTGATTGATGTATAAATATCTTATCCACTGTTTGCTTGATTTGAAGTCCAAGAAAAAATTTGAGTTCTCCCATCATGTTCATTTCAAATTCTTTCTGCATTAAGCTTGAAAAATCATTACAAAGAATTTCATTAGTAGCACTAAATATAATATCATCAACATAAATTTGCACAATAATAAATTCATTTGAATAATCTTTACGAAATAGAGTAGTATCCATTTTTCCTCTTTGAAAACCATTTTCTAAAAGAAAAGAACTTAGACGTTCATACCATGCTCTAGGAGCTTGTTTGAGACCGTACAAAGCCTTATTTAATTTGTAAACATGTTGTCGGAAGTCAACACTTTCAAACCTAGGGGGTTGTTCCACATAGACTTCTTCTTTAATGAATCTATTAAGGGATGCACTTCTAACATCCATTTGAAATAATTTAATGTTATTATAAGTAGCAAAAGCAAGCAAAATACATATGACTTCTAAACAGGCAATAAGTGCATAAGTTTCAGTAAAGTCAATACCTTCTTGTTGGGAGTAACCTTTGGGCACGAGTCTAGCCTTATTTCTAACAATCTTACCTTGTTCATCAAGTTTGTCTCTGAATACCCACTTTACTACTATCACAACTTTGTTTGTGGGTGGTTCTACTAGCATCCAAACCTCATTTTTCTTAAATTTGATTTAGTTCTTCTCGCATGGCTTCTATCCAACTTTCGTCTTCTAGTGCCTCATTTACATTCTTTGGTTCAATTTGTGAAATCATGGCTATTTGATCTTTGACTTTTAATCGTGTAGTAACTCCTTCATTAGGTTTACCAATTATGGCGTTAGTTGGATGATTTTTAATCAAAGTGGAATTCCTTCCTGTAGGTTCTCTTCTCTCTTCTGCTTTGATAAACTTTTATCTGGCTTGAAGTCATTAAATCTCACATGAATAGATTCCTCCACTAGAGACGTTCTAGAGTTATATACTCTATATGCCTTAAATGATTCTGAATATCCAAGTAAGATTCCTTCATCACTTTTAGAGTCAAATTTTCCAAGACTATCTTTATTATTCAGAATGAAACATTGTACTCCAAAAGGATAGAAATAAGATATGTTGGGTTTTTTTTATTTTTCCACAATTCATAGGGAGTCTTTTTGATCAAGGGTCTTATGTAAATTTTGTTTTGTAAATAACAAGCAATATTAATTGCTTCTGCCCAAAAGTGTTTGTGGTTTGGGGTTTTTAGGGTTTAGGGCTTTTTGGGTATTTTGGGTTTTTAGGGTTTTTAGGGTTCAGAGGGTTTTGGTTCGGGTTTCGTGTAAAATAGGTTTTGGCTAAGTTTAAGAGGGGGGTGAATTGAACACTTGAAAATTTTCGCAAACTATTTTGGAGAATGAATAATTTTTATAGAAACTACTCCAGATGATATGTAAAGCAAACAACAAAGGTTCAAAAACAGTTTCAGTACAATATCAATCAACCAGATACAATAAACTGTAACCAGAAAACAATTCTTGAATACACAATATACTATAAAAGCAATTCTTTAAAAATTGAATCAAGAAATCAAAGAATTAGATCAACTTCAAGTTTATAATGATTCAATGATAAAAGAGTTTTTTGTTAAACAATACAAACTATGTTAAGTGTATGAAAACAATCTTTAATCAATAACTATGAAAGATTGAGTTTTTTGGAAAAATAAACTGATAAACAGTAAACCCAGTAAATTGCGAAACTGCAGATTTACAAAAAACTGATATACTGGATATTAATAGATTCAAACTTGTTAAGAGTAGATTGTGTTTAATCTGATTATATGTTTTCAGAATTTATTAAAAAAGTTTCAGAAAGTTGATGAAGTTATTCAATTAGCAAGATTCAATTGATTCTGAAAATTCAAGAAATACAACAAGATTTAACAAGAACAGTAAAGAGAGAGCAAGAGAGATTCAAGACACAACAAATTTATCCTGGTTCACCCTTCCACAAGGACTACGTCCAGTCCCTTACACCACTATAAGGATTTCCACTATAAAGAGATCAAACTAGATCAGTTTACAGAAAAACAACAACTTGCTCCCCGCAAGTAAACACTGCTCCCCATAGCAAACCTGCTGAACCTACAACAGAACCCAAAACTATATAGACTCCACTCCACTATATATTCCAGAACACCCCTTGCTGATCCCCTCAACAAGTTACAACCTGTACAGAACCCACTGTACAAAACAGAATTACCAACCCAGGTAACTCACAACAGAATAACCTTCAATACAGTGAAAGAATTATCACAGTCTCAGTGATACAAGCACTTTTATACAACAGATTACAAAAGTAATAAAGAAAGGGTATAAAAGGCTTAGTCTGATGATCAAGATCAATCAAAGTTTTAATCAAGAATTGTTTTCTCAAACTACTACTGGCGCTTTTGCTCTCTTTGAAAACTCAAATGTTCTTGCTTAGAAAAAATGTTTATAATGATTTCAATCTCGTGTCTTGTGTGTTTTCAAAAGCCGCGCCAAATATTTATAAACAACTGTCTTAAAAATCAATCGATTGTTTTGGCAAATAGTCGATTGTTTTTCTTGAGTTAGTTAAAACAATTAATCAAAATGTAATTTCTGATTTTAATGATTTCTCAAATCTTTTGATAATTCAGAAAATACTTATGGAGCTTTTCCTTGATTAAGTTTGCATTCATCACTGATTTGAACTCAAACGTACCCCATAACACACAATCCTAGGTTTTAGACCAAGTTCTTCAATCTTCATGAAATCTTCATGCATTCCACATATAATCATATGGTCTTGAACTTCTTCACTTGGTTGGCTTCATCAAATCATCACAGTAGCCCACTGGTGCTAACAATCTCCCCCAATTTGATGAAGACAAACAATGGTGTGTTGAGTTGAAATGCATGCTTGTTCTCCTTTCAATCAGTCTGTTGGCTTTCACAAAGCTCCCCCATAATTTGATATCCTGCTAAAAATACTTCACAGAACATAGTGAAGAAAAATAGTAACACAAAAGATAACAACTTTCATTGATATTAAGCATGAGTACATGATAACCATTGAACAATACAAGTCGTGTAACAAACTGATACAGGCATAACAAACTAAGATTGGGACTGGGCTGGATAAACCAGCAAATTAGAGTAGTAGCAGTAACAGAAAACATGAAACAACAAACAACAGCAACAGAAAATATAGCAAACAACAAGCAAGCAGTAAACTAAACATCAACCTAGACTCCCAGACCACAACACTTCCTAATCACAACACACCTAATTCTCCCCCATTGACTTCATCAAATGGACGAGAAACTACCACTAAATATGCAATGTAAATGCCCTATTCGTCTGGTGGAAAGAACAAAGTCCCTATCTTAGACTAGATATCTTCAATTTGTGTTTCAATAAACTGGAAGTGCGTTTCACAATACTAGTGATGACTACGGTTCTGGTCTTCCAATTGATTGAACTGTGTCATCATGAGTTGTTCGAGTCTGAAGAAGGAGTCTTGACTAAGAGCAGCAGGTGTTTCTGGTTCTGGTTCAGCTTGATCAGAATTTTTATCCTCATCTTCGTCATCCTTATCATCATCATCAATAGATTTCTCTTCTTCTTCTTCTTCATCATCATCTCGAACTGATTCTTCATCAGCTTTGCGAATCCATTTCTTATTTTTCATCTTTTTTAGTCAAATCTTGGTGAGATTTGTAGTGGTAATCTGGTTCAGCGCCTTGATTTCTTCAACAACTTCAGTTTCCACATCTATTTGAAAATATTCAATAAACTGCGATAGCAATATCACATATGGTATGCGATATTCCAGTTTCTTCCCAACTTTGAATAGATGCTTACGAATCACATTAATCCAGTTGATTTTGATCTTATTCATGAGACAATACATGAGTATAAGATCCTCCTCAGTCAATGTTGCATGGTTGAAACCACGGGGGGTCAGCACCCAGATTACAATATACGCTAGTATTCTCGGTATAGCAGCAAGTCCTCCTACATTGAACGTCCTCGAGGCAGACTCTTGATTCCTCAAGCATGATTTGTAAAACTGAACTTTGTTAAAGTTCCCCAGTTCTGATGTGTTCCCTCTGCTAATAGTAGCTCCTTCATTTCTCAAGCCAATGACACTAAGCCAGACCTCTTCATTGATTGTTATGTCAATGCCCTTCACCTGTGAGTACAAATTCTCCTCATCATAGCACATGTTGGTCAGGAAAACCTTAACCAAATATGGGTAAGTATTCTCAGTCAGCTTCAAGAATCTGTCCAGCTTTTGAAACTTGAGCATGTCACGAACCTCATCAAGTTTCTCCTCCTTGAGCCACTCAAGACTCAGCGCTTTGGGAGTAATGATGATCTTCATGCTGTACAGTTTGTAATACTCTTCAATACTCTCCTGGTTTCCAACGAACCACCTATCAAGATAATCGGGTTTATTGTTGTCACTGTCTGATCCAGCATGTTTAACCATAGTCCTTTTGGTTCTTTTTCGTGGGTTGGAGGAAGAAGTCATTTTCGAAGGAAGAGTGGGTTGCAGGAAAACTGAACTTTGCACACAGAACAAATAGAGCAAAGATAGTGAGGTAGTGTGCGAGTGAATGCATGCTCAGCCTTCTACTTAATGAAAAACAATTCTATAGAAAACAACACATTGATTGACAATTCAAAAATGCAAAACAGCTTTTGCAGTTTGTTGAGATTCTCCAAGTAATCAATTTAGAGCAGGTTATACTTACCTGCAAAAAATCTCAAAAATAACTTTTTGACTAGTTGACTCTCCACTGTCACAGCGCCATGTGGCATCTCGAGCTGTCTCTCTCTTCACATGCTAAACATGAGTATTGAGTTGCTTTGTCTTATTCAGCCTTTCAACTAGTTGGGTTCAACTATGCTTGGTTTTATTCGCTTTCTTTCAATTACACAGCTTCACTTCAGTTGCGTTGTAACTCTAACATAGTTTCACATGCATCCATAATTAACATTTAATCAGATATCAATGTCTAGTCAGTTTTAACATTGCTTTTAATCAGATTTTAAAAACTGATCCAGAAACAGTGAATAGTCATGTGAACCTGATACAGTAAAAGAAAAGAAATTGAATTGATCTAGTGAAAAAAAATTTGAACCTGATACAATAGTTGTAAAACTAAAAACTGATACAGTAAGAAAAATCCGAACTTGTAAAGTAATCTGTAAAATCAAAACTGATCCAGTAAACTGTTCAGGAATGAAATTAACACAGAAATTTGTAAAACAACTATGTAACAAAATTAGCCAATAATCCATTTAGCGTAATCAAATTTATTTCACAAATTTAAAATCAATAATCCCAAGTTCATTTCGAAGGAAGTTAAATCTATCCTTATTAAGTGGTTTTGTAAAAAGATCAGCAAACTGATTTTCAGTACTAACAAACTGAATTTCACAATCACCATTATTGACATGGTCTCTAATGAAATGATGGTGAATTTCAATATGCTTAGTCCTTGAATGTTGAACTGGATTCTTTGTAAGATTGATGACACTGGTGTTGTCACATAGTAATGAGATTTTAGACAAGTTAAGGCCAAAATCACTTAACTGTTGTTTAATCCATAGGCTTTGTGCACAACAACTACCAACTGCAATGTATTCAGCTTCAGCAGTGGATAGTGCAACACATGCTTGTTTCTTACTATGCCAGGATATTAAACTTGATCCTAACAGATGACATGTTCCACTGGTGTTTTTCCTGTCAATTTTGCAACCTGCAAAATCAGAATAGCTTACTAAATCTAGAGATAGGATACCATAGTCCAACAGTTGTAGTTCCCTGTAGGTATTTCAGAATTCTCTTTGCTGCAGTGAAATGTGATTCTTTCGGATTAGATTGAAATCTGGCACAGAGACAAACACTAAACATGATGTCTGACCTGCTGGCAGTAAGATACAGCAGTGAACCGATTAATCCTCTGTATTTGGTTTGATCCACACTAGTTCCTTTATCATCCGAATCCAAGTAACAATTAGTGGCCATAGGTGTTGAAATCTCTTTGCAGTTTTCCATGTCAAACTTCTTCATTAACTCTTTATAGTACTTGGTTTGACTAAGGAATGTCCCATGATTTAGTTGTTTGATCTGTAGTCCAAGAAAGTAGTTAAGTTCACCCATCATGGACATCTCAAATTCTCCCTGCATAACTGCAACAAACTGTTCACACAGATTTTGATTAGTGGATCCAAATATAATATCATCAACATATACTTGAACCAAAATAATATTATTGAATGCTTTCTTAATAAACAATGTCTTATCTGTTTTGTGTTTTGCCTCTCTCATATGCATGAGAAAGCAAGAAGTTGCTCAACCTCTCATACCACTATCTTGGGGCTTGCTTCAAACCGTATAGAACTTTCTTCAGTTTGAAGACATAATCTGGATGCTTATGATCTTCAAATCCAGGAGGTTGATAAACATAAACTTCTTCATCAATATACCCATTAAGGAAAGCACTTTTGAGATCCATTTGGTGAAGCTTGAATCCATTCATGCAAGCATATGCTAAGAGCAGTCTAACAGCTTCAAGTCTTGCTACTGGTGCAAAATTTTCTCCATAATTAATTCCTTCTTCCGGATTGTAACCCTCTTTGCAACCAATCTAGCTTTGTTTCTCACAATAACACCTTGTTTATATAACTTGTTCTTGAACACCCACTTGGTGCCAATGACATTCATCTCACTAGTTCTCGGAACAAGTGTCCAGACCTCATTCCTTGCAAACTGTTTCAGTTCCTCGTACATGGCATTTATCCAGTTGCTATCTTCTAGAGCTTCACTCACTGACTTGGGTTCAACTTGTGACACGAAGGCCATATGTTCACAGAAATGGTTCATGGATCTTCTAGTAGTTACTCCCTTATGTACCTGACCAATGATATTGTCTAGTGATAGATTCCTAGGAACTCTCCATTCCATAGGCAGTTCATAACTCGTTGCTGCTGCTCCAGTGCTAGATTCAATCGGTTGATCTTGTGGTTCAATCGATTGAACTTCACTCAATTGATTGTTTTTTTCAGAATTAACCAGTTGATCTGTGACAATCTTCTGATTCACTGGTTCATCACCATTTGCAGTAATCTTAATGTTTTCCTGCACTTTGTGGTCAGTTTCATCAAATGCAACATGCATGAAATCTTCTACAACCATGGTTCTCTTATTATACACTCTATATGCATGACTATGCAGTGAGTAACCAAGAAAGATACCCTCATCCGCTTTTGGATCAAATTTGCCCAAGTTATTTTTCCCATTGTTTAAAATAAAACATTTACATCCAAAAACTTTTAAATGGGAAATGTTAGGCTTTCTACCTCTAAATAGCTCATAGGGGGTCTTCTTTAAGATTGGCTGAATGAGTACTCTATTCAATACATAGCATGTTGTACAAACTGCATCAGCCCAGAAGTATTTTGGCAAATCTGTTGCATTCAGCAGCGTCCTGGCCAACTTCTCCAATGATCTATTCTTCCTCTCCACCACTCCATTCTGCTGTGGAGTTCTTGGTGCAGAAAAATTGTGCTTGATTCCTTCCTTCTCACAGAATTTATCAAATCTTTCATTTTGAAATTCGCCCCCATGATCTGATTTAATAGTAGAAATCCTACATCCTTTCTCATTTTGAATTACTTTGGCAAAATTCTTAAAAGCAAGATAAGCATTATCTATTATGGCAATGAATAAAGTCCATGTAAACCATGAGTAATCATCTACAATTACTAGACCATAGTAATTACCACCTAGGCTTTTGGTTCTTGATGGACCAAATAAATCTATGTGAAGCACCTCAAGTGGTCTAGTTGTTGAAACAACATTAATCGGTTTAAAAGAGCTTTTAGTTTGCTTACCCTTTTGGCATGCTTCACACAGTTTGTTCCTCTCAAACTTAAGCTTAGGAAGACCAGTTAGAAGATCCTTAGATTCAATCCTATTTAGATGATGCATGTGAATGTGTGCAAGTCTCCTATGCCACAACCAAGATTCATCATCTTGGGATAGCAAAGAGTTCATACTAGGAATGATGCTTGAGACATTAAGCATATAAACATTACTTACTCTTTTACCTACAAGAACTGTTTCAGTATATTCTGAGTCTGCTATAGTGCATTGCTCTGGTTCAAATGTGATCTTGTATCCACGATCACACAGTTGACTAATACTCAGCAGACTATGTTTCAGACCTTATACAAGCAACACATCCTTTATGATCACTTTATTCTCGCTTCCTATATCACCAACACCAAGAATCCTTCCTCGATTGTTGTCTCCATAGGTGACAAATCCTGCTGGTTTCCATTTTAAGTTAATCAATTGTGAAGCCTCTCCTGTCATGTGCTTTGAGCATCCACTGTCCAGATACCACATCAGTTTACTAGACGCTGACTGTTCCTGCAAAACAGATTAGATTTGAGGTTTCAGTACCCAGTTAAATTTGGGTCTAACAGTGTTAGATGTTCTTTTGGGCACCCACCTAACTAATCCTTTTGGCAAATCAAACTTTCTAATTTTATAGTTCTTCACAGGGTGACCTTCTCTCATACAATAAAAACAGGTCAATAAAAATTGTTGTGCATCTGTTTTAGAAAAGCTACTGTACTTCTTCTGTTTTCTTTGAAAACGAGTTTGATAACCAATGCCAGCTTTTTCAAAAACACAATGTTGAGAACCCAAAATGACATTTAAGTTTGCAGTACCCATTGAAAGTTTAGAAGCAATAGTAATTAAGTAATTCACTTTGTTCTGCAGAGCTTCACAATTTTCACAGTTAACTGCTGGAAGCTTTGTAAATTATTTCCTAATGTTCAAAATCAGCTTTCAGTTCTAAAATTTCATCTTCCAGTTGTTTGACTCTGCCTTCTAACCAATTATTCAAACCTTTCAGTCTATTGTTAGATAAGGCCAGTCTATTTGCTTCTTCATGAGTTTCATGAAAAGCTTGAAGCAGTGAAGTGTAATTTGTACTGTTAAATGAAGTGCTGGAATCTTCACTACTAAACTCAGAATTCTTTCCAGCCATGAAACACAGATTTGCTTCAATGTCTTCTTGTGAAGAGCTGCTGGATGAGGATGCATTGTCTTCCCATGCAATGTATGCCTTTCTTCCCTTTCCAGCTTTGTAATTCTTCTTTTCAATGCTCTTCTCTTTGTTAGCCAGATTTGGACAATCTGCTTTCATATGTCCCTGTTTGCCACAGCCAAAACAGGTTAGCTTATTTGAATTTGAATCAGGTTTTCTAGTATACCTTTTAGATTGTTGATTCTTTGCCCTGCTCTTCAGTTTGAAGAATTTCTGGAATTTCTTTGTCAGCAGACTGAGATTCTCAGTATCACTATCTTCCTCTGAGTTGTCCTCACTGGTTTCAATTTCAACAGCCTTTGATTTGAGTGCGAGGCTTCTAGTTTTCTTCTCAGCAGATTCCATCTCTTTCAACCTCGTCATTTCCAGTTCATGTTCTCTCAACTTTCCAAAGAGTGCCACTATGGTGAGAGTTGTCAAATCTCTGCTCTGTGAAATTGCAGTAACCTTGGGTTGCCAACTTTTGTCCAAGCATTTGAGGATCTTGATATTCAGCTCCTCCTTGTCAAACTGCTTTCCAAGCCTGATCAAGTGATTCATTATGTGAGTGAATCTCTTCTGCACATCAGCAATTGACTCACCTTGCTGCATTCTGAATAATTCATATTCTTGAATCAGTGCATGCTTTCTAGCCCGTTTGACGTCAGTAGTGCCTTCATGAGTAACCTCAAGTATATCCCACATCTCCTTTGCAGAACTGCACTGTGAGACTCTGAAAAACTCATCCAGATTCAAAGCTGAAGTTATTATATTCTTGGCTACACAATCATACTGAACACGTTTATTTTCAACTTAAGTCAACTCATCAAATGGCTTTGCAACAGATATTCCATTCACAACAGAAATTGGAATGTAAGGTCCATTCACTATTGCATTCCATATACCTCTATCAATAAATTCAATAAAAATCTTCATTCTCACTTTCCAAAATTGGTAATTAACCCCAGAAAACATGGGTGACCTGTGTATAGAGGCTCCCTCGGCAAAAGGCAACTTGTTCTCGGCCATGGATCGAAAAACTTGACTAGAATTCAAGTCCTAGCTTTGATGCCAATTGTAAAATATGTTTTGGCCAAGTTCAAGAGGGGGGTGAATTGAACACTTGAAAAATTTTGCAAACTGTTTTGGAGAATGAATAATTTTTATAGAAACTAGTCCAGATGATATGTAAAGCAAACAACAAAGGTTCAAAAATAGTTTCAGCACAATATCAATCAACCAGATATAATAAACTGTAACCAAAAAACAATTCTTGAATACACAGTATACTATAAAAGCAGTTCTTTAAAAATTGAATCAAGAAATCAAAGAATTAGATCAACTTCAAGTTTATAATGATTCACTGATAAAAGAGCCTTTTGTTAAACAATACAAACTATGTTAAGTGTATGAAAACAGTCTTTAATCAATAACTATGTAAGATTGAGTTTTCTGGAAAAATAAACTAATAAACAGTAAACCCAGTAAATTGTGAAACTGCAGATTTACATAAAACTAATATACTGGATGTTAACAGATTCAAACATGTTAAGAGTAGATTGTGTTTAATCTGATTATATGTTTTCAAAAGTTATTAAAAAAGTTTCAGAAAGTTGATGAAGGTATTCAATTAGCAAGATTCAATTGATTCTAAAAATTCAAGAAACATAGCAAGATTTAACAAGAACAATAAAGAGAGAGCAAGAGAGATTCAAGACACAACAAATTTATCTTGGTTCACCCTCCCACAAGGGCTACGTCCAGTCCCTTACACCATTGTAAGGATTTCCACTATAAAGAGATCAAACTAGATCAATTTACAGAAAAACAACAACTTGCTCCCCGCAAGTAAACACTGCTCCCCACAGCAAACAACCTGCTGAACCTACAACAGAACCCAGAACTATACAGACTCCACTATATATTCCAGAACACCCCTTGCTGATCCCCTCAGCAAGTTACAACCTATACAGAACCCACTGTACAGAACAGAATTACCAACCCAGGTAACTCACAACAGAATAACCTTCAATACAATGAAAGAATTATCACAATCTCAGCAATACAAGCACTTCTATACAACAAATTACAAAATTAATAAAGAAAGGGTATAAAAGGCTTAGTCTGATGATCAAATCAGTGAAGAAACTGTCTCAGTCAACTCAAAGCTCCAGTAGTAGTTCAAGAAAACAGTTCTTGATTAAAACTTTGATTGATCTTGATCACTAGACTTGAAAGCGCTTTTGCTCTCTTTGAAAACTCAAATGTTCTTGCTTAGAAAAAATGTTTATAATGATTTCAACCTCGTGTCTTGTGTGTTTTCAAAAACCATGCCAAATATTTATAGACAACTGTCTTAAAAATTGAATCGATTGTTTTGGCAAACAGTCGATTATTTTTCTCGAGTTAGTTAAAACAGTTAATCAAAATGTAATTTCTGATTTTAATGATTTCTCAAATCTTTTGATAATTCAGAAAATACTTATGGAATTATCCTTGATTATGTTTGCATGCATTATTGATTTGAACTCAAACTTACCCCACAACACACAATCCTAGGTTCTAGACCAAGTTCTTCAATCTTCATGCATTCCACATATGATCATATGGTCTTGAACTTCTTCACTTGGTTGGCTTCATCAAATCATCACAGTAGCCTACTGGTGCTAACATTTTGGGGCTGGGGGTTATGGGATGGGGGCTTAGGGCCCTAGGGCTTAGGGTCTAAGGGCCTTCGAGCCTTGGGGTTTGGGGGTTGGGGTTGGGGTTTAGGTTGAGGGTTAAGGGTTGAGAGCCAAAGCAACTGAGAACAACATTGAGCAACTGAAATATACTCAACTTCTATAGTGGATAAAGCAATCGTTCCTTACTTCTTACTCATCCATTAGGGCCTAGGTCCAAGGGCTGAGGACTTAGGGCTTTTGGTTCAGGGTTCAGGGCTCAGGGCTCAGGGCTCAGGGTTTAGGGTTTAGGGTTTAGGGTTTAGAGGTAGGGTTTAGGGGCTAGGGTTTGGGGTTTGGGGGTTAGGGTCTAGGATTTGGGGTTTGGGATTTGGAGTTTAGGATTTGGGGTTTCGGGTGTAGGGTTTAGGGTTTAGGTGTTGGAGTTTGGGGTTTGGGTTTTCGGGTTTAGGGTTTATGGTTTAGGGTGCTGGATGTAGGATTTTGGGTTTGGGGTTTGGGGTTTGGGGTTTTGGGTTGAGGGTTGAGGGTTGAGGGTTGAGGGTTTAGGGTTAGGGTTTAGGGGTTATGGGTTAGGGTTTAGGGGTAGGGGTTAGGGTTTAGGGATTAGGGGTTAGGGTTTAGGGGTTAGAGGTTAAGGGTTAAGGATTGAGGTTTAGTGGTTAGGGTTTAGGGGTTAGGGGTTACGTGTTATGGGTTTGAATTTAGGGGTTAAGGGTCAGGGGTCGGGGGTCG
>Ga0209489_103212_pt1 | contig 32171 bp, 24 predicted proteins | sample SiratrowhiteBW_FD_187527 | JGI IMG/M metagenome (GOLD analysis project Ga0209489, IMG submission 187527) | Root nodule microbial communities of legume samples collected from California, USA - Siratro white BW (SPAdes) (version 2) | ecosystem: Host-associated > Plants > Roots > Nodule | place...
AATAACCATTGTTGTAATTTTATAAAAAATCCCAAACTACTTCCCCTCTTTTTTTTTTCTTTTGTACAAATTCCCAAACTTACAAATTATCTATTTAAAAAATATAAAAAAGAGTGGAAGTACTTTTAAGAAAGAAAAAAATGTAAATAAGTTTTAATAATTTAAATTTTCTCTATATATAAACCATTCAAATTAAAACCAGTAACTTTTCTTCATATTCTTCCATTCAAATTAATTTCATATTTATTTCAATTACTTAAATGACAATTAATTAATTTCAATGACTATATTCTAATTTTCATCAAAATTTCTAAAACAGTTTTATCACTATGCATTAATTCTAATTTAATTTTATGTGCACAATCCAATAAAACATGGAAAAATAAGAAAGAAAAGGTGTTTTATCACTATGCATTAATTCTAATTTAATTTTATGTGCACAATCCAATAATCATTCTAAACTCTTGCAATAGCCTAACAATTTCAATTAATCAATTAATTACTTAATTAAAATACATGTATTTTTATTCCACAATTTCATTCATTTAACTAAATTGTATTATCTCATGATTTCATATATCTTAAACTAAATTGTGTGCAATAATAGAACGATTAAGAAAATTTAAAAAAAAAATTATACTAATTTAAGAAATTTGCCGAATATTGTCCCTTCGCGATCGACTAACATAGATATAAAAGTTTCCTTTTACCATAATCCATTGAGCAAACCAAGCCATATTTTATTCCCTTTACTTTCTGGTGTGATTAACCACAACTTGCAGATATAGTGACAACTGCATGAAATAGGTATTAGGAGTGAATTGCATGAAGCCAATTCAAGTTAAGATCAAGTTGAGGAATATCTATATTTAGATAGGGCAGCATGTGCTTGAAAGGTTCCCATGAAGCAGCCGTCTCTTCATCACATACCACTTCCTTTAAATTCTTAAGATTGACGATTGAGAGTGGCAATTCACACCTTGCACAACTTGTCATGTAGAGGTTTCTAGGATTACATAGATTGCCAAAGTCCTCTGGTAAATTACGAAGGCTAATGCAGTTTGAGATGTCCATATATGTCTTAGATTTGAAAGTCTTGCAATAGAATTTGGTAGCCCTTCCAAATCAGTACAAGAACTCAACCTTAGGAGTTTCAAATTCACTAAGTTGCCAATTTCTAGAGGCAATTGAAAAAGCTTGTGGCAATTGCTAATACTGAGCATCTTCAAGGAGGTGATATCACACAGCCCCTTAGGCAATCCAACCATATCTTTGCTGTAGTCAATATTCAAGTCCTCTAGATTTGGAAAAGCATCTGAAATTAGCATGTTACTGTTTTCGAAAGCCTGTCTTGTATCACACATGTAGAGGGATAACTTTTTAAGATTCTTTAATATCACAGAGGAGGGAATAAAAATCTTCTCTAGCCTGATTCGTTTTAGGTTGTTTAGTCAGCCAAGTAGCTCAAAATTGATCATTTCACAAGGACGGAAACCATACTTTATGACTATCAGAACTTTTAGCATACTCATTTTTTTCAGTAACTTTGGAAAGGAGTACTGATTAGTTCGTAGGTTTAACACCAGAGTCTAAGCTTGAGCTGGTAGTAGGTGGGACCAATATGAAATGAAAGTTTCATCTGCAAAAGTAACCCATATGGCGTTATTAGTAGAAGAGTAACAAATGGTAGATCATAGGGGTTATCTCTTTACCATCTTTAGTTTGTAAGTAAATGTCTATACTTCAAAGAAAGTTATTACTAACCGGTTGATATTGACAATGTCCGAGTACGAATGTTGGGGTTTTTGTTCAATACACCATCCAAAAATATTTGACCAAAAGCGGATCATAATGCCTTGCTGTTTCTCCCTAAGCCACCCTTCAGGTTTATTTTCATCCATGTCAATCATCAGTCTTTTTCTCTGTTCAGTTTGTTCTTGAGTGCTTTGATAAATTGCCAAGTCTCTTAGAATATCATGAAGGATGACAAAACGGTTATTGTAGTAGTAACAGTCTGTGTCACTTGTATTTTTCCTGATACAATAGCAGACATTAGGTTCTCTCACAAGATTATAAATGCTCTCTATACATGAATATGATTACTTACAAATTTCTACTTCTGATCTCAAAGTAGTTCATACCAAGAACTGCAGAATTACATAAAGCAAGAGGCTTAAATTTTCAAATTAATTGGTAACTGTAGAATAATTGGTAAGGAATCAACTTCTCCTTTCATGAGCTAACAAGCTATTGAATTATTTGGTGTATAGAGTACATTAGGATGAAATAGTTTAGGAGAAATATAAGTAGTCATTGACTGTACCTTGTTACTAACATTAGCCAAATTCATGGAGTCCAATTTGTTGACAATGACCATTACTTCTATGCCATTATTATCTAGTCCATACAACTCTACCCAGATATCAACGATAGCAGCAAGAGGAATTCTTTGGTCTTCAGGAAATAAAGCCAAGTCCATGAAGCACTCTTTGAGGATGGAATTATCTTTCAAGACATCTAAGATCTTAGTGTTGGAATCGAGTATGGAATGACCTTGAGACAATTCCTTCACCATCTTTTGCCACAATTCATAAGGTCGATTACTTAGTGATCTACCAACAACTTCAATGGCAAGAGGTAAACCCTTGCAATGACTCACCACCTGCATTTTAATGAAAGAAAGTATTGTTTTTAGGTGTTCAAGCTGCAAGTGTTCAAGAATGGAGTTACTTGCATAAAGTCAGATAGAAGCAACAAGCACCTTTTGGACAAGATCTTCGTCATGAATAATTGAACTGCTTTTTTCCGAGAGAGCATGGTGACGAAAAAGGGTTATTGCATCTTCATGAACAAGCGGTTTTAAGATGAATGGAGTGCCAAATCTAGGAAATGCAACTCTTGAAGTCACCAAAATTTTATAATTTGATATCTGAACTTCAAATTTCTCAACTATGGCTTCTGAGCCAGACCAGACATCATCCAGGACCAACAACACAGGACTTAGCAGAAGTCCCAATTGATAAACTGCATCATCGCTTTGAAACTCTGGCACTTGGTCTCCACAATGTTCAAATACTCTTTCTACAATAATCTTCAAATTAGGAGCCTTAGAGAAGGTGATAATTATTATATTTCTCTTGAATTTACGTAGAGAAACCAAAGACATTAGTGATGCCGGGGATTCTTTCTAAAGAAACTTTAAACTTAATTCAATGCTGGTAAAATTACTATTTACATTTGTATCATTTTATATATTATGAATTCACATTATTTTTAATTAATATAAAATCTTGAATACATTTTTCTCATGTCAGGCACACTAAATTTTTGTAAATGGTCTAATAGAGGATAAAATGATAAACTCATCAAATTTTATTAGGATAAATTCTACTGTCATATTAATAAATAAATTTTAAAGTGAAAATGAATTTTAAATTTAACTCAATTTTATAAAAGTGAGTGAATTTTAAATTAAACTTTACAAAACAGATTTTTAAATTGAAATTTACATCTAGTTATATATTACAAATTAACTTTTATTTATAGTTAGTGTGAGATTTCCAACTTATTCATCTTCCTGAAATTAATTCCACCAATTGATAATGAAACATTCATTTATTCTTGAATAACATCTGAAGTTTTTCGGTTTTTCAAATATATATAATTTATTGTTACTTTCGGAGTTAATCCTAAAGAACAGTTTGCTCATATATGGCAGTAGATAACCAAGAAGAGTTATGGCTTACCCGTGACTTGTTAATCCCAACAAAGTTTTTGTAGCGAGAGTGGTTTTCCCAGTTCCTCCAAAACCAGTCAACACAATGATGGACGCAGGTTCATTGAGAAGTTCCATCTTCAACTTGCTAAATGGTACATCCAACCCAACAGTGAATTGATGCTTTTCAGGAACACCAAAAGGACGCTTCATTGGTTGTGCCAACTCTTCAAAGACTAACCAATACTTTTCGAGTCCTTTCAATCAAACAATGATCATTTGTGAGAATTAATGGAGGACCTCAAATATTGAGTTAATATCATTGAAAGTGAAAAAGAGATATTTGTATGTCCTTACAAAGTTGGCTTAAATTTTTAGATTATATATTTAATAAATTAAACATATTTTAAGTTTTAAAATAAATTATATATTTGAATTTATTTATTTTATTTAAAAGTTTACGTATTAACCATCACTATTAAACTTAATATTCTAATAAGGCTAACATTCCAAGATTGTGAAAAAAAAAGCTAAATTGTGTAATAAAACCTAATCCCAGCTTTGCAACTATTCTTATAAATTGACCGTATAAAGCTTTTTTTTTTTTTTTTTTTTTTTTTTTTTAATTTTTTAAATTTATATTTTTTTTTTTTTTTTTTTTTTTTTTTATGTTTTATAGATATTATAAATTACATATTTAATTTTTAGCTTTTATTCTTCTTAAAAAAATTAATTTTAGTTTCAAATTAATTTTGTTTTAAGAAGTCAATCCTTTTCAACCTCCTCAAACCATTGTCATTTTATCATGACCCTCTACACCTAGTTTTCTTAAATATTTGCCTCTTTTGCCCCTTATTCTCTTCATTTCTAAATTAAAATTTAATTAATTTTAAAAAGAAATTGTATTTTATAAAAACAGTTTTAAATCACAATAAATTGTTCATTTTAAATTCAAAATATAGTCTATATATTCGAAATATTTGTTTATAATATCATATAAAGAAAAGTTTATATAGTATGTAGGATAAAATACTCCTGTAAGTTTGGAAAGAAAAAAAAAAACCAACAACAAAGTTGAGGAAAAGCAATTAATAATATTGTTGGGGGTAAATATATATTGTTATCATTCGTTGCATAAATATTCATTTACTTCTCGTTTTATGCAAAGTACTTGCATGGAAAATTTCATTCATTTGCATAAATGAATGAAAGTTTGCATAAATTTCATTCGTTGCATAAATGAAAGTTATTTCATTTACTTAGTTATAAGTTACGATCATAGCTTTTTGTCAACTTCTGCAAAAAAATTCCTTGTTTCTTAAGAATGAAATTTCGTGAAAAAGAAGAAAAAATATACTGATATTTTCTCATTCAATGTTTAGTACAGAAGTAGGAATTTGAAATATTAAAGGAATTTGAAAACGTCCATTATGTTGTGGATATACAAAATAATTAATTAGAAGTAGAATTTCTCGAATTAGATATTCTAAGAATTCTCAGTCAAATACGTGTTTATTTGTCTCACAAAGGGTTTCCTACCCATCAACTTCTCAACTATATCCTTCACAGTGTAAACATTCGGAAACTTGTGGCGCAGAGAAAGCTTGGAAACAGTACAGTCTTAATGTCTGAATTGTTATATATATATTCCCACTTCCTTGGATATAGCTTGGAATTCGGATGTTAGAAAACACATTCCTGAGAGTGTTTCATTGAACTTGCATGCATGGTTTTACGTAGTTTAAACATGACTATTACAAGAGAACATCAACTCCCAATAAAAAAGGAAAATTTCATAAGAAAGATTTCAAAAGAAAAAGTTTAAGAAAGCTTATCTTAATTTAACATGCATGCATATTTCTTAATATGCATGGAAATGACAAGGGTTACCTCATATAACAGATGACGTATAAGGGATATATATCCATACTTTGTAGCATTTTTCTAAAGGAAAACAATGAACTCACGCTTCTGCTGCTGCAATTGCATTAGTTGCTTCAGCTAGAGGCAACAACATGGATAATATACATAACACATTGATATCATATCCGTAACCAATAAGGTACACTTGTCAAACACACACAATATATATATTTTGAGTTGGTTGAACCAACATCAAACTAAACTATACAGACTCAACTTCAATTTTTTTTTTAATTTATTGAACTCTATTTTTAATTTAGTTCATGAACCAAGTTTGATGACTCTTCTATCGAATCGAGTTTCAAAACATTTAAATTGCTTGGATTTATTAGTCCACAAGACTATAATAATACAATATTGTAGCTAAATTTAAGTGCCAAAAGTTTCATGAGTTAAATTTTCATGTAGTCATTATATAACTTTGTTATACTAACATTGATTGAAAATATATGGTTTTTATTTATTTACTTGTATGACATACTTAAAAAGATTGATAATGTAAATCTCATTAGCATTCAGTTGCTTGAAAATTAAACTCCATATATGCAGTCTTGTGACATTTCTATAGCTAGTTTATTTATTAGTTAACATTTTATAATTGATGAAATTGTTTGGTCGAATTTATCCATATTTTGTTTCTTAAACTTGGAGGGCAAAATATACAAAAAATAATAATAATAATTTATCTTGGCTTTCTGAAGAATCACGCAACACATTCTTATACAAATAAATTGATGGTATTTCTCATAAGGATGCATCCAGGAGTAATAATTTGTAATATATTTTCTCCAAAATTGTAATAATAGAGCTTTAAGTATTAACAGAAGGTAAGGATCAGATGATTGAAACCAGTTTTATAGTTAAGCATTATCATTTAACAACTGAAGCAAATAATATTGAAGATACAAACAAATGAAAGAATCAAATTCAACAACAACTCCTTTCCGCTCTTTTGCCTTGGACATGTTTTATAGGACTTCTCTAAGAACAAGGCAAATATTGTCCCCTTCAAACAACCTAACATAGATTTAGAACATAAAAGTATCCTTCTATCATAATCCATTTTGCAAGCTAAGCTTTACTTTCTTCCCTTTACTTTCAACCACAACTTGCAAACAAAATGACAATTGTATGAAACAGATATTAGGTGTGAATTGCATGAAGCCAATTCAAGTTGACATCAATTTGAGGAACATCTATCTTCAGATTGGGAAGCATAGGTTTGAAAGCTTCCCATGAAACAGCCGTCTCTTCATCACATACCACCTCCTTTAAATTCTTAAGATTGATGATTGAGGATGGCAATTCACACCTTGCACAACTTGTCATGTAGAGAATTCTTAGATTACAAAGATCACCAAATTCCTCTGGTAAATCAGGAAGGTTTATGCAGTTTGAGATGTCCATATGTCTTAGATTTGAAAGCCTTCCAACAGAATTTGGTATCCCTTCCAAATCAGTACAGGAGCTTAGCCTCAGAAGTTTCAAATTCTCTAAGTTTCCAATTTCTTGGGGCAATGCAGAAAGCTTATGGCAGTTACTAATACTGAGCATCTTCAAGGAGGTGATATTACACAGTCCCTTAGGCAATCCAATCATATATTTGCTGTATTCAATACTCAAGTCCTCTAGATTTGGAAAAGCATCTGAAATTAGCATGTTACTGTTTTCGAAAGCTTGGCGTGTATCACACATGTAGAGGGATAACTTCTTAAGATTCTTCAATGTGACAAAGGAAGGAAGAGAAATACTCTCTAGTCTCATTCTTTTTAGGACTGATAATGAGCCAAGTAGGTCAAAATCGATCAATTCACAGGGATGGAAACCGTAAGTCATGACTATCAGAACTTTTAGTTTGCTCATTTCTTTCAGGAACTTTGGAAAGGAGTACTGATTAGTTCGAATGTTTAAAATCAGAACCTCAGCTTGAGCTGGTTGTAGGAGCGACCAATATGAAGTGCAAGTTTCATCTGCAAAAGCAACCCATATGGTGTCAGTAGTAGAAGAGGAACAAATGATAGATCATAGTAACTTTATCTTTAGCAACTTTACTTTCTAAGTAAATTTTTCTATACTTTATTTAAAGGAATAACTAACCAGTTGATATAGACAATGTTCGGGCAGGTATCTTTTGGATTTTCTGTTCATCACACCATCTAAAATTATTTGACAATGTTCGGATCATCATGCCTTGCTGCTTCTTTCCAAGACACCCTTCTGGTTTAGTCTCATTGATGTCAATCATCAGTCTTTTTCTCAGTTCAATTTGAGTCTGGTTGCTTTGATAAATTGCCAAGTCTCTTAGAATATCATGCACGACGATGAAATGGTTGTTATAGTAATAACTGTCCGTGTCACTTGTATTTTTCCTGATAAATTAGCAGACATTAATTCCTTACAGAGAAAATTTCCCTCACAATATAAGCAGTATAAGAATCCATCCGAAGCAGTTGAGAAGAAATGTAAGTAGTCATAGTGACTGTACCTTGTTACTAAGACATTTGCCAAATTCATGGAATCCAATCTGTTGACAATGGCAATTGCTTTTATGCCATAATTATCTAGTCCGTACAACTCTACCCACATATCAATGAGAGCAGCGACAGGAATTGTTTGGTGTTCAGGGAATAAAGCTAAGTCCATGAAGCACTCTTTGATGATGGGATTATCTTCCAATACATCCAAGATCTTTTGGAGGGAAGTAAGTAATTCAGAGTCAGAATCAAGTATAGAATGACCTTGTGACAACTCCTCCACCATCTTTTGCCACAACTCAATAGACCGATTACTGAGTGATCTACCAATCACTTTAATGGCAATGGGTGAACCCTTGCAATGTCTCACCAACTGCATTTCCAGGGTAAGTAAATTTAGTTTCTGGAGTCAGAATACATGTTCTTTTTTTTTCAAAAAATGGTAATTTAACTTAGAATCTTATGATGTCTATTTCAAATAATGACTTCATATATAAAAAAGTATGAATTACTTGTATATGTCTGAAAGAAGGAACAAGCACCTTTTGGACAAGATCTTCGTCAGGAATATTTGAACTTCCTCTTTCCAAGAAAGCATGATGTCGGAAAAGGGTTATGGCATCTTCAAGAATGAGAGGTTTTAAGACGAGTGAAGTGCAAAATCTAGGAAATGCAACCCTTGAAGTCACCAAAATTTTATAATCTGATATCTGAGATTTAAGTTTCTCAACAACAGCTTCTGAGCCGGGCCAAACATCATCCAGGACCAACAACATTGGATTTGCAGCAATTTTCCTCAGCAAAAGTACCAATTGATTAATTGCATCTCCATGGCTTTGAAACTCTGGTACTTTATATCCGAAGTGTTCCAATAGTCTTTCTACAATAATCTTCAACTTGGGCGCTTTTGAGAAGGTGACAAATAAAATATTTTCCTTGAATTTACCTAGAGAAAACCAGAGAGATTAGTTATCCCGGGGATTCTTTATACAACAATCTTAAACCTTGCATGTATTGCAACAAAATAAATAGTCTCATTTAACATTTTACAAAATATTGCAACAAAATATTCATGTATAAGAGCATACCCATGACTTGTTCATCCCGACAGAGCATTGTGGCCAGAGTGGTTTTCCCCGATCCTCCCAAACCGGTCAACACAATTACGGACGCACCTTCACTGAGAACATTCATTTTCAACGTGCTCAATGGTACATCCAACCCAACAGTGAATTCTGGCTTTTCAGGAATTCCAAAAGGACGCTTCATTTGCTGTGCTGTCTCTTCCATGAATAACCAAATTTTCGAGTCCTTTCTCAAAACAAGGAACAAGTTTATATGATGAAAAAAGTTTTGTATGGTGAACTGCAGTTGAAAGATTGGTTTGAATCCTAAGGCAGACATATTTATAGCCATGCATGCGTGTTAGTTTAAGGAAAACGTTAGTTTAATTCTCTTTATCTAATACGTAGTGTTGCGTGTTTTACTTTTTCTTTGCCTCTACGAGAGATAAAATAATAGTAATAAGAAAGGACGAAAAACTATTCATTGCATCAACCCAAGGATCCAACCTAACTTTTCTAGGAAGAAAGTAGCAGTTAAAAATTAATGGATGGAATTACTAATAATTAAAGTTTTTGCATGATCAACCGTCATAGCTTTAAAACCTCTTCAAATGCATTCCGTGTTTTACAAGAATGAAAATCCATAGTATAATATTACTTTGCTTTGGCTTAGTCATGAAAAATATGTAAAATAATGGCAACATAGGTTTCTCATTTAAGGTTTAATTACTAATTGAGTAGTAATGAAATAACCTCTGTTGCTCTGAGAATTTGGTTGGGTACTACGTTGAGATTTGTTGGAAATTGATTCGTACCGAGTTAACGTGTTTGTTGACCACTGATTCCAATAAAAATATTATGGGTCAAATACGTCGATTCGCCGCAATTTTCAAAACCTACTTATCGGATATGCATGACTCGTTTTTTAACTGTATGCGGTATATGAAGGGGCAGTGGTAACTAAATAAATAGGGATAATTTAAAAGAATCACTTTGTCTTATTTTTTATTTTTAATTTAATAATTAACAAGAACATTAAAAATTATATATGAAGATGAGAAGTATTTTCTAAATCAATTTTGAGTTTACTTTATCTCTCCCTGATTAAATTTCATATAAATTATGTTTCATATTTACCATAAATAAGTATATTATAATTCACAATTATTTTTTTTATTTTTAATGTTTTTATTCTCTATGATCTTGAAAAGCCTTATATTGTATCATGATAATATGAATAAAAATAATCTAGAAAAACCTTATATTTAAGAAACAAACAATGATCACTAAAATAAAAAATTTGAATGTGAGAATATTGTTGAAAAAGGAATCGTTTTACCACCTTAACTCTTAAGGTTGTTGAAAATTCTTATAGTAGCACGAAGATGATAGTGAGTATGATTATGAAACAAGTTACTTGTTGAATTACAAAAGCAATGTCTAAATAGATGCTAGGTAGAAAGCAATATGTCCAAATTCATGATAAATATGAGATGCAACCATTATTATTATTATTTTAAAGTTGTTTTAGATTAAATTAGAATATTATGTTAAATTAAAATTTGGTCCAATCTGGTTCTGCACCAGTTTTTTTAAAATTAGAAGGACCAAACCGATCCATCTATGTATGAATTTGTGGACTTTGGTCCAATTCGAGTTTGGTTGTGAGGTGGGATTTGAAGTATTGTTGTGAAAATTTGTGATTCTTCCAAAAAAAAAATGGCTCCTATATTCGTTCTGCTCCATTGTTTCTAGTTTTTCTCTTTAATTCTCCTTGAATGTTCCCTAAGGACTTTGTTTCATTCAAAGGAACAATTAACTTCCCGTCTTACACGTGTACGTTGGTCTGACTATAACATTTCCTCTAACTCACACAAAAACAAAAAGTTGTCTTCTGTGGTTGGTTGTCATATGAATTCAACATATCCAAAGTTCAATACGACGATTCAATATAACAAAATGTTAAATCAATCGGGTCTAATTTGAACCGTAAGATATTTGGGTTCCTTAAAGTACTATTTATTACTATACAATTAAATCTTCAAAATAACAAAAAAAAAACACTTAAATTATTTATTTGATTAAATTTTATTAAAAATTTAAAATTAATTTTCAATTCAAACTATAATATAAAAAATTTTATTTTTAAACACCATTATGATAAATTCAAAATTTTAATCTATATCGTTATATAATAATATATACTCTTTTATGAACTATTTTAGTGTTACTTTTAATTACTTTAAACTATTTTATTCTTCATTAAATAAAAGTATTTTTTATGTTAAATGATTTAAAAGCCGATTTATAGACTTGCAGTGTCACATTCCTACAAAATTTTCTAACTTTTAAAATCAAATTATTTAAGTATAATATATAACATAATATATTGCCAGACCACCTTCCACCCAATAACAATACATTAAATATATAACAATAAACATGTAAAATCACAACAAGAAAACATCAATAAAAATCATTCAAATTTCATTATAATAGCAAAACATTAAATAAAACATCAAACAATAAATAACAAAAAAACCTCCATTAAACTTTTTATCATATCTAAAACATCAATTACTTTTACTTCACAATTAATATTAAATTTAAATCTTATTTAACCAATCTTAAGAGTTAATACTAGTTATTATTATTCGGATCAGTGTAATTCTCAAAATATCATGTATCTAAGTAATATTATAACAGTGTGATAAAAGTTCAGAAATTATTTAAAGTTAAAATATTTAGAAAGAAATGCTATTAAGTAAAGTAATTTTATTCTTCATTAAATAAAAGTAATTTTATGTTAAATGATTTAAAAGCCGATTTATAGTCTTACAGTGTCACATTTTTTCACACAATTAATTTAAAATCATTCTACAAAATTTTCTAACTTTTAAAATGAAATTATTTAAGTATAATATATAACTTAATATATTGCCAGACCACCTTCGACCCAATAACAATACATTAAATATATAACAATAAACAATGTAAAATCACAACAAGAAAACATCAATAAAAATCATTCAAATTTCATTATAATTTTTCATATTAATTTTATTAAAAATAAATAACAAAAATTCTAATAGTATTACCTTAATTAAATTTTTTCTCATATCTAAAACATCAATTACTTTTACTTCACAATTAATATTAAATTTAAATCTTATTTAACCGATCTTAAGAGTTAATACTAGTTATTATTATTCGGATCAGTGTAATTCTCAAAATATCATGTATCTAAGTAATATTATAACAGTGTGATAAAAGTTCAGAAATTATTTAAAGTTAAAATATTTAGAAAGAAATGCTATTAAGTAAAGTAAAAATAGTTAAAATTTTCTTAAACTACTTCAGCACAAGAAAAATATTTTTCTTTTTGTTATAAACAAAAACGGAGTTATATATATACATATATAGAAGGAGTGGGATACACAACATAAAATTCGAAGAGGATTAATAATTTACAAAATTAAAGTCCAAAAACAATAAATTAATAATTTTGCTGGAAACATGAAACCATGTATCTCTAACCATAACACACAACATACACATCAAATCTCCTACTTTTTTCAAGCGAGAGATAGTGTTTACAAGAAACGTGCAAATACTACAAATAAACACGAGGAGGATTATTATTACACTTTGATTATATGTGATTATTGAGCAGGAAATAAATAATTACCACGTGACACGACCAAGTATCCAATAGAACTTCAAAGAAAGAGGCTTAGGAGCTAACTGAATGAAGCCAGTTTAAGTTAACATCAACTTGAGGCACCTCTATCTGTAGATTCGGAAGCATAGCTTTGAACCCTTCCCATGAAGTAGCTGTCTCTTCATCGCAACTCACTATCTTCAAATTCACAAGATTGAATATTGAGTATGGCAATTCACACCTTGCACAATTTATCATGGTGAGCTTTCTTAGATTACACAAATTTCCAACGTCCTCTGGTAAATTAGAAAGGCTTATGCAGTTTGAGATGTCAAGATGCGTTAGATTTGGAAGCCTTCCAATAGAATCTGGTAGCCCTTTCAAATCGGTACAAGAACTGAGCCTTAGCAGTTCCAAATGCACCAGCTTTCCAATTTCTTGAGGCAGTGCTAAGAGCTTGTGGCAATTAGTAACACTGAGCTTCTTCAGTGGGATAATATCACACAAACCACTTGGCAACACTACCATATCTTTGCAATAGTCAATGTTCAAATCCACTAGATTTGGAAATGCATCTGAAATTAGGAGGATACCCTTTTGAAAAGCATGGCTGGTGTTGTATATGGATAGTTTCCTAAGAGTCTTCAGTGTGACAAATGAAAGAACAGCAATCCTCTCTAATCTAATTCTTTTCAGGTTGGATAAAGAGCCAAGTAGCTCAAAATTGGTCAGCTCAGAAGGATGGGAATTGTAATTTGTGACTATCAGAGCTTTTAGTTTGCTCATTTTCTGCATGGATTCTGGAAAGGAGTACTGATTAACTCGGAGATTTAAAATTAGAACCTTTGCTTGAGCTGGATGTATGTGTGACCAATATGAAGAACCCTTTTCATCTGCAAAAGCAACACATAGATATCAATTGAAGAAAGGAACAAGCTTCACTTGCAAGAAATTTTCTACACGAATAACTAACCAATTGATATGGACACTGTGCGAGCAGTGATCTGTTGGGGTTTCTGTTTAAGACAATATTTAAAACAATTCGACAATATGCGGGTCACCAAGCCTCGTTGCTTCTCATCAAGCCCCCATTCACTTTCATTTTCATTGGTATCAATAATCAGTCTTTTTCTCTCTTCGATTGGTTCCAGGGTGCTTCCATAAATTGCCAGCCCTCTCAGAAGATCATGAAGGACGATGAAGTGGTCATTGTAGTAATAATTGTCTGTGCCACTTGTATTTTTCCTGTTAAATTAGCAGAAATTAGTTCTTTATGAGGTGGACCACTTGCAATTTCAAATGTTGTCCTCAAAAATAGCTTATAATAAAATGAAATAAGGTCCATGATTGATGGTAAGTTTAAGAATATTAATCCATGTTAGGAACCTAATGCTCTCATATGTATCTATATACGAATAAGTGATTGAGAAGAATATATTCATCACACCTTGCTATCAAGACATTAGTCAGATTCATGGAATGTAATTTGTTGATAATGGCCATTGCTTGTATGCCGTCATTGTCTAGTCCATACAACTCTGCCCACATATCAATGAGAGCAGTAACAGGAATTCTTTGGTCTTCAGGAAATAGGCTTAGGTCCATGAAGCACTCTTTGATGACTCCATTATCTTCCAGTACGTTTAAGATCTTAGGGAGGTGGGTTAGCAATTCAGTGTTACAATTAAGTATGGAATTACCACGTGACAATTCCAACACCATCTTTTGCCATAACTGTCCATGACTGAGTAACCTACCAATCACTTTAATGGCAAGTGGTAAACCCATGCAACTTTTCACAACCTGCATTCAGTGCAAGTTAATAGGTGGAAGCACGTAGTGAAGGTCAAAACAGTTTTCCATGCATGCATTTTGTGATTGTTCAATGATAAAATAATTATTCATTATTTTATTTGTGACTTGAAAATAAACTACTAATGAGCATGTGTGAAATCTTTTCTAAAACAAGAATTGATAAAACCTTACTGAAGGCCAATAATGTGTTAAAAGAATACTTAAGTTTACTTTATTTTTAATTTAAAAATATCACATAAAACTTATTACTACAATAATTTTGTGAGCAATTTTATATCTTTAAAGGTAATTTCAAATCAAACACTAATGAAGTTATAAAAAAAATCACTTAAAATTTGTTTTTGACTGAAACCTAAATAAATGACTGCATTATGCATAAGAACATGAACTACCATTAAGAAGAAGCACCTTTTGGACTACATCTTCGTCAGGAATATTTAAACTGTTGCTATCCAATAGAGCATAGTGACGAAAAAGGGTCATTGCATGCTGGTGAATGAGTGGTTTTAAGACACATGGGGAGCCAAATCTTGGAAATGCAACCCTTGAAGTCACCAAAAGCTTATAATCTCCTAAATAGAATTTAAATTTCTCCACCAGATCTTCTGAGTCAGGCCAAACATCATCCAGAACCATCAACACTGGGCGTCCCTTCAATTTCCATAGTAAAAGTCCTAATTGATTAATTGCCTCTTCATCGTTTGGAAACTTTGGCACTTCATATCCAAGGTGTTCAAACAGTCTTTCCACAATGATCTTCAACTTAGGCGTCTTGGAGAAGGTCACAAAAAATATATTTTCCCTGAATTTACCTTGTGAAATCAAAACAACATTGAGTCAGAGCATTTTATATACGTGTAAAATATTCATAAAGAGATAGGCAAAATTTTGATCCAATAATTCATTTAAATTTAAATTTGATCCATCAGTATCCATATTAAATGAAACAACAACGATAGTCCATTTCACTTTTAGTGTAATATATAAATTTTAATATTATATATAATTAAATCATAACATAAAAATATAAAAGTTAAGATATATTTTGTAATAGACAATTTATGAGAGTAGAAAAGCACTTACCCTTGATCTGTTCATCCCAACAGAGCACAGTAGCCAGAGTGGTTTTCCCAGATCCTCCCAAACCAGTCAACTCAATGATGGACTTAGGTCCATTGAGAAGGTCCATCTTCACCTTGCTCAATGGTTCATCCAACCCAACACTGAATTCTGGCTTTTGAGGAACACCAAAGGGACCATTCATCCTTGGAAAGCCAACTCGTTTTGTGGTCTCTTCCATGAACACTCAATAACCAACCTTTCACGTCCTTTCTCTTGTTTACACAAGGAACAAGCTACGTTTGGCCCGAAAAATTCAACGTGCGCAAGCTGCATGTGTAAAACCATTTAATTAATTTCGACTTTTTTAATCTCGTTTAGTTTCACCGACTATTACGTTGGTTTTTTATTCATTTAGTTTTTCAAATTCAACAAATTTTACCTTTTATTTTTTATGAAAAAAGTTATTCATGTTAATCTTTAACAACCCTTTTAATTTTTTTTGTACTTTATATATAGATATATTATTTTTAATCTCTTTTAATTCGAATTCATCGATTAAACTCATAGGGATTAAAAAAAATTTAAACACGGTATGTCTACAAAGTAAAGGAGATGAACTTTTAAGAAATAAAAAAGAAAATTGTTTCATTATAAGGATTAGATATGTAATTTGACTTTTTTGTACCAAAGTATTATCAATACTCCCCGTTGTGTCGAATGTAAGTAGCAATATAAAAGTAATAATTCATACTAATTAAGAAAATTGATAAGTATTATTTAATTTGAATTAATCTCGTTAATTTTTTAAAAATTATATTTTCATGAAATTTGATAAGGAATAAAAAAACATTAAATATAAATCTCAATGGAAGATATTTTAAAAGTGTTGTCATCAAATAATGTTAAATTGATTTAGATTTAATTATATTTAAGAACAGCACACAAAAAATATTTATGTTTGAAACCTAGAGAGAAAATTATATAGATCATTATTACTTATTAATAAGTCATTTTGTTACCATTTTAATTTCCACAAGAAGGAATACAGTGATATTGTAAGTCGTTGATTTAGGAACAAATTAATTAAATTTTAAGATATTAACTTGTCAATAAAATAGTTTAAAGAATTAATATTACCAAAATTCAAATATTTAAGAAATTAATGTATTAAAAAAATATATTAACGTAAGGTTAATGATACGTGTACGTGTTAATTATTATTCATAAAAATTAAGTTTATTATAAAATAAATTGCGTATTATACGTCAGGAGCATTTTAATTTTTTTAAAAAATAACAAAATATTAATACTATTGTTGAACTGTGTCAGAAGGGGTAAAAGTAAAATAGGAAAAAAAATATTTCCAATAATTAAGATTATATTATATAAAATAGATTACATTTTTAAAATTCAAAATTCATCATATAAATAAAATGTGATAACCTGGATAAACATTGTACCTTTCAATTTATTATAACATATTAACATTCAAATTTTAAAATTTAAATTAGAATATAGATTAAATCTAAATATTAATATAGAAAATCAGACGCATATAGAAAATTACGGTAGAAAAGACACCGTACATGACACTTTAAGAAAGAAAAATTAGCAAATATTTTCACTAGTAAAATTGGAGATTCAAAATTATAATACCAATATAATGCTCATATTTTAATTTATTTTTAAATATATAAACTAATTTCTCCTTATCCACAAATCGGTTTATGTATAGAGAAATTAAATTCTCTATTTTTTTAATAACTAATTATTATTATTATTATTATTATTATTATTATTATTATTATTATTATTATTATTATTATTATTATTATTATTATATTAAGAAGTCATTTCCCCCTATATTAGCCTTCTATATATATACAGGTTTTACTTGAAAAATGAATTTATTTGTATTGAAATTGTTTTATTTAATTGAGCAATATTTGCGTATAGTATTAAAATAGAAATAACAGTGGTCTGAAATATAGATGCTTACGCGTATAAGTTATGCATCACTAGTTAAGCTATATATATACCTTGTAAATGACGATCGATGAATTTGAATTCTTGTCTCCTCCTCCTCCTAAATCAGAGCTGCAATCAGTTATGAAGACAATTGGATTTTGAAGGCTTATTTGAAACAATGAAACTTTACAACGCTAAGAACAACACATTTATAATCAATACCACCCAAGAATCAGCAATTTGTATGCATTTTCGTCCACCATTCTTTTCTTGCGTAGTTGCCACGTTTCGTCAGCAATACCTATATAAAATTAATTTTATTTTCGATGAAATTTCATGTGGAAAATGTTAAAAGGTGTTGCATGGAGAAAGATAAACAAGTATTATTTTTATTATTTTAGTTATAATGCTATATATATAAGTTTAATTTCACCTTTAGGATATGGAAGCACTTGCCTTCTCATCATAAAAGACGTGGGACTTCTTCCTCTTATTTATAATGATTCTTTTTTTATCACCAAAAATAATTAATAAAATATAAAATACATAGAAGTGTTTCAATCCTTTTAATTCCTTTTACAACTAAAGTCAAATATTCAATATGGTAATGTACTTGACTATGTAATTTAGGATTCATATCTTAATGGAGTCTGTCAAAGCTTCTAAAAGTGGTTAACTATAGCTAATTCAATCTCAGTTTGGTATCTTTCCCAATCTAATAATATTGTTTTTTGTTTCACATTGAATTGTAGTTAATTGTTTTAGTTTGTAGAGGCATATTTCCACGTATTATTTTTGTTACAGATGTAGAACTACTCTTCGTATTTAGAGGAATTTTCCTAATGTGAGTTTGATTTGGATAATGTTTGTATTTATTTTTTATTGAAATCATCTTATCACAAAGTCATTAATTAAGAAACTATAAGGAGACATAGTCTCGTGAAAAAAGACTTCATATTTCAAATAATATGTGTATTTCATTTTATATTCTTTATAAGATTTTGTAGAAATATAAATTAGATTTTATTAGGTTTTGATTATTTTATTTAAATTTGAGTTTTAATTTATTTATCGAATAATATAATTTAAATTAAATATAAACTCAAATTTAATGTACTTTAATTTTCTAATCCAAACCCACTTTAAACATTCTGTTTATTTGTATGTTATGTATCATATATTTTTCTCTATATAAAGAGAAATCAAGTTAATTTAAAAATAAATTTAAAGAATTACTTATTATCATCATTCTTTAATTTCTTTTAGTATAATAATTCCAATAAGAAACTCCTATTTAATGATTAAGATTATAAGATTAAACAGAAGTAAAAAATTATGAATAATTTTCTTAAAACTAAGTTTAAAGTATCATCATAACTTTGATTCCTCGTTTGAGTTACTTTCCTTATAAGAGTTCTTATTCATGTTTATCATTTTATTTATTTTAGTCTAATAACTAGAATAAGTAATTCATTTAATTGTTAGATAAAAAAAAGTAAATAGCGTGTTGATTTTTTTTTTCTTCTGCTGTAACTATTTAAATATTTAAATTCTAACAAATAAGTACTTAACAAAAAATTATCTAAAAAATTATTAGTAGTTTTATATGTAAAATGAAAATTAATTTTTATTTGAAATGACTAAAATAAAATGCAGCAATGAATATATTAATGATGTTGAGAATGTTTAAAATGGTGGAACCTGTAAGATTTTCTTTGTTTACTAAACTTATCTAAGTTTAACTTTTAACGTATTTTTTTATGTACAAGCTTATTCAATTTTAGATTTGAGAAATTCAAATGTTCTCTTTTCTCACTTAATTTATTTTTTTTATAAAACTTTTCATCAATAACAAGGATTCACACACCTAACATTAATACATAAGCTAAGTTAAAACAATAAAATTGTAGACATTTACAGGAATGACAAAAAGAAAGTGCATGGCGAACTTTATGGGTAAAATGTGGATATTTATGAGCAATTTAATAAATTTTATTTAGATATTAAAAAATTAAATAATCAAAATAAAATTATTGGTGAAAAAATATAACAATTAAAAAAATTGCATGAAATTTAATTTTATGTTTTAATTTTTATTCAAACTTATAAAATTAAAGCTTTTTTACCATATTTTAAAAAATTATCAATGTCAAATAATGTTTATGTGAGGGCGAGACTTAATGGAAGTCGTACATTAAATTGCTTTACATTAAATTATTGTATAATATTTTCTTTTGGCTCTCTTATATGTGTGTATATATAATCGTAGATAAAATTATATATATATATATATTATACATATAAAAGTGTAAGCTTTTTTTATTAAGTCGTACTTTATTTTTCAGTCTTGATGGTTGAATAAAATTTAATTCTAACTATACAGTGTGAAGTGTGTATTATTTGTTTCCAGATAATAACTTAAAAGTGTGTACGTATGGAATGGATGGGATGGACAATTATTAAATAAGAGACTAATTCTTTATAGAAAAGTTTGGTCGTGTTTCTTTTCTTATAACTATTTCATGTACAGAAGTCATTGCTGAGAAATATCACAGTAATTTACGTTAGGACTTGGAACATATTCATAACTTATATCGATCTAAATACATGAAAAGGAATCAATGCCTTTATAGATCTTGTAATGAAGAACATGTAAAATTAAAATAAAACAATCTCTAATTTATACTGAAATTATTATCATGATGAGAAACTAATAGGTAAATTAAATCACAAAAGGTACTCTAATCATAAAAAAACAATAAAATTAACAATTAAAACATGTGTGCATCTAACGGGTTGAAGAAGCAATCTGAAAAGAAGAAAGGGAAATCTCTTAGTAGGAAAAAAAAGCCTATGATTTAATAATGTCTATATAAAAATGAAACATGCATGCATCCTAATGGGTTAAAGAAGCAATCTGAAAAGAAGTGGGATTCTTACCTTTGGTTGGAAAAAGAAGACTATGATTTAGTAATATCTATATATAAATATAACATACATGCATCCTAATGGGTTAAAGAAGCAATATGAAAAGAATAAGTGGGAATCTCTTGGTTGGAAAAAGACTATGATCTAATAATATCTATTGCATAGATAAAGTCAATATATGTCAAAATGTTGCTTACAGAAAAAAAAAATGGATTATACCTTCTCCTTCACCATATTTCCTTATAGATGATTATTACTAGATATTAAAAAATTAAATGTGAGATGATTATGATCATATTTTAAAAAATTAAATAGGAAACTACACCAATGAAAAAAGGAATAAGAAAAAAATATTTACTACTTCCAACAATTTACTATTTAAAGCATTTTGTAATCATATCAAAATATTTATAGTTTGAATGAAACATTAAAGGAGAATTAACCATTTCTCAACTCAAGTAAATAGTGTTTGATCACAATGTTTTTACATTAACATGAGCTTAATTAATTCTAAGTCTTTGATTAAAATGTGTAGTTATTACTACATTGACAAATGTACCAAAATCATACAAGAAGTGAAATGAAAAGTTCAAGTATCATTTTCCCTCCCAAAAGACATGTAATAATATAAAAGTTTAAAACACAATTTCTTATTATATCTAAACAAATTAAATTATGAAACTTTGTTATAAAGATGTCTATAAATTTCTTAAAAGTCACTAACATACTAAAACACAAAAAAGAAGTAAACTTTTTAAGTTTCACATGCCCTTTTAGTTAGTTTTATTTTTTTCTAGTTAAAAAATTGTTTGACTTTATCAGTAGTGTTAGTAAACAAATTTTTTTATTACCTTATAATATTTTTACAAATTTTAATTTTTTAAAAATTATTTTTTCTTAAACTATTGATTAAAATTTTGTTTTAAACTTTTTATGTAAGTAAGATTTCGTTATACAATTTTTTTCTCTTCATCACTTATAAGATAGTGTTTTATTATTATTTACATAAGATGTTTTCAATGTTTTACAATATATTAAATAAAATATTCATAATGATAGATAATATATTATTAATTTGAGTAATAGTTTCTGATATTTTTATATTACACTATTTATTTTAACTATTATATTTTTTAAATAATCATTTTAACATTAGACTTCAAGATAGTGATATTCATACATAATATTTTTGTATATTACATTATTTTGTTAAAAATGAATAAATTTAAGATAAATAGTTTAAAGACTTAAAAAATAATTTTAAAATAAAAGTGATATAATTAAAACGATATTCAAATATTTTATTATTAAAATGAAAAGTACATATAAATATAAAGGTTAATTATTTATACGTCTTTAAGAGTACGATTTCATCTTTTATCAAATTAGGATTAAAGTCTATATTTAGACTTTAGTACTTATTGGAGTCAAGTTGTTTAATTAAACTCTTAATTAGAGTAAGTTTTTATATGTTCATTTTCTTTTTGCTTCGGCTTAAGTTTTTATGTATATCTTGATAAATGTGATATAATACTAAGATTAGTCTTTGTTAGTTCAGAGTCTTAGTGATGTATTCAGATTGTTGATCAAAACTTTATATATAAATTAGGTTATTCCTGATCTTTAGAAGTTTGAGCTCTTTGTGAGCACTCAACCGTCTCATTTGATAAGAAAACTAGTTTTATCTTTTAATAATACTCTGGGTAAGATAATCTGGATGTGAAGATAATATGATCATAGGTTCCAAATTTTTTCTTACAGTTATTTTGTGTGATATAAACATTTTACTTATTTTATAAATATGTCAAATTGAACTGATATTTGAAGTATAATTTAATTTAATTGTTGTAAATGGCTGTATTGAATAAACATTTTACTTATTTTATAAATATGTTAAATTGAACTTATGTTTGAAGTATAAATTAATTTACTTGTTGTGAATAAATAGTTGTATTGAATGGATTGATTTTAAACTTAGGTTTTGTTGATTAATATATTATTTATTCTAATTTATAGTTAAATGATTGAAAATACCCATTACTTTGAACTAGTTAAATTAAGTGTGAATTTACTTAAATAATTATAGAACTTTAAATCATATAACTCAAGTTAGAATTATAATTTTCTAAACTAGTAAAAAAGATTTGAAAAAGAAAACAATAGGAAGCACCTTGACCAATTTTAAAAATCTACAGATTATACAGAATTATGCAAAACTTCTTCAATGAGGCCTATACTTGGTAGGAAAAATTCATAATTCAGAAAATTTGACAAGATTAGCCGTTGGTCAAGCCTTGTTGGAAAAATTTAATCCCAAGAGTTTGATTGCTAGGTAAGCAATAATATTATTTCAAAGTTATAATATTAGTTGGTATAATGTAGCATTGATTTTATAGTAAGAAATTATATGGATTTTAATTGATCATCCAAATTACTTATCAAGAAAATGGAATTTCAAAAAATAATTCATATATACTTTACCAGGAATGAATTGGTATGCTAGGATTAGGATATAATTAACTAATTCAGATTTACTTACTACATTGGTTTTGGAGCTAATAAACCATTGATTAGACTTTCATATTGTTTATTCTTATTTTGTTCCGTGTTTATTATGAGGTCACACGGTAGTTTTAGTTTTAGTTTGGGTCACTTCTTTTCCACGTTACAAAATTTCTGCCAATAGTTTGAGTCACTTCTTCAACTTCACTTTGGTCCCCCTGCTACACCAAATTAGCTGGCTGCACGAATACGTCATTATTTTTATCGTTTAAACTTCAAGGTTCAAGAAATTTGAGAAATAACATATAAATAATAAACAAGAATGAAAAGAGGTATGGTTTCGACGAAGAGAAAGTAGTGAAAATTTTCCCTCACTTGTTTGAATAATTGGAAGAAAAAAAATAGACGGAAAATTAATTAAATAAAAATTAATTTTACTCTATTTGTTTTTCTCAAGAAAAGTACTAATTGTTTTTAAAATTGTTCTAAAAAAGTTATTTTAATTTTTTCAAAAAGATTAAAATCAGCGGAAAAAGCTTTTTCCTCCAGCCATTTAAAAAGGGGGAATACTTTTAAGTGGCCTATGAAATTGAACCTCTTACTCCCCATCTGTCATTTTCTTCCTTTCTTGTTTGCTTCTCCATTTCCAAAGGTAGAAGCTTTCTTCTTCATGAGGATTTCACGCAGAAGAATCAAACCAGATTAGCAGAGCTCTCTTTCCTGTGCATTGTTATAAGGGGCTTTACAAGATCATCGTACAAAGCACATCAAGTTAGTTAAGAGTAACAACAGAATCATCCATGTTCCCGTGGACCTACCTGTCCATGATTATAAGTGGCTTTACAAGGTTATCTTACAGCACATCAAATTATTCAAGACCCTCCCACCATATCTTGTAACAACAACATCAGCCATGATCAGGATGATAGGGATGTTGTGGTCTTCAAGAAAAGTAAGAACAAAAGGCATAGGTCCCTATAAAATTCTTTGGCTGTGTTACAAGATTTTCCATCTTTCTAAGTTGTGTCATACCCCTCAAACTGTCTTTCTTCAAGCCATTGGATGGATATATAATAAAAGGATGGATATCATAGCTGATCACAAATATAACTTGGATATTCATAAAGGTTGTGTTTCATCAGTTCCTGAACAGAAAATTCCTTTTCACCACGGATTAATAGGGCGCTTCCTTTTACCATAATCCACGTGAAAACTGTAGTTTGTTCATTTTTCTTTTTGGTGTGATCATTGACTCTTTGAAAGACAACCTGAACTGCATGAAGCAAGTATTAGGAGGAAGTTGTATGAAGCCAATTCAAGTTAACATCAACTTGAGGAACATCTATCTTTAAATTGGGAAGCATAGGTTTGAAATTTTCCCATGAAGCAGCTGTCTCTTCATCGCATATCACCACCTTTAAATTCCCAAGATTAGTGACTGAGAATGGTAATTCACACCTTTCACAACTTGTCATGTAGATATTCTGTAGATTAGACAGATTACCAAAGTCCTCCGGTAAATTAGGAAGGCTTATGCAATTTGAGATGTCAAGAAGTCGTAGATTTGAAAGTCTTCCAATAGAATCCGGTATCCCTTCTAAGTCAGTACAAGAACTGAGCCTTAGGAGTTCCAAATTCTCCAACTTCCCAATATCTTGTGGCAGTGCAGAGAGTTTGTGGCAATTAGTAATACTGAGCTTCTTAAGGGGCATGATATCACAGAGCCCCTTAGGCAATCCCACCATATCCTTGCAATAGTCAATATTCAAATCTTCAAGATTTGGAAAAGCGCATGAAATTAGCAGGTCATTGTTTTCAAATGCCTGTTTCACATTACAGAAGTAGAGGGATAACTTCTTAAGATTCTTCATTGCAACAAAGGAAGGAACAGAAATCCGCTCTAATCTGATTCTTCTCAGGTTGGATAAAGAGCCAAGTAGCTCAAAGTTGTTGATTTCAGAAGGATAGTAACTGTAATTTGTGGCTATCAGAACTTTTAGTTTGTTCATATCTTCCATAAAATCTGGAAAGGAATACTGCTTAGTTCGAAGATTAAAAATTAGAACCTCAACTTGAGCCACTTGCATTTGGGGCCAATCTGAAGGGCAATTTTCATCTGCAAATACAAGCCAGATGGCATTAGTTGTGGAAGAGTAATGAATGGCAGACAACTGTAACATTCGTATATTTGTTTACTTTGTAAGTATATTTTAGAAAAGATATAACTCACCAGTTGATATAGACAACGTATGGGCAATGACTTTCGTCTTCTCCCCACGTTTACTTTGGTCTATCTCAATAATCAATCTTTTTCTCTGTTCCATTGGTTCCTGAGAGAACTGATAAATTGCAAGCTCTCTCAGAATGTCATGAAGAACGATGAAGTGGTTATTGTAGTAGTAATTGTCTGCGTTATTAGCATTATTCCTGGTAAAGAAGCAGAAATTCATTCCTTTAGAAAGAAAATTTCTCTCAAGATTATGAAAAAAACTCCATCAAAAAGAAAAATTACAAATTTTAACTTCAGTTCACAAGAATAAATGAAGAGTTACAGAATGTAAGGTGCTTAATTTCACTGAGATAAACGGTCATTTTGGAATATTATATCACAAAACATATGCTTCTCACATAAGCTATACAAGCCATTTAATTACTTGTTCTATAGAGCAGAAATTAATGTTACGTATATAATAAGATTAAGTGGCCTACAAGAAAATATCTATAGTAATTGTACCTTGCCTAGAAGAAACTTCATGTTATTCACTATTTTATCTATATACCATTAAGTGGTTTGAGTAGAAAATATTCATTTCACCTTGCTATTAAGACATTAGCCAGATTCATGGAGTGTAATTTGTTGATGATGGTCATTGCTTGTATGCCTTCATTGTCTAGTCCATACAACTCTACCCACATATCAATGAGAGCAGTAACAGGAATTCTTTGGTCTTCAGGAAATAATCCTAGGTCCATGAAGCACCCTTTGATGACAAGATTATCTTCCAAAACATCCAATATCTTTCGGAGGCATGTAAGTAGTTCAACATTAGAATCAAGTATAGAACGACCTTGGGACAATTCCTCCACCATCTTTAGCCACAACTCAGAACGCTGATTACAGAGTGATCTCCCAATTACTTTGATGGCAAGTGGTAAACCCATGCAGTTTCTCACAACCTGAATTTGCAACCAAAAATAGTCAGTAACTAAATTTCTATGACTTGGAAACCCAAAATGCAAGTAATGTATCATTATTTTGAGGGGTCAAAACATTCTATTATATGTTTCTTCTATTTTTTTTCCCTTTCTATGTTATTTCAATGACAAGTTGTTAAAAGTGAAACCAAAAGGTTCCGGGTGTTAATATCCAATCTTGTGATGTCTACTTCAAGTGAATAACTTCAGACAAAAAGACAGTACAGATTACCCAATTCGATTCGCACCTTTTGGACGACTTCATCAGGAATACTTGAACCGCTTTCTTCCAAGAGCGTATAATGTCGGAAAAGGGTTTCTGCATCATCATGACCAAGTGGTTTTAAGATACACTGCATGTCAAATCTTAGAAATGCAACCCTAGAAATCACCAAAATTTTACAATCTGGTATCTGGACTTTAAATTTCTCGACAAGGGCTTCTGAGCCGGGCCAAACATCATCCAGTACCAACAACATTGAACTTCTACCAATTTGCCTTAGCAAAAGTCCCAATTGATTAACTGCATCTTCATCACTTAGAAAATGGGGTACTTGAGATCCACAGTGTTCAAATAATCTCTCTACAATAATCTTCAACCTGGGTGTTTTTGAGACGGTGACAAATAAAATATTTCCCCCAAATTTACCTAGGTAACACCAAAGAGATCTGTAAGCACAGAGTATTCAATATCTTGTACTATTTAGAATGCATTATCTAAGACATTCATTTCATTGTCAGTTGATGTTGCAAAAGAATAATTCTGCTATAAGAACACTAGACCGAAAAAACAAACAATACGGATTAAAAGAAAATGCTTGTTTGATTTGTTGAAACATCATTTGTAGAGAATGGGAAAAGCCCAGGTTATGCCCTTAAGATGAAAGTTGGACTACCAAAAATTGTCACAAAAGTTGACAAAAGAAGTGATTATTGCTAGAAGACGAGCCAGATGTTGTTTTGAGCTGCTCCCTCTACTGTCAGAAATATGGATTAAAACGTTTCACATGCCATCACTTGGATCTATTACCAGTAAAATTTCAAGACATACTTGCATGCCATGTCTGCAATTTCTCAATATATTTCTTTTGGCATCTTTTTCTGCTACTAATTTTCTTTTAAGACTAGGACATGGTTGATATTAACTAGTAGTTGATGGCAAAATATTAGACAGCAAAGAGATAACACGTGAAGAAGTTATGAATGATTGATGAGCCATGATAAATTCATCTAAAAAAAGAACTAGTCAAAGTGTTTGTTGAAATCATCGTACATCAAATAAATAAAACTTACCCTTGACTTGTTCATCCCAGCAGAGCTTTGTAGCAAGAGTGGTTTTCCCCATTCCACCCAAACCAGTCAGCATAATAACAGAAGCACCATCTCTGAGAACCTCCCTCTTCAACTCACCCAACGGCACATCCAAGCCAACAGTGAAATCTGGGTTTTCAGGAACACCAAAAGGAAGCTTGATAGGTCCTCCAACACCACCAAGCTTCTGCTCAAACTTCTCTTTGCTGAGAAGCTCAAGAATTTCCCTAACTTTGTACAGTTTCTCCTCAATATCTTTTCGTACAAGCGCTTGCTTGTCACCACCAGCAAATGAACCATCCCTCTTGTGTCCAAATCTGCACAGAAACCAAGAGAGACACTTGTCCAAACATAAATTCTTGGACAAGCATTTGCACACAAGCTCTTCTTTCGCATCTTTTTCGTCAATAAGGGTTTTGATTTCTTCTCTGGGTGGATTTAAGTGTTCATTGTATTGCTTGATCTCTTGCACCACAGGGTTCATATCCTTGAGCGTTGACCTCAGTATCTGCTTGTTGCTTTCACTACTTTGACCTTTTTCCACTATTTCAGATACCATTCTCAATCTATCTTGAAATAGGGCTGGAAGTACAACGCGCTGCGTGGTCTCGTCCATGAATGACCAACTTGCTTTTTCTTTCTCTCTGTTTTTCCACAATCAAATAACAAGGGGGATAAAGTCAACAATACTTATTAGCATCTCAAATTGCAAGTTCAGAACACGAAAATAAAACTAAAAGAAAAAAAAAATACATGAAAAGAAACAGTTATGTTATGTACCTTTGAAATAACCGCGGATTTTTTGTGCAAATTCTTGTTTTTGTCTTGCGTATCTAATTGATTCAGTACATGCGAGGATCCGAACTTGAAAGATTCGAAACTAGAGCACAATTGATTGAAGTTTTTATAGCTTCAAGGAGGAACCATGAAGATTCTCATCAGTTGCTTATTCTCTTCCTTGTTTTTTCTTCTACCAAACGCGGAAGTCAATTTTACTTTTTTGCAGTGGCGTTAGGTAACACCCAATTACATCTATTTATTACAATTAGTCACCGTCAATCGTCATTATTGGGGCAACTATGCAGTGTTATCTGTTACAGATTCCAGATGCAAGGTTGTGGAGACATCTTCAAACTTTATAAGAGAATAAAAAGCTTTAATTACAGTGCTTATCGAAATAAAACTTATTATTATTAAAAGCATGAGTCCATGTTACGTGAATAGGTTGGAGTGAAACTCTGAAAAAAAAAAAAGGTTGGAAGAAAATAAAAAACAAGTCAACATGTTTTATAGATTACCTAGGGTATGTTTGGATTTTACGGAGAAAATCTAAACCAAGGTTTATCTTTTAGTAAATATTATACTAAAATATTTCATTAAAAAATTTACATCGTTGAAATGAAATTTATCTCAATTTTAAATTGACTTAAAAAGTACATTAAGTTGTTTATTTAAATGTTGTGGAAAATCGTGTTGGCGTAGGATGCGGGGGCAATGGAGAGAGATGGAAAACAACAGTGGACAAGTGGAACGTAATAATGGACTAATATAGCTACTAAAATATATTCTTAATATTTGTAAAATGCGTTTATTCAATTTAAAAAATAGTGGTCTACAAATAATTATATTTTAAAATAAAAATAATAATATTTTATTGAATATATTGGTATATTATCATTTATATATTAAATTATTATATCTAAAAGGTAAAATTAATTTTATTTAGAGACTTAAATTTTAAAAGTAAATGTTTTTTTTTTAATTTAGTATATTTTTTAAAATTTTCACTTTCTCTTAAAATAGAAAAGAACAATGGTTAGTTTGTTGGCTTTATCATATTGACTAAATTTGTTTAGTCCTTTTAAAATATAGACGGACGTAGTAGCACAAATTTTTAACTATTTTCTCATATTTAAATGAAGATCATTTTTAAACAACGTAAAATTAAGAAAAAACATCCTTCCTAAATTAATATTTTAAAATAAAAAAAGGACATTTTGCGAAGCTGACTGAAGAATAAAATGAGTTAAATTGTATTGAAAAGGCTGAAATTAAAATTAAAAAGTGATAGTTTGAAACTTCTTTTAGATATAAAACATTTAACAATTTATTTATAATAATAACTTAATCAACAAGAAAATTATTAAATATAAATATATAAGGACTTGTGATATTATTATTATTATTATATATGTATATTATTATTATTATTATGTTTTTTTCATTCTCTCACTTTTTTATGTAAGCTTTTTCTTTTTTTCTTTTTAAAATTTTTCTATCATTTTTCTATCTTCATCCCTCTAAACGTTGTTCTTTTTAGAACATGATTATGTGTAATAGTATTAGGAGGACTTTAAAATCACCTCAGCTAAAGAAAGATCTTTAGGTGTTGGACAGTTTTTTCACCCAATTTTATATCTTTCGAAAATATAAAGTTCAAGAAAGAAAAGTTAAGTCTTTAGTTAGTAAGTTTAATATAGTTCTTCTTTAACGGAGATTTTTATATATTGTTCTTTCTTTACATAAGATATTAAATAACTTATAGAATATGAAGTGTATGATGTTTACTATAACATGTTAAATTGAAGAACAATAGTTGTATTTATATAATTAGGTTTTCTAATTACATGTTAGAAATGAAGAACATTACTTGTATTGAATCTAATGTTTATCAGTTGCTTGCAGAAATTGAAGAATTTCTTTTGTATGTGCATGTGATGTTCTCCGATAGTAAATATAATATAAGTAATATTAGTTGTGTGTGTCTAATGTTTTTTATGATGATGTTGAGTCTAACATACTTATTTTTGCCTATGAAACTAGAATCTTTCTTTTTTTTATAAACTTGAGTCTCTAATTTGTATTAACAAAAAAATTTGTATATTGATCTTTCTTTTATATGATTTTCTCCAGTAACCTATGGAATTTGAAGAACATTTCTATTCTTTTACATAACATGTGGTTGCATTTGCATAATAACATTCTCCAATTGCATGTTAGAAATGAAGAACATTAGTTTCATTAAGTCTAATGTTCATTAGTTGCATGCAAAAATTGAAGAACTTCTTTTGCATGTATATATGATATTCTTCAATAGCATGTATAATCTAAGTAATATTAGTTGTGTGTATGTCTAATGTTCTTTATGATTATGTTGAGTCAGACATTCTTATTTTTGCCTATAAAACTAGAGTTTTTTTTTTCCTTTTTGTATAAACACAGGCCTCTAACTTGTATTAAGCCTTAAAACTTATGTAATTATTCTTACTTTCAGAATGAAAAGTCTTATGACATGAGATAGTATTTTGTCTAAAAGAACGTAGAGAGATAGTTAAGTGTTTAAATGTATGTGTTAGGGAAGGTAAGTCTCGTCTAAGTTGTTAAATGAGAATATTGTCTAAATCACACTAGTGAGTACTTTGGCTGATACATTTGCTTAGTGAGAGCATATGCATTTAAGTGGATGTATTATTTGAGTCACTTCAATGAGCTCTTGATCTGATACTCTTGTCCAACATAATTATTTTTGCTTGGATGAAAATATCATCAGATGTCTTTATTTAAGTGATTTATTGATTTAATTTAGATAATTCTAGTTAAATGTGTGTGAATGGGCAGGAATTGAAATGTGAATGATGTGTTTGACACACTATATGAATTAGAAACGTGACTCTAATACGATTTTTGACTTTGTAGTATGAGATAATGTATTAAACATTTGAAACGTATTAAGAGATCTTTGACTTTATTAAGGATATAAGTCATATAAACTAAAACATTAGTTCGTTAGAACTGTAAAAGAAAATTTTATTACACATCTGACACGTTGTGAGTCCTGGATTTTGGATGCCTTAAACTTACCTTATATCCATTGAGTAAAAGTGTAAAATACTTATATGATAACAGTGTTGATTTTAAATAAAACTTACTTAATATGTATCTTTCAAGAAAATATTAGTAAATATTTTTTGAAAGAAACCTTTAATACAAAGATCCATGCATGATCATCTAAATGAATATTACTTTTGAGGATACAATGAGAGATTATTGTAGTTATTGTATGATTTATTTTTATTTAGATGTTTCTCCGATATGATAATATTTGTTAACTCTATTTATTTATAACTATATATTTGTGATTATCATTGCACTGCAAAGAAAGAGTAAAATTAAATAATTGAGAAATAAAAATTAATTAAAGATAAAAAAATGAGGTACAGTGTTCATTTTCAACTTTCTTCACGATTATATAAACACAATTTTATAATCTATTGAGTCTAATTCTTTATGAGAATTTTTCTAGTTGAGAAAAAAAAATAAAAAAAAAACTACTGAAGACGTAAAGAATTAAAATATATTTGAACAAAAGTAAAATACGTGTAAGTCATTATTCAATAAAACAATGAAAACAATTCCTACTTATTTTTTAATAGTGATAGGTTCAAGAGTAGGTGATATGATTAGTTAAACCAACTTCAATAAATTAAACTTTAATATTTAAAATTTAAGATATGCAATGTAAAGAAAATAAAAAGTAACCAATTTTTTTTTTT
>Ga0209489_103213_pt1 | contig 32164 bp, 12 predicted proteins | sample SiratrowhiteBW_FD_187527 | JGI IMG/M metagenome (GOLD analysis project Ga0209489, IMG submission 187527) | Root nodule microbial communities of legume samples collected from California, USA - Siratro white BW (SPAdes) (version 2) | ecosystem: Host-associated > Plants > Roots > Nodule | place...
AAAAAAATAAAATAAATATATATATATATATATATATATATATATATATATATATATATATACTTTGTTGTTTTGTTTTAGTATTTCACAAGGGAACTGGGTTTGAACAATTTAGAAAGTTGTAATAGTATTAGTCTTGGAACATAATATTTTGTCAATTGTGTTAGAACATAATATGTTGCACTATGAATTATAATGTGATATTTTGTTATCACAAAATTTGTGTTATTTTAGTTTTATTCTATTGAATATGTATGTAACATATATAATTATGAAATTTGATAAAGTATGAAATACTACTGGATATAACTAGTGGATATAGTTATAAAATACTGGATACATTCACATTTTTTTATTTAATATTGTAATTACGACAGTTTGAACTAATCTATTATCATTCACCATTTATTATAATATGATCATAACAAGCGTCGTATTAAAATGTTCATAATAACATTCAAAGCTTGTTAATAAAAATAATTATGACAATTCAATTAACATTATTTACATGTAAAAAAACACCGCTTTATAAAAGTCATTATATGGTGGATGTTGCAGCCTTTCGCGCAAAAATGCATTATATATTGTGGCAACAAAATCTATGGTTATACTAAAAAACGCCGTACTTGTATAAAGCGGCATTTCTAATCGAAGTTGTATACAAACAAATGTCACCACATACATAACTTTTTGTAGTAAAATTTATTGGTTTAAATAATATTCCTAATGTTATTTATTTAAGAGTTTCTTTAACTTTACAAGTTTTGTCATATGCTATTAAGAAACATAAAACATTGTTACTAAAACCATAATGAATACTATTATTATATGCATAATATAATATAATATAATAGTGATAACAACAATAATAATGAAATAATGATGTACTTGATAATAATGTGATAATTCATAGGAATTGTCCCAGCTATCAAATTAAAAAAAAAAAGACTGTAGACGTGGTTAGACTAATATTGAAAGAACCATGGCATTAAAGGAAGGACGAAGAGGAGGTGGTATAGGAACGCATAGAAATGAGAATAAATGTTGGAGGTGATTTTGCTATAGTTAACATTTAGAAAGATAGATGATTTTAATATTATAAAGATTATATCATGAATGGATATACTAAGTATTATTATAAGAGAAAAATTATTTAGAAATCAATTTTTAGTCACTAAATGAAATGGTTATTTGTGTTTAAAATAGTCACTAAATTAGATTTTGGTTGTTAAATAATTACAAAAATTAAAGTAATTATTGAATTTAGTGACCAATTAAGTCAAGATAATTGGTCACTAAATTCAATCATTATTTCAATTTTTGTAGTTATTTAGCAACCAAAATCTAATTTGATGACTATTTTAGTCATAATTAGCAACTATTTTATTTGATAGCTAAAAATTAGTATCTAAATAGTTTTTTTCTTATAGTAGCACTTACTATACTTGTCCTTTGACTATTATAAAAAAATTTACAATTTTTATATTATCTAATAAAATTAAGATATGATAAGTATAAAATAACTTAGATAAAAAGTATTCTTGGTGATAGTATATCTTGGTCTAATAAAGGGGATAAATTTACTTTTCGTTTTTATGAATACAGTAGCAAATTTATTGTATTTACTTTCTTATTTGTTCATTCAAATGTTCTCTTTTTTAACTTGATGTGTTCATATAATGATTAGGTATTTTGTATTTACATGGTGGAAAATTGTATTGTGTGTAAAGGTGCATTGAATAAGCATCAATTACACTATCATAAATAAGATTAGTATCTAAAATGTGAGAAAGATATAGTACTTAAAAAACATTTCAGGTTCCCTTTGTGCACCAGAAAAAGAAAAAGAAATGTAACTTTCGTTTCTTTTCCGCTAAAAGTACTGGAGAGCATTACAGGAGCTAGTTTGCTTCCATGATAATGACACGGCATAAAACGTGAAAAAGTGAGACCATTTCAAGAACGTTAGGGAACTCATGAAACGAAAAAAAGATTAAGAATAATGCAATATCTGACACGAAGACTGAACCAAGTTCATGCACCTAACATATATACGCTAATTTTCTCCAAATAAAACCTAATAATTTGCTTATGTAAAGCTAATATTAGAGTTTCGTTGGCTGAAAAAAGAAAAAAAAAAAGTTTCGAAAACATTGCCTAGTTACGTTATTACATTAGGCACAACCATATTCAAGGTGCAAAAGAAAAGTAACTTCTTTCAACGCAAATCGCATTCATGTTGACCAATGGACTGTACAAAAAGTAGTCACAGTTGTTGTTTCGTAGAAGAAAAGCTGACTGTTTCAGTCTTCACCATATCTTAGCAGTTATTTTCACGTTTCAATCACATTTCTTTGACCTGATTATAATTCTTCCATGCTAATCAGTCATGTGTGAACACTGCCGTTCATTGTTCATGTTAAAATGTGTTCAAATGCATAAAATGCTATTCAAGAAAAGACATTTATTTATTATTCTTTTATTATTGAACAATTTTTGTATGAACGTCAATAAATGTAGTTGTTTATATGTTTAATTAATGCATCAGTAGTTACTTTTTTTTCCGTAGTTCTCACAATTAATTTACATATAAAGGTTTTAAATAATTTAGTATGAGTAGTGTCAATTAATATTTAAAGTAAATTAAGCTTTAAAATTTATTATGTGTATGTCTCGTAAACTTAATCACACGTCATAATAGGATTATTTATTTTGGATGAGAGATTTGTGACCTATATATTGATAAACAAAAATGTGTGAAATATAGTTGAAATATTACCGCTAATTCTTGCACTAATTCGACATCATTGGTTTATTTAATACTAACATTGAAAGTTAATTTAGTATTTGGTTAAGCTTTAAGCTTCTATTTCTAGTTTGATCAATATAGCTTTTACAATGAATCACTTCATTATGAAGAAAATAGATATTTGCACAGAAGAAATCTGACAATGAAGTAATTGAATTTTGTCCTTAAGTAATTTAAAATTATTTTGACACTTTCTCTATTTTGTGACAAGTTAAGTGTGTTATATTGGGACAAATATCATTCCATCATAAAATTAATAGATTTACAATGTTTGTATGAATTTTAAACCTGTAATTCTTAAATCATTTTTCACTTCAAATTAAGTTATTAAAGAAAATGATATAGTAAATAAATAGAATAAATAACATAAATATTTACATAATTATTAGAAGTTCAAGAAAATAATAAGAAAACAAGTTCAACAATCAATATTTTGCATACAAATTCAATATTTTGTATCCAAATTCTACCTAATCTTTGATGACTTGTAACCATAGAGCGAAGTACTACATATAAAAAAAATTGTAATAACTAATGATGGTGTTCATTAATTCATCATTTCATTTGTTTAGAAAATTAAGCTGATGGATATTTTATTTTTTGAAAAAATAACTATAAATTGAATTATTTTAAACTACTGTCACCCTTCTTATGATATAAAAATTATTTACACCATAAAAGATGTGATCATCAAAAAAGATAATTGGACACAACATCCCTTTGTATATATTCCCTTTGTATATATTGTGATTCTTTATTTTTTGGATTAAATATTTATCATTATATCAAAAATTATAGTTAATATTTAAGGTATAATTCTTTTTATCACCATTTGATTGTGACTTGATTCTCACTCGTCTTCATCATTGAAAAATGCTTCTGCAACAATATTTCACTCAACAATTGTTTCATTGAGATTCAAACTTGTGATGGTGACTTTAATATCAGTGATCAGATTGAGCGTTTACCATTAGGATAATTATGATGCAAATTTCTCTATCTAAGAGCATAACAACCCAAGTCCCAAAATAAGTTAGACAATAAATCATATCTAACTATGTCACCTCATAAAAAGAGTATTTGAACCAATACATCATAATTGAAATACAAATATATGTATGTACTCATTTTTTTTTTCATACAAACAATATAACAACCAAAATAGTTAAAATCAAGATTTTAATCCTAAAATCATAAGATCATATATATTATATATATTATATGCGATTCAAATTTCACACAAAATCATGGATCAACGAGATCCTAAGGATCGTCGAATAAAATAGTAAAAACGCAATTATTTTTTCCTTGCACTAATTATTCATCTTTTTTTTATGAATGAATTCCGTCCAAACCTAATTTTAATTAAAAACTAATACAATTAAAATTTTATCTTGATAGGTGTATTATCGGTCCTAACACCACTCAATTAAAATTAAATGCAATTTTCAAATCTAATCAAGAATTAAAATTAAATGCAATTTTCAAATCTAATCAAGAATTAATAATTTTTTCTGTTACACCATTCACCCCCTTATCAAGAGTTTCAATTACAATTAAAATTTGGTTATAGTACTTTAAAACCCAAATATATAATATGTATGATGATATGATTTTATAATTAAAATCTCAATTTATTTATTAAAATCTCAATTTTAACTATATTTCGTAATATCCTTTAAATTTATTTATTTATTATACATTTTAGAAATAGTTTACGAATGACAATAAAAAGACTATTCAAACTAAAAAAAAAATTGTCGCGCATTGTATGGTTTAGAAAGAATTTTTTTAGCCATTAATTTGAAAATAAAAAATGTTGCTCAAAGTATAATAAGTCAAAATGAATCAATATTAAAAACTTAGAGCTCGTAAATTTATTAAAAATCAATAATTGCGTTGGTAAAATCAGCCACTTTTATAGGTTACATTATTTTCAAATACATTTCAAGTAACCCAAAGCACAAATAGCCAAACTTGTGAGAGGAAAATGAAAAGTTGCTGGTGCTAGTATTCAGAAAGATGATGAGTAACATTGCTCTGAAATTATTTTAGTCTATACCACATGTATTTTTTTTATACTAGGTTATTTTATTTGAGTAGAAAAACTTGTTAAAAATAAACTAATTTATAAAAAAAATTGTACTTTAAAAAATGCACAAAAAGAAGAATTAAAATATTTTTTTATAAATTAAAATTAACTTATATATATATAAGTTAATTTGTAAAATTTCTTCTGTATAGTTTTCCAAATTTTTATTTTTAATTTATAAAGAAATTCATTTTAATTCTGTAGTTTTTTTTTTTTCTGGAAGAGCTCATTAAAAGAAATCGTCCAAACATATTGATGTATCATTTAAAATCAAACAATATAATTTCTCTTACTAGTGCAATTTTGTTTCATTCCAAAAATAGATAAATTTTGTTTTACGAAAATAAATAAATAAATTATATTTGAAATGTATTTAAGCACAATTTTGTTTTTTTATAATTCTGAATTTCTTTTATCTTTTATAGTTAAAGTGACACAATTTTGTATTAATTTATTTTTTTGAATTCGTTATAGTCATAGGAAACACGACTTCACATTTTTGTTTTTAGATCTTGTAGAAGTCACGTTTTAGTTTTTATTATTTTTAAATCACATTTTTGTTTTTGAAATGTTTTATATGAAGTCGTGGTTTAAATCACTACTTTAGTAGATATCTTTTTTACTTTTTATTTTAAATTGTAGGTTGGATCATGACTTTAGTAGATAGTTTTTCTTAAAAAAAAATTCAATAGTAGTTAGGGGTTGAGCTACGACTTTAGTAGATAGGGTGTTTATATGCTTTATTTATTGTTTTTTTTTTAAAAAAATATTTACTATTTTTTTACTTTATTTTGTAAATTTTATTTTATCTAATGTAAGCTTTTTATTTTTAAATTAAATATATTGTCGAAAATTTTGAAATAAATATATAAAATTTAATTTTAAATTAAAATTTGTATTTAATGTATTAAATTCAATTTTGAATTGGTACTTGTATTAGAATTTGAAAGCACGCATTCTAATTTTTTTAATGCAAATAAGTTTATTTAAAAGTGTAATTTAAGAAATAAGAAAAATAACAAGTAGACTATTAATTTGAAAAAATAAAAGCATTATGGAGACAGTTGAAAAAAAAAATTAATTTAACAATTTTCATTGTGATATAGATTGTAACATTCTATATTTTTTCATATAATAATAATTGTATATCGCAAAAATTTAATAATAAAGTTATAAATATGTATATATTCATGTCAGTGTTTTAAATATACTTCTGCTTATAGGATTTAATAGAAATATGTTCATATAATCATAAAATAAAATAAAATAAAGTTTTTCTATCAGCTTACCTAGGAGTCACATCACTTCCTAAATTTTCACAAACACCACACAAAAAAAAAGTAAGTTAGAGAGTTTTAAAAATGTATATTTATAAATTAAATTTCTATATCAATCAAATTACAATACAATAAATTAGACTTTTATACATTACATTACCATTATCACATCTCTACAATAATTCATGTCATAGATACATTGAGCCACATATAAAGACACTTGACTCTTTATTTTTGAAAGACTCCTGTATTATAAAGACACTTGACTCTTTATTTTTGAAAGACTCCTGCATTATAAAGACACTTGACTCTTTACTTTTGAAAGACTCCTGCATTGAATTAGACTCAGAAGAGATATGTACCTGTCATATACCATTTCGTCTCTTTCGATTTTTTATTTCAATATGCACATGGTTAATCTATAATGTCATATTTCAAATCTCGGACATAGTCATATGAATCTCATTCGACTCTCACCACTAGGCAATCTTCATATATATATGATTTCAATGTACCATGCACATTCTAACAATTTCAACACGGATATCTCATTTCTAAAGATACTAAGTCTTTATATCATTCACAAACATTGATACTACATTATATCATACATAGACATTTATTCAATTTAATTCAAATTCATCCAATTTATACTTAAGAAAACAAGTAATTACAATATCGATTAAAAACATCCAAACTAGCTTCTTTTACATGTTTTGACACTCAAACGAGTTCTAAAAACCTAAAATCACGGTCAACCTAGCCTGAACCAAGAGCTTCTAATCAATGATCATACTACACTAATAGGATAATGGACCAACAAGGACTCATTGTGATGCCTCAGAGGACACATACAAAATACATCTACAAGGACACATACAAAATACTTCTACAAGAATGATGAAATCTATCTAAAACCGACTCTAAAGAAGATGAGCATAAACTGAACTTACTTTGTTCAAGAATATAAGTGGACACTCAATTTGATAAGGAAGGAAAGTGGAGTTTTAGAGAGGAGACTCATAAAAGAAGAAAAATTGATTTTGTTAAGAAGAGAGAGAGTTAGTGATTTTTATAAAATATGAAACTGAATAGTTTCTTAAAGAGAGAATTGGAATAGTTTAAAGAGTTGATAATTTTTATAAAATAAAAATTAATAACTTTTTTTTCTATTTATTTAAACTTTTCTCTAAAAAAATACTCACATGTCATCTTATAAAATTTTAGATTATCTATTTCATTATAGATATGCGTAATTGTTGGTCTTTCTGTGAATCACACTATGAAGGGTTGACAATAAAATTTAATCTCGTATCATAACGATAAGACCATTTCAAAATTAAAATTAATACATTAGATATAATTTTTTAATTTAAAATTAATTTTTTTATATTTATTTCATAACTTTCAGCAAAGACAGACATTTAACTTGAAAGCAAAATCTCCATTAAATAAAATAAAATTTACAAAATAAGAAAAACATTAAATAAATTTTTATTAAAAAAACTATCTACAGTCGTGACCCAACCTACGCCTTGTATTAACAAATTAAAAAAGATTAAAAATTATTTATTAAAGTTGTGGTTCAATTCACTACTTTTATTAAAAAATTAAAACAATAAAAAAATTATCATTAAAGTCGTCACTCAACCCATGATTTTATATAAAAAATTTAAAAATTAAAAATGTGATTTCAAAATAAAAATAAAATAAAATCTTAAATTTGTGACTTTAAGCACAATTTCTACAAAATTTGAAAAAAATATTACCAATGCTGAAGTTGTGCTCTCTATGAAGATTTCAACAAAAATAATAAAACACGTCTTCAACTGTAAGAAATAAAAACAAAAATTTCAATATTATGCAAAAATAAAGCTGTGTTTAATTTTTTTCATTTTAAAATTGTGTTTACTACTTATCCATACTACACATTCTAGTAAAAATGAAATAAAATCACACCATTTAAGTAAAAATCTCTCTTATATCCTTATCGATTTAAAAGGAGAAATTAATATATTGAGAAAAAAGAGAAGATACAAAAATAAAAAAGTAAACAAAAAATAGAAAATAACAGCTACTGAGCTTTTTCTTAAAAAACGCTAAAAGAAAAAGAGATGGAAGTTACATGTTCCTTAAAAAAAAAATGAGAGAAAAGGAGATGATATTTAGATGTTGCTAGAAAAGATGGGAAGAAAGGAGATGGAACTTACATGTATATTAATATTCTACTAATAATTATAGTTAAATAAGTGATTAAAATAAAAAAATCAAAATAATAAATAAAATAAAATTATTAATTTAAATTTTAGTAATTTGTAAATAATTTATTCTGACATATTATTATTTTAAAAAATATATTTTTATTTATTAAATGTTATAATATTTTTTATGTTAATTTATAATTTATTTTAACTCTGATTTATAATTTTAAAAACTATTATTTAAATCAAATTGTTTTATAAATTATTTTCTATATATATATATATATATATATATATATATTAATTTATTGTATTACATAAATCAAATTAACCATATTCTTTCCATTTATTTATTTTTTCACTTTCCATCTTATTTTTCTTAATCTAAACAATCATATTTAGTATTTTTTTTTCACTCCCTCTCCATTTCAAACACATTATAAGTTACATTTATTTTTAGGTGTGGATTTTTTATAAGGATTGAATGGTGCGAACTCTAAGAATTTGGTTTGATTTATTTGAATACAAATAGAAGAAAAGAGAAAAAGACAGATAAGAAAAAGAAAGTTGGGGAATGTTGGGATGGGTTGTCTCACCATGGTATAATGAAATAAAAAGAACGACAAATAATAAATAAAGTTTTCATTGTTTTGTTCTTAATCAATATGTACATTAAACTTAAAATATACTAATTTTATTAAATTAGAAATCCTATACATTTTTATCACTCTATTTCTTTTGATCTAAACAACCATACTCTCTTTATTTCAAACACAATATCAAATTACATTTATTTTTGAGTTTGAACTTTTCTTGAGAATTGAAAATTGTAGATTGTAGGAGTTTGCTTTTACTTATTTAAACAAAAATATGAAAAAGAAAGTGGAAAGTGTTGAGATGGATTGTCCCACCATGGTGTTATAAAATAAGAAGAAAGACAAGTGATAAAGAAGTTTTTATTGTGTTTGTCTTTTGATGCCTCATGCACAAATATATTTGAATGTTGTAATGTTCTACTAATGTAGGTTTGATATTTGTGAAAAACATGAAGACAAGAAAGAAATACTGAATTGTGTTTTAAAAATTATTTAAAATTTTTCGTAAATATTATTTAATGATAATGGTTCAAAAGATAGTTATATATAACAAGAATCTATTAATGATTTTTTAGAATTATGTTGCATAAAGAGAATACTCAACTTCAACAATTAATAAATTTACTTGTTTAAAGTTTGTTTATAAACTTTCAACATAATACTTTTTTTTAAGTTAGTATGGACAACAATAACATACAATATAATTGAGATAAATAAGAAGAAAAAATGTATAAGACATTTTTATATTGATCTGTTTGGCAGGACAGACTACATCTATCTCGTAATTAACATATTAAATTTCATTAAACATACTATTACTCAATAGTTTTATGAAATCAGAAAAAAAAAAAGTGTCTTACTTACTTTTAATACCACATGTACAAATATATTTAAAATATTCTAATCTTTCACCCACTAAGGTATTTTGAAATTAAAAATTGAAGAATCTCAATTTATGGATCCTTGTTCATTCAATCCTTCGTGCATTCATTTAATTCTTTATGGATTCACACATTAAAATTAAAATATACTAATTTTATTAATCTAAAAAACGCTCTACATTCTTAAATAACAAGGTAGACAAACTATATGAATGTAAATTAATTAAAATTAATTTATTAATTTTTATTTCTTAACTCTGTAGTCATTCTTGATAATTTGTTCTACTTTAAGAAAATACCAAATAAACTATATGAAAAATAAATTATTTATGTAATAAATAAAAAGTAATATAATGTGATAAAAGGTAGAAGCATGTTATAATTATACCTATCAAATTTTCTTTCGACCTAATATTCAATTCTCACTTTTCATTTGTAATTTTTTTATTATAATTTATTTTTTTAACTGGTATGTGAAAATCTTTTTAACACGATTTGAATTAATTATTTAAATATATTATATTTCAAATATTTTTTAACATTATTTTCAATTTTATAAAACAATAAATTCATAATTAATATTCTTTAATTTTAATTCATATCTATTCTTTTCTACTTTCTCCCCATTCCAAACAAAGAATTAAGTTCACAAAGTAAGAAAGTTTGACTCTTGTGTAGAAATTCAAAGACTTCCCGATTGGTTTCAAAATCAAATAGCTTAACTATAAGTGTCTTTGAATGAATTTGTGTATAAGTTTACGAATAAAAGAATTAGTTCATAATTTGTATGACATCTCTCATATGGTTTTTTTAAAAAAATTTAATTTGTGTATAAACTAATTTTTTCTTTTCTAGAAAACCTTATAAAGAAGTTTGTCTAAAGAGATCTATAAGAAAGTTGGAACAGTAGAGGATAACACGAAGTAAGTCCAAATTAGGAAAGAGCTATGGGCATAGGAAACAAAATGCATTGAACAGAAGGAAAAAAAACAAAGGGTGATGAGTGTGATTTTAGATTTGGAGTTGAAGAAAGCACATCAATGTAGAGAGGGTGTGGTTGCATAGATGAAGAGTTACCATCACTGAGATGAATAGTGACCCACAGGTTGAGTAACCCAAGTGGTTACTGGTTAGGCCAATATGTGTAAGAGGGTCAAAGAAGGGTTGAGAGACATGTGAAGGCAAAAGGGAAAGGGTTAAAAGTCTCTCAACATGCACAAAAATATATGGTCCCCTACCTCTATTTTGTTGAGTGGTTCAAAGTGGCTCTCCTTTTCCCTTTCTTTTTTGAAGTAAGCAAGTACTTCATAGTTAGCAAAGTTAGGGCATGTGTAAGTCACTAATGTGACCTTGTCTTGCCCACGGCCCAATGGGCCCATCCTCAAATACCCCACCACCATCCCCTTTCACACTGCCAACCCATCAAATTAATTAATATCATTCTGCCTTTTATGCTGCAATTAACTTGAAGATCATTGAACAAAAGCAAGGTTTTTTACTACTCCATAGATCTAGTTCATTTTTGGCATGCAAATACCAAACAAGTTCACAAAAGCAGTACACAAAGTATAAACATCCACAAATTTCACTATGGCATCATGAATGCCATATAAGTAGGTATAAGGAACCCCCACTCCTTTTTCCAATAAATTCTAACCCTTTTCTTCCTTTAATGTGTACTCCACAAATCTAGTTTAGTTTTACAATTTAAATATTAAGAGTAAATTATATACTTATCTCAACAAGGTTTTTGCAAAATTATATAATTTTTTTTTACCTAGCACTAGTCTTTGGAAACATTGTAACCATCCTCTTTACCACCTAATTCCTATGAAAGAAAGATTGTTGTACATGATAAAAAAACGGAAATTCATATAATTTACAAAACTTTAGAAGTAGTTATTATTATTTACTCAAATATTAATAAAAAAACGACTTGTGAGTTTTTATTCTATTACAGATGTTGTATGCAAACTTTGGAAGAGCCTCAATTTTTGCAATGACATATGAGAACAACTATTGAGCAGGGAGCGCCATGCACTATTTTTTCTAATACATTCTAAGACCCTTTTCTTCCTTTTATGCATACTCCATAAATATTAATTAAACTGCTAATTCTTAATTTTTGCACTACTACAAAAGCCATATAAAAGCTAGAAAGAACCTAAAATTTGTGCAACGGCATATTACAACTATTAAGTAGGTATATGGAGCCCCACTGAGTCCTTTGTCTAATAAATTCTAAGACCCTTTTCTTTTCTTCTTTTTTTCTCGGTTCCTCCTTTTTGAGATGGGAAAGATGCAGAATTTCATAGACCCACTTCATGATTTAGTGATGAGAAGGATTTGCAAAACCTAATTGTTGAAGATCTAGGACCATAAGGGATGGGAATTGAGAGTGGTGTGAAGGTGGGACAATAATGTTGGGAAGGCAGTCCCTTGAAGAATGTGGTAGGGTTTGTGAGTTTGGATAATCACACTTCTAAGAAGCATTTGGCATAGTATAGTATGCCAAAAGAATGAGTCATAAGGGAAGTGATTCTAGAGTGTGGCCTCTTGCCAGAAAGACACACCCTTATTCAGGAATGCCAATGCACAATTAAGGTGTTGCTAATTGTTGGGTATAGAAAAGTGCTTTCGAATAACTATTCAGTTTTTGGTTTCAAAATGCTTTGGAATGCAATACAGTACAATTAGTTCAATCCCATGTTCCTCTACTTGCGTGCTATTGACCAACGTCCTCATCAAAGATTGTTTTTCCCTTTATTGGGCCTTTGAATTTTTTTAGATCAGGAACAATTTCTATTGGTCCAGCTTCATTCCTGGAGAGAGAGAAGTGAACACATGTAATCACGAAATTATAATGTTTTTATTAGAGGGGTAAAAGAAATAGTAATGTTAAAAAGTGATTAATTATTCATTACATTTGAAGTTTTATTAGTTGCCCATTTCGAATTATCTTGTTACGAAAGTAATTTTAACCATTGTAAGGTTACGAGGGTTGAATTTATTGTATTATTTCCATGGTAGGTTTAATTTACTTTGGATTTTACTATGCACCGTGATAACTTTTATTTTAATGTAAGAGTTTTATAGGATTTCTTATATGAAGATTTGTTTTTAAGATAAAATAATATTTTTTAATCTTATAATTAGAGTTTTAACTTCTACTTTTATCCACGTGTTTCAATTAAGAGATTTTACAAAATTAATGTTTTAAATCTATAATATTCACGAGAATAACATCTAATAAAGATGTTCGTGTTTAAACTTTCAACATCAATTAGTACTATTTATTAATCAAAATAATTTTCTAATTAGATGCAAATTAAAGAAAAAAAAAAACAATTTGGAAGAGTCGTAGCTGCTAGACGGAGATCCAAACTGAACCAAATTTGGAGATAAATTTTTATTGAGAGATCTCAAATTCAATTGTTTGAATGTCGTATAATAACTTATAATACTAGGTTGTCTTAACATTAAGTAGGTTCAGTTAATTATTTAGTCTTTATAATTGTACAAATTTTATCTTTCAATTTTTATACTTACACTATTAATTTTTACTGTCTAAATTCATAAGAGTAAAACATATATATAACTAAAAGAAGTGACTATAAAAGGTCAAAGAAATAATTTAGTTTAAAAATAAATATTTCAGGGAAGAAGAAAAGAACTCAGCATCATTAAATGCTTTAAGTTGATCACATATTCTCGTAACCCAAAAGATTGATATCTAGATATATAAATCTTGATTGAGTTTGACTTGAATCTTATTAAAGATAGGCTCATATGTCTCATCTCTAATCTTAAATACAAGACCTCTTAATTCACTTACAACAAGAATCAAGAAAGTTGAAAAGGTGAGTTAAAACATGCATTTGGAATTCATGATTGAAATATAAAATCTTGCTTAGGGACCCCCAAATCCCAACCATGGGAAGGAACATTCTTGGAACTGTAGAGGGTGCTCCCATGGACTCACATTCCTCGTCCCATTCCATGCTAAAAAATTGGCCATTCCCATCTTCTTCTAACTTTTTGAACCAATCCTCTAAAAATTCCTCCAAAAGAAGGAGCAATGTCCAAAATACAGCTAAGACATTGTTCCACCTTCTCATGACCCTTAGGATTTTCTAGCTAGCAAATTTCCATCTTGCTAAATAGATGGGGATCAAAATTAGGGACATATTCAATGGGTCTCCTAGACATGTTGGGTATGTGTTTTCATTGGACACCAATTTTGGTTGTAAAGAAAACTTGGCGCCAAAATTTCTTAGTGTTTCATGTACATATTCATCTCTGGCCATTCATTTTTTGGAATAAAGCACAAAATGTGAGCCCATGTGATTTTGCTTAAGTGCCTTTAAGTCAATTTATTCTACTTGTTCGGTAGAGAGGGTGATTATATTAACTACCTCATTACAATTCCTTCTTTTGATCCTCTTCATTTTCTTCTTCTCACTACTTATTCGTCTCTCAACCAAACACCCCATAAATAAAAAATAAAAGGAAAAGATCTTATTCGAATTCCTTCTAAATTCTTGCTTCCTCTCATTTTTAAAATATATATTTTCCCATCACTAGATTTTGGAATTTCTTCCTCTCACCTCCACCACATACTCTTCACCTTTTCAATTCTCATCATCATTTTCAGCAATCAAATTCCATTATAATTTAATCAAAATGGTGGATAAGTTCAAGTCATTATGATACTCATACCTCCATGTGTTATATTTTCAAAATACTACTTTTGCAATAATTTGACTTTAAAAGGTTGTCATACAAATACAAAAACTTAACCTTCAAAGCTTATGTTAAAAGGTTTATGAAAAATGTTCAGACAGGAAGAAAAAATGAAGTACCATTACAATTTAGAAACAAATGAGTTGTTATTATCTCAGATTTTTACACAATTATGCTCTCACGTGGTAGGATCTGTATCTGGAACTGGACCATGGTGTGTCCCCTGGGCCTTGTGGTTTGGGTTCATCTTACTATGATATGTACATATTTTTGGAAGTAGTTTTTTTTTTTCTGATTCAGAACAGATTGTGATATCTCATAAATGTTCTGTTGGGTGTGTCATGCTATTGTTTCCACATATGAAGCAAGAAACTGACTAATCCATGGCTTGAACTGGTTTTGGGCCTTCAGGGATTTGATTTTGGGCTACTTGGACTTTTCTTTTTGTTGTGCAATTTCAAGTTATTTATTTCTTCACCGACCAAAAAATATGTGTGTCTGCCATATTGTTTTCTTTTGATATTGATGAGAAAACAATATTGTCTTCTACAATACTGGCAAATAATCATTGACCTTATAATTGACAATGGGGAGAGAATAACATGCTTGCTAGATAAGATCATTAAAGGTGACACAACCAAATCCTTGTTTTTTTTTTTTTCTATTATTCATATCATTTTAAAAACTGAAAAAATATGAATTTTTATGTGGTTTTGGTGTACATCTCTAGTCCAAGGTTTTAGAATTTGACTAAGATAGACCCTAAAACCCAAAATTTCAATAGGCTAATGAGTTGCCAAGCCCACCAAGTAATGGATAGAGACAAAATTATCTCAGCCACATTTGAGCCTTTTAAAACATATCACATGCAAAATAATCAAATAATCTTTCAATATACTATTGTTTTACTAGTTTAAATACTAACTTGGGGTCGAAGCATTCTTCACTAATAAGAGAAAAGCATTGATAATTGATGGAGTAATGTAATTTTAAAGAATTGTTATGAATCTTTAAATTATTGAAAGAAAGTAAAATATAAAGCAATATAATTGCTTAAAAGAACAATACCATTAAAGAGCTTCTTATAATTATAGGAAGATTGTTTAAATTTAAAACATTGCAATTATAAATATTAATTAAAATTGACATTTCTAATGAAATTCACATTGATTTTACGCTATTTGGGCACAACTATCTTATAAAACATCTATATGTTTTATTCATGTATTACATTGGAAATAGATGACTTTGAAACATATTGATATTGAAAATAAATTCTCGTGTCATATAATTGTGCTAAAAATAATGTTGCTGCAGTATCGGTAAATGTATTAATTTCAGTTATAGCCAGTTGTTGTAAAACACCATCTTATGCAGGGAGAAAAACATTCTTTATACCTAGATTAATAGTAACAATTTAAATGGTACTTAAATAAATCTCCCATTAACAAACTACAATAGAAAATAAATGGTACTCGGAATTTTATTACACAACCTCCACATACTAAAACAACTATATTTGGATTAAGCAGTAAATCAATGTTTCATTGAGATGAAGAACAAGTGTAAATGCAAATTGCTACTGAGGAAGCAAATCTGGAAGGAAGAAATATATATTTTCTAAATGACGAAGTAAAACCAAAATCAGCATATTAAAAAGAAAACGCATAACCTAACTTGTTCTTCAATTTGCATCCAAATAAGTTCCACATGCTAAAGAATCAAGATGTTTATAACAAAGGCATACAAATATATAGCTAACTGGGAATTGAATGACGAATCCCTCCCAAACAAAGTACATACAATGTAATTTCTGTGTAGATATCCTCCTCAACTCAACCATGCAAACAAGTCCTATATTTGAACTATTTCTATTGTTTGGACCCATTATATCATTGATATTTCTCACATCTGCTTCCGTTGCTGCTTATCTCACCAATTTTCCATGATTTGGATCTCCACACAAAACATGTCAACATAACAAACATGGCAAACCCCAAAACACTATACACACCTCTAATTCTAGTTGCTCGTATACCATCATTTCATACATCACCTGATACATATACCATACCTAACTACACTTAGCTTAGATGGAATTGGCCACATTAACTAAACCATGTAAGCCTCTTATTTTGTTGTTATAGGGGCACATCCTCCCTCGTCCCGAATCGAAAAGTTGTTAGGTTACTAGACTCAAACCTAACCTAGTTTACAAACAGGTACCATATTCCCTCTAAATTTCCTTCTTTATTCAGCCACTCAACATATAGAACTAGCTCATCAGCCTGATATCAATCTACCTATTCCTTATGGAATTTGTCCCTGCCTCAGCTACCAACTAAGGGTTTCAAGCCTTTGAGTTTAATAAAAAACCTACTTTTTAAAACACTATATCTTAAACCACTCTTGGTTCACATAAGACTTTTCTTCTACACTTACCGCAACTTGTATGATTAGCATCATTTATAAGCCCTATTGTAAAATTATACGCTTAATACTTATTAATAATCCTTGTAAAATTAACATCCAGTTTTAGTTAATCCATCTACCCGTTCCCTGACTTACAAGTTTGTTTACTCACCCTAATATGTTTCCTTCTGACTTTTGAACTAGGCTTGTTGGATTTGTACCCAATACCTTCTATACGCTGTTGGCAAGAATTAAAGCTTGAATATTTAATGAATCAATTCAAGTTTGAAGATTAGTTTCGCTTTATTTTGTGTCTTAGAATTAATATGTTTGCTTGCTTTCATTATTTTAAAAATATGTAAGAGCTTCCATGAATCAATTGTAAATCTGCTTTGAAAAATAAGTTTTAATGAAAATTTTTAATATTGTGCGAAAAATAATTGATTGTTTCTCAAAATCAATCGATTGAATTATATTTTAGTAAAATCAATCGGTTGAATTGAAAAACAACCGATTCATTTTACTTAAGAGCAAAACTGTTATAAAAGAATAGGTTTTCCAGGTTTCGAAAGTGACTTTTTAGACTTTAGATTTTTGCAAATACTTCAGTTTTACAACCGAGATAACACAAGGTGAGCAAGAGAGTTTCTTGGTAGAGAGGTTTTTCAAAGATTTCAAAAGACCAACCTTGATTCTCAATCTTGGAGCAATTCTTGTGTGCCTTTGAGTGACTGAAGCATCAATACAACAACCTTGGTGTTCAGGGAAGTGTTATTGTCTTTCTTGATAGGTTGAAGGTTCTATTTTGATGTGATCATTAATTTGTAATTCATTTTCATCTATTGTGTGTGTTGTAATTAATCTAGATAGGATTTATAGGTGTAATTGGTGTTGGTGTTTCAAAAAGATAGGGTTTCTAGGTGTGTTTTGTAGTGAATTTTGCAGTGTGCAGCGGGGTGCTGCATAGGATGTCTTGAGCAATCTTGTAGGGTTCAAGATTAGGTCTTGAACTTGTGTTTCCTTATAATCTTTTATTGATTAGTGGAATCTTTGCTAGTGTGACCAAGAAACTTGATGTAACTCTTGAAAAAGAGTGGACCGATATAAAATTTGTGTGATCTCTTACTATTCTTGAGCTCCTTGAAAATCATGCACTGTTTGTGTATTGAATATTGATTCTGCTCATAAAAACAACCAATTGTAATCAATCGATTGAATTTCAACCAAAGTTTTGATTAACCACCTTGTTGGCAATTAATTTTGACGTATTTGAATCTGGTTAAATTTCAAATAAAAAATTTCAATCAATTGAAATATAAAATCAACCCACTGTTTTTACCTTTGTTGTTTTAAAACTGTTAACAGTGATTTCTGAAAAATTTCAATCCATTGATTTATAATTTCAATCTATTGATTTTCTTTATTGGAAATTTATAAGGTTTTAGCAAAAATCAATTTTCAGCAAGTTGTTTTCATTTTTAATTGATTGTTTTGTGTGTATTGTACTAAACTAATTTCATAGTGTAGTGGTTAATAAAGATTTGTATTCTCTCATAGAAATTTTTCGAAAAATAATTCATAGTTCAATTCACCTCCCATCTTGAATTTTGACCTACACTATTTTCAACCCACTCTTCCTCCTACTATTACAACCTTCTCACCTTATTTAATATGCTTAAAATGTATTGATAAAAACACAAATTAGAGTACAAAAATTAGCTCTTGGACTTTTATTAGGGATCCAAATCCAGGATTTTACTTGTAACAACATAGAGATTCTTAATCCATTAGCATATCCATTTATAAAAATTACAATGTTTCTCTTGTTTCCACATACCCTGTAAAACCACTATCTACACTATTTGCCACATAAGCTTCTCTTTTCACTTAAACTTTACAAGGTAAATTGTGATAAATGTTCCATTGATTGAGTATGGAAAGTTGTTGTCACGTTACCCAACATATTCTAAACAACATTTGCTACTTCCGTCAATCCTCATAAAACACACCTATTATTTCTAATTTAGACTCTTTTTGATTAAATTATCCCTAATAATAATTTTTTTTTTATTTTGTATCATATTTCACACAAAGTGCATTGTAGATGCTAATGCCTTGATGTTTCATACTAAGCTGGAATGGTCATGATTTTCATCTATAACTTTATTTTGAACTATATCATAAGTCGATTTACTAAGTATCCTTTTGCCTCCTCTTATTTCCAAATCTATTTATCTTTTTCTATTTTTCTCAGTACAATATGCTTTATGTCATGCTTCAACTAATTTACTTGGTTGATTTTCCGTTGAAGCCACCCTATATTCAATCCATCTTCCCACATCTGCCAAAGCTATATTTTTTTTGTTGACATTCTCATGTAAACTAGGAAATTTCTAAGCAAATGATTCTAATCTTATCCATTTATCTTTCCAAAGCTTGATTAAAATACCTTTACCCATTTTCCAATTTATATTATGATAAAACCAGCTTCCTTGGTTATTTGTATCGCATACCTTTACTAGATTTTTGTACACAAGTCATATTTTGATAGATTCATGTCATATAATTTTGTCCAATTTTCATATTTAGAATTCAGAATGTCTTTCACAACTCTATTTTCTCTACTACAAATCTTCATTTTGATATCCTTTATTCCTTGCCTCTCATATTCTCTTGGTTTGCATAGTACTTTACATTTAATAGGCTATTTCTTCCCTTCCCTTCCTCAATCCCATCAAAATTCTCTCTAAATTTGACTTTATGACACATACACTTCTTATAAATGATAGTTGTTTCCCTTCCATCTAGCTAATATCTTACATATTTTTGTACTACACCTTCCAAAAATTGACATTGTCTTAGGTTTCCCCCGAAAGGAATCCCCAAATACATAAATGGGATGCTCATCAACTTACAATCAAGTATATCTACAGACCTTTCCACCAAGGTTTCTCCACACCTAAACTCCCTAGTTTACTTATTGTGAAGTTTTTCCTTGTAAACTAGACACTTACTGAAAACATCTCAAAATCACCTTTAACTCCACAATATTGTGTACATTAGCTTCACAAAATAACTAAAGTGTCACCTACAAATTGGAACTTATTAACTCCAATCTCCTTACTTCCGACTTTAAATCCATTCATCATTTGTCTGTTCACTACTTGTCTAGTTATACCACTAGTCCCTTTATTACTTTAAATACAAGCATTTGTTTTTTCATCTTTAAATAGAAACATGCAATATTTACCCACAGTCACACAGGAGGAAATTTTAAATAGGGTTGACCTTCTTACATAAACTTCCTATACCCTTCATGATGAAATCCTTGTTGTATGTCTCTATTTTCAAACTAATAAAGCCATGGAAAATGGAGCAAACAATGGCTAGAACGATGCAGTGCAGTGTGGACGAAAATGGAGTAATTTAAGGCAACAAAAACCTCATGGAAATGAAAGCAATGACATGTTGTGGTTGAGTGAATTAGTGAAACAAAGAAGATTGAGAGAGGTTAGGCCAACTCTTAATTGAAATTTCTAAGCTAAACCTCTAAGAGATGCTAACAAAGATGAAACTCAAAAACCAAATGTGTTGGAAAATTTGAACATAACACTAATTCAGATTAAGCTTAAAATTTACAACACTATGCACTCTTATTTATAGAGTGCATTCCCACTCTAGCTTTTAGAGCAAGCTCTCTCACCCTAGCTTCTATGACAAGTTTCTAACTCTAGTGTGCACGCTAAGACCCTCACAAAGTGATGATGACAAGTGGCACAAGGAGTGATTTTCTTCCATACCCTAACTTAGACCTCCAATATTTTTATGGGCTTCAAAGCCCAACATCTTACACTACATGACCCACAATACAAGGTCCAAATCTACTAGTTAGCCCAAATATAAGGCTTAAATTATTCTAAACTATTCTAAACAATTTATACAATTTAGAGAACTTCTCCTTGATGCTCCATGTTCTCCGAAGTTATCTCTTTAGAATTGGATTCAAACTCGAACAGATGGTTAGAGGCTCAAACAAGCTCAAATTGGTCCAATCATCTAGAAAGTTGTTGATTCGCCCCTACTTTTTTGTTCTCTTTATTCTTTGACTAAGGTGGTAGAGGTGTATTCCATCACTTCATTTTCAACAAATCTAAAAGGAAGTTCATCAATTATTATTATCCTAGTGCAATAAGAGTTTTCTCTTGGTTGAATTCAACAACTTTCAAATTATGGCATTAGGGTCTCCCTCGCATCAGTTTCCAATACCTAACGTCTTGCGTTTCTTATCAACATCCCTATTAGGGTTCATATAAAAACTATTTTAATGTTTAATCAAGTTAGTGTTTCATACATTTTACTATTAGCCTTATATGACTTACCATGGTACTTGCAAATTCCATTGTTATCTACCTTATTGTAATGAACCCAAACCTTTGAAGGAGTCTTTCTAGATTTTCTCTTGAGTCCTTGGCATAGTTGAAATGACTTTGTTTTTATAGGAACCTTTAGAATTGATGATGATTGAACTAAATGCATAGATTGAGTAGGATCTTTAGAGGATGTTATTGGTGGCATAGGACTTATATTCATCTTCCTATGCTAGTGGTAGATCTAGTACACCCAATCTTTTCCATTTGTATGGACATTAAAACATTTACAACTTACCAAATCAACACTTTGTTTCATATAAGAATAATAAGTAATAATCAATAAAAGAACAATTATAAATCAGCACTGTCACCACCCTACCACCATGTTCACCCAATTAAGTGTAAAAAGCATAGTAGAATCATGAAATGCATGTTTTTTTTTTTGTGTGCTTTCTACCTGTAAGGAAGAGCTTGTATTCTTGCAATTTATAAGCAATGCAGTGATAGGAAAATAGAGGGTAACGAGAAGGAAGATAATGTGTTCATATAAAAGAATGGAAAATTAAAATGCAAAATAATTCATCTGAAACAGAGTTCAAAGACGAAATCGTGTTGAAGAAGATATGGTAGAGGCTAAGGACGAAGGTAAACGACAAAGACAAATGGTAGAGGCAAACAGAGGAGGCAAAAGATGGAGAGAAATAATTGAGGTGAATAGTGAATGAGAATAAAAAAGGCAACAATGCTAGGTTGATGCGAAGAAGAAGACACACTACAATAATGTTTAAGTTTGTTTATCTAATGTTAGGATTGAAATGTGGCAAAGACAAAAGATAGAAACAAATGGTGGAGACAAACAATTAGAATGCTATGATTGATGTAAAGAAGAAGACACATTGTCACAAGAGTGTGTAGGTTTGTTTGTCTAATGTTTGATTGAGATATAGTATAGGTGAATGCCAAAGGTGAATGACGTAGATGAAACTGAGAAACACACACCACCAACTTTGCCTAGGGTTACACCAACTGCAAGTGGGTGTGAGAAAAATATAAGAGTTGGTCTCGAGTTGGGTCTTGGGTTACCCATACTGAACTAACACCTAACCCATATAAGTGCGGGTTATTTTTGGTTGGGTCAGCCAATCATAAATGAAACCCTACCCAATGTAATTGGATTGGATTAGGTTGAGTTGGTCATGAGGTAACTCATCCTAATGAGCACCCTACTATATTTATTTGAATCAAATTCAAATGAGCATTCATATTATCCTTCTTCCCTTTAATGTTAAGAATTGTACCTTTAGTGTCAAAACATAAAGTATAAGAAACAATAACACATCAAGTTCTTTGAATATCTCAATTGAACATGAGACTAATCAAGTGTTAAGGTTTAAACAAAAAATCAAAAGATAAAGAATGTAGGAGGAGAAGAACACATCACTTTTTAAGAGAAAGAAAGGTGCAAGAAGAAAAATTACCGCTTGAATTTGGAAAACTCAAGATAAGATTCTTTAAATGAGGAGCTAACCTCGAAATTGGAGACAATTCTTGAAAATCATTAAATTCAAAGTATGAGTTATGTTACAAATGAGATGATACATACTTATATATGTAAGTTAGAAAATACAATGAATTTAGGATTTTGTTGGTGCATATACCTTTTCAACATGGTCCTTGCATAGAATATGAAAAGTTTAGGACTTGTTTGGTTGCCGCACATAATTTGTTGACCAATGCCCTAGTGTTTGAGCTAACCTTATGTCCAAGCTAAAATGTCTTAAATTATATTTAAAAGAAAGAAAACATATTTTCTATATTTTTATTTACAAATAAATTACAAGAAATATTAAAGAGAAATGCTTTTAATATCTTCTTCTAATCTCTTATGATTCCATATGTAAATCTTCTTCCATAGTTTTGATATTTATTTCTAAGTTCTAGTTCTTTACTTTTCTCTTTTTTGAATTTTTATAGTAACTTCATCTTATATTCATATAGATTTTCTTTGATCTGGGATCACATCATATATGGAATGGTATATATATATAGTCAATTTCATTTATTTCTTATGGGACTATAACTAATTCAAGATCTAAGGAACTAACAGCATAGATGATCTTCACTAATGAACTGTTAGTCATGTCCGATTTTTAAAATAAAACTAAGTTCCAATATAGGTTAGTTTAAGAAAAATAAGTGCACCAAAGAATTTTCTTTCACGTATTAGAAATGAAGGTTTGATTTGAATTTGTAGAATAGAAATAGCAATTGTAGAATGGAAATAGTAATGGTAAAATAGAATTAAAAATGAAAGCTGTAAGAACTAAATTGAACGAAATATAAATGCATAATTTTAAATTGTATTAAGTGAAACTAAGACCTAGGAACTAGAAAATTAAAATTGGCAATGAAACGTAGAATTGAATTAATTCCGCATAATTTAATTAACAGTAAATGAAATTGAAACGGAGAGCAAATATTAAAATAAAAACTAGAAAGCAATAAAGGAACTCAAAACTGTAAACAGAATTAGGAAAAAACTGAATTAACAGAAATAAAAATTGTAAAACAGAATAAAGTGTAGAAATAGTAAACAAAATTGCATAACAACAACAGTAAATTGCAAAATTCTAAAATAGAAAATGAAACTACAGAATTGGAATGGCTGAAATAGAAAACTGAAATAACTGGAAAAACAGTAACAACAGAGAAAACCTAATTCACTATTACTAAATTGGGAAAAATGTAAATTGAATTGTAAACTGCAATTGAACAGAAAAATAATAAGTACATATTATTAAATGTAAAAATGTAAAAGAAGGGAGAATAAAAGGAATTGGATAAGAAAAGAGAAAATGAAGAGAGAATTTTAAAAGACAGAAAAAAAAAAAGTATTAACCAACAAACTAAAAAACTAAGATAAAGTGTTGAAAGAAGAAAAATGTGAACCTAAACAACTGTACAAAAATAAGCCCACCTAACTCCAACTAATGAAATTACAAAAACACTCCTATACAAAAATTTACTAAAAGCTTATCGTACTTATGTTTGCATAAGTTTATCAGAAAAAAAATACTTACCACTTGATATTTAAATTCAAAAATTTCATCTAAAGATTCCCAGTAAAACTATTTTTCTTTAACAACAAAAAAATAAAATTATTCTCAGCAAAACTATATTTAGAAATTATTAAATCACAATTCAACCTTTATTATTGTGATTTTTCTATTTTTCATATAATGTATATGTGTGTCTGATAACATGATGAAATGTAGTGGATATTTATGAATTATCCTTATTTAAATGAATTAGCATAAATTTGTAGTATTATGACAGTTTTTTTAAGGTACTTATTGAATATTTGGTATCTATGTGTTAACTTAACATGTACTATATCTATGATCAGACGTAGATTTTGAAGTTTTATTTGGAAAGAACAGGACCTCTTTAAGTTTCTTGTTTTTCACGAAACATGTGTATATGTGTTTTACGTTATAACAGTAATGAACTTATTTTGTATAAACCGTCCGTTGTTTTAGATTATAATATTATTAGTTATTGGGATGTTAGTTTCACTAATTTCATATTATCACGATAGCAAATTTTTAATATATTACATCACTAATTATTAATACTAGAATTGTATTTCATTAATTTTATACGTCTAATTACTATATTACGTCATTAATTTTACATTATTTAATATTTTTTTACTACTTCAGAATTATTTAATTAAACATATAAAATAAATTTATTTAAATTTTTTATTAATATATTAAAATTCATATTATACCAACTAGAAATTGCCCGTGTATTTATAATTTTAATAATTAAAAAAAATATATTTTTATTATTTTTATTAATAATTAATTAATTAAATAAAAATAATATAATTTAAGTATATGTATATAATTTTGTACAAGTAATATTAAAAATTATATAACCGTTATTTTAAAAAAGGATGTTATTAATTCATTTTAAATTAAAAAATTATTGAATTATTTATTTTATTAAATAAATAAATAAATTTTTTTTATTAAAAGGTAAAATTATCTGATTTAAAGATAACACCAAAAACAAGTTACCAAATAATATATCCTCCTTATATAATAGTTGAGAGGTAAATGCTTATATTAATAAATTTATTTTTTAATTTCGTATTTCAAAATCATGTACTTCATTATTAATTACATTAATTTTATTATATATATATATATATATATAACAAAAGTTCTTATTAATATTTTAATTTTTATATTAAATTTTAATTTTTAATATTTATATTGATATATATATATATATATATTACTAAAATTATTTATTAATACTAATAATGCTTGAATTTTCTTTAAAATATAATTATTCACTAATTTAACATTTTATACTAATAGGTAATTATAATTATTAATTTTTATACATAAAAATTTTTACATATTTTTTTAATGATCTAAAATAAATTTATTTTAATAAAAAATTAATTTTTAAAAAATTTAGTTATATTTATTTAATATAAAACAAAATAAAAGGCCTGCATAGAAATGGGTTCACTGCAGGGAAATCAAACCAAAATTTTGGATATACTTTTCATATTTCCGATGCTGAGAAATCGAGTCATGGAAAATCGATTTTCAAAAGTAAAATCAAACCAAAACTTTAAATATGCTGTTCATAATTTGGATGCCAGCAAATCGATTTTGTATTTTGAACAGTAACTAGGTTGATTTAAGAAATAAATTTCACATTTTGAATTTAGATCTTATTTTAAATTTATCGAGAAAAAAAAAAAACATATGAGATAAGAGGGAGCCTTGAGATTTTTTTTATGTAGTTATTTGTTCTAGTTAAATATATTGTGTTGTGGTTTATACAAGGATGCGTTATACTAGATGTGATGACATGGAGTTTTATTAACCTTGTAAATCCTACATTAAAAACATAAATAAGAAATAAAAAGAGATTTGTGTTAGAAATTTTATCACCAGGTCAAAGTACGAAAAATAAACACTTTTCAAATTCATCTTTTCTCAAATGAGAATTTATTTATGAATTGTTACCATAGAGAGAGGAGTGATTACTCTCGAGCATCAAAGCTCCACACTGTCTACTTCTCTTTTTTATTTTTTCCCTTAATTATAATGTTTTAAATTTAGATTATTATGTGCTTACTAACTTAGGAAATTGTTTAAACAATTGTTTTATTTCATTTGATTTAATACTACGTATATGATGAACTTTCAGAATGTTAGTAATAACATAAAATGAACTAACCAACAATTGTTTTCTAGAAGATTTTTAAAGTTTTTAATTACAACAAGAAACGAGTAGAAGCTGGTTTCGCCCGTGAACTCGAAATCAGAATTTCTTCTTTTCCTTTTGTTGACTATGTAAAAAGATTTAATAAATATTTAAACAATCAATTTATAAGATACTGTTCAGGACAAATGTTTATGAATTGCAGTAAAATTCAATATGATAGGTTATCAAATTTTAGAATTTTCATTTTTTTTTTAAATCCAATTAGGAAATCGGTTTGTGACTAAGGGTGAAGATTAGAATAGAAGAATAACTTCATCTTAATATATATGTATATATGTATATATATATAGGAGAGAGGGAAAATTCACGTTATTTCTACATTAACTCTAGTCTCGCTTTTTTTTTTAATATAATGATTTTAATAAAAAAATTATTTAACCATTAATTTAAGAGAAAATAAAGTATATGTATATATATAACGAATAAATGGACTCTAAAATTAATTTTAAGAATTTTTAAAAAAGTTTTAATCTAATACTTATAGAAAATAATTCATTATAGCTTTTAATTAGATAAAAAATAAAAAATAAGATAAACAATAATTTTATTATATTCACTTATATATATATAATATGTGAAACTAATGGGTTAATTCTATGTCATTTCCATAAAAGTAATGTGAATAGCAAGAGCAAATAATCAAATATTGATTGACCATTTGAAAAGAGGTACCACTACAACAAACTACAAACTCATAGAGTGCCCCCTCCGTCTCCAAAAGCAGCATTTTGTAAACGCTGATATATATAAAACATTTTTTTTTCTTATAATACATATTTTCACATTAAATTTATAGTTTTAAAAATTTAGTTAAGTTTCCGCATGTGTCTGATTAGATCCGAGGTAGGTCAACAGGCGGCAGAAGGTTGAGGGGACTGCGCGGGCACTTTAGCGGACAAAGTGGCGGCGGCGGAGGGCGGTTTGTCGGCGGTGGTGGTGACGCGCTCACAGCTGGGACACATGGTTAGTGTGGAGGCTGGGCGTGGCTCACAAGAGTGAGGGGAAATTACGGTGGGTGGGCCCACCTTCATGGCCCTCAGTTCCTCCACTTCCCTCTGAAGCCTTCGGTTCTGCTCTGTCAGTGACCCAAACCACCTCTTCAGATATTCACACTCCATCTCTGTCTGCTTCAGCTTGCTCCTGCATTGCATCATTTTTGTAATATTTTTTTTGTTTATAATTCTTTATTATGTTTTCATATTTCTTTTTATAAAAATACTTATTCAACACAAATATTCATTAATTGCATCACATATATTGCATGGGTGACACTGGCATCATCTAATACATCATCATCACTTTGCCTTTAATGCGTCTCAAGTCAACTCAGTGGGGGATAAGTTTTTGTCATGGCCACAATGCAAGAATGTTTGTTGTGTATTCTTAGCTTAAAAGATCACAAAAAAAATGCTAACTATAGCAAAGATACTGGTAAAAGAATTAAAAAGAAGGTTGTAAAATTAATATATATTTATTGTAATTATTGATGTATTTCCTTTTGTTTATAAATAAAAACTCTGAATTTGTTTCAAGTTAATACTCATGATTTTTATTAATATAATGTCGTAAAAATATACCGAGATACTGTAACAAAAAGGTTCAACAGTTATAGATTTGTCATAAGGTAAGAAGTGGTTTTACAAAAAAATTAATGTGTAGTATTAATGAAGGTAAGTTTAAGAGTTTATTTCAAAAACTTAGAAAAAATTGAAAAAAAAAAAGGTTTTGGTAAATTTATATGCAAGATAATTTATAGGAGAATAATTATTATGAGAAGAGAAAAAGAAGACTTGAAACAGACTTTTAGCCAAATAATAACTTAATCAAATACTTATTTAATAAACTCTTTTTCTCTGAAGATATATGATTTATACATTTATTCATGAAATAGATTTAAAAAAATGAATGTAATATATGCCCTACATAAAAAATGTATTAAAATAAGCTAAGAAAAGGCTTATTAAAGTTATAAACAAGCTATTTTCACAAGTTTCCCATTAACTATTCCAAACGCCCCTTAAGAGCAACATGGCAGAAGATATGATCTAAGTAAACATGCAGAAACTGAGTGACAAAGATGATTAATGAAATGAAAAAGAAAATATATTATTGGGAATAAGTGAAGAAGCCCTATGCTTTTATGGATACGTGTTGATGATAACAGAATACATTATGCTTAACACTAATAATTGATTTGTAAAATGAAATGCATGGTTGGTCTAAAGTACGAAATGAAGTGGTCAAAGTCACACTTATTGGAGTGATGATCAGTGTAGCACACGAGGCCAAATGAAACTCCACCAATGCGGTGCTATCATTATCGACTTGTCTACTTTAATTTGGACAACATGATTATGTTCTTTGCCACAGCTCAAATTGTGGTTTAACACTGCAACTACATCATTAACTGTTCATATATTTGAACACCCGGCTAGCTACTCTCATGTCATTGCTGTGTCTTCATGACCTAATATTTATTATTATTAATATTCGAATTTAATTAGTTTAGGTTTTTTAGTGTACTTATAGTTTTGTCACATTTGAAACTTAAAATACTTGAGAAAAACTAGAGACAATTTATAACTTGAGACTTTTAAGATAACAATTCAAAAACATGTTACCAATAAATAGATCATGCAGGTCTGTATTAAGTGTGCGTTTAACAAGTTTAAAACAAAAAATTTAGAAAGAACATTGAAAGGTAATATTTGTTACAAATATAACAAAAAACATATACATTTATACCACCATTTATTACATATAAACTAAGATTTTTCCCATGGTCAACTATTTTTCACACTATTTCTCGAATTTAAGACTACTTTAATTCTACAAAATTAAAACAAAATCTGTTAGCTTATAATATTATAACTAAAAAAATAGAGTTGTGACTTGAACTTGATCCAACTATTTGAGCTATGTTTATACCCAGACAGCACCCAGATTTCTTTCACCATATGACCTATATTTCTTGTCATTAAGGAATTATATGAAAGAAGTGAACCTAAAATTAAATGATCGTTTTTCCACTTTTATTTAGAGATTGTACGGGTTTATAGAATCGGATTCAGATTCACGAGGTCCATATCATAATTATCATTATTCTGTCAACATTTGACATTTGTCTATATATAAGTATACCCACAGAAAATGCGGATATATAAAGTTAAGATATAGTAGTAGTACTATATTTTAAAGTCAAATCATAAATGACAATATAAATGGCATTTTCCCACCTCTATTAATTAGGTTTAATTATACTTACCTGGCCCTACGGTTCTGAAACCACACCTCCACTTGCCTTGGTCGCAGCTTCAGTTGCATTGCCAAAGACTCTTTCTGCTTCTACAGAACCAAGAAATCAAAAACCGAAATATACTTATTACTCAGTGGAATTATATATAATTAACAAGCATGAGTTATGCATAATACCAGCGCTTAATTATGTAAATGACATATTTAATAAGAGAGAGAGAGAGTTTGAGGGTTACTGGGTTTAGGGTGTGGTTTTGTCTAAAGCTTTCTTCAAGGAGACGAGATTGTTCCTTTGTGAGACGGAGTTTCTTGCGGGGAGGGTCTCCATTGCTGCTTTCTTCTTCATCTTCCACGTTTGATCCCATCCAATCTTCTTCTAGAGGCACTTGGTTTATGTCTAATTCTTTCACTGTAATACCAAACAGCGCCTTATATTTATTTACACATATACTTCCAAAAAATAAAAACCTCAAAGACCAAACCAAACAAACATATCATATTCTGTACATGATCTAACACATATCATTTAAGAACAAGATTAGAAGTATGATGTTTACAGATATCATTTCTGTTCAAGCACCAACCAGAGAGAGAGAGACGAAAGATAAAAACCTTGGTGGGTTCAAGCGGTCGTGACTTTAATTTTAATCTAAGAAAGGGTAGGGAAAAAAGTAAATTATCCCTTTCCAAAGAAAACGTTTATTTAACATAGGGGCCACTTCTGATAACACAAAACTGTAGAAGTAAAAACATCAAAAGAATTTAACGTAAAATTAAACAAACAAGAACACAATAAAAGGGAAGGAATTTAAGAGGGTATAAGGGGTTGTTGATCAAAATGACAAAGAAGAAGAAAAGTATGATAGTTGTGAGAAAAGATAAACAACGAAATTAACAGATAAAGTATTGTCTTTGTGAGGGTGTGGTGCTTACCAGATGATGAAGGCAGAAGAGTTGGTGAAGAAGCAAAGCCAGGGATAGATATGGTCAATTCCAAGGTGGAGGAGGTGCTGGGTAAAACCGCCATGGAAGAGACGCAGAAAAGAATGAAGGGGTTGAGAAAAGATATATGGTGAGGATGAAGAAGAAGAGAGGAGGAGGATCTGTGTGAAAAAGGAGAGAAAAAAGGTAAAGTGGAGAAACAGAAGGAGACACACATGAAAAGGAAGACAGAAGCAGCAAAGGATCTGATGAAGTGTTTGGAGAGAAAAAGGTCAAGATATATAGAAAGGTCAAATAAACAAATATAGGGAGATTAATTAGTCGTACAAGTTTATTATAATTAATACCCTATAGAAAATCAAAGAGAGGTTTCCATGGGAAAAACGTATATCAAGAGGTGTAGGTTTCTGACCATGGTCGTCCAAGTCAAAGGCTACGTGGCCCCAGCATACTGACACGTGTAGGTAAGTGAGAGTTCAAGATGAACCTCCAAATTCATTCTCCAGATTTCATGTTATGATGTTTTTATTTTATACCCCAAAAATTGTTCGTGTTTTTCTTTTACATTCAGATATAATCAGTTGAGAATTATTAAGTAATTTTAGAGACATACAGTTGTAAAAACAAAAAAAATTCTAAATTTGTTTATGTACACTATTAGAAACCAACATTAATTCTCAGTTTTTTTTTTTTTTTTGTATTTAAGAAACTTATTAATCTCTTGGATGTGAATTTGAAGATGTTGATTTTAATAGAAAGATTTTTTTGATTTTCTTAAACGTGTATTATAATTAATAATATTCTCTATAACTATCTATTTCCAGCATAATATATTAAGAAGTAACCTACGTACTGTCAAAAATCAAAAAGAAGTAACCTACCACGTTATAATTAGCATTTGGTCAAACTGGTCAAACTTTGGGAATACTGTTTCTTTTATTTGTTAGATCGTATTTTTGATGAAATAAAGTAGTTATATTAACTCAAAAATTAATGACAAGTATTATATGTATATTTATTAGAATATCAAACATAAAGTTTTTTTTCCTCATAGATATATTGGTTTATAATTCAACGGTCATTTTCAAAAATAAAAGTATGTGAAATGTCAAATATTTCGAAAAGTTTTCCTACGAAACCAGTCACAAAGAATTTAGTACTGGAGTGGATTGTTGAACCTAATTCTTTTCGCACATCAATTTCAAAAGTGTGGATTGGCAGATTTGCCTTGTCGTGAGAAAAGTTTAGTTTGATATATTTCTTGTTAATG
>Ga0209489_103214_pt1 | contig 32162 bp, 12 predicted proteins | sample SiratrowhiteBW_FD_187527 | JGI IMG/M metagenome (GOLD analysis project Ga0209489, IMG submission 187527) | Root nodule microbial communities of legume samples collected from California, USA - Siratro white BW (SPAdes) (version 2) | ecosystem: Host-associated > Plants > Roots > Nodule | place...
ATATAATTATTTGGATGGAACTTAATATGTAAATTTTCCTTATCACATGAGATTATAAAAAAAAAAAAAAAAAAGCCATATGCTTTAAGTTTGAAAGTTTCCTGTAAGCTTAAACATACAAAACAAAACCAAATTAATTGTCCTTAAGTAATATAACCTGGACTCATCAATTCCCATACGAGACATACACATGCACATACTTACATTATTAAGTTTTAATAATTACTTTAAAATTTTAATTAGCTGATTAATGATATGAATCTTATGTACTACCATTGAATTCTAATGTTAAATTAACCATATCTTGAATAAAATTACCTCAGAAAAAAAAAGTCATAATATTTTTGATTAGTTGTGTGATGTCCATACATAAACTTTATCCCATTCCTAGCAAATTCATTCCCCGGAAGCATTTAATTTAAAGCAGACAAATAAATGAAAATGAAAGCAAAGGACAAAACTCTTCAATGAATAAAACTTATTATTTCTGAAAAGGGAGAAAAAGCTATATATATATATATATATATATTATTGTATATCCATTCAATGGATAGCTTATTTAAATTCCATTAACTTGAATTTCTTTATTGTCCACATGTCTGAAATAAAGTGAATAGTGAAACTGAATACTATATAATATAAGGGAAAGGTTGCAGGAGACCCAGAATAGGACTCACATTAAGGAAGGAGAGAAAAAACCCAACATAAAAAATCAGGTCATTCTCCGATTCTGTGTCGTTTTCAGCTTTCATTTTCACTTATTTTGATTTTTAGGTACCAAAATTCTTTGTGTACTTGCGTTGAATTGAAATCTCCGTTTTCCTTCTTAGAAAACACTGTATTTTGGTTAGGATGAGTTGTGAAAATGGATGTGTTAATATTATTTGCTTCTTTGCTTTAGCATTTATCCGTATGGTGAAAGCTTTGTCATTGTTCAATGGGTTTCTAGAATGTTCTATGGATTTGTCAAATCAATGTAATGCTGTAAATTTTGTGGATATTGAAGGGTTGAATTTGGTGCATTTTTTTGTTTTCCGTGAAGATTCATTTTCTCGTTTTCTGTAATATCGCGGTCATGAGTTTTTGTTCTGTTGGGAACCCTCATGCTTAATTTCATGTGAAATTTCAGTAATTATCAATTTTATGGCTCTTGCCCTCAAGTCAAGTTGCTTCTTTCAATTGAAGAAACCTGAGGTCGGTTTCCATGTTTGTTTTTCCTCTAAGAAGGCTTTCATCTCTGTGAAGAGATACACTCCAGTGGCTGCTATGAGGACCATGGAAGCTCCGGGAATCTCTGAAACATTCACCAGACTGAAAAAGGAAGGAAAAGTAAGTACTTATTTTTCCAGTTGTATAGGTTCCATGCTTGCAATGTTTTCCATTGTCTCACATTTCAACTTGAATAGCAACGTGTTGCCTAGTTGCCCTTTTGTTTTGATAAATCTATTTTTCTGATTCCATTTTCTATGCGTTTTCAAATCAATGACTTTTGTCTGCCTGATTATATAATGGGTTGGTGTTGGTATATTGGTGATTATGGTTGCGTGTTGGTTGGTTATTTTTAGTACCGTGTCAAGTTTATTGCAAAGAGATATGAGTCTGAGAGCTATTCTTGACTGCCAAATGAGTATTTTCTAAGAAGTATATTTGTGTCAAGGTGGCTTTCATACCATATATCACAGCCGGTGACCCTGACCTTTCAACCACTGCAGAAGCACTAAAAGTGCTTGATTCATGCGGGTCTGACATAATTGAGCTAGGTGTTCCATATTCTGATCCTTTGGCAGATGGTCCTGTTATCCAGGTTTGATGCTTTATTTTTTTATTTTTTTTGTTCTTTTGATACTTATACCACCTGACTCTCAAACTGAACCATCTTTCTCTTCAGGCTGCTGCTACAAGATCTCTTGCAAAGGGGACCAATTTTAATGCAATCATTTCTATGTTGAAGGAGGTAATTGTGTAACTCCTTGCCATTTATTAGTTATCACTGTCAACAGCTAATGCTTTAGCAATTAATTTTAATTTCTTCAATTGACAAGTTATCCGTGCAAGCAACCAATGTTGCTATATTGTTATAAAATTTGAACGAGTGAGGCCTATCCATCCTATATCCCTTTTCTTACTTGAACCAGAACAGAAGAATAAACTTGAATGACTTGTATCGATTCAATTCACTTAAGCAATACTTATTCTACCTCGTTATATAGATGCTCGAGGTAACATGAAATCTGGAAAGAATATCCCTAATCTAGGATGTATGATACATGTATCTAATTTCCTATGATACGCTAAAACTTCCCAAAATTTGAACCTTTGGAGAGAGAGATCTTTTTTGGCCATTGTTACCTCACAAACAATTATTCCTATTTATAAGGAAGAGTGGTTCAGAAATAATTTCTTATTGCTTTGTCATGTGTATCTTCTCTTAGCTCCCTGATCTGACGATCCTTTGCAATGATTGGTTCGGCAGGTTGTTCCGCAATTGTCATGTCCAATTGCACTGTTTACATATTACAATCCAATACTGAAGCGCGGTACTGAGGGATTCATGTCCATCATAAAAGAAACTGGCGTACATGGTATGTATGACTCAACACAAGTAATGATTTGCCAAAGTTTTACATTATGCCATGCTTCTCTTGGGTCTAATTTCTGTATTAGTTCTATCATAATTCAATATTGTAATAGACAAGATAAGGAAGCAGTTCCAATTACATACACCATCTAATATATTTGAAGTTAGATTTTTGGGTATCGCTAATTTAAATATTTATCATTATAGGAGAAAATGTCTCTTCACTCTCCTGCCTAGTCCTGGTTACAGCTTCTATATCAGCTTCTTCGTTCAAATGGAAAATTTTGAAATAAGATCTTGTTTTTATTGTCTCTCTTTCCAGTAGTGTGGTAATGAGGATGATATTCTTTTCTTTGTCATATATATACAGGGCTTGTGGTCCCGGATGTCCCTCTGGAGGAGACGGAGACTCTAAGGGTGGAGGCTAAGAAAAATGGAATTGAACTGGTTTGCTTACCGTTACAATTATCTCTTGCATTTGTTTTAGATTTCAAATTAATATTCTTATACCATTGATCCCGATGATTGAAAACTAGTGGTGAATATTTTTTCCTTTATAAATATAAAATTCCGTAGTTAACCACACCCAAGGAGACATGGTGGTTATTGTGGAGACATGAAGTTTGCTTGTGATTAACGTCATTCCATTCTATTGCATTATACATTTTGCAATATTATACAAATATGTTAGTATATATTGGTTAACATTTTATAATATATTTTCTTTTTAATTTTGTTTGGATAAATTAATCTTTGTTTATATATCTAATTGATCTAGTATATTTACTTGTTTGATATTGTTAAGGTACTCCTCACAACACCTACCACTCCAAAAGACCGAATGAAGGCTATTGTTGATGCAGCAGAAGGATTTGTGTATCTTGTATGGGCTTCTTTCAACCTTATTAACTTCTATTTTTCGGCTTCACTTCTTAGTTTTCATATAACTCCATTATCTGCTTATTTGTGTTCCATATTTTTTTCCAAACATCTTATTCATGTACTGTGTGGATAAGAAGTTAGCCATTCACCAACTGGTTCCCTTCTTTGATATTAGAAAGCAAATTTGATCCTGCTTTTAAGCTGGTGAAATCAGAATAAATTTTATTTTTTCTTTTTATGTTGTTTTCATGCATTTGGCATATTCCAAGAACTCTTGAACCATTATTGTCGCCTCATATTTAAAGAAACCAGCGTCGAATGCAAAATGCCAATTGCTTTAGTTATTCCTCTATTTATTAACTTTCTCTCTGACCTTCTCTTTGCACCCCAAGGAGACAAAACTATTGTTTGTAGTTGGTACAATTGCCTTTGACCTTCTGTTTGAAGGTAGCTTTTTGAAGTATTTACTAGGTTGGATTGGGACATTCACTTTTGCAGAAGCCAGTCATAGAAATTGACAACGATATGTTTTTACCTTATTTTACGAAAGTTTGGCGTTATCTTGCGTTCAGGCTTGATTTTTGTAATTAATTTGTAATTTGTCAAGTTTGCTCATATTACTGCATGTTGACGTTTCCAAACATTTGATTTTGACATATTTTGCGCCTAGAACTTGGTAAAGGTATGGGTTTTCAAACAATTTATTTAGTTCACACGTCAAAATGGGTTTATAGGTTGACAGTGTTAACAAGTCACCTTGATCCCAAAGTTTTTGGAAATTGGATACAGATAGAATATGATCGTGAAAACAGAAGTTATCTTTACCTCATTGCATCATCTGCTGGCAAATGTCATTAACCATTTGTTGATTTAATTTAGGTGAGCGCGGTGGGGGTCACAGGAGCCCGATCATCAGTTAGTGGTAATGTTCAGTCTCTTCTGAAGGAAATCAAAGAGGTTTGTCTTTTCAATCTTGGTCTCAACTTTATTTGTATCTTGTATGATGTGGTGGATGTCTTCTGGTCCTGTCAATTCTCTTTGGTTGCAGGAGGTGGTATCAGATCAATTATGATAAAATAGTCTACCATTGAACTTTGTTAATCTCAATATTTGATACATGTTTAATCCTTTATTTTTTTTAATTGCAATTCAGGCAACAACTAAACCTGTGGCTGTTGGTTTTGGAATATCAAAGCCCGAGCATGTTAAACAGGTTAGTTCTTAGTCCGTATGTTTGTATGCTTCTACCTCAGTCAGTTTGGTTAATAATGGACTATATACTTTGATACAGGTAGCAGGATGGGGAGCTGATGGTGTGATTGTTGGCAGCGCTATGGTGAAGGTGCTTGGAGAAGCCAAAACTCCTCAAGAGGGATTGAAAGAACTGGAAGCTTTCACCCGCACCTTAAAGGAGGCACTTCCTTAAAAATAAGCTTTAAGAGCTCAAACTTCTATTAGTTATCGCAGCATAGATATGGGATTTGAATAAGAATGTGGTTCATTTTTTTTTTCTGATCATGATAGTGTATCAGCAAATTTTGTTCCTTTTCAATTATGATGGGATTTCTTAGTTACTCAAATAACTGTCCATATAAATGTTGTCTCCTTGCTCCCTATTGTGGTGTGCCAACATGGTGGACTAATCATTTGATACAGGAAGAACACCGTCTTCTATTCAAGAGCAAGTGGGTGGGACCAGCCACGTGGCACAAGGACCCATTGATGCGGTAACAAAATTGACGAGTAGCAAACGTGAAAGAAAAAAGACATGGAAACTTAGGATTGCTGATGCATAAAAAGAACAGGAAAATGCAAATGCAATTGGAATGTATTTGATTTTTTGGTTATTCCCTTTTTGTTAATATGCATCCATAGCTGCATTTTGGACATTATCACTATTCTTCGGCAATTTGCTCCTTTCTTTCAAAACCACTGAAGGCACGCCCCTATCGTTACCCTTTCCATTATAAGACTGAAATTGAGAAGAAGGGCTAATTCAGCACACTACGTTATAAAACGACTTTTCCTACTGCCAATGGTATTTTTCAGGTTTTTCTTCGTCAGTTCGTCCTTGTCTTCTTTAACAATATCTTAATCTATAACGATCGTTTGTCACATTTGACTCTAGTGTTAGAGGTTTTGCAACAGCTCACATGTCAAAGTTGGTGAAATGTGTTTTTGGAGCACAACAAAAATCTTATTTGGGTCACATGGTCTCTTCGATTGGTTTTTTATTATCCCTAATAAAGTCTCAAGAGTAACTCAATTCCTACAACGTTTAAACAACACAGTGAATTCCTTGGTCTAAGTGGTTATTATTGCCATTTCAATAAAGGTTATGTCTCTTTAGCTTCATGATGCAGCAACGTGACACTGTCTTAGCTCCAAAACAAAAACAATCTTAACCGAGCACAAGTTCGAATGAAGCAATTGGCTTAGGAAACATGTTGATGATGAGTTTCAAATTGTCGATATGGTCTTCATTAAACTTCAGCCTTATTGAGGCATGAAAGGAATAGGAAAATGTGATTGGAGTGTGGTTGATTTTCGGTCATTCCCTTCCCCATTGTTTTCTGCTCTAACTTTTTCCATTTCCGTAATCTTGAATCTGGTTCTTTTTTTGTTCGAGTATTGTCACATCATTCTGTCTCCTGTATGAGAGACTTCCCTCGTTCTTCCGTCAATCGCTATTAATGCAAACTATTAAGACTGATTAATTAAACACTTCGGTTAGATAGGCTTTGTTGTTAAACTACAAGAAAATAAATGTCAATTGAATAATTTTTCCTGGAATTCCTTTTATTTTGCTTGGTAAAATATGAAACTATATTTTACTTTTTTACATCTATCAATTTTATTGAGGTAATTTGTTGGAGAAAAGGATGGAAAGAGATGAGATGAATGGGAAATTAAATATGGAGTGTATTTAGTAAATTACATTTGAAAGTGAAGTGATGATTCGTTTATTAATTTTATTGTTAAAATTGTGTAAATTAGAAGAAATAATTAACCAATTAATGTACAAGCAGTATAGAATTATCTACGATGGAGAAAAGAAAAATCTAGCAAAGAATGAAAATCTCCAAAAGTCTCGAGTTTTAGTCAAATTATTGGATAAGTATAATATTTATATTTTTTTGGTAACGAATCACAAAAGTCTATCTTAAAAAACGTCACAAACTTTTATTAAATATCACCAGTATTAAAAAGGATATATATTTTAATTGAATAAATTCATTTGAAGGTACTTTTTTAAAGCTTAACATATATTTTACTTATTTAGAGTGTTTGGTTTAAGTGATTTGCCAGAGAAAATGTGTAAAATTTACGACTGCTCATTTTCTAGTGATTTTAATCTTTAAAAATGGTCAAATACGGACCACTTTTTGCAAGTATCTGTGGAGTTTCACACCACAAAACTTTACTTTATTTTTTTTTTTTTTTTGAAATACAATCTATCATGCTCATTTTATAAACATAAAGTAAAATTGATTTTAATCATCAAAATTTGTCAGTTTTTTCCTATTTCTATCTCATTTTAATCCTCTTAAACCGAAAATTCATACTTTCACTTCATCAATTTTTTATCTATCAATTTCTTTTCTCTCCGTTTCTTCCTCTATCAAATCCACCATTAAACAACAAATAAACATAACTGGAAAGACAAACAAGCATAATGTAAAAGTGTTGATGCATTCTAATAAAACAAAACATATTGCGATGAAATAAATAAAACTTTTAAATTTAGAAACTAAAAATATTTACATCAGAACATTCGGATCAGGGACCATAATCTATTTTTCTAACAGTGATAAGGCAATCCATGAAGCTACGATGGACAGCATTGGCTATACAATAAATATGAAACAATAACTTTGTTTGGGACTATGGGAAAAATTAACCATAGTCAGAAACAAAAAGAAACAAAAAGCTTCGTATGGTGTTTATTGAAGTGCCCCTACGGTGTCCATTGAAATGCCCCTACTGAATTTTGGAACCAGACTGGAGACCCGCTTGTACTTTGCTTTGAAAGTGGGCTTCTAACCTGCATCGAAAATCATAAATGTAAGAAACATCACAGGAAAGGAAAAGGGTAAACCAGGAGTGGAAGTGCGAGAACATGCCTTGTAGCACATTTGTAATAAATAGTTTCTGGAGAATTATAGGTGCGAGCATTCGCAAACATTCTTCTGACATCAGCAACAAACATCTCAAATGTTACATAATATAGCTCTGACTCCACCCTCTTAGACATTGTCTTCAAATCTGCTCTCAAAGAACGATTATATTAGCAATAGACAATAAGACTTTCCAAGGTTGTGTTCACATATTTTGAATTGAACCAAACTAGCTCTAAACTAAACTGCATTACAAACTAAACTTTTAAATAAAATTAAACTAATCTTCCAGTATTCTTCTAGTTTAGTTTTTAAAATCTGAATTATCCTAAACTGTAAGGAATAAGATTAACATATGTTTTAAAATAAGATGTTTACTAAGAATAATTCAAACAATTTTAATAGTTCAAACAGTTAAAAAACAATTCAAAATAATTCAAAGCACTTTCAGTTAACCTAAATTATGAAGCAGTTCACTTTACAGAACAACAATGTAGCTCAATTTAGTCAAACCTCTTTAACACATATAACAAACACACATACACACATGTGTAACACAGGGCAGGCGTGCCCGCAGAAGTGTGCAAAAGATAAAGCTAGCTCCAGACAAAAAATAGCTGATGAGATGAAACCATAAAAATGTGTTTAATAAAAGTTACAGGTATTTAATATGAAATATTTAATATAAAGATCCTTCTTACCCATTGGATCTTTGATGATGTCATAATAATCAGGAACATCCCGTGCATCAACTGGTTCCTTGAATGGCCATGCGTCAGCGTGATCATGCATTGACTGCTCAAAAAGATGAATCCAATTATAAGATTTAATTTCTCAATCATGTAATTCTTCTGTTCCAATGCATATTTTGATTTGCCAAGAATAAGGATCTATATATAAATACTCTTGTGGAATTTGCAGAGTTTCCGATGGAAATTAAATTATGACGAGTTAAATGAATGGAAATTGAAGTAAATGTAAAGAACATCTAAGCAGCTTGCCTTTAAAAGTGATCGCATAAAACCAGTCAAATGTTTTTGATTAGTGGTATTGTCAGTAGATACATTTAGAGTTCTGAATCGTGAATGACCCCACTGATCAGGAGTCCATCCAGCCTCCCCTGTCATTGCATTCAGGGAAACATTAATCAGGAAATTATCAAAGTATGCAAAAATAAATCATCTCACTCATAAGGACACTATGGGTCAATTTTTCCACAACGTCCCGCTTGATAAACTAATCTATTAAACTTTATATGGACACTTAGTAAGGAGGGACATTGAACAGGGAGGGGAAAAACAATCAAAAGGTTAGGATCAAGCATAAGGTCTTGGACAGGAGCTAGACATTTCGCATACCCCGATAAGTTAGAAAAATCTAAAAATGATACGAAAAGATTGACACAAACCATGCTATCTTTAGAGAGAGATAATGCATAATTTTACACAAAGGTACCAAACAAAAATAATTTTTAAGTTATTAAATTCAGAATAGGAATTAAGTACTTACTCAAACCGGGGATGTCATCAATAATTTTTTTCGGAATGCCAGCTTCTTTCTGCATATCATATCAACCAGGAAGGACAATAGTTAATATTCCATCAATCAATGATTTTACTAATATGCAAAAAGAGAAGAAAAATGTGTAACTTCAGCGAAAGAAATGGATGATCCTCTCTAAAACAAAAGTCACAAACGTGTTTGTACCTTCTGAAAATCAATTCCGGCATAGACTATGTGACAGTTTGACAGCTCTCTGATTTTTTCATCAATAGCCTACAATTATAACCAATAATGACATAACACAACATGATTTGAGAATATGTTAAAACTGAATGAGAAAAATAATAGGCAGACAGCCTCTACACAAGATAGAAACAAAGATTATGCATACAATTACAAATAAGGTCCCGTTCTATCATAGTTCTCAGCTGTAATTTTTTGACAGCCCCCTCCACTGCACACACTATAGCAGTGGGTGTGCGAATGTGGTTGAATGTAATTTTTTGAGAATATGTTTTACCAAATAAAAAACTAAATTTAAGTGAAACATGAAAAAGACTTGTACTTTTATTTGAGAGATATTTTAGAAGTTTTAACAAGAACTTCCACTAGTACATCTTGTAACATGCTTAAAGAGTGTCTCAAATAGCGTAAAGAAAAACTAATAAAAGTAGCAAATAGAAACTATCTTACCTGCCTTTGACGGCGGATCATAGTTGACAGATCAGTGTAAGGGAGCTTTGGATCTATCTTGCATTCCATGAGAATTCCTCCATCATAATCCTTTATATAACTGAAATGACAATTGTATAAAATGAATCATCATGGATAGTACAGAACATATAAAAATAATGAATGATGAAATTATTATCTAATGGGATATAAGAAATAAAATGTAAATAAAATCCTCAAGGTAATATCTTAAAATGAATGACCTTTTCAACACAAGTATATCAAGTACAATCATACCCTTGCCATCGATCTTTCTCCAAGTGAATCTCTTTTGTAAATCCCTGAAAACAGGAACAAACATCATCACGATATCCACATCAGAATCCATTTAATTCAACATACATCCCCCCCCCCCCCCCCCCCCGCCCGCTTCTTCCTAATACCTTCAAGAGTATTAAAGATGAAACCAGAAGAACAAGATACAGATTTCTATCACTGCTATAGAGCTACTACTACTACATCTGGGAACATGCTTCTATGTCTATCAGATTAAAGGCAAACTTAACCAGGAAATACACATCTAGACCTCCTATGAGAGAAAAAAAAAAACTCAGTTTACAGACTGGTTCAACAATTACTTTCTACATTTGGGAGAAATATTTTAAAACTCAGACAGGTAGACATATTAGGTTGGCGGGTTAGTAGTTCAACTAGCGGGTCCCTGGCTGAAGAACATGAATAGGTGTAGATACAGGGCAGATGCACACACAGAATGATCCTTCGATTACAAAATGAACACTGATGTGTGATGATGAGCTGTGCACCTGCACACGAGGCTTGAAAAACTGCTGCAGTAGTATGAAACATTGCTTGGGAGACAAGACTTTAAAATGGATTTGTGGACTTAGTTGTATATGTTCTATCATTAATGAGGTTGGATTCACATAAAGGGAACTTATAAAATACAGTATAACGCCAGCTGGTGATGTTTCAGATGTATGATGCATGTCTTTCTTCCTTAACTACGCCAACTAGGACTATCTATAAAATATCCCTTGTCAGACAGTAAGATTTTTTAACACAAATTAGGCATTTTTTAATTGATACCGATACCAAAATAATACATATCCCAAATAAATTCCTAAACTATGCTCCTCTAGCCATGACAAACTTTTTTCTGTATTACACATGGCTGCACCATCCCTATTGGCACCATCTAAGTGGGATTCAGTGCCCGGGTGGCACAATCCACATTGCACCTACACATTAGAAATATAGTACTTAATTTTTTCCTGCATCATAAACTGGCACAACCCATGTGGCAAAGAGAATAATGATTAGGGAAATTATTTGAAAAGTGCATTATTTTTGTATCAAGTTAGAAAATTTGCAATTAAGAAAAAAGAAAAGGTTAAAGCGTGTTTTCAAACCCAATAAATTTGTTTTCAGAAAGTAAAATACTTCTCTCAGACTCTTGCTATGGGCTATGACTTAATACACAAGGGAAGAAATATCAACCCAGATAAAAAGGATCTTAAATATAAGTAATGAAACCTGTTTGATAAAATAGCCAACAGCATTGTTGTCAGCATACGTGAGAAAATGTGTCAGCCCATCCACATCACGTGCATACTGTTTCAAGTGATTCATCAATCTGGTACCATAACCCTTTACTTGCTCATCAGCTGTAATTGCACAAAATGCAATCTCACCAAACTTCTGGCTGTCAATCATAATGCACAATAGTATTAACAAATAAAACCCTAGATTAGCCAGGCATGTAAAGCTTTGAGGGAAGAGGGGCGAGCATGACAATGATTTTGAATACAAGTAGGAAAAAGCAAAAAATAACAAGGCAAAACAATGAAATATATATTCAAATCTATGATATTTTCTATAAAAGTATCACTCGGGCTAATCCCATATGATCCACTTACATGGACTTAGAGAAGCATTATTATCACATGCAACCAAAGCAGCAATTTACATTAAACAATGCAAACAATAAAAGCAGACAATAGTTCATTCTTTTTTCATTAGCTAATCTTTGGTAGTAACCATTGTAAAACAGTTCTGAGACATTAAAATAGGAAAAATACAAAATAATGTCATAATAACTTGAACAAGATTAAACTGAATGACAGAAAAGATTTTTTATGGAATTGATTCTTTGAAACAGTACATCAGTCTCTATATATAGAGAACTCTAACCCTAAGGTAATGATTACAAAGAGATCTCTAGAATCTTCTAACAGCACACTTGTAATTAATTACAAAATCCTGTTGTAGTTTATTAACTATATTTTCTCCTGAATCAACATAATATATAAATTTGAGACAAAAAATAGAGACTTACAGAAACTTGACAAAAAAAGAGAAAAAAGTAACTAAGACAAATTGTTTACCTAGCGTATGGGCGATATGTAATGCCTCCAACAACGTGATTACGCCTGATAACCATTACAGACTTGTGGCTCCTACAAATTTACCATAAAGGATTTATGATTTTAAAGAAAAGAGGAAAGAAAACTTAGTTCAGAAAAACTGAACATACCTGCAATCTAGAAATAGACAATTTGTACAAGAAATATCTCAATATATATCAAACAACAGATTGCTAACATTACCTATCCATGACAAGCCGGACAATGTACTCCTTGGGCATATTGGGAAGCTGTCTAGCAAATATATTCTTCAATCCAATCAACCTAAGGCACAAATAACAAAAGCAAGAATGGAACTCATTATCATTAACAATCAATTGATAATCTTGCTAAAGTTAAAATTTTCCGAGGTTGTAATCAAAATAAAATTGTCAACTGAATCTCGTTTAGCTGGTTCCAATGGTAGTTATAATTTATATGCAGGTAGAGGTAATCGGAAGGGACTGGTGAGAGGTGTCATGACATAATATGTTTTCACTTTTGCATATTAAACATATGGATTTGGAGTTAATTTTATACTTGAAAAAACTAAAGTAATTGTTCGGTTATATAATAAACAAATTTTATTGAAAGAAATATACCAGGTCTATTTTGCCAACTTAGACATATGTGTGATACGTTTACTTTTCAGGAAACCAAAGTTTTATTTTAATATATCTTAACTTTTACAGTAAACATTCATTTCGATTTTCTATCCTTAAGTGCGGTTGTAAGGTTTGCCGTTTTAGAGGGCTCAAATCATCAGTTCATACTTTCCCTAACACGCAATGGAAAAGGAACAACACCGGTGGATTGAAAAAAAAAATGTTGGTCGCATTCAACTGAACTATATCCCAAAGACACTCTAAGATATACACATGGCATCACAAATGTCTTCTATTTACTAATTAGCATCAAATGGCCCCTCAAATGTCAATGAAGAATGTCAACGTCGTCCTTCAAATTCTATTGAACTGATCTTTCAATGGAGTAAAGTCTACTGAAATGATCTTTTGATTGACGTAATATGTATGTACCGTGAGAATGTAAAACTTGTTCTAAAATAAGTATTACTTTATATTTTACATTATCTTATTTTAAATTATTTTCCATACAAAAATAAATAAAAATGTTAACTTTTAGTTATATTTTTATTAAATAAAATGACATGTTAGATAGTATAATAGTACAAGTGTGTAATATATACTAGTAATGATTTCAGTGACTGAAATAGGCAGGGCGGCACAATGATAAAGGGAAAAGAAAAACACATACCAAACCATATGCTCATCAACACCATCGTTTGAATGGCATACGAATTTAAGCCTTCCCGCTTCCTCCTGATAAATTATCAATAAACATGGTCACAACCATGAACGCCTATCACCTCAAACAATATTTTTAACAATTTATTCATCAAAATACAAACCAATGAAAATGCCCCAAATTATTACTCTAAATGTAAACAATGAAAATGCCCCAAATGTAAAAAATCATCAAATTACATTGTACCAAATAATTATAACCATTGACAAGCAAGTAAATATTCATATACCTCAGGTATAGGGGCCAAATGAACCAAACTAATAATTGAACCTAAAAAATATTTTGTCACTCATAATTTCATCACTGGATAATTTTGATCCGTACAAAAATTTAATAACACATTTGTTTACCCATTCTTCCAAAATTAAACAGTTTTTGCTCAACGTTATTATACCATTATCTAATTGCTAAAAATATGTTGATGTATTTTAAGAGACAATGTTACCGGATACATCAATTGTCCCGTAAGTCAAATTTAAGTCAAGATCGATTACAATCTAAAGTAGAAAGAGTTGTATCTTAACTATTAGTTATAACTTTTAGGCCAAGTAATAAGCAATCTAACCGTTAGTATTAGAGCCACCATCATGAATTTGATTTCCAATGAGACAATTGTTAGAGTAACAATAGAAAAAGAGTTTGATTCTTAAGGACAACTGTTGAAGGGAGATTGTTGCATAGTGCATCAGGCTCCATCCAACAACAGACAACATTGCTTAAAACTTGGTTATTAAACATTGCTATTAATACATTGCACGAATAAGTAAAATTGCAATCGCACACTGACCTTGCAAGGTATTGTGTGCTTTGTGTTGTACATAGTTACTAGATATATCTTTTCATATTCTTTTCTCTTCCCTCTCATACATTATATCTGATGTATCCAAAATTATTATACATCTGAGATAGTAAGAAAGGGAAATTCACCCTCTCAAATTCATTCTAGTTCTTTTGTATTTTTCTCAAGTGGATCATATCTACAATTAAATCCTGATATGGACAGAAATTTCACATTCACAAAAATATGGAACCGAAAGTGGATTTAAGCGTAATTTTCCTCATGAAATGAATGGACGAGACAAAAAGGCATACCTCCTTCTTGAGACTCTCTTCCCGAGCTGTGTAAGCCCCACTCGTTTGCAAATTATCAGTAAAAATCTTAGTCGGGTCCTCCTTAACCACAATGCCAGGGACGGATCCAATGGCCTCGGCGGCACCGGCTCCGGCGTTTGCGGCGTCTTTTGCCCCGTCGGAGTTCTCAATCTTGACGGCGGAGTTATCCGTCTTGAGCTTTGTATTGCGGGGAGCGGAGGGAGGATTACCGAGTCTGGAGGCAGTGAAGGTGCGCATGGAGGAGTCGTTGTCGTAGTCGTCCTCGTCATCGTCGACGACTGCATCCTCGGAGTCGTCGTCTGAGTCGGAGTCGACGCCTCGGGCGGAGATACTCTCCAGGTCGTCATTGGATGTGAGGGCGCCGTCGCGGGTGTCGGCGGAGAAGGAGGAGGGCGGGAAGGGAGGCACGTGCTCCTCGGACACGCGCTTGCGCTTGTGGATGGAGGATGTGGCGGAAGCTGAGGCGGAGTGGGAAGGAGAAGGGGACTGGGAACTGCGGGAACGAAGAGGTCCTCCGCCGTGCGACTCCATGTTAGGGTTTGTAGTTTCCTTCGGAATCTGACTATCGGAATTTGTAGTAAGGGATTGATAGACTGTGTTTGGGCTGCAGTGCCAAAATTCTTACTTTGTCTCTGCCAAGTGGGTTTTCTTGTAGGTTGATAGTTGATTTTATGTGATAAATTAAATATATTTTTTTAATTAGACACTTTTATTTTTAATAAATGAAAACTAAATTATTTGGTTTTATAAAATAAATAATTAAATACTTTTTTATTTTAAAATAATTAAATAATAATTAAATAATAATTATATAACTTTTTTATACAATTTTTATAAATTTATATATATTAAATTATATTATTTATTATTATTATTTATAAAGGTTTTAATATATATTATTATATAATTATATATTTTAATATAATAAAGATGTGAACACATACAAAATACCTAGTATACCGATAATATGACATATGGATAATCGTTTTGGTTTCCTGGGACTGACATTTTCAAATTTTTGGATGAATGAATGGTTTGATTTATTAGAGGAAAATTTTACTTGAAATTTAAATTTAAATATACTATTTGAATAAATTAATAAGTAGATAATATAATTAGAAACTATTAAAAAAAATTATAATTGTTTGTATGGAAGGCACTTTGGTGAAAGTCAATTTTGTCTTAGTATTATTTATTAGTTTATCAATTTGTCAATTATTCAACAATTTCTTTAACATTTATTTGGATTTTTATTTTTATTTTTTATTTTTATCTCCTCACTAGTTTAATTTCATGTTCATCTTTATATTTGATTTTGTTTTCAACTTTGTATAACTTATTTTATTAAAACAAAATTCAGACGTTTATACTTCAAATTTAAACTAAGACACAAATATTATTTAACGAGAATGTTGTACTAGTCTTTTTTTAATTTGTCATTAAGAGTAACAAATTTAATTTTGTTAGCAATGGGCTTAGTGCTTTGTAAAAACATAGCTAAAAGTGTCATCTTTAATCTCCATAAAAACAAACAATTACAATTATTTAATATAAACAAATGTATCCACAATAAAATGATAGACATATTTTAATGGATATAACAAATATTAACTAAATTATTAATAATATTGTGATTCCTGATTATATATTTTGAATTGGTAAAATTACATATATCAAATCTTCCGTGAATACGTTATAGGAAAAAAACGATTTAAATTATTCTTTAATAAATAGTGTGAAGTTATACCTATAATAAGCATCAAAAGTTAGAATTAGAAAAAAAATATTTAACCTTCGAAATATATGTAACTATAATATCATTATTTTCAATTTGGCTAAACTAAAGTTATAATAGTTTTGAAATCTATACTTATAAACTTCTTCCACGATATCATGCATAAAACTTTATCATCAAATATTTTAAAAGGTTATAATAATTTAGTTTTAAGCATTTTTTATGAATTTGGTAATTACTATTAATCACATTCAACATGAACATGAACATTAACATCCTAATATTGTTATCATTATTGATGAAATTAACTCATCTGCTAATGTTGCCATTATCAGAGATCACATCTCCACCAACAAAGCAATCTCCATAAAATCAGTATATTTATTATAATTATCATAATTAAGGTTATACTTTGAATGTATGCTACAATAGACATATCTATCCACCAAGTCATCCTTATTATCCCAGATCAACCATAATTCAATCCTCAAGCTGGTTCTTTTACAAATAATATTATATTACAAAAAAAGAAAATCAATGAGTTTTCAAATTCCAAGCTTAATCTAAGGCCAAATTTAACATTTGATTAGTCTTCTTCACCCACATCCTCCTACTAGTGGCTCGAGCCCAACAATTAACTTTGAGCCCAATACTGTTAATCTCTCCCTAACAAGTCTACTGTGTTTACTTAATTTTAGTTTGAAAAATTCTTATGTTTTTATCTTGTCACTCATGTTTTTTCTTCATGTACCAACTTGTGGATTGTATATTGAGGAACTATAAATCATATTGCTTGTTCTCTTACTTTATTTCAAATTTATCACCAAATAATTATTGTTCAAATAAATTTACCTAGTGGATTTATTGTCGCAACAAGTTTCTTTAGAACGGTAAATTTTTTCCTTCATCTATCATTCATAATGTTTTTTGATATTCCTCTGTTACACCTAATTAAGAGCATATGCAACAACTAAGACAACAAATAAAGGAGAAGGTTATTTAGGAGCTTACACAAAGATTAATGCAAGAATGTGATAAGCGACTCGAGAGCTCAGGACTCTCGTAACAGTCATCTCCTGTAGTACAAGATGACCTACCTTATATTATCAAAGTAAGCATTAAAGGTAGTTATGCAGTTGCCACAAATCCATATGTGAATGATATTGACTCAATTAAACAATGTGAGTTATACGTTGATCATGATTCTTCCTCCTAATTGGTGGCCATTAGGAAGTACTATGAAGGGGCTACCATGTTACACAATGTGCCTCTCCTTTTTAATTTGCTAAAGGTCATGGTCAAAAAGGTTTATTATGGTGTTGTTGCAGTTGTGCCGATATCAGAGGTTGCTAAGCACTACATATCTTCTTTGCATAGCTTAGACATCTCATTAGGCTTACATAAAAGCCTTAAAATCTTTGGAGATTGTATTGAACAACATATTATACATTTTATGAATAATGTAATTTCAATGTTGAAAATCTTTATAATCTTTACTTATTATTTATGTGTGTGTGTGTGTGTGTTGTAGGTATATATATGATTTGTGTTCGGATGAGAGGAAATATAACACGTATTGGTTTTTAAACCCATAACTCATTCATCCTTTGAGTAACAAAAGAGTATAAACACAAATGTATATTACTAATACCATAATAAAAGGACAAAAATAAATTTACTTTTCTCTATATATCCATGAGTAAGTCCATCTTTATTGAATAATATATAGAAAATTATTTAAATATTTTATAGTAACTAATTTCCAATGCATGAGTCATTCCACCAACTAGTTCTATCAATCCAATATCATACTACTACATAGTTTTACTCCTTGCATAAAAAGCCTCCTAACTACTTTAAACAAATAGTAGATTGATAAGTAAATTTCCTTTAACAACTATTAGTAGACCAGTCTTGCATAATGTTATGTATTTTCTAACATCAATTCTTGATATATTTATTGCTTACTTTGGATATAACATATCGAGTGATAGGCTAAGTGCAAGATCTCAGAAGCTCAATTGCTATTTAAAGTAAATATGTTCATTCACTCTAGTATTGTCATTGATTTATCTAATAAACTTTATTTTGAGTTATAGTGTAATAAACAAACTAGAGGTTTTAAGTGTTGTTACTACGTCATACAATGGATTACGACCATTCTATGAGTTGATATTGATAGACGTTGGGATCAGGTAATAAGCTACCAATACACTAATAAATTGTATTATTAGCTATAGACTTATGTTAACTTAATTTCAAATATTGCAATTTTCAATCATACAACCGTTACTCAAGAGCAATGGAACTTGTCAGAAGATCGTGAGCCAAATATTTTGTTAACATATATAACACTTTAGATGACATACTTATAAACTTTCATACAATTAGATTTTATAGAACTTTTTGTTGTTTTCAAACTTTATTTACATTTACTAATTATGTTTTATAGACATTTATACTTTTGGATTGATTTCTCTATTGTTAACAACTAGATTCATAATTTCTTATGTCAGTATATTTGTTAGGGATGGAATGTACTAGTTTCAGGTTCAGATTATTAAAGAAAGCCTTTTAACGATGGTTGATGTTCATGCATGACTGTATTTGTTTCTAAAAAAAATTAAAATTTTCTATTTCAATGACAACTCTTGAAGGTTATAATGTTATTAAATTTATTTATAATGATAGTTTTCTTAAAAAATCATCGTTAAAATATTATTTTATAACAACAATCTAAATTATTGTGGATCGATTGAACTTACGATAACATTTTCATTAATGATAGATCTAAAATCATCTTTAAAAGTTACTTTTAATATAAATATCTTGTTTTTTTGAAATATTTTCCAAACACATAAATTGCTCATTTAGATACAAGAATAATCATCTTTAAAAGTTACTTTTAATATAAATATCTTGTTCTTTTGAAATGTTTTCTAAACACGTAAAGTGTTCATTTAGATACAAAAATCCCATTGTGTTACACAAATATTGTTTGGATCTTCATGAAAATTTTGCCAAGCACTCCCATGAAAATGTACATTTAATTTAATTGTTCTAAACAAACTTTTAATGATTCTATTTCATATTTAAAGCTTACTATCGCTTGTTATATCTCACAAGCATGCGTCCTTCTTTAACTTTATGCAAGTAACAATTTAGTCAATTATTGGTAATCCCATTCAAATACATTTTCATGCAGCCATGAAGGTCCCTTGCTATTTCAAGATTAGTCCAAAAAAATAGTTGAATGTTTAAACATGATGCTCGTAGCAAAAAATTATTGATTTCAGTGTGATGTAAATATTGGGCTTCTTGTAGGTTAAGAGTAATATCTATCTGTTGGCGATCCCAATCGATTAAAGATGAGACATTTCAATAATTTATGAATAGGTGCAAACCTTACCTTACAAGTCGATTTTTTAATATGGTATCAGAGTCTATCATAACAAGATTGTTGGGTCACTCGCTATCGGGTCACCCTTAAATATAAGATTCACGCTCTAGTTGAGAAGTCTCGATGTGAGGAGGGTGTGTTGGAGATTCCACATTGACTAAAAATAAGATCTTTCAATAATTTATAAATAAGTACAAATTTCACCTTACAAAACCGTCTTGTAAAATTGAGATAATCTATTTCTTAATACTATCACCACGTTTAATAAGAATTTATGAATAGATAAAAATTGAAAATGAGACCGTGCTCCTAAAAAAAAACAATTTTAAAAATGAAGCCCAACAACATGATTCCTTAAAGGCCTCATACCTCTTTAGTTCATAACACTTTGCCCATCCCTTTGCACTTCTTTAACGTCGTTGCATTAACCTTATCAGTTTCTTTACTTCGTTACTTTATCATAGCTTAGAATTTATTTTTTCTAAAAAAAAGATAAATGCATTTAACGAAAGTGGGGAAGCCTTATAATTTTAGATGACAGACCATTGAACACCTTTCGGTCAAATTAGGCGCCCACATTCTTGACCAAAATAAAATAACTATAAAAATCTTCTACTAATTCACATATTTTTTAAGTAGTTAATAAATATATTTTTCTTGTGTAGTGGTAGTTTTTGTGAAATACTCGATATTCTAACTTTCACAAATACTATTTATCAATTGAGACTTCCCTATTGATAACTATAATACTCTGTTGCAATATTTAATCGGATTTGCAACTCAATCAAAACGTGTTTCCAATTCCATTTTTCATCGCGACTTAAATTTTTACAACCGAATATTGAATTCAAATAAACATAAGTAATACATAATCTACAACGTGTTTTTCTTAATCCATCTTTAATTAACTATAAACTTCTTCAAACAATTCTGCCCCCCATATTAAATATCTTTCTAATATCCAAAATATTATATATTATATCTTACTAGTTTTTCTTCTACGTTTTTGCATTGAAACATAGAAAAAAAGTCCATACCATACTCGTGTAAAGGAATTCTTAATACATTCTTAATCAAGTTAGAACTTATTAATCCAAATATTGAATAAAGTAACACGTTTCCAAATGATGGTGGGTAGAAGTCAGTAAAATATTCCATTACCAAACAATTCTTTTTTAGTCAAGTAAGCTTTTAACTTCGTCAAATAAACCAAAAGCTATAACATTGCTTTTTCCGAACACACTCAACCAAAAATTATATGATGTATCTTTCGAAATTTTGAAAATACAAGTATAATTAAATATTTCTTAAAGGACTAAAGTGGAGTTCATTCTACTTTTTATAATCGATTATTCTCCTAAAGATTTAAGTTGCTAAAGCTATTATTATTTTTACATGTAACACTAACAATCATAACATAATTTTAAACTTTCTCAAGTATCACTCCAAAGAATCTGTAAATCTTGCTCCACAAGCATATCAGCTGCCAAGACATTATTAAAAGGTTGCTGAAGAAAATATCTGTAGCTTAGCACATGCAAATATATGAAATATCAGTTTAACATTAATTGATCATTATCTTTGGACCTATAATTGCGAGCATGAATAAAACCAATACGTAGGACTAATGAGCACCTACAATAAAATTGAGAAGCATAGGACTACTTTGGTTGGATATGGAAAATATGGATAAGTATTGTTTATGTATTATTATATGGTTTAGTGAGTTAGATCTATTGATTTTTAAATTTATAAACATATTGTCCTACTCAATTTTAATTACATTCACTCAATAAAATTCAACCTAATTAATAAGTCAACCCAAAAGATGGATTGAATTGAGTGTATTCATTGTTTCTATATACTCTATTTGAGCCCCCTACTGTAGTACTCTGTTCGTTCAAACCCCATGCATTGACTATGCGTATTTAGATTAGGGTATTATTTTTTTTCTCTCCGTATTTGTTTACATTTTTATCCATTATTGCTATTTATTAACGATCAGTGGCAATAAAGTAATTAAAGCAACAAATTACTGAAGGCAGAGTCCAATTTCCATGGCACACTACGTGTATCTTCAGAACTAAGCAAGGTGTCTGAAAACGACAACATAGGTATGCATCAGCAAATACTTTGTTTAAAAGTGAAGAAACTGGCTCAGGAAGGAAAAGAGAAGAGGTCAGATTTGAAGAATACAAAAATCGCCAATGCTTTGTTTGACTTCATGAATGTGAGAGAAAATAAAAAGTGAAAGAGAAAATAAAAAAATAAATTGAAAGAAAAGAATGAGATGGGATTAATATGGCCCACATCATTTCCAACTTCAAGTCGGAATAAAAGAAATTTAAAATTTTTGAATGAGACAAATTCTTACGATTTAATCTAAAAAATATATCTTCTCACAAGTTTTAGAATAATGATACATTTACATTTAAAATCACTTTATGATTGTAATATTTAATTGGCAAAATTTATAATGTTTTTCTTTCATTCATAATAATTTTACTATTAAAAATTATCTTTCCCCCACAGTGAGTTATTGTACAGCTTCACTAACCTAGAAGTTACAAAAGTCATATTAAATTTGGAAAATTTAAATAGATTGACCTATTTAACCTACCCATTAATAATGGCTCCAACTTAAGTCGCGGTCCTAATTAAGACTAGACTTACACACACCCAAAATTATTATTTATTTAAAGGTATAGAGTTTCTTGTTACGAAATACTCTGTTAATTACAGAATATTAATAATTACTGTACTCTTTGAATAATATATCATCTTAACAGAAACTACAATTATTTTAATAAAATAGAATTCAATCATTAATTCATCAAATATTATTTTAATTATTATATTTATATTATTAATTTTAATGAAATAAAACATTCATAAATATATAATTTTATAACTAATATTTAGTCATTTTTGAAAAATACATATGATATTTTATGATAATAGTAACTACTCGTTTCCATAGGCAGTTTCGAGGACTGAAAATGGCCTTCTAGCAAAGAAAAGAGAAAAGGTACAGTGCAGAACTAAAGGGCCATTACTAGTTTCCAGATACTGACAGCATTTTCTGTGAAACCAAGTCACACTACTGCACAATTCCCGGGGAGAGAATGAATAACATTTTTTCTGTTTTTGACGCGGTGTTTATCATCAGCTTGAATTCAATTGTTTACAGTATTTGCTATGTCAAAAAGAAATCTTGGCGTTTTTGCAGAAAGTGACGATGATGAATATGTAGAAGCAACCTGAGTCACGGACATAAAAATTTTCTAAAAGTAAGAGAGAGTGGGACAAGTATCTTCCAAATATAACCCAATGTCCACTCTTAGCATTTTTGGGGTGTACAGTTAAAATGATATTAGGAATTTTTGGGGTGTACAGTTAAAATGATATTAGGATATTAGGATGTCTTTGGATTTCAAGATTGAATTTTAAAAAATGGATTTGTAAAGTTTGATATTTTTGGTGTATAATTATAATGATATTAGGATGTGTGTAGATTTGAAGATTGATTTTTAAAAAATGGATCTGAAATGAATTATGTGAAAAATTTGATTGTTTAAATTAAAAAAAATAATAAGATTTGAATTGAAATGAATTGTGTGAAAAATTTGATTGTTTAAATTAAAAAAAGATAATAAGATTTGAATGAAAAGTTTATAAAAATTTATATGATAAGTATAATAAATATTTAATTTTTTTAATATTATATAATATTATTATTAATAATAATATTATATAATATTTTTATTAAAATATTTTATATAATATTTAATATTTTTTTAAATATTATTTATTATTATATTAAATAATAAATATATATATATATATTATAAATAGATTACTTAATCGATTATATATATTTATTAACATATTATAATAATTATATATAATAAATTAATTTTATAAATTTTATTATTAAAATTATTATTTATAATTTTACTTTTAGTTTTAAAATATTTTTAGTATTTTATTTTGATAATTATTTAAATTTTATTTGTTATTTAATAAGAAAAAATAACTTTCCCTCGAATCTTTTGTGATGAGCTGAGTAAAGTTTGTGGTGATTTTTTTTATTTTTTTTTCCGTGAAATAATGTTTCGTTTTTCACACTTTTCTTTTATTTCGCTGCTCAAAATTTTCCCTCTGGAGATATATACACATCCTTAAAGATTGCATTACAAAATACTCTTCTTCAAGATTGCATTACAAAATACTCTTCTTCACACTTATTTTAGTGTGTTTGAAGGCATCTACAGTGCCATGCCTGCAGATTTGTTTGTAAAGTCCAACGCTTCCTGTTCAAGGAAAGAATCAGAATCAAGCTTGAAACAAGGAGTAACTTACAAATGATCTATCATTTTATCTACACTCCGAATCCCTCCCTTCCTCCAACCCACCGAATCAAATTCAAAACAAATTGTCGGAATATAAGATAATTCAAGCCAAGCAAACAAAAAAAAGAAAAGCAATCCACTAAAATTATCAAATAAGTAAAGAATCAACTTCTCACAATCTCCTCAATGGCTAACAACATAATTCTTTAACCTTTACTTTTTATTCCTGTCACTGAAAATTCATCCCTTACAATAAAAAAGCAGAAGGGCACAGAGTTATCATCATAGAAAAACTACTTACACAGCCTTTTAGAATCCTCACTCTAGAAACTTGAAAACTTTATATAAAACAAAAAGCCAAAAAGTAAACAAAAAAAAAAATAAAGATAAAAAATTCACGGGTTTTCAAGAAACACAGCTGCCAAACCAGACTGTGAGCTCTTGGGTTTCATCTCCAGTGGCTTCTGAACCACCAACTTTGACTTTGATTTTTCATCATCTTCACGGGAAGTTTCGCATGCAGCAGCAGCAGATAACACCAACGCTTCCTCAAGGTGCTTTTTCTCTTCGGTCTCCTCTTTGACTCCACGCGAGCACGTGTAGGGGGAGATCCATTTGGCTCTGACGTATTCCACTTTTCTCCACGGCGGAATGTGCATGCACCTTTTCTTCAGACTCAGCTTCGCCGCCTCCGAAGCTAAGGCCACGATGCTCTGTAACCGGTCACACTTGCCGACGAAGACGTAAGGAAGGGTATGGAGGATCGCTTTGTATGTCTTGGTGGGTCGAGCAATCTCGAATTCTGATCTGAAGTCAACATCAACCACCACCCGCTCCTTTCCCATTATCACATCAATGTATTCATATTCCCCTGCACAAATCGATTAATTTATAAACAAGACCCTAAATTAAAGTTTCGTGTTTGTTTGCGAACAGTTAATTCCTTATGCCAAAATTTTCAAACAGAGAGAGAGAGAGAGAGTATGTGTACCGGCGGGGCAGAAAGTTGATTTTTCCCAGCGAGATTTGCATACAGAAGCGTCGTATCCGAGAGCCAACAACCCTTCAGTGACGATCTTTCTGCAACAATCGTCTTTGCGTTTGCACGCAGCCTTGTTCTTCTCTATGATCTTTGTAGTGTCTGCTAGCAAATTCCTCTCATACACACTTGCACATGCCACCATACCCTACCAAATAACACAAAAAAACATAAGGAAGATGTATTGTATTGCCCAGTGGCAAAATAAATTACAGACCAATTAATTCAAAATACCTTGAGAATTTCGAGCATTTCACCAGAGGAAGAATAATTGGAATCGCCGAAACTGCCAACCGCATGCGTTTCGGCATCAGAGCTATCCTCGAAGATGTTGTAGCGGTTACGCGCGCCTTTCACGGCAGCGGAATGCTTCTCGAGATTCTCCTCCATGAAACTCTGCACCATCTTCGCCAGACAAGCTGAGCTCGGTTCGAAATCAGCGAAACCGTCTTTGCCGGAATGCGGCGGCTCCCCGGCCACGATCTTCTCCGCCGCCGAATTGCGGAGAACGCCAGAGAACTGGCGCTCCAAGAGCCGCTTCAGCAGCGACTTCATCATCGGCTTCACAGGCTCAAGCCGAATCGCCTCCTCAGGAACGGGCGAATCAATTGGCTGAATCTTCATTGTGAAAGGCATGGTGACGATGATGTATGACTGTGTTCTAGAGCACAACTAGTTTCTCTCAAGTATCAACTCTCCCTCTGGTTCATTTCCCGAGCACGAGCTTGATTTTAAATTGGGGGTCAGAACAGAGAAAAACACTAACATTTGAAAGGTAATTAAATCTTTGAAACTGAAACTCTGCAGAAGCTGAACCGCTTTTTTGGATTTCAATGTGCACAAACAACTTTGCAGTGAGTTGACTAGAAACTGCAGATTTTAGCTAAATGAGAAAGATACAAGAACAATTATGATATGCAATTAATGCTTTTCTGGCAGAGCAGTCTTTTTTTTTTTTTTTCTAATTGAAAAGGGAATGATTATAGAATAACTTCTAAACTCAAGTTAAATCGCTTTTGCTTAGGTTTCTACCAGATAATAAGATTGGGGCTCCCGAACAAGCGATGGTTGTTGTTCTTTAGGAAATCGAGATCGGCAGCCAGAGCATCCATAATCTCCGGCGAGTGGCTCGAATTTTCCGTTGAGAGAGTCGCCGGCGACAAGGGAGAGTGGAGAGAGAGTATTGATTGAATTTTTGTTTGTTTGTTTGGCAGTGGAGCGGTGAGGAAGGACAGGATAAGGAGCCGTGAAGAAGGGATGAGGGTATTTAAAAGCAAACGACGAGAGAAGGGTAAAGATGCCACGTGTATGTCTTCCACGTGGCGGATTATGATGCTGAATTCCAGAAATGCCCTCCTCATCTATCACGACGGTGGCACGAGATGAGAGACACAAACTGCGTTCGAAAATCCTCATCCTTTTGGGGTTATTCTGGGTATGGGTGGTGAAGCGCGTCACTGTGATATGACAATAATGCCCTTCATATATTGCGAAAGGATAAGTTTATTTAGCAGAAAATTAGGTCCAGGAGGAAAACAAGTGGAAGGATGATTTTGTCATGTAAAATATTCCTCTTGAAAGACGTCTCTGACCCTGCGTCTGAACCAGTAGTTAGAGTTTATGAATTGACCAAATTAACCCTTGTCGTCACCACTTTGGTTGGTTTAATGTCAATTTCATGTTTATGAATTTTTTGACAGTTATACAGAAAATGTCATAAAGAGTGTCTTGTCTCGAGGTCACTTTCATGATAAAATAATTTAAAACAATATTCGCATTTAATATGAAATAAAATAAATATCAGCTACTTGGTAGAATAGTTTTTGTGATACTATTTAAATTTTGCATTAAACATTAGAGTAATTATTAGGTTAATCTTTATCTTACTTAACCTGCATTATTTGTGTATTCATATATAGTATATAAAAGAAAACTTCGGTTACTTCAAGACTAATTTTAAATTAATATTTTTGTCTCAATTATTCTAATAACAACTAGCAATATAAATTAATGTTGAAATAAATAAAAAATAAACGAGTTTAGACAGTTGAGTGTTTATTTATCTGCGGGTTAATGTTATTTAAATGAAAGTTTTTATTGCAAAATTTCAAAATTTAAAAAGTACAATTAGTGTTTTTATGATAATTAAATGCTTATATGTCCTTGAGTTTTAATTATATCATCATATTTCATAATTATCTTAGGTACTGGAAACTTTGTCATGAGTTTTCTTTGATGTTTGATGTAATGCTGTTGATATGAATAAGAGAAATGGTCACACGGATTATGTAACAATATCACTATTATATTAATTTTTTATCTAATTAAATTTTTTGAATCAAAATAAATAGTCACGATTACATAATATAAACAAGAATCATTGATCATTGTACTAATTAAAGATCAAATAAATAAAATAAGTGTGTAACTTAGTATAATAAAAAAAAATAAACTAGATATATATGAAATAAATAAGATCAATGTAAAACTATAAATGAATAAATAAAATAAAAATGAAAAATAAGATCAAATAAAATAAATATAAAAAAAGAAGTAACGTAGTATATATTTTAAAATAAAAAGTGTACAACTAGAGATAAAAAAATAAAAATAAACAGAAAAAAAGTATAAGTAAAGATAAAATAAAATAAAATAAGTAGAATCAATGTGAAATTGTAGATAAAATAAAATAATAGAAAAAATAAAAAAAGTAATATTTTATATAGTTCAAAACAAAAAAAAATAAACCATAACAATGGATAACTGAAAATAAAATAAATAAATAAAAAAGAAAAAACAAAAACAAAAATAAATAAATAAAACAACATAATATATAGTTAAAAATAAATAAAATAAACAAGATAAATGAATAATTATAAATAAATAAATAAAATAAGTAGAATCAATGTTTAACTAAATATAACTATATTATTGAAAATAAAATAAATAGAATCAATCAAACAATAACTAAAAATATAATAAATAAAATTAATGCAAACTTGAAAATAAAATAAATAAAAAACAAAGATAAAATAATTAAGAAAAACAACGAAAGTAAATATTATATAGTTTAAAACAAATAATAAAACACACAAACATAATTATATTAAGATAAACATAAAAAAAAAAACTCAATCTTAATTCTTCTTACTTTTGATCGGTGGAACATAGTGTAAAATTTCCTTTTATTTTAATTTTTCTCTTTTTTTTTTTTATCTTTTCATTCTATCTTTTATTGTCGTTCTCTCTTTCTCCCCCACACCTAATTATACAACTCTTTTTCTTTTAACTTGTTATCCAAGTTTTTAATCATACTTATCTATTAAAGAGATAAACTTTATATACATGTCACTTTTATCTTTTATTTTTTTAATTAGTTTTTTAAGAAATTTGATTTCTTTCTATTTTTGTAAACAATTCTTATTATTACTATTTATTAATATTAGAAACATATGTAATATCTTTTTATTATTATTTTCATTTAATTATAATATTTTCTAAGAACTACTTAATTTGTTTTTAGTGTTATGACTTTATTTATATAAAATATAAAATACTTTTAAAATAAGAATTCAATCACAAAAATTAAAAAATAAAAACTTTAAACTCTTATTTTAAAATAAGGATGAAATAACTATTATAATTATCTAAATATAAATGTTACAAGTTGAATTTTAAATAATCTAAAATCTCTTATTTAGATTATTATTATATATTTATAATTGTATTTAGCTTCCTTAACTTGCTCTGCTTTCTAGTTGTTCTCAAGTCTTTTGTTTATATGATATAACAAAAACTAAATCGGAGTTAAAGATGAAGTCTACATTATCATAGCCACAAAACAATATTAGAATAAATCAAAACATCTTGTAAATACATGGCAAACACCAGCACTTCTCTAGCTATCAGTCATTGTATAAATATTGTTTTATATTTAATAATTCATATCTATTTTTTCGTTATTTTTTTTCACTTAGCCTTTTCTTGCTACTTAAACGCGTTTGGTTTAAGTAAAACTTAAAGTTTTTTGACGGTTTAAGAATAATAAGAAATCATGAGCAGTTCACATCCATTACCACTATTTTTTGTAAAGAAATTTTTTACCTATGATTTTTCTAGTATGCAAATACTAAATAATGCAAAAAGATCAGAACACGAGTATTAGGAAAGAAGAAAAAAAGAAAAACAAGTCAAGGTCAAAATAATATTGAAATTATATATGTGAGATACAAAACTTCTATCTTATAAAAAATGTCATAAAATTGTACAAACTCTACATAATTTTATATTTAATTATATAATACTTAAGTCGAGTCACCCATACACAATTTTAACTTCAATAAATATTGAACTAAAATCATACTCTTTCTATATAATTTCATTATAAAATAAAATAAATAAATTAATTAAGTTAATCAAAATCACTTGTGTGGCATAGGATTTTTTCAATAACACTAAAATAAAATTATAATTATGTTGATCAAATATTATTTCGTTTTAAAAATAAAAAGATAAAATATTCTATTAAATATAACTTATTTAAAATAAATCATATCAATCAAACATGACTTACATATGGATAATTATTTTAAAAAATATTTATTTTAATAAAATAGAAGAAAAATTACAGTATCCATCAAATTCCATAATCAATATAGCATCTTCATCTGAATTAAAATAACATACATATTTTATTCTTATTTATATACTTGTTTTCCTTAGGACTTAGTTTATTTGATTGTTCGTGTGCAATACTTATCTCTATGGTTGCATTACTGATTTGAACAAAACTTTTCGAGTATCATTACAAAGTCTCGATAAGATACTTCATTTTAAAGTAAAAATAATAATAAAAAATAAAAAAATATGACTTTTTAGAATAGAAACTAAATTAAAGCTGAAGAATTAAAAACAATTAAATTTTCATCTGTGGATGATTTTCAACATAAATGAGTATGACAGTGTTATTAAAAGATAATTATAACTTGTTTTGTTTTGTATGCTATCTATTTCATACTTTTTCTGTGTTTTTCAATAATTAATTTTCAATCAACCATTTACACATATGTCCAACTTTCTTTCTTTTGTTGCCCCCATCTCTTTTCCTTTTCCTGAATTCTTTTAGAGATTTACCAAACTTTATAATCAGTTCGAAGGCCTTCATTTAAATTAACTAGCACATTCTTTTTCTTTTTAATTACATTTGTTTCTACTAGAGTTTACTTTATTTTGTCGGTGACACCTAAGTCTCTAAGGATTTTATGACTGACCATTTTAAATAAAAGTCTTACATTAGAAAACTTCGTTACGAATTATTTTCAATACCTTTTATTTTATAATATGAAAATAACAACAAAAAGGTTTAAATATACTTTTTATTTCTTAGATTTTAATTTTTTGTAAAAGATTTTTTTACTTTTAGTTATTTTTAAATAAGAAACATTTTTTATTATAGTATTGTGTGACACTTTTTAAGTGCTGATGTGTCTTGGAAAAAAAGTCTAAGGGATAATTTCATGTAATATAATGCAAGTATGCATCATATTAAAAAAATTATTTGATTATCTTTTATTTATTTATTTATTTTAATTAATTTAGTTGCACTATTAATAAAAGGATAAACTAAATTCCTAAATTTTATTCGGCTTAAGTAGACAAGTCATTATGTTTTAAATAATTGCGGGGCTTAATTCAATCTTAAAAAATTCACATTATGACATTTTTAAAATTGAAAGACTCGTTGAACTTCCTGTTAATAAAGGAACAAAATGGATTAAGACAACTAAATAATAGGACAAAAAGTGATTAAGTAAGATAAATAAATTTTATTGAATATATGTTATTATCTATTCTAAAATTGATGTCAGGACTAAAATTAGTTATTTAAATTTTGGAAAAATAAAAAACAACAAGAGAAAATTATAGAGATTAAAATTGAAATTCATATATTTTATAAGAAGCAAGAATAACATTTTCAAACTTTATAAAAAATTATAGAAACAAAAATTAAGACTCACTCGCTTTATAAAGAATAAAAATATATTTAATTTTAATGAAAAAGTATTGTTTAAAATAAAAAATAAAGTTTGAAAAGTATTTAATTGAAAATAAAAAAAGGTTGGTAAGTGAGACAAAATTGAGATAAAATATGGATATTTCTAATTTCATAATAATAAACTCAAATAGAAGATTTCCAAACAAAAGAACTGAAGAAAACAAAGTGATTACCAACATTGTTCTAATCAAATGTTGACATCCAACACACATCAAATATAAGTGGGTAGTTCAGGATTTTATCTAAATTCTATATAAATAAAGCAATTGGCAAAGTTTGAAGAGGTCAAAATATATAGAAATCTCTTATAATCCTTCTATTATAAGCTTATCTTTTATATATTTCTTCCTTTCGAAACCCCTACTAATAACTTCAGAGTGAATATCACAATTATAATTTTTGGTGTTTGATTCGTATATATGTTGAACATAAATTTTACACAAAAATAGTTTGCTCGAATTAATATTTCAACCTAAACTCAATTTATGTTTGTGTTAGAGTCTCCTCAAAATATTAATCTTGCATCATTCAAACAAATATTAGAAGTTAAATTAAATTTAATCTTTATTTACAATTTTATCTGTTACTTTGATTATATTTTCTTTTATATTAATTGAAAGCAAATATCTTATTACTATATAAATTTAAAAAACATTTAAAATATTTTAACTAAACGTGATTTTATACTAAAAGTGTGATTTATGAATAAAATGTATGAAAATTAATCTTTTCGAACTATTATTTATTTTTTGAACTATTTGCTAAACTTTACCGTCAATTTGATCATCCTCGTTGCAATTAACTAGCACATTTTTTATTATTTTTTCTGATTTACTTTATTTAATTTGTTTTCAAAGACATCTCTGTGGCCTATTTTTATATTTTTTAAAGTTTTACCGGACAAAAACTTCATTACAAAGTGTCTACGAGAACCTTTACTTTTAAAAGTAAAAAAAAAAAAAAAAG